>Ga0307373_10005145_pt1 | contig 21602 bp, 21 predicted proteins | sample OX2MG_FD_202534 | JGI IMG/M metagenome (GOLD analysis project Ga0307373, IMG submission 202534) | Soil microbial communities from Risofladan, Vaasa, Finland - OX-2 | ecosystem: Environmental > Terrestrial > Soil > Coastal area > Acid sulfate soil | place: Finland: Risofladan, Vaasa | collected...
GCGACGCACTGGCCCTGATTCTTGAATGGCGGATTGCTGAAGTTCTGCCATCCGCCGCTCTTGCAATCCTTTTTCAATTGCGGCTGGAGCGTGTGCAGAGCGGTATCGTCAAGCGCGAGTTGATCGATCTCCTGATTCGCGAACCATCCATAGGCGTTCCCGCCCACCGCCGAGACCGGCAGCGGCTGCCCTTCCGTGCATAGCCCGAGCGACTGCGGCATCTGGCAGTTCGGATGCAGCGTCCAGGTTGCCGCGACCGCGCCCGTCTGCTTGTTCGTGATCGTCATATCGACTTCAAGGTTGCCGCTCGAGTCGGGCTTGAAGACGTGCTCGAACGTGTACCATCCGGAAGCGGTGATGCACTGCGGATTGTGATTCGGATCCTCGGGATAGGAGCTGCCGCGAAACGCGTTAGTCGAGGCGGCGACCACAAAATGCGAGTTGCCGGTCGCTACGCCCGAGGCGATGCAAGGATCACTCGGAACCGCGGTGCCGACGTTGAAAACGTAATCCTGCAGGAACTGTCCCGTCGAGTCGTTCAGCGCCGAGTCCCAATCGAAGCGGTAATCCTTGTGCGCGGCGGCAAAAGCGGTATCCAGGTAGATATCGGCGGAAGTCGAAACGCCGCCGGTCGGGAAGCGTCCCGCCGAAAAGCTCAGACCCCAATCCGTATAAGGCCCGATGCAATCTTTCGCCCCGGGAGCGCATTGCGGATTGCCGGCATTGCCGAAATTGGCGCTCGGATCGACGTGCATCCGTGCGTGATAGTTTCCCTGAGAGGAATTTATCCCGTCAGCGTAACCGCCCGAAGTCGAATAGCCCGAAGGAACGCGAACGATACTGCCGTTACCCTGATTGTACCAGCCGCTCGTATCGGTCTCGAAGCCCTGAGAAAACGCCTGCGCATGCGCCGCCACCGGAAGCAGCAGCAACCCGAAGATCGCAAGCGTATAGATGGCGAATGCTCTCATCTCCCACCGCCGAAAACGAATTCCCCGCCGTCCCTGAGGTGTGCCGCGGCCGTATGCACCGGCTCGGAAGAGACGTTCCTTAATCGTTAGCAAAAGCAATGGAGATGGCGCAATCGCAGATATTAACAGACGTTCAGGCGCTCACCGATCGCATTCGCCGCCGATCATGTTGATCATGCCAAAAGTCGTGATGATATCGGGGATCATATGGCCGATCAGCATCTGGCTGAGCGCTCCCATCCCGAAGAAACACGGTGGACGAACCCGCACCCGATACGGCCGCCCGCTGCCGTCGCTGACCACGTAGAAGCCGAGCTCGCCGTTAGCGCCCTCGACGGCGGTGTAGGTCTCGCCGGGAGGCACCTTGATTCCTTCCATGACCAGCTTGAAGTGATTCATCAAGCCTTCGATCGAATTGTACACCCGCTCTTTGGGCGGCATCACGATTTTCGGGTCGTCGATTGACACGGGACCTTCGGGTAGCGACGCCATCGCCTGCTCGATGATCCGGCGCGACTGCGCGATTTCCCGGAAGCGGACGTTGAAGCGGTCGTAGTTATCGCCGCGCTCGCCGAGTGGAATTTCGAAGTCGAAGCGATCGTAAACCAGGTAGGGATTCGCCTTGCGCACGTCGTATGAAACGCCCGAGGCGCGCAGCAGCGGACCGGTCAGTCCGTAAGAGATCGCGTCTTCGCGCGGAATAATACCGAGACCGCTCATCCGATCGATAAAGACGCGATTGCGTGAAAGCAACTGGTCGCAGTCGGCCAGGACCGAATCCAGGCACTTGAACGAGGCGCGTATGCGCTCGGCAAAATCAGCGGGAAGGTCGTGGGCCAGGCCGCCGACGCGGCACCATGTGATGGTCAGCCGCGCGCCGGTCACCGCCTCGATCAGGTCGTAGAGGAACTCGCGCGCCTCGAGCATGTAGAACATCACGGTTTGCGCACCGATTTCGCCGGCCGCCATCCCGAGGCAAGTGAGATGGTCGGCAATCCGCGAGACCTCGCTCATGATCACGCGCACGTATTTGCAGCGCTCGGTGATCTCGAGGTCGAGCAGATTCTCGACCGCCAGCGCGAACGCGACATTGTTGATGCATGGCGACGCGTAGTTGAGCCGGTCGGTATAGGGGAACGCCTGGGTCCAGGTCCCCTGCTCGCACATCTTTTCAAACCCGCGATGCAGGTAGCCGACCTCGACGTCGCAATCGACAATTCGCTCGCCGTCGAGTTTGAGATTGAACTTGATCGTGCCGTGCGAGGCCGGATGCGACGGCCCCATCTGGATCTCCATGATCTCGTCGGCGGGATCGGCGGCCTCGAGCTTTTCTTTCCAGCGGGCGGGTAATGCCATCTTGGTCTTTCGCTTCAGGTCTCGTAAGGCGGTTCAGTTCGCGCCCTAACGGGACATCGGAATCGGGTTGACGATCGAATCGACTTCGGGCACGATCGGCTGCCGTTTCTGGTACGGATAATCCTTGCGCAGCGGATGCCCCTCGAACGTGTCGTAGAGCAGAATCCGGCGCAAGTCCGGATGCCCGCGAAAATCGATGCCGAACATGTCGTAGCACTCGCGCTCGAGCCAGTCGGCGGCGCGCCAAACCGAGATCGCGCTCGCGACCCACGCATCGTCGCCAGGAATCGGCACTTTGACGCGCACGCGATGGTTTCGGGTGAGCGAGTTCAAGTTGTAAACCACCTCGAAGCGCGGCTTGCGCTCGGGCCAATCGACCGCCGTCAGGTCCGACAACGAATTGAACTCGAAGCCCGGCTCGGTAGCGAGCGCACGCAGAATTTCGAGCAAGCTGTCGCGGGCGACGACGATGAACTCCTGCCCGTGCGCGGCGCCGGCCTCGGAAATCGCGGCGCCGAAGCGCTCCTTTAATTTTTCGATAAGCATGATTTCATTCTTGGGCGATGGCGCTCGCCGCCATCCGCTGAACATCGCGTGAATCTTGCGCGCCTCGCCGCGGAGCCCTCAATTTAATCCCAATCGAGCGCGCCGCGCTGCCACGCGTAAATCAATCCGACCGTGAGAATCGCGATGAAGACCACCGCTTCGACAAATCCGAACATCCCGAGTTTGCGGATCTCGACCGCCCACGGATAGAGGAAGACCAGATCGACGTCGAAGATCAGAAACAGCAGGGCGGTGAGATAAAACCGCACCGAGAAGCGTCCCCATGCGCCGCCGCTGGAAGGATTGCCGCACTCGAACGCTTCGCTCTTGATCGCGCTCGGGCGCTTGGGGCCGATGATCGAATTGAGCGTGACCATCACGCCCACCACCACGGCGGCGAAAACCAGGGTCACGAGGACTGGAAACCAGGTCGTCATCTTTAACATGCCTTTGATCTGACCCGGGCGCGAAGCTCGAGTCATCTTTATCAATACCGGATGGCGGCGCGCTTTTCCAACCGGCGAGAGATCGCGCGGCGTTTGCCGGATGGGGGCGCGCGGTTCCATACCGATCGTTCAGGACCTCGCATTCAATCTAACATTAGTTAGGCTTCATTGAAGATTACGAACTTGGTAATACCGGCTACACCACTAGAATACCCTCCGCACTCGCGGAGGCTGTCGCCAAAAGCATTGATTTATTAGGTATTTAGAGCCCCTAGCGGAAATATCGAGTTGATTTGAATGAAAATGTTTGACTTTATAAAGGTAAATTACTAATGAGAGCAAAGCATAATTTAATCGGAAAGCATCTGCCGGATTCTGGCTAATCGCCGGATGGGGAGGTCCTTATGGAGCGCGCACGCTGCTCATTCAACCTCATGCTCGCCGTGTTGGCGGTGACGGCTCTGCTCGTCAGCATTCCCGCCGCCGCGCAGGTCAAGCCGGGCGACCAAATTGGCGCCGACAACGCTTACAAGGTCAAAGATGTTGTCTCACCGGGCGTGTATTGGCGGGTGCAGAATGGGATGACGATGGAGATCGTTCCGACCGAGCGAATCGATTGGCCCCCGCCTTACAAGGAGGCGACGGAGAAATATTCGCCGCAGGTCAGGCTCAGCGCCGACCATCGTTCGCTCGTGGGTTACGTGGCTGGACAGCCCTTTCCTCTGCTCGACGCCAATGATCCCGAAGTAGCGAACAAGATCATGTGGAATTACTTCTTCCGCCCGATCTCGACCGACGATTACGACTTGCGCTTCTTCGACTGCGAGAGCGTGTACGCCGGACTTCATAAACCTTACAAAGTCCTGTGGTATTACACGGTCGGTCACTATGCCGGATACGCCGAGGTTGGACGCACGGAAGTCAATCCGATGCCGGTGGACCCGGACTTCCTGGTCTCCGGCCGCTACTCGATGACTGGTTTGTATCCGCAACTCTCACCCGAGGACGGCGCCGGCGCGGGCTTTCTGCGCTACCGTTACGCGGCTCCAAATAAGGCTGACGACGCATACACGTATCTGCCGAGCGCTCATCGCATCCGCCGATTGAACGAAACTCTGATGAGTACCGCGCAAGACGCCGGACCCGAGTCATACAGCCCCGATGATTTCGAGTGTTTTGCCGGCAAAAACGAAAACTACGACTGGCGCTTCCTTGGCGAACGCGAAATGCTCGGCGCAATCAATGACCCTACCGATCCGCCGCGCACCTGCATGACCGACGGCGGCGCGAGCCACTGCCCCGCCAGGTGGGAGATGCGGCACATGTACGTCCTCGAAGGCAGAGCACGGCGAAGCCGACTGCCCGGCGACCTTTATTCAAGGCACGTGCTTTATATCGATTCCGAAGCCGACTTTGGGATGTACCAGGACCAGTACGATCGCAAGGGTCAGCTCTTCATCAACTACACTTCGTGGCTGAAGTACAACGATCGGGTAACCCCCGCCTCGCGAATTGCCATTTATCCTTTCAAGCGGCTGTTCCAGACGGGATCGTCATCGACCGACGTTCAGTCCGGACTATCCACCGTCTGCTACCATCCGGGCTACGACGTTCCGGAAAAAGAATGCTGGTACATCAACATGGGCGCGGTCGATCGGACGTTCTTCGATCCCGTGGCGATGGTGAAGGCTTCGAACCGGTAACCTCTGCCGAGGCGCCGGTCGCATAGGGGCGGCGTCGAGCCGCCGCGCGCACCCGCAGGGGCGAGCCTGCGGGGGCGCGTTTTTGCGTGCGCGGTTCCATACCGATCGTTCAGGAATTTTGTCCGTGCCTAACATTAGTTAGGCTACTGATTTCGAGCCGCCTCTAAATCGCGCACTATCCTCGCGATCAAGCCAGATTTCGGACGATTCGCGGAATAAGCCCCATTTTTACGACACAATTTTCGCACTTGGGTCATCCGCGAATTGGCTCACCCAAACCTCGATTACGGATATTGACATCGCAGAGGAGCCCTACTAATGAGAGCCTTGCAAGAACAGGGGTTTTGTGGGGTCATGATTTTCGAGGGAAATTCGGCATCCGGAAATTGCCGAAGAGGGGAGTAACTCTATGGATCGCGCTAAAAGATTGCGGACTTTGTGCGCAGGACTGGTGGGCATCCTTGTAATCGCCGCGGCGGCTGCCCCGCCGGCACGCGCTCAAGTTAAACCAGGAGACATCATAACCGACGCGAATGCCTACAAGGTCAAGGATCTCGTGTCACCCGGCCAGTACCTCCGAATCATGCACGGGATGTCGCTGAAAATGGTGCCGTCCGAGCGGATCGACTGGCCGCCGCCGTACAAGGAAGCCACCGAGAAATATTCTTCACAGGTGCGCTTGACGCCCGACCGTCGCAGCCTGGTTGGTTACGTGGCTGGAGAACCGTTCCCGATCGTCGATGCCAACGATCCCGACGCGGGAAGCAAAGTGATGTGGAACGTCGCATTCCGCCCGATCTCGAGCGACGAGTACGACCTGCGCTGGTTCGACTGCGACAGCGTGTACTGGGGCAAGAACGCACCATTCCGCGAGATTACGGATATCCAGATCGGCCACTACGCCGGATACAATGAAGTTGGCCGCACCGAAGTCGATCCAATGCCGATCGATCCTGACTTCAAGGAAACCGGCCGCTACTTTCTGGGCCTGCTCTATCCGGTTCTCGCGCCGCAATCCGATCGCGGTACCGGCATAATTAAGTTCCGCTATGCGGATCCGACCAAGCAGGATGCGAGCTGGACATGGACGCCCGGCGCGCGCCGCGTCCGCCGGCTGAACTATGCAATTCTCGACACCGCAAGCGGTCCTCAGGCCTATGATCCAAATCATTATGAGGGCTTCAGCGGCAAAAACGAGAACTACAATTGGAAATTCGTCGGTGAAAAGAACATGATCGCCGCGATTAATGTCTCCCAAGTGCCCGACCGCCGGTGCTCGACCGACGGTGGCGCCAGCCATTGCACCGACGAATGGGAGATGCGCCACATGTTCGTGATCGACGGCATTCCGCGCCCCGGCCTGTTCAGTTCGCTCTATGACCACGAAATCCTGTACGTCGACTCCGAAGCGGACTTCGTGATGTCAGACGACTTGTATGACCGCTCCGGGCAACTCTTCAACAACTACACGTCCTGGATGCATTACGCGGACCGATCCCAGCCAGGCGCCAAGATTGCCATCTACCCGTTCAAACGCGAATTCCAGGTCGGTTCGTCAACGGTGAACGTGCAGAGCGGTTTCTCGACCGTCTGCTACCATCCGTCGATGGATGCACCGTCACGCGATTCGTGGTTTATCAACATGGGTTCGGTCGACAGGAGCTGGTTCACCGCCGAATCTATGGCGCGTGCGGCCGAAGGCGGACACGCGCTCGCGGGAGACTAGCGGCATCACGGCTGGCTGCTGCAAGGTATCCGGCCGATCCCGCACGCAGCGGCTGACTTGAACCGACACACACAACCGGCGCAGACCGAAAAGGCTGCGCCGGTTTTTTTTGCCGCCAAGGCGTGCTGCAAACGGATGCGGGCGCCGATACAATCGCCTCTTGATGGCGACCGACGACGATGAGCGGCTTAGCTGGGCGCGCGATACGGCGGCGGCTCGATGGACCGGCGCCACGGTCGCGCAGGTCGATGCGCTGCGCGGCGACGCGTCGGCCCGCCGCTTCTGGCGCTTGACCCTTACGCCCGGCAAGGCTGCGCCGGCAAGCGCAATCCTGATCGATCTCGGACCCGACGATCTGCCGCGCTACGCGCGCGTGCTTGGCCTCGTGCGCGAGCCTTTAGCCGAGCCCCCCTGGATAAACCTGCATCGATTTCTCGCCACGCTCGGCGCTCCGGTTCCCGCGCTGTATGCGTTCGACCGCAAGCGCCGCGCGATTCTGGTGGAAGACGTGGGCGAGACCGCGCTGTTCGATATCCTGCGCGCGCGGAGCGCCGACAGCGCCGATCTGCTCCGGCTCGCGGTGGAAAACCTGTTCGTGCTGCATGTGGCAGGGACCCGGAAGATCGACTCGCGATGCATCGCCGCGCAAATCGCATACGACGAGCGGCTGTTTCGCTGGGAGCTGGTTGAATTTGTCGATCTCGGATGCGCTCGCGTCGCCCCGGGCTGCGACCCCGCCGCGTTGGCGCCGGAACTCGACGCGCTCGCACGAGAGCTCGGCGGATTCCCGCGCGTTTTCTCGCATCGCGACTACCACGGCCACAACCTCTACGTGCAGACGATCGGCCAACACCCTGTCCTGCGCATCATCGATTTCCAGGACGCGCTGATGGCGCCGGCGGCGCAGGATCTCGCGGTTTTGCTCACGACGCGCGACACCGGATCGCTCGTCGCGCCCGCGCTCGAGGACAAGCTGCTCCACTTCTATTTCACCGGGTTGGTGCGCCGCGGCGCCGCCGATCTTTCGTTCGACGAGTTCATGCGCAGCTACCGCCTGTGCGTTTTGCAGCACGCGCTCAAGATGATCGGCCGGTTCATCCTGTTCGAGCGCGAGGGGAAATCCGGCTACACGGTTTTCCTGCCGCAACTCGCCGCACAGGCGCGCCGGGTTCTGGACGGCCCCGAACGGCAGAGCTTCCCGCGCCTGGCGGCCGCGCTGGGCGGCAGCTCGAATCCGGGACAGGTGCGATGAAGGCGCTGGTGCTGGCCGCAGGACGCGGCGAGCGGCTTCGTCCGCTGACCGACACGATTCCCAAGCCGCTGGTCGAGATAGGAGGGCGAGCGCTTATCGAGTATCCGCTCGGGATGCTCAAGCGGGCGGGTATCACCGAGGTCGCGATCAACGTGCATCACCTGGCCGGCGCGATGCAGTCGGCGCTCGGTGACGGCGCGCGGCTGGGGATCGACATCGTATGGTCGCCGGAGCCGGTCCTGTTCGGCACCGGCGGTCCGCTGGGCGGGCTGGCGGGATTTCTCGGCTCGGATACGTTCGTTGTCGCAAACAGCGATACGATTTTGAATCTCGACCTCGCCGCGATGATCGCGTTTCATCGCGATCGCGGCGCGCTCGCCACGCTGGCCCTGGCGCGGCCCGAGAACCTGGACTACTACAGCAAAATCGAAATCGACGCCGGCGCGCGCGTGCGCCGAATGCGCCTGCTGACCTCGGCCGTGCGCGCGGAGTACGACGATTACGCGGACCCGAGCGGCGTCGCTTCGAGTCTCGAGTCGTTTATGTACTGCGGCGTGATTGTCGCGGAGCCCGCGGTGCTGAAACTCGCTCCGCCCGCGCCGCCGTGGAGCATCATGGCCGGGCTGCTCGCGCCGATGGTTCGCGGCGGGTTGCCGGTGTTTGGCTTCGCGCATCGCGGCTACATGCGCACGGTCGATGACCTTGCGGCGTACGACAGGCTGCGCGCCGAGTTCGCGTCGAATCCTCCCGCGCTGAATTTCCTGGACATCTCGCGCGGATGAATTTTTCGCGCATCGATCCGCGTTTCGGTTGACATTGCGCGTGGCGAGCGCGTCAAATGATTAACAGGCAGTGGCGCGGATGGCGGGGATCGCGCCCTTCTGTACCAATCGCTCTCGGGAGTTATCGCCATGCCGAGACTGGTTCTGTATCACACCATCCAATCCCCCTTCGCACGCAAAGTGCGAGTCGCAATGGCCGAGAAGAACATCTCCTACCAGAAAATTCCTCTCGACCTTGCCAAAGGCGAAAATCGCACCGCCGAGTACCTGCGCCTCAATCCGCACGGCCGCGTGCCGACCCTGCTGGTCGATTCGATTCCGATCTATGAATCGACTTCGATCATCGAGTACCTGAACGAGGCTTATCCCGAGCCAGCGCTGCTTCCAAAGAGCCACATCGAGCGCGCTCGCGTCCGGATGATCGAAGAGACGATTGACGGCTCGTTTATCGCGGCGCTGCGCACCGTGCTGTTCAACGCGTTCCGCCTGCCTGAGCCCGAGCGCAATCCGAAAGCCGCCGAGGAAGCGCGCCGGCAGATCGAGTGGCATAACGAATGGCTCGATCGCGAATTGGCCGGGCGCGAGTTCATGGTCAACGGCGGCGTGTCGATCGCCGATATCGCAGGTCTGTGCGCGCTCGAATTTCAAAAACGCCTCGAGATCGGAATCGACCCGCGCCATCGCGATCTGGTCACCTGGTACGAGCGAATGAAGTCGCGCCCTTCCGCCAAAGCCCTGATGGAATAGCGCATTCACATTTCCCTTTCAGGAGAGGCCGGGTGAGGGTCAGTGTTCAGCGCGGCGCGCTAGCGACGCGCGATTCAGAATTACCAGAACACAGGAATTCGCACCGGCTCGCTCGGCGAAGAATCCAGGAATTAAGGACCCTCACCTATCCGAGTGCCAGTGGCACCTCCCTTTCAGGGCGAGGGATTAGACAGGAGAGGCGCGGATTTCGTGAATCTCCAGGCCGGCGGCGCCGCCGCTGCTCTCGACCGTCCGAATCGATCCGATCCGCCTGATCCCGGCGATGCCCGCAATAAATTCGAGCGCGTTTATCGCGACCACGATCCAGAACACCGCCATCACGACTCGCGCCGTCCCCGGCATCCGCGCGCCGACAATCGCGGCCGCCGCCCACGCGCCGATCGGCGATCCGATCGTGCCGAACAGATGCAGCGCAACCCGCGCCCATCGTGGCGCCGCGACATAGGTGCCGAAGCGCATCTTGAAACGCGGCTCGCCGCGCAGAACGTAGGCGTATTCGTAGCCCACGCCGAGCACCGCCGCGGCGGCGATCTTGACGAGCGGTTGAAAGGTCATGATCCACAAGAGCGCGCCGGCAAGCGCGAGCGCGATCGAAGTCTCACGCACGCTCAAGCGCAGCAGCACGCCGCCGAGCGCCATCGCAACGATCTCGATCGCGACTCCCGCGCGCACCGGGATGGTTTTGCGCGGCGTGCGCTGATGAAGCTTGCGGCTGACGCGGTTGACGTCGGCGCAAAGCGCGGCGCGCGCCGCCGCCGGGCTCCGCTTGAGTTCGCGGATGTAGCGCTCCCACGGGCCGGGACGATAGCGGCCCTCGTTCAAGTTGTGCTCGATTTTCAGCAGCCCGATCCGAAGATCGTCAGGCGCCGCGCTTGCCGCAGGCGCGCCGACGCAGCCTCCGTCGTCGGTCGAAGTCATCATCACCGGCGGATGAACGCCGCGGCCAGGAACGCGACGATCATCAGCAGCCCGAACTCCATGTGGAGCTGGACCGACCGCATCAAGGCGAGGTTGAGCTTCTTCGCCGCCGTCTCGTGCATCACGATTTTAATCTGACTGATCGCGCGCGGAACGGTCAGGATCGCGATGACCCCCGTCCATGGAATCGCGCCGGCGACGATCGCAACGGCCGTGGCCGCGTACGCCAGCACGTCGAGCGCGAGCAGCTCAAAGTTGGCGGCCGCGCGCCCGAGCATCGTCGCGAGCGTGCGCTTGCCGTGGCGGCGGTCGCTTTCGATATCGCGGATATTGTTGGCGTGCAGGATCCCCGCGACCAGGAAGCCCAGCGGAATCGACGCGGCGAGCGCGCCCCACGTAAACCGCAGCGCCATCACGTAGTAAGCGCCCATCACAATCGCGGGACCCATGAACAGAAATACGGTCAACTCGCCGAGCGCGATATAGGCAAGCGATACCGGCCGCGCGGTGTAGAAGTAACCGGCCGCGACCGACGGGATACCGATCGCGAGAATCGGCCAACCGCACAGGTAAACCAGGACCAGCCCGGCCGCCGCGCCAATCGCGAACGCCGCGATTCCGCCGCGCCAGACCTGCTCGGGCGCCAGCAATCCGCGCTGGATAACCATGCTCGGGCCCAGCGCCTCACCCGAGTCGGCGCCGCTTTGAAAATCGTAATAATCATTGATGAGATTGGTGCCCGCCTGAATCGCCATCGCGCCCGCCAGCGCGAGGATCATCCGGCCGGGCGAGAAGAAGCCGTCGCGCGCCGCGATTGCAACGCCGAGCAGAACGGGAATTGCCGCGGCGCTGAGCGAGGGAGCGCGAATCGCCTGAAGCCACACTCCCAGCACGCCCGGACGCGCACCGCCGCCCTGGGAAATTGCCGATGCGTCTGTCATTTCGAAATACTCCAGACCATCTTTACGCTCGCTACACGAGCACCTTGTCTTCCCTGAGCCTGGCGATTTCGGCCGCGCTCATCCCGAGCAGCCCAGAGAGCACATCGGCCGTATGCTCGCCAATCATCGGCGCGCCGAAGTAGCGCGGCTCGATCGCGCCGAAGCGCACCGGCAGAGTCGGCACAACGCGTTCGCCAACTTCGCCATGCTGAAGCTTCGCCAGCATCCCGGATGCGCGGAACGCCTCGTCCTGCATCAGGTCCTGGGTATTATACACCGGCCCGGCGGCGATATCGCGTTCGCGCAATCGCGCGACCAGATCCTCGCGCGAGAAATTCCGCGTGCGCGCCGCGACTTCGGCGTCAAGCGCGTCAACATTGCGCAGCCGATCCGCCAACCGCGCGAAATTCCTGTCCGCCGCGAGCGATGGGACACCCAGGATTGCGCACAGCGCGCCAAATTCCGCATCGGTCGATACGGCGATCGCAACCCAATTGTCGTCGCCGGATACCGGATAGACTCCGTGCGGCGCCATCGCCTCATCGCGATTTCCGATCGGCCCCGGATCGCGCCCGTTCATAAAATACTCGAGCATCGCTTCGGGAATCATCGTGGTCACCATCTCGGCCATCGAGAGATCGAGATACTGACCCTGCCCGGTGCGATCGCGATGGAAGAGCGCGGCGAGCAGGAAGAAGACCATCCCGCTGCCGACCGCAAAGTCTGGCCACGTCCCGCCGATCCCGCACGGAAAGCCCTTCGGGTAGCCAGTCAGATGGCAAAGTCCGGCGTACGCCTGCGTGGTCGGTCCGAAGCCGACAGTGCGCGCAAATGGACCGTCCTGGCCGAGCGGCGTTCCTGACAGCATGATTATATCGGGGCGGATCTTGCGCAGGTCTTCGTAACCGAGACCATACTTGGGCATGTTGCCGACGGTGAAATTCTCGGTCACGACGTCGCTTAGCTTGACCAGACGGCGCGCGATTTCCTGCGCTTTGGGATGCGCCAGATTCAGCGCGATTCCGCGCCGCGAAAAATTGATCGCATTGTAGATTCCGCTGCGGTTGAAGCCCGGCACCCCGTCGGTACCGGTGAGGAATCGCACCAGGTCGGGCGCGAGCATCGATTCGACTCGAATCACGTCCGCGCCCAGCGCACCTAACCACGCGGTCGCATGCGGCACGGCGAAGATCCAGCCGAAGTCGAGAATCCGGATTCCCTCGAACGGAAGCCGCGCCATCAGATCACCTTTGCGGTCCGCAGGTTTTCGAGTTCGCTCTCTGAAAGGCCGAGGTGTTCGACAAAAACTTTGCGATTATGCTCGCCAAGGCGCGGCGCTCCGCGCTTGATCCGCCACGGCGTAGCGCTAAATCGGCATGGTGCGCCGGGCATCCGCACTTGCTTTGCGACCGGATGGTCATGATCGACGAAGAAGCGCCGCGCCTCGTATTGCGCGTTCTCGGCGACTTCGGCGGCGGTATGCACCGGAAAGCACGGCACGTGTTCGGCCTGGGCCTTCTGGAAGGCGCTGGTGCGGGTCTCGCCGGAGAGCCAATCGACGATGGCGGCCTCGATTGCGTCTATATTCCCAGCGCGCGCGACCGGTGAGGCGAACATCTCGCTGTCCATCCATTCCGGATTGCCCATCACTTTTTTCCATCCACGCCAGAAGCGATCGGTGCCGGCGTTGAAGCTGACCCATCCGTCGGTGGTTGGATACACCCACTGCGCGCCGCGTTTGATGCGCATTCGGGTGCGTTCGTAGATCGGAGCCTCGGGCGATTCGTGCGAATGGACGCCGATATTGGGCCGCAGCATGCTGACCATCGCGAGCCACTGGCTCGTGTCGACATGCTGGCCGCGTCCGGTATTTTTCCGGTCGAAGACCGCGACCATCGCGGCCGCCGCGGCGGTATATCCGGTCAGATAGTCCGCCTGCCGTCCGGCCAGCTTGAGCGGGGGTTCATTGGGCGGATCGGTCACCTGATGCCACGGCGTTTCAAAGCCGACTCCGCTCATGTGCGTCGCGACCAGGTCGCCGCCGCGATAATCGCGATAGGGCGATTCGACGCCAAAATAAGTAAGCGACACGACGACGAGTTTCGGAAACCGCTCGGTCAGCGTGCGCCAATCAAGCCCGAGCCGCTCGCAGAGCGCCGGCGCGTTGGGATTGAAGACGACATCCGCGCGCTCGAGCATCCGCATCAACACATCCCGCGCATTCGGGTTTTCCAGATCGAGAGTCACGCCGAGCTTGTTGGCGTTGAGAAAGAGATGCAGTCCTCCCGTCTCGGGGTCGACCTTATCGTCGCGAAACGGACCGAGCTGGCGCTCGCGCGCGCCGGCGCGCGGCGGCTCGACTTTGACCACCTCGGCGCCAAAGTCGGCGAACGATTTCGCCGCCATAGCGGCCGCCAGAAACGGCATCGTGTCGAAGCACGGCAATTCGACAACGCGCAGGCCGCTGAGCGCCTCGGGCGGTTCATTGTCTGGCTCGAGCCGCGCCATTAGATGCGCTCCTGTCCGATGCGATCGATGAGGCCGATCAACTCGCCCATCGAGTCGATTACATGATCGGGCCGAAAGCTCGGATGGGTTCGCAGGTAATCCGCCGACGCGGTTCCGGTCGCGACCGCGACCGACGCGCCAAACCCGGCCTGCGCCGAAGCCATGATATCGCGCGGCTCGTCGCCCACGTACATGCAGGCGCGCACGGGAATCGCGGCGCGCGCGGCGGTCTGCCGCAAAAGCCCGGTCTTGTCGAGCAGCTCCTTCATCGACGAAACCGGCTGCGTCACCACCTGATCGAGATGCGACGCGATACCGACCATCGCCAGCTTGTGAACGAGCTGCTTCGGATCGCCGGGGCGGCTGGTGATCACGGCGGTCGCGTAGCCGCGGCGCTTGAGTTCGGCCAGGGTCTCGGGCACGTGCGGCAGGAGTTCGAGCCGCTCAGTCCGATCGATCTCCGTCATAAAGTAGGCGAAAGCGAGCTTAATGTATTCGGGGCGCTTGTGCTCGGGAACGCCGAGCCACAGTTCGTCGGTGCGCAGCGCGTGATGATAGCGCTCGCGAGTGAGTTCCGGCTGATGCCCGAAATCGCGCAGGGTGTTTCGCGCGGCGATATAGAGCGGGCCGTGGATATCGACCAGCGTTCCGTCCAGATCGAAGAAGATCGCCTTGAATTCCCGCGCTGACAATCCGGTTACCTTTGCGCCGTCCAATCCCTTTGCGGATTGCGCCCCGGCGCACGCCGCCAGAGTACTCTGGCTCCCCTTTGAAGCCTTTTGCTTCGACACTTGTCAAGCGCGGCTATCCTGCCGATCGGCGCGGCGCGCGCGCCGCGGCGCTCGGCGCCTGGCGCTGATAGATCAGCAGATACTCGCGGCGCCCGCCAATCACTTTCTTCACGTAGTCGCGGGTCTCGCGGTAGCCGATATTCTCGACCCATTCGTCGTCCGGACCGGGAAATTTGTTGGTCCAATTCCGCACGGCATGCTCGCCGCCGTTGTACGCGGCGACGGCCTTGAACTCGTCGCCCCCGAACATCGCGAACAGATTTTGCAAATACGATGTCCCCAAAGAAACGTTGAGCGCCGGTTGGTAAAGGTCGAGCCCGCTCGATTGCATCCCGCTTTGCGCGGCCACGCGCCGCGCCGTCGAGGGCATCAGTTGCATCAGCCCTTGCGCATCCGAAACCGACCGCGCTTGCGGATCGAACAGGCTCTCCTGCCGCGCCAGCGCCAGCACCAGCCACGGATCGAGCGAGCGTTGCCGCGCAGCAGTGCTGAACAGATTCCAGTACGCGCGTGGATAGCGGATTCGCTCAGCCTCAGCCGGGCCAAGATGCCCGCGCTTTTCCATCCTGACGGCGGCTGCTATCGCGTCGTGCCATGCGTCGGCGGAGATCAGTCCCGCCAGCACGAAGGCGCCCAGATTCGGATCGCTCGCCGACTCATCTTCGATCGCGCGGAGCTCTCCAGCCTCGAGTTCCTTCATTCCGAGCGACCGCATCGCCACGACGCGGCTCAAATGAAAGCGGACGATCGCGGAGTTGCTGGACGGCACGCCGGGATAAGCGGGGTCCGGCGCCGATGCCGCGGGCAGATCCGGCGCGGACGCGGCAACCCGGCGGCTCGCCAGCGCGGGATAGTAATTGCTGTCGATACCGGAGGCCAGGCGCAGATAGATCGCGCGGGCAGCGGCGGGATCGCCGCTCTTGTCGAGTGCGCGCGCGTGCCAGTAATCGAACATGTCACGATCGGACGCGCTGCGCGCGTGCGGGCGCATCGCGGCGAACATCCGTGCCGCGGACGCATAGTGCGCCGTCATGTAATAGCTCCACGGTGCGCGAAAGCGTGCGTCCTCGGCTGAATCGCTCGACGGATATTTGCCGTACAGGCGCGCGTACTCGGCGCGCGCCGCGCCGTAGTCTCGAAGCTCCTCGTCAATTCGCCCAATCCGGAGCATCGCGCCCGGCGCATGGAAGCTCGTGGGAAAGTCCGCCGCGATTCGCGCGAACGCCGCGTGCGCGCGGTCGGTATCGTCCTCGCGCCAGTAGAGCAGCGCCAGCGAGTTCAGCACCGAAGCGGCCGAGGGTCCGCGCGGCGCGATCGCAAGGTAGCCGAGCAGTGCGCGCTTCGCGCGCGCGGGATCCTCGCGCGAAGCCTGCGCCTCGAGCCACAACAGCTCGGCGCGGATCGGTGTCGGCGGATTTGCGGCCATCGCGCGCTCGATTTGCGCCATCGCGAGCACGGGCTGCCCCTCGCGCAGGAGCAGCTCGGCTTCGCTCATGCGGTAGTCGAGCGTGGCGGTCGGCGCGAGCGCGGGATTCGCCGCCAGCATCGAATCGGCAAGCGCTCGCGCGTCAGCGTCCGCGTCGCCGCGCGGGTAGCGATTGCGCAGGTCCATCGCCTGCGCGTACGCGTCGCTCTGCCGCGCCATCGCGGCCATCGCCTGCGCTTCGACCAGGCGCGCGTTCTGCTCGATTGCCGAGCCGGGGGATTGCGTCGCTAGATGCGCCGCCACCGCGGCCGCGTCGGACGCGCGCCCGAGCTTAAGCAGCGCGCGCGCGAGTTCCAGATCGCCGGGCGGAGTCATCACGCTTGCGGGATAGAGATTTCGCAGCCGCTCGAAGGCGGCGACCGCGCCGCCCAGATCTCCCTGGTCGCGATCGGCTGAACCCAGATAGAAGAGCGCGTAATCGGCCAGCGCCGGAAAATTGTTCGCTGCGAAGTTGAGCTTCGAGATCGCGCCGGCCGCGTCGTGCGAATGGTATTCGCGATACCCCTCGGCAAACGCCTGCCGTGCGTCGGAGGGCGCCGTGTCCGGCGGCAGCGGCGCAGGTACGGCCTGCGCGGTGGCTCCTGAAGCCATAGTAGATGGCTCCGCGCGAGCGGTGCGCGAGTGCGCCACCGCGCTGGCGCATCCGTAGAGCAGGATCGCGCCCAGGATCGTCCACCGCATGCGGCGGCGCCAGATATTATCCATCTGATCGTGGTTAGCGCACGCCGCGCGCCGCTTCAATCGGCCTGGGTAATTTCGGGTCCGAGTCGCACCGCTGGCCCGCGACGCGTCTCTACCGATATTCTTGCGATATTCTTGCCTGGCTCGCATCGAGACGCTTCGCGCCATGACTTCATCGACCAAACCGAACAAACTAATCCTCGCTTCAGGCTCGCCGCGCCGGCGCCAGCTTCTAAGCTCCGCGGGACTAACTTTCGAGGCTATCGAGAGCACGGTACCCGAGCGCCGCCGCGACGGCGAAAGCGCGCGCGAATATGCGCCGCGGATGGCGCGCGACAAGGCGCTCGCGATTGCGCTGCGCTTCCCCAACGCGTTCGTGATCGGCGCCGATACTGTTGTCGAATGCCTCGGCGAGGTGCTCGAAAAGCCGCTGGACGAAAACGATGCGCGGCGGATGCTCACGATGCTGTCGGGGCGAACGCATACCGTCGTGACCGCATTCGCGATCGCGCGCGGGGCGGAGATCCTGGCGGCGCAGGCGGTCGAGAGCCGCGTCACGTTTCGCACGCTCGGCCCCGCCGAGATCGCCGAATACATCGCGGGCGGCGAACCCTTCGACAAGGCCGGCGCATACGGAATCCAGGGCGTCGGGGGTTCATTCATCAGTGAAGTTGCCGGACCGCGCGACAACGTGATGGGGCTGCCGGTCGAGGCGGTTCTGGCCGCGCTCCGGCGCGTGGGTTTCGAGCGATGCTGACGGCAGCCGAGATTGCCGATCGAATCGCCACCGTGCGCGCGCGAATTGCCGCCGCGGCGCGGCGCTCGGGCCGGGCGGCGGACGCAATCACGCTCGTGCTGGCGAGCAAGACTCAGCCTCCGGAAGCGGTTCAGGCCGCATACGACGCGGGCGCGCGCGACTTTGGCGAGAATTACGTGCAGGAGGCGGGTGCGAAGCGTGCGGCGCTTGGAGAGCTGCACGGCGCGCGATGGCATCTGATAGGACACTTGCAGACCAACAAGGCAAAACTCGCCGTGTCGATTTTCGATCTGATCCAGAGCCTCGATTCCGCGCGGCTCGCTGCGGCGCTTGCCAAAGCGCGGCGCGCGCCGCTGGTGCGCGCGCTCGTCGAGGTCAATCTCGGCGGCGAGGCGACCAAGACCGGGGCCGCGCCCGGCAGTCTGGAGGAACTACTGGCCGCGGCGCGCGATCAGGTAGAAATTGCGGGCTTGATGACGATCCCGCCGCCCGGCGACGGGCCCGACGCCTCGCGCCGCTATTTCGCCGAATTGCGCGCGATACGCGATCGCCTTGCGGCGCATAGCGGGCTTGCGCTAAGCGAGCTTTCGATGGGAATGACAGACGACTTCGCGATCGCAATCGAGGAGGGCGCCACTATCGTGCGGGTCGGCCGCGCGATCTTCGGCGAACGGACGCGATGAAGAAGCTCGGATTTATCGGCGGCGGCAACATGGCCGAGGCGCTCGCTCACGGCCTGATCGTCCACAAAGTTTTCAAGCCGTCCGACCTGATCGCGTCGGACGTCGCGGCGGCGCGGCGAAGCCATTTGAAGCGCAAGTTGAAGATTAGCGTCACCGCCGACAATCTTGAGGTGATCAAGCACTCGCGCACGATCCTGTTCGCGGTCAAGCCGCAGATGTTGAACGGCGTGCTCGAATCGATCGCGGCGGCGCTCGGTCCGAACCCGAAGCATCACCGGTTCATCTCAATCGCCGCCGGAGTGCCGATCGCGCGGATGTGCGAGTACCTGGGTCCGCGCGCGCGCGTGATTCGCGTAATGCCCAATGCGCCCGCGATGGTCGGCGAGGGGATGGCGGCGATAGTGCGCAGCCGCGGGGCGAGCAAATCCGACGAGGCGGCCGCGCTGAAAATCTTCAACTCGGTCGGTGACGCGATCGCGCTATCAGATGAAACGCAGCTCGACGCCGTAACCGCGCTCTCCGGCAGCGGCCCCGCTTACGTTTACCTGTTCGCCAAGGCAATGATCGACGCCGCGGTGAGCGAGGGAATTCCGCGCGCACTGGCGGCCGCGATGACGCTCAAGACAATTCGCGGCGCGGAGACGATGATGCGTTCATCGAAACTCGACGCGGGGGCGTTGATAAAAGTCGTTGCGTCGCCCGGCGGCACGACGGTCGCGGCGCTGCGCCGGTTCGCCGAGGCGGGATTTTCTGATATTGTTGCGCGCGCGATTCATGCCGCCGCCGATCGCTCGCGCGAACTCGGCCGCGCCCGCTAATCCCTCAAACAAAGCCATTGGAATAAACACCTGTGAGTTCGCCAAGTATCGTACTCTTCATCGCCAATACTCTGTCGGGTTTTCTCACGCTCTATTTCTGGATCGTGATCATCTCCGCGCTTCTGACCTGGATCGAACCGAATCCGTATAACCCTATCGTCCGATTCCTGTACTCGGTCACGGAGCCGGTCTTCGATTGGGTGCGCGAGCATCTGCCGGTCCTGCTGGGAGGAATCGATCTCTCTCCGGTCGTCGTGATTATCGCGATAGAATTCCTGCAGCAGTACCTGATTCCGAAAGTCGCGATGCTGTTGATGTACGGCACGACATGACCGCCGCCGCGCGCGGCATCGGCACGGACAGCGCGACGCCCGGCTGGATTCGCGTCGGACGCGGCTGCGTTACGGTCGATATCCGAGTGCGTCCTGGCGCGGGGCATAGCGAATTCCTGCGCGCGGATCAGCGTGGACTCGTGGTTGCGGTCAGCGCACCGCCCGAGAAAGGCAAGGCCAACAACGAACTCGTGCGGATGCTGGCGAGGCTGGCGGGAGTCGCACGAAGCGAGGTGAGCGTAGTCCGCGGCGCAAGCGCACGGAGCAAGTCCGTCCGAATCAATGCGAGCGACCCGTCCGCGGTTGCGGCCAGGCTCCTCGCCATTGGCAGTCCGGTCTAGTCGCCGCCAATGCTGATTTGGCGAAGGATTATCGAAAATCGGAGCCTCCGCGTTGACACGGCCGATCGCGGTGGTTACCTAATCATCAGGACCTGACTCGAAACCGTCAGCAGTCGGGAAGTCTCGATGCCAATCTACGAATACAAGTGCCACAAGTGCGGCGTGATCGAGGTGATGCAGCGCATCACCGAACATGCGCTCAAAAAATGCCCCAACTGCAAGAGTAAGGTCGAGCGGCTCGTCTCGCGCAGCTCCTTCGTGCTCAAAGGCACCGGATGGTACGCGAGCGATTACGGCAAGAAGACTGCACCCGCCTCGACCGAGGCGAGCAGCGCTTCGGGCGACGGCGCCGCGAACGGCACAGCGTCAAAGAACGAAGCCAAAACGAGCGAGTCCAAAACCGAATCCAAGTCCGAATCGAAGCCGAAGACCGAATCCAAACCTGCGGCGGAAAAAACCGCTGCGGCCAAATCAGCCGACTGACCGCCGTCCATCGTGTCGTCCAAGCCGTAGGGTAGCCTGCCCTGCGGCTTTTTTGTTTCAATGGCCGGGCGCGGGGCACGCGGTCCGCGCGGGGGTTGGGTTTCATTCGATGCGAGCGCTCGAATTCGACGGCCAGATCAAGTATCGCGCCGACTATCCAGATCCGGCCGCGGGCGGCGGCGAGAGTATCGTGCGCGTGCGTCTGGCCGGAATCTGCGGCACCGATCTCGAACTCACCCGCGGCTACATGGCGTTTCGCGGCGTCCCCGGCCACGAGTTCGTGGGCGAAGTCGTCGCATCCGGGAATCGGGCGATGCTCGGGCGGCGAGTTGTCGGGGAGATAAACGCGGGATGCGGCCGCGCGAGTTGCCGATGGTGCCGCGGCGCGATGTCGCGGCATTGTCCGGACCGCACCGTCCTTGGAATTATCGGCCGCGACGGCGCATTCGCCGAATTTCTCAAACTGCCGGATGCGAACCTGATCGCGATTCCCGACTCGATCGCCGACGCGCTCGCGGTCTTCATCGAACCGCTTGCGGCGGCGTATGAGATCTTCGATCAGACGCATCTCGCGCGCGACCGCGCGATCGCAGTGCTCGGCGACGGGCGGCTGGGCGCGACCGTCGCACTTGCGCTCAACGCCGAAGATCATCGACCCGTCGTCCTCGGACGCCATCGCGAAAAGCTCGATCGGCTTGCGGCGCTTGGATTGGAGACGCGCGCGCAGGCGGATGAAAAAGGCAGATTTGCCGTGGTAATCGATTGCACCGGCAAGTCGGCGGGTTTCGGCCGCGCGATCGAACTGGTCGAACCGCGCGGGACGATTATCCTCAAGAGCACGGCGGCGGCCGGCGCCGAGTTGAATCTCGCCCCGATCGTGATCAACGAAATTACCGTTGTGGGTTCGCGATGCGGCCGCTTTGCGCCCGCGGTGGCCGCGATGGAAGCCGGCAAGATCGACCTGCGTCCGCTAATCGACGGAGAATTTCCGCTCGACGATTGGCGGTCCGCGTTCGCCGCGGCCGCGAATTCGGCGGCTTTCAAAATTTTGCTGAGACCGTCGTGACCCGCGCCAAATCGTATCGTCGCGCCGCACGCGCCCCGGCCTCGATCATCGTCGGCATCGATACTGGCGGCACCTTCACCGACCTGGTCGCAATAGTGGATGGCCGCCTGCGCGTGCATAAAGTGCTCTCGACGCCCGGCGACCCCGCCGCGGCGGTGATCAGCGGACTCGAGGCGATGCTCGCGGGCGCCCGTCCCGGGCTTGTGACCTACAGCTCGACGGTCGCAACCAACGCGCTGCTCGAAAA
>Ga0307373_10005149_pt1 | contig 21591 bp, 18 predicted proteins | sample OX2MG_FD_202534 | JGI IMG/M metagenome (GOLD analysis project Ga0307373, IMG submission 202534) | Soil microbial communities from Risofladan, Vaasa, Finland - OX-2 | ecosystem: Environmental > Terrestrial > Soil > Coastal area > Acid sulfate soil | place: Finland: Risofladan, Vaasa | collected...
TGCACTTCGGGCTCATCCCCCGCATGCACCGCGGCATCTTCGCCATGAACGAGCTGCCGGAGTTGGATGAACTGGTGCAGGTCGGGCTGTTCAACATCCTCGAAGAGCGCGACGTGCAGATTCGCGGCTTCCCGATCAAGTTCGACATCGACGTGCTGATTCTGTTTTCGGCGAACCCCGCCACCTACAACCGCAGCGGCAAGGTGATTCCGCAGCTCAAGGACCGCATCGGCTCGGTGATCCACACGCACTATCCGCTGGAGCGAGACCTGGGCATCTCGATCATGGACCAGGAGGCAAAGATCGAACTCGACGGCGAGTTTCCGGTCGTCGTGCCGTATTTCATGAAGCAGATCGTGGAAGAGATGAGCGTGTCGGCGCGGAAGAGCAAGTTCATCGACCAGGCGTCGGGCGTGAGCGCCCGCTTCAGCATTGCCAACTATCGCACGATGGTGGCCAGTGCCCGGCACCGTTCGGCACGATTGGGCGAGCGGCCGGCGGTGCCGCGAATGAGCGACCTGGGGCATCTCTATAGTTCGTCGCTGGGCAAGCTGGAGCTCGACATGATGGGCAGCCATCAACTCAGCGAGCGTCAGGTGCTCGACGCCATCTTGGCCGAGGCGATCAAGACGGTGTTCGAAGAGTACGTCGAGCAGCATGGCCTGGAGGAGATTTCGCACATCTTCGGCCAGGGCGTGAAGATCGAGGTCGGCGACATGCTGCCGTCGTCGGCCTACGCGGAGCGTCTCAAGCGCGTGCCGCCGGCCTGGCAAAAGGCGTTCGAGGTGAACGCGTCGAGCGACCCCGCGGTGCGGGCCTCGTGTGTGGAGTTCGTGCTGGCCGGGCTTTACGCCAGCGACCGCATCTCCCGCGCCCAGCGGCACGGGCGGATTGTGTATGAAACGTGATTTGGCACGGGCAGCCATGAGGAAGTACAATGAACATGGCGAGCGTTTTTATGGTGGGGTAAGGAGGAAAAGCGATGTCCACTGATTCGATGGCACTCAGCAGCGACGCGCAGCACGTGTTCGAGGCGGCCATGCGATTGCCCGACGCCGAACGCGCGAAGCTGGCGGATAAGCTATCGGCGACGCTCGATCCGATGGCGGATCCTGTGTGGCAAGCGGCCTGGGGTCCGGAGATCGCCCGCCGGGTCGCCGAAGTGGAGGAGGGTACGGCAAAGCTCCATACCTGGGATGAACTGCAAAAGATCATGCAGGAAGCTCGCCATGCCCCGCGAAAAGTTTAGGATTCACGACGAGTGGCCTCATGCCGTAGAATCGCGAGATGCCGTCCCTAGCGAACCTTGATGATTTGCGTTCCGTACTCGGTCGGCTTAACGCCGAGCGACCGGCCGTTCAACGCGCCGAGTTGGGCCGAACCCTCTACGAGGTGCGCGGCGATGACTTTCTCAAACGCCTCGATTTGGACCTTCGCACTCGCCAAGGAAAAGCGCGCGTTCTGGTGACCGGGCAGATCGGCGTCGGGAAATCATCCGAGCTGGGACACTGTTTTTCCATCGGCAAGACCAATCGCACGATCGGCTTTCCAGTCTATTGCGACCTCGAAAAGCAAGAGTCCCCTGAACGCTGCAACGCGACGGGCGTACTGCTCACCATGTTGCGTGACTGCTGGGCGGCACTAGATTTCAATCTTCGAGATCCCGATCATCCGGCCAATCGGGGCTTGGTCCCGGAACTGATTTCGATTCGCGACGAAATCCTTTCACGGCTGATCGACCATTTCTCCGGACGGAAAACTCCCCACGGCGACGAGGTGGTCTTTCGTTTCGGTGGTATGGACTTCGTTGTTTCGTTGTTGGAGCATCGAAAGAGTGCGGCATTGGCGTTAATTCTGGGCAAAGCATCGCAGCATGAAGCTGTTTCCGAGCCCGCGGAGAGGTTTGGCGTGGCGCCGGATACGCTCGTGATCCTGCTAAACCAGATGCTGCGTTGGATGCGAAAAAGGTTTGGATATCGCCCGCCGACTTTGCTGGTGGATCACGTCGACAAGATTCGCGACTCGAGCGCCGCGGAGGACGTGCTCGTCCGCGCGTTTACGCATTGGGAGCGGATCGAGGCATCCATCGTGATGACGGCCCCTTATGAATTCACGCTGGGTGAGCTGCGAAACTCGGTCGAGTCGCGGTGGGGGCCTTCGCGCATTCTGTACCCATTGGATATTCCTGAATCCGATAGGGGAGCAGTATTGCCGATTTTTAAGAACATCGCCAAGAGCGCCGGACTCGGCAATTTGGTCCCGATCGACAGCTTGCGCCTGACGGCGCACTACAGCGGTGGAATCCTTCGACCCTATGTCCAGTTGCTCATCGAATCCGCGAAAGAAGCTCATTTTTTGGGCCACGACGTTATTGAACCGACCGACGCGCTGTCGGCCATTCACGCCCTGGAACGTGCCTATCAAGACTACAGCATGGCAGACTTTAGTTTGCTCGAGGAAGTCACCAGTAGCGGCACGGGCCTGCGCAGCGCCGTGACGCTGCTCCGTTCGCCGATCGGGTTGATTGTGCGACAGGGCCACGACGGTGAACAGCAATTGGAAGTCCATCCGCTCGCCCGCAGGGCGCTCGAACGGTATCAGCGCAAGGCCGGGGCAGTCGCGTAAAATGTCAACCGCAGAACTCATGGCCGATTCCATTCGCCTTGAAGGCCAAGGCATCTTTACCCTTCTTTGGGATGCAAAGGAGGATTTGACGCGGGCGTTGCTGATTCTGTTCGCGGCGCTCGACGACGTGCCGATGGAAACGCTTTTGCTTGCGCCGACTCCGGACTCGCTCTTGGCCCTCCGCAAGATGATTGATTCGCGCGTGACGATCGCCGCGGGCGACACTGAATCGCAGGCCGCTGTCCCGGCGCCCGGCGCATTGTGGCTGCTTTTCCTGGAACAAGCAGCCAGCGAAATTGTAGGTCCTCGACTCAATGGGTGGAGAACTCCGCTCTCGCAGCCACCTGGAACGGTTCTCGTGATTCGACACGCCGATTTCGAGCGGTTTCAACGTTGTGCTCCTGACCTGGCATCGTTCATCGGCCCACGCATCTACAACTCGTCAAACATGGTCTCGCTGGTGTCCGCAAAGACCTATCAAGAGCTTCGACCGACGCTTCCTGAGACTTCGGCGAGGATTGTGGCTGCGCTGCCTGGAAAAGCGCCAACTGAGCAGGAGCTGCGAGGATGGATCGCCGCATGCAGCCCCGATAGCGACTGAGCGCTCGCCGTGATACAGTTAGAGCAAATCGCCGCCATCTTTGAGGAATGTTTCCGCGATGCCGCCGTGTTTGAACGATCAGTGGGCGGTGCCGTCGTCGAAACCGACGTCCTCAGAAAGGAGGGGAAAAAATGGGCGGTCGTTGCCGCCGGCGTCGACTTCGACGAGGCGTATACGTTCTTCCCCGATCATCCTAAGCGGGCGGAACGTGCGGGTGAACCAGTCAGGATCCTTCCAAGCGGGCAATTGAGCATGCTGATCGTCGCTCGGCCTATCACCACCGATGAGCTGACGCAGGATGCGGAAAACGTGGCAACATTTGCACCAGCACGCGGAATCCCATTCGTGCGGATCCGCGATGGAAGTTTCCTTCGCTGCTGGGACATCACGGATCCAGACCGACGAGTGCGCAGCCTACGATGGGAGCTCGATTCTCAATACGCGCGCAGCGATCCAAGCGAAGAGTGGCTCGGCGAGTGGAAACGATATGTCGGTTTCAATCCCGCCCACTCGGCATCGCACCTTCACATCAATGCCCCGGCCTTTGTGCCGAATGCGCCGATCGACGACCGGATCGAACACTCCCTCGGCGAACTTCGGCTTGGCGTCGGCACGCCCAATCCGCTGGGGCTCGTTCTCTCGCTGGCGGCCTGGCTGCGCTCATTGCCGATTGAGAGATAGGAGCGTGACCTATCGACCCGCAGACGATCGCGCAGGTGCTGCGGCGCAGCATGCTCTGCCGCGGACTCGATCAAGCCGAACTGCGGCTGGTCGCCGAGAGCCTGCGCACCGTGAAATTCGCGCCCGGCCAGGTTGTCATGAAGCAGGGCGACGCCGGCCGCAGCATGTTCATCGTACTGCACGGCCGCGTGCGGATCACCATTGAACGCGACCGCCGGCCGCCGCGCCTGCTGGCCTACCTCGGCCCCGGCGAGCACTTCGGAGACATGGTGCTGTTGGGCGACGGCGTACGCTCGGCCACCGTCACGGCCGTGGTCGATACGGAGCTGCTGGAGCTCAACCAGGAACAATTCAACCAGCTTCTGCTGACCGTGCCGGAGTTCTCGGCCAATCTGGGCCGCACGCTCGTCAGCCGGCTGCGTCAAGAGATGACCCGCCGGCGGCGCCGCGAGCGGCCCACCGTCATTGGTCTGGTCAACACCTCCGCACGCACACGGGCAATTGCCGGCCACCTGGCCGGCGCGCTCCTTGCCAAAGGAGAGGCGGTCGAAGTGTTGACGGACCGCGAGGACGAACTGACGCCGCAGAGGTGCCTCGTCGAACGCATTCCCGCCGGCCTGCCTCTTGACGAGCGGGCACGGACCGTGCGCGAGCGCATCCAGCAGGTGGCGCAGCACCACCATCGCGTGTTGCTCGACGTGACTCAGGCCGGCACGCCCGCGGAGCTGGCCGAGTTGCTGGCGCCTTGTGAGGAAGTTTGGTGGCTCAGCGAATCGCGGTATGCCGAGGGGGCGGCAAACCGGCTGCGAGAACTCGCCGGCGCCGCCGCCGATTTGGCCGCGCGCACGCATTGGATCTGGATTCTGCGGAAGGACGAACGTTTTTCGCCGACCTTGCCGTTCGAGCTGCCGATCGCCCGGCCCGACTTCAAGGTGACGCTCGACGACGATCCGCAGCGCACGTCGCGGCGACAGCGGCATTCGCTGGACCGGCTGGTGAGGCACCTGCGCGGCACGCGGCTGGGAGTCGCGCTGGGCGGCGGCGCCGCCCGTGGCCTGGCCCATCTGGGCGCGCTGCGCGTGCTCGACCGCGAGGGGATTCACTTCGACCTGGTGGCCGGCACCAGCTCGGGCGCTCTGATGGGGCTGGCCTATTGCGGCGGCTGGCGGCCCGACGTGGCCCTGGAAGAACTGAAGCGGGCGCTCACGCCCGCCAGGCTGTTTCGCGCCTTGCCGGGCGGCTTGCAATGGTACTTGTGGTCGAACTTCCGTCGCGCAGCCTGGGAACGCATGTTGCGGCCCTACCTCGGCGATGCGCGGCTGGAGCAACTCGCGGTTCCGCTCTCGGTGCTGGCCGTCGACCTGGTGCAGGGCGTGCAAGTGGTGCGCGACCGCGGCGACGCCATCAACGCCGTGATGGAGAGCATCAATCTGCCGTATCTTTCGCGGCCCATCATGCGCGACGGCATGGCGCTGGTCGACGGCGGCGTGCTGAACAACTTGCCCGGCGACGTGCTGCCCGAACGCGGCGCCGATTTTGTCGTGGCCATCGACGTGGTGGCCAAGCTGCCGGCCGACTTTGGCCGTCGCAAGCGGCCGCGCATTTTGGAGACGCTGATGCGAGTCACCGACGTGCAGGCGTTTGGCACATCGGCGTTGCGGGCCGGCTCGATCGACTTGCTGATTGCGCCCGACACGTCGGACTATCAGTTTGCCGACTTCAGCCGGGCCAAGGAGCTTGCCGAGGCCGGCGAGAAGGCGGCCCAGGAAGTGTTGCCGCAGCTCAAACAACTTCTGGCCGAGCTGGAGGCGGACGCCACGCCGGCGTCGAAGTAGGGTGGGACCAGCGAGCTTGCGAGCGCCGGCCCACCGAGGCAAAGGCGTCAGGTTTCAGGCGTCAGCGTCAGGCATAAAGAACAAACCTGACGCCTGACGCCTCGCCCCTACCGCCTGATGCCCATGCGATTAGAACAGCGACATCTGCCCCGCTGCCGACCGCGGCGGGCGAAACTGCGAGCTGTCGAGTTCCGGCAACGGACCGTCGAGGCCGAATTTATGTTTGAAGACCTTGAAATTGCGGCCGATCTGCACGGCATACTCTCCGGCGCCGCGCTGACGCAGCCCGAACTGCGCTTGATATAGACCGCCGCCGCGCGTCGAGCGGATCAACGACTCGACCTTCTCTTGCTTGTCGGGATAGTTCTCCGCCAGCCAGGCCTGAAACACCGGCACCACGGTAAGCGGCAGCCGCAGCAGCACGTAGCCCGCCGAGCGGGCGCCGGCCTCACGGGCGGCTTCGAGAATGCCGGGCATCTCGTGGTCGGTCAGGCCCGGAACGACCGGCGCCACCATCACGCCCACGGGCACGCCCGCCTCGCTCAGGGCCTTGACGGCGGCCAGCTTCTTGGCCGGCGGGCTGGTGCGCGGCTCCATCGTGCGGGCCAGCTCGGCGTCGAGCGTGGTGACGCTCAAAAAGACGTGAACCAGCCGCCGCCCGGCCATCGCCGCCAGCAGGTCGAGATCGCGCGTCACCAGCGCGTTCTTGGTGATGATGCCGAGGGCTTGGCTCGCCTCGTTCATGACTTCCAAGAGTCCCCGCGTCAAACAAAAACGTCGCTCGGCCGGCTGATAACAATCGGTCACGCCCGACATGGTAATCGCTTCGCCCCGCCACGACGGCCTGGCCAACTCACTCCGCAAGAGGGCCGGCGCCTCGTGTTTGACCAGGATCTTCGTTTCGAAGTCGAGTCCCGCGCTGAGGCCGAACACCTCGTGCGTGGGCCGGGCGTAGCAATAGGCGCAGCCGTGTTCGCAGCCGCGATAGGCGTTGATGCTCCAGCGAAAAGGGACATCGGGGCTGTTGTTCTCGGTGATGATCGACTGCGAGGCGTCGGCCAGAAACTGCGTCGGCACTTTTCGCCCGTCGGCGAGCAGCTCTTCGTCGTACTCGCGGTCGTCGAAGGTTTCTTCGACGCGCGTCGGCAGATAGCGGTTCGGCGGATGTTGCTGTGCGGCGCGTCCAGCGATGTGCGGTCGATGCGGTGGCATGCCAGGATTGTACCGCGTTCATGGACGTTTGCACAGAGCTCACACCACCGGTTCCCATCCGGGCCGGTATTCGCGCGACCAAAGCGCGGTCTGCTCCTCATCGCCGACGATCCGCTTCGCTTGCGGGTCGAACCGGACGGTGCGGCCGGTGCGATAGGCGATGTTGCCCAGGTGGCACAGGGCCGTGCTCTTCACGCCTTCTTCAATTTCGGCGTTCGGCCGCTTCCCTTCGCGAATGCACGATAAGAAATTGCCGACGTGGCTGGCGTCGTCGGTGCGCACCGTGCCCTCGGCCACGCTCTTGCCGGCCATGTCGTACACCTGGTAGCCGTTGCTGGTAAAAACCAACGAGCCTGCTTCGCCGTAAAACACGACCCCGAACGACTCGCCCTCGAACCCGCGCCGGCTCCAAGTGCGATGCTCCCAGTTGATCGCCTTGTCGCCGAAGTTGAGCGTCACGATCTGCGTGTCGGGCGTCTCCTGATCGTCGTCGAAATGGAACCGGCCGCCGCCGCAAACAACGCTTTGCGGATAATCGACCTGCAAGCCCCAGCGGCAAACGTCGAGCGCGTGGATGCCGTTGTTGCCCAGCTCTCCGGTGCCCCAGTTCCAAAACCAGTGCCAGTTATAGTGGATCAAGTTGTCGCGATAGGGCCGTTCGGGCGCAGGGCCTTGCCAGAGGTCGTAATCGAGTTGCGACGGCGGCGGCACTTGTTTCCCGTGCCCGATGCTGGGACGCGTGCTGTTGATCCAGCCGCGGGCGAACAACACGCGGCCCAACTCGCCCTTGTGTACGCGGGCCACCGCTTCGATCGTGCCGGCCGAGCTGCGCCGCTGCGTGCCGAGTTGCACCACGCGCTGGTGCTTTCGGGCGGCGGCCACCAGCAGCTCGCCTTCGCGGCCGTTGTGCGACGCGGGCTTTTCGACGTACACGTGTTTGCCCGCCGAACAGGCCAGGATTGCCGCCGGCGCGTGCCAGTGGTCGGGCGTGGCGATCGCCACGGCATCGACGGCCCGGTCGTCGAGTGCCCGGCGAAAATCTTGCACGCCGACCGGCGTGGCCGCGCGTTCTTTGCCCACCGCCTCCAGCCCTTTGACAATGGCCCGCTGGTCGACGTCGCAGATGTAGGCCACGCGGCAATTGGGCTGGGCGGCGAACGCACGGGCGAGATCCCGCCCGCGCCCGTTCGTGCCCACAACCGCCACCACGAATTGCTCGTTGGCCGATCTCGTCGCCTCGTCGGCTTGCGTCTCGCTCCAAACGGCCAGGGCCGCGCCGCTGGCGGCGGCCTGGACCATAAACTTTCGGCGTGTCGAGGGCATGGCAAACGCTCCTTGGGGTGTTGAACGGGCCTGGGTTGCTTCTCTCGTCTTGTTGTAAACCCGGAACCGCTCTGGTGCAACGATGCCGTCCGTGGCAAAATGCCTCCCGGTCTGGAACGAAGCCCCAGCGAAGGAACGCCACGGTGCGAGTTGTTCATTATGCGGCCTATCTCGTCGTCCGCAGTTTCGTCTGCCTGCTGCAAGCATTGCGGACGGAGACCTGCCAGGTCGTGACGGCGGGCCTGGCGACGCTGTTCGCCGACGTCTTCAAAATCCGCCGGGCCGTCATCGACGATAACCTGCGCCATGCCTTTCCGGAAATGCCGGAGCGCGAGCGGCGGCAAGTGGTCTGGCGGATGTGGAATCATCTGTTCACGTTGATCGTGGAGATCGCCCACGCGCCGCGGAAGATTCACGACACCAACTGGCGCGACTTTCTGGTGTTGCACAACGCCGACACGCTGACCCGGCTCGGCCTGGGCGACCGGCCGATCGTCATCGTCTCGGCGCACTTCGGCAACTTCGAGATGGCCGGCTACCTGTTGGCCATTCTCGGGTTTCCCACCTACACCGTCGCGCGGACGCTCGACAATCCCTACATCGACGCGTTTTTGAACCGCTTTCGCAGCCGTACCGGGCAGCACATGATTCCCAAGCGGGGCGGCTACGATCAGATTGTGGAGGTGCTCGCCCGTGGCCAGATCATGACCTTCCTTGCGGACCAATACGCCGGCAGCAAGGGGTGCTTCGTCGAGTTTTTCGGCCGGCCGGCATCGACGCACAAAGCGATCGCGCTGTTCGCTTTGGCCAACGACGCGCCGTTGGTTGTGGGCTATGCGCGGCGGCAAAAGCGGCCGCTGCACTATGACCTGGTCATCGAATCGATCGCCGATCCGCGCAGCGGCGAAGAGCACGTGTCGAGCGTACCCGGTCTCACGCAGTGGTATACCCGCGAACTGGAGCGCGTCATCCGCGCGGCGCCGGACCAGTATTGGTGGATCCATCGCCGTTGGAAAGACACTCGCCCCGCCAAGAAGCGGCAAAAGCAGGCGGCCTGAACGGAATAACAGATACGCCGCCTCATGGGGCGAGCCAGTCGTCCAAACCCAGGCCGGGGATGTTTTGGAAGTCCACCGTATTGTGCGTCACAAGGGTTAAATCGTAGACGAGTGCGACCGAGGCAATCAAAAGGTCAAGCGAAGGAACTTCCAGGCCTTGGCGCCGCATTTCTACCCGCACTCGACCGAATTCTTTGCCGCAGTCGTTGTCGTATTCGACGAGACTCACTTCATGGAACAACATCTTCTCGACCGACGCCAAAGCAGGAGCGGGGTCGGGGCGGCCATAGGCCCACACGTACAATTCGGCCAAGGCGATGGTTGACGTATACAGTCGCCCCGAATGCTGAACGAATCGATGCATCAGGCCCGCAGGGCGACGTACATGAGCGGACAGGTGATCGGTATCAAGAAGAAAGCTCATTCGACGGCTCGGTTGCGGCTTTCCTTTTTGCGGTCCCGATAGATCTCCTCGAATATCAGGTCGTCCTCTTCCGTCCAAAAGGGAGCCATCATGCCCGCCGCAGTTTCGCGACTTCCTGGTCTCCATCCCGGCGGAGGCCCTGGCAAGCCTTTGGCGCGCAAGATTACCTCAACTTTACGGCCTTCTTGCAGTCCGGCGTCCTCATCGAGCTCGATGGTCCTTCCTCGAACAACGCCGTGCAGGATTCTCGTCATTGTCATTGGCCTCCGGTTCGGTAGCGCTCCCTAATTCTATCGTCTCATTTGCCGGCGGACACGATTCTCCTTACGTTCCCGGCGGCGAATCGGGCTTGACGACGAGCAACATCGGCCGCAGGTTCCGCGACTCGTCAGGCGCATGCCGGCTGACGAACTCAATCACCGTATCTTGTCCTGTCTTCTTCGCCGGTAGACAAAGGGCAACGCCATGATTGTTCTGCGGCGAGCGAGCTTGTTCGCGCACTAGATCGGTTACGTCGAACATGCGCCAGCCCTCGCCCGACTCTACCTCGGCGGCGGCGGCAGCCTCGGGTGCAAGGTCAGGCTGATTGCTCCATGAAACTCGCTCCCCCCAGTCGCCAAGCAGTTTGTGAATCTCAAGCGGGCCTGGCTCGTCGCGCACGATCGTCTTTCTAGCGTACATCGCCAGGAAAAATCGCAACTGCGCTTGTTCGGTCTCCTCCTGCGACGGCGGTTCCCAGGCCAGCAGGGTGCGCACTCCGCCGTCGTTGTTGCTGACGGCGAGGTTGTCGACGTCGCCGCGGTCCCAGTTGAGCATGTAGGCAAGCACCATGCAGTCTTTGGTCACTGGCAATCGACGGACGATGCGGTGGGCGATCTGCGGATCGTTGGGATCGGAGATTCCCGCCTCGGGACGGTCGACGACCTCCAACGACACGTCGTCGAAAAAGACGCTTCCTTTGCCGGTCAGCACGGCGCGCACGATCATGCGCGTGGTCTCGCGGGGCACGGCCAGGTCTGCGGCCTGGACCAGCGTCCAGCCTTGTGTGCCGCGAAAAATCGGCGTGCTGGCGAAGGCCACCATCCGTTCTCCGTTGTCGGCCCAGCATTGCACGCAGAGATTGGCCGACTCGGCGTCGTCGGTGCGCAGATAGCCGGTGAGACGCACCGTCTTTCCGGTGGGAATGGAACGGACATCCTGCGCCCAGTTGTTGCACACTGTTTGGTCGTACTGGTGCTGGTTGGTTATGGCCAGCGAGGCGTTGCCTGCCCGCGAATGGCGGTCGTCGATGAACATTCGCAGCTCCGGCGCGGGAACCGAGGCGGGAAACCAGCCGGGCGGCATGCTCTGACGATCGGCAGGTTCTTCCGCCCCAGCGTTCGACAGCAGATTTAACGGTCCGGCGGCCACGGCGGTTTGCGTGGCGAAGAGAGTCAGGGCGCTCAACAGCGCCATTTGCCCCACGGCGGCAAAAGGTTGCATGGATGGTCTCCTTCCTGGAGTGGTCGGCGACGGCCGACGAAAGCCGCACCGTCGCATGTGGAAAGAGTTTACCGCGCCGAACCTCCTCTGCACAGCAACCGCCCAGGGCCACCCGGCCTTATCCCAGGAGCCGCGGTAGGGATGGCTATTGCGGGGCACCCCCCGCACAGACCGGCGCGTCCCAGTGTACGCTCGGATCGAGGCGCGCCGCCCAAGGCACGAGTCGCTGCAAATCGGGGCAGTCGGACATCGAGAGGAGTTTGCTGGTTTCGACCCCGATTTGCCAGAAACCGCCCCCCAGCGGCACGCTTTGCCGAACGGTGCCCGCGAAAAAGTGCGGCTCGTCGTTCGACCAGAAGGCGACGACCAGTTGTTCGGCGCGCAACGGCTGGTGCAGCACCAAGGCCAGCCCCTGGCCTGACAGGTTTTTGGTCAGCGCGTAGGCCTGCTCGCCGATCGAAAGCTCGTTTGCGTCGTACGGCACCAGCAGCACCGGCATCGTCCGGTTGGCACGCAACTCCCAACGCGATTCGCCTTGCAACGGAATTCGGTTCGGCGTCGAGGCATTGATCAGCCGGCGGATGATGCGATTCAAGTCGAAATGTTTGTCACGGTGCTGAAACCAACGCATGGGTGGCTCACCTTCGTTTTGGGGTTTGATGGCCTTTATCGAAAGATAGCACGGAATCGAGTAGGTATGGCAAGAGACGCCGCCTGGATCCGCTTCTTCCGTTTGTCGCGGTTATACTGCACTCGGCCGAGATCGAGACGTTTTGCCGCAAGGAAAGTCCGTTAGGCGGTGGCTGGGGCAGAGCTTGGCCCGATAGCGGCTGGCGCCCTTCAAGAGCGCGGCGGCCAAGCGATGCCCCGGTTGGACGCACCGGGGCATCGCTTGGCCGCCGAGCGTATCCTCAAACCGGGCTGGTCCTGGCCAAGCTCTGCCCCTGCCACCGCCGCTGCTTCGCGGTCGATCCATCAAGAAACGACTGGCAGAGCACTAAATGACGCCCTCGGCGTAGAGCGCTCGAACCGTTCCAATGCCGCGCGCAATCGCCAGGCCGATGAGAAACACAAGGCAGGTCAGGCCGATCAGCATGCCCGCACGCACTTCGGCGGTCTCGTAGACGAGCGTGCTGTAGACGATCAGTTCGGAGCCGGGCAACGTCAACGGCCGCAGGGCGAGACGCTCGCACGCCAGCACGGCGAGCAGGGCCGCCAGCCAGCCCGCCGCTTCGCGCCGCAACGCCGGCCAACGCGCCGGCGCGTCCCACGCGGCCAGCCAGCGGTCGACGACCAACTGCGTGCCGGCCAACAGCGCCAGCGAGCACAACAGGTCGACGACCATTGCCATCCAATAAATCGCTTCGACCGTCGGACCGTTGCCCGACAGGTCGAACAGCCCGCGGGGCTCGGCCAACGGCCAACCATGCGCGTCGAACGACCAGTCGCCGCCCGAGGGATCTTGAAAGCCGTAAAACGAGCCGGCTTCGCAATGCACCAAGGCCAATGCGACGGAGAGCAGCACCAGCCAGCCGAAGAGCCATCGACCGTCGCGCCGCTTGTCGCCCGGCGCGTCCGGCCGCCACACGCCGACCAGCGCCGTCGCCAGCCGCACGGCGGCCACCGCGAAAAACAGGCTGACGCCCCACTGAATTGTGCGAATGATCATCCACATGGCACTTCCCCGATTGTATGCGACCGTGCGGATTTGACACACTCCCGCCATGACGTAGGCTTTTGCATTACGGCAGGCGGGGTAAGCAGTCCGGCCAAAGCCGCCGAGTCGGGCAGAAACTCGGCGGTTTTTTTTGCGCGCCGACTTGCCTCTTTTTACCGCCTGAGCTACGGTGGCGGCAGTGGTGCAGGTCCGCCCTGTTTGGCCGTCAATGCGCACGGCGCTTTAAGGAATCACGTTCATGGTCCAGATCGACATTGCTTACCCGGGCCAACTACGGTGCGAGGCCACCCACGGGCCGTCGAACACGAAGCTTGCCACTGACGCTCCCAAAGACAACCACGGCAAGGGCGAACTGTTTTCGCCGACCGATCTGGTGGCCGCCGCGCTGGGCACCTGCATGCTCACGGTCATGGGCATTGTGGCGCAGCGGCACAACATTCCGCTGGACGGAGCCCGGGCGAGCGTGGCAAAAGAGATGGCCGCCTCGCCTGCCCGTCGCATCGGCCGGCTGACGGTCGAGATTCACGTGCCGGGCGAACTGACCGAAGAGCAGCGGAAGCTGCTGGAACACGCCGCCCACACCTGCCCGGTTCACAAGAGCCTGCACCCGGAGATCGAGATACCCGTGACCTTTCACTGGGGCACATAGCTTAGGAAAATTCGCGGCCCGAATGGTTACGGACGATGGCTTGATCGAGATCGTCGATTTCGCTTTCCGATAGGCCCTCGTAGACGTTGCACCACGCCGGCAGTTTGCGACTCGTGGCAGCAGCCCGCGGCGCAGCGCTTTTCACTTGGATGACAAGCTGCGCGTTCTCGCCCAGCGGATGGCCGATTACTCGTTCGAAGAGAGACCGGTCTGTCTCGCCCAGATCGCGGACGTTGCGGACGATCGTTTCCATATTCGTACTCGATAATCTCCCGGACTGTTTACGCCAGCTCCGGCTGATAGCTGCGCCACAGCGCCTTCGGCAAACATCCGATGCCGATGGCCAGCAATTGACTGACCACAAACGCCGCCAACGCTTGGGCGACGCCATCGGTGAAGCCGTAGGAGTGCAGGCCGGCCCCCAATTCGTTGACGCCGAACATCGACCAGCCGACCGCGATGTTGCCGGCGATCGCCAGCACCGCCAGCCCGCGGTCTTTCACCATGCCGTCCCATCGGGCGTGCAGCACCAGCGCGTTCCAGAGCACGATGATCAGGGCGCCGTTCTCCTTGGGATCCCAGCCCCAGAAGCGGCCCCAACTATCGTCGGCCCACAACCCGCCCAACACCGTGCCCACAAAGCTGAAGAAAATCGCGAAGCAGAGCACGCCGTAAATCATGCGGCTCAGCTCCCGCCGCGTGCCGGTCGACATGGCGCGCGTAAAGACGCCGCCCAGCACGTACATCACGCCAAGCAAGCCGGCAACGAACGTTGTGGCGTAGCCCAGCGTGATGCAGACCACGTGCGTGGCCAGCCAGAACTGCGTGTCGAGCACGGCCTGCAAGACCGTGAAGGTGTCGCCGTCTTTGCCGAGCAGGCCGGCGATCAGCAGGCTCGTAAAACCCGCCACGGCGGCCTCCACGTTGCCGATGCCGAGCTTGAAAAAGCACTCCAATACCAGACCGAGAATCACCGCGCCCCAACCAATGAACACGGCCGCCGAGTAAAGGTTCGTCACGGGCGGGCGGCCGGAGATGTAAATGCGGCCCTCCAAGGCGCGCGTGTGAAGCACCAAGGTCAGCACCACCAGCCAAAACGCCGCACGGTTCAGAGGCACGCGCCACCCCAGCCACGCCGCCGCTGACAGCACAAAGGCCAGCACGTACAACGCCGCACAATTCGTGAACAGGTTCAGCCGGTTGAAGAGTTGTTCATACTCGATCTTGTTCGCGTCGTAATCGGGCGGTTGCGTGGTTTGCAGCAACGAACGATACTTCGCGACCGCGCGATTGAACTCGCCGACATCGCCTTTGCCATAGGCCGACAGGATCGAGCTGAAATCCACAACCGCCTGATCGGCTTCGTCACCCATCATGTGGACCTTCGCCAAGGCCACCGACCATGCCAGCGGATAAGGCTGCCATTGGCCCTCATCGCGAGAGGGCGGAATCGCCAGCGGCAGCGGCACTTTGTCCATCATCTCCTTCTGCCGCTGCATCGCCTGCAAGAACTCCTGCGGACTGCTCTTGGGGCTCAGCGGCGGCGGTTCGAAGGCCGCCCGCAATACGCTGAACAACCGCAGCCGGCGATCGAGGTCGACGATCTTTTGCTGGAATCCGTTGCGGGCATGCGCGTCGACTTCATAGGCCAGCTCCACCTGCTTCTGGAACTCGTCGTATTTCGGCAGCAACTCCTCGATCGAATAACGGAAGTGCTCGCGGTCCTTCGGCAGGTCGAACGTTTGCTGCACGTCGGGGCTGTCAATTTTCACAAAGCGATACTTTTTAATGTCCGGCGCGTCGGTCATGACATCCAGCAGCCATTTGACGGCGGGCTGCCGCTTGTCATCCAAATCGACCAAGTAGTCGCGGTTCGAGAGCACTTGCAAACTGTTGCGCGCCAGCGTGTCGAAGGGTTTGATGCGGCCTTCGTAAACCACGGGCAGCCGGCCAAAATCATCGATCCGCATTTTGTCGGCCGCTTTCGGCGACGGCAGCAGTTGCCCGATCTGCAGATCGCTGCCCGGCGCGGACAAGAGCCATGCCGCAGCGGCGACCGCGAACGCCGCCGATGCGAACTTTCCCAGCGATCCACGGGCAGCAGGCTGCTGATTGCGTTGCTGGCGCTTTGCCGAGGAGTTGCTGCGCGTCGCAAGTTCCGACTGGTTCTGGCGTTGGAGGAACCGGACCAAGACGGTGCCAAACTGGGCCAACATCCCGATGGCGACGATCATGCAGGCGACATAGGGAATCATCCAGCCGGTGTTCGTCACCACTTGCAGGCCGGTCATTTCCTTGCGGCTCATCGGATCGACATTGAAGGTCGACTGGTAAAACGTCTCGCCCGCATACCGTAGCGGATTGTTCATCCAGATCTTCACCTTGCGGTCGACATGCCGGCTGGGATCGATCAGCTCCACGTCCGACGAGTAGTTCTTGGCGGTGCTGGTGCCGATATACTTGTCGAACCGCACATCCATCAGCCGCACGGCATAGGGCTTGTAGTCGCGCTTGAACCGCAAGGCCACGTTGTACGTTTTGCCGTCCACAGTTACGTGCTCGTTGGCGAACATCGGATAGAGCGCCAGCAGGTGCGTGCCGAGCGATTTGCCGCTCTGCTTGTCGACGAACTTGACGTAGGCGGCCGACATGTCGACGCCGCCGCTCATGTCGGTGCCGGTGCTCGGCCGGGCCTCGTCGACGACGAAGCTCAGCCCCTGCCCGGCATCGGACAGGTTCTTGTCGTCCTTTTTCAACTGCCGCAGGTTGGAGTTCTGGAGAAACTGCACGACCTCCAGATTGAATGGGAGTCGCTCGTCCTGGATCAGCTTCTTGTCGCCGAGCAGACCTTGCGGCACGACGACCACATCGTCATGCTCCGGATGGGAGGAATCGACGACGGCCAGCTCCAGCGTGCGAATATCTTGCACGTAATTGACCGTCTCGCCTTCGCGAATCTGCATCTGCCCTTCGGAGTGCAGCGTGTAGACGACCAACTCGTTGATCATCATCAGGCCGATGCCGGCGTGCAGCAGCACGATGCCCGCTCGCTTGCGAAACAGCGCCACGCAGCCGGCCAGCAGCATCAGACCGGCGAAACCGCCCTTCATCAACTGCCAGAGAATGCGCATCGAGGGGCCGCTGAGCTCGGCGTCGTCGCCAAGGTAGAAGACGATGCCCGAAAGCAATCCGAGAACCACGGTGCCACCTGTGGCAAGCCATCGCTTGGCCGGTTTCGCCTCCGCGCCGGCCGAAAGCGTCGAGATCATGGCCGCCACATTGGCCAACCACGCGCCGACCAGGCCCCATTTGCAAATCTGCCACAGCGTCGAGTAAGGCAGAAGCGGCTCACCCTCGATCCCCTCCTTGTTCGATCCGCTGACGATCACCAGCCAGGTCATCATGACGCCCACGGCCACCAGCGCCACCCCGGCCAGCAGCCGTGTGCCTCGCGCTTGCACCTTGAAACGCAAGGCGTGCGCGGCCAACAGGTTCACGAGCATCACCGAGCCGATCGTGAAGCCGCCGGGAAACCAAAAGCCGCCGGAAAGCGGAATCGACCGGGGCACAAAAATCTGAAACGGAATCCAGGCGATCGGCGTGCGGAAATACTCGCCCATCACCTGCCAGATGTCGTGGTCGATCTGCGCCAGCGTGCCGGCGAGAATCAAAAAGATCGCCAGGGCGAAGCTGACGACCGTGATCTTCAGCGAAGCCAGCGGCGCCAGCAGCGGCCGCAACGGGTGGCCGAGGCCCACCGCCTCCGCCACGGGCGGAGCGACATCCAGCACCGCGCCGCCAGTTGCCGTGGCCGGCGAACGAAAAGGGTTACTTGCCATCAGTGGCTCCTGTGGTGTCGCCGATCGAGAGCGAATGGACGAAGCTCTTGAAATGGTCGCGTTGTCGTTCGACCAGGCTTCGGTCGCCCGTCAGCTTGATAAACCAGGCGCGTCCGGCGGCCTTGGCGATCACCGCGATCGTCGCCTTGTCGTCGCCCATCATCTCCATATACTGCCCTTGGTTCCCACCCACGTCGATCGGCTCGACGTGCTGCTCCATCTCGCGTTCGGTCGTCGGTTCCAGGCCGATCTGGCCGCGCCAGCGGTTGACGTTGGGCAAAAGCTCGCCGGCCGAAAGATCGAGATCGGTCACGGAAACGTCGCCGCTTGTGCCGGCGTCGGCAATGCGAAAGCTGGCTTTGCGAAACCCGCTCGCCGGTTCCTCGCGCCAATCGGGCGGCACATCATATTTCAGCGGCGGAGCATCGTCTTCGCCAGGAGGCGCCAGCGGCGCGGAACCGCGCGAGGCAAACGGCGCTCCCATCATCGCATCGTTCTTGGCTTCGCCGACCAGATCGACCAGCGTGGCCGCACTGCCGTCGATTTCCACCTGCGTTGTTTTGCGCTGCAGCTCGTCGGGCGACAAACTTTCCAGCCCAAGTTGGCCGCGCCAGCGATTGACGTTGTTAAGCACGTACTCGCTTGCATCGACCTCGCCTCGCGGCAACGTCGTCACGGAAACTTCCAGCGGCACCCGGTCGATCGTCAGCGTGGCGTAGCGGAACTGGTTGCCCGGTTCTTCGTGCCAAGCGACCGGCAACGACCACTGCGGAGTGGCGTCGTCGTGAAAATGGACCGATTTCAAGAACGCGCTGAACGCCTCGGCTTGCGCGTTGATTAACTCTTCCGGTCCCATCACCTTGAAAAACCAGCCCTGCGAGGGGCGGAGAACGACGGCCGCCAGCATCCGCTGCCGGACGAGAGCGTCCGCGGCGCCCGATTTCGCGTCGCCGCCCGCCAGGCGGTCGATGTCCGCCTGCTTGGGCACGGTGTAATGCCGGATGCCCTCCTCGGGCCGGCATCCGGTCCCGGCGATGATCCCGGCGAGCGTCAACAAAGCGGTTACACGGGCCATCAACGGGGTACTCAACAAGCCAAAAAGAGCGTCAGGCCAGAAAGCCTGACTTACGGACGGAGAATCACTCAGGCAGGAAGGGCCTTGCTGTGGCGGGCCCTACGAGTTTCGCCCCGCAAATGATTATAGTCGCCGGAATCGCGAAAAGTACAGGTGAGCGGGTATAAAGAACGCTCCGCCGCCGCTAAGATCGCCTGAATGAATGCCCCCGACGCAACCGATGGCCGAACCGATGAATGATCCGCCCCCCACCGACGGTCTATGGTCGCAGTTCCGCCGAATGATGCCGTGTGCCGAGCGGTGGGCCTACTTCGACCATGCTGCGGTGGCGCCGCTGACGATGCCCGCCCAGGCCGCCTTGACCAATTGGGCCAAGGAGTTTGCCGAGCACGGGGCGGTCAACTGGCCGCAGTGGGCGGCCGAGCTGGAGCACCTTCGCCGCCGCACCGCCGAGTTGCTGCACGCCGACGCCGGCGAGATCGCCCTGATCCACAACACCACCGAAGGAATCAACCTGGTCGCCGAGGGTTTTCCCTGGCAGCCGGGCGACAACGTGGTGATGTTCGACGATGAATTCCCCTCGAACGTTTATCCCTGGATGAACCTGGCGTCGCGAGGCGTGGAGGTCCGCCGCGTGCCCGGCGGCGACCGTCCACAGCTCGACCGGCTGGCGGACGCCTGCGACGATCGCACGCGGATCGTAACGGTAAGCTGGATCGGTTTCGCCAGCGGCTGGCGGCACGACGTGGATCAGCTCGTTGAACTGGCCCACCGGCGCGGCGCGTTGTTGTTTCTCGATGCCATCCAGGGGTTGGGCGTCTTTCCGCTCGACGTGCGGCAAACGGCCGTCGACTTTCTCGCGGCCGACGGGCACAAGTGGCTGCTGGGTCCTGAAGGGGCGGGGCTGTTCTACGTGCGCCGGGAGCATCTCGACCGGCTGCGGCCGCTGGGACTGGGGTGGAACAGCGTGGTGCAAGCTCACGACTTCAGCAAAATCGACTTGCGGCTGAAGCCGACGGCCGGCCGTTACGAGGGCGGCACCTATAACATGCCCGGCCTGTTGGCGTTGGGCGCCAGCCTGGAAATGCTCGACGACTATCCGCCGGAGGCGATCTCGCAGCGATTGCTGGAATTGACCGACGCGATATGCGAGCGGTTGCCCGCGGTGGGAGCGACGGTCACGACGTATCGCGAGCGGGAGCACGCCAGCGGCATTGTGTCGTTCGATCTGCCGGGCCGCAATCTGGCTGAAGTGCGGCGTCAGTGCCGCGAGCGGCAGGTCGTTTTGAGTGCGCGGGGCGGCCGCTTGCGCGTCAGCCCGCATGCCTACAACAACGATGACGACATCGAGCGGCTGATCGAAGCGTTGGGTTCCGCGTGAGAGTCGGCCGTGGTGCTGGTTGTTAAACCGGCCCGTACCGCATAGAATGATGGTCCGATGAGCGAGCTCCATCATGAATGCGGCGTGGCGGCCATTTATCACCTCCCCGGCGAGGGCGTCAGCCCGCTTTGCCCGGAGCAGGGGCCCGACGAAGTTTCGCGGTTGATGCCGCGGATGTTGCTCGACATCCAGAATCGTGGCCAGCTTTCCGCCGGCTTCACCACTTACAATCCGCACCGCAAGAAGCTGATCGACACCTATCGGCAGATCGGCGGCGTGCGCGAAGTGTTCCGCCTCAGCCACGAGGCCAAGGCCGAAAGCCTGATGATGGAGTTCGCCGGCCGGGCGGCCATCGGCCACGTGCGCTATGCCACCTGCGGCGGCAACGACAAAAGCTACGCCCAGCCCTTCGAGCGGCACCATTTGCAGAAGCACAAGTGGTTCGCCTTCGCTTTCAACGGCCAGCTCGCCAACTACCAAGAGCTGCGCCGCGACCTGCTGGGCGACAGCGACAACCATCTGGCCCGCGACAACGACACCGAGATCATCATGCACGAGATCAGCCGCGAGCTGTCGGGCGACCGCCGGCCGGGACTGATCGAAATGTGGCGCAACGTCGCTCGCCGCTTCGACGGCGCCTATAGCCTGGTCTATCTGAACGCTCTGGGCGACCTGCTGGTGGCCCGCGATCCCTTGGGGCTGAAACCGCTGTGTTACGCCTGGGAGCCGCCGCTGTTTGCCGCGGCCAGCGAAAGCGTGGCCTTGCTGAACCTCGGTTTTCAGCCCGAAAGCATCAAGTCGCTGCCGCCCGGCCAGGCCATCGCAATCAGCGACGGGCGGCTGACGATCGAACGGTTCGCCAACAGCCCGCGGCACGCGCACTGCTTTTTCGAGTGGATCTACTTCGCCAACGTGGCCAGCACCATGGACGGCCGCAGCGTCTATCTCTCACGCAAAGCCTTGGGCGAAGAGCTGGCCCGGCTGGAAACCGTGCCCATCGACGAAGACACGATCGTGGTGCCGGTGCCCGACACCAGCAAAGCCGCCGCCGACGCCATGGCCTTTCGTCTGGGCATTCCGTCTTTGGAGGGCTTGATCCGCAACCGCTACACCGGGCGGACGTTCATCGAAGGCTCGAACAATCGCCGCCGCAAAGCCGAAGCGAAATATACTCCGCTCCGCGAAGTGTTGGAAGACAAGCGGGTGATTCTGGTCGAAGATTCGATCGTCCGCTCGACGACGATGAAAGTGCTATTAAGCCGTATTCGCGAGCTGGGCCGGGCGCGCGAAATCCACGTGCGGGTGGCTTGTCCGCCGATCGTCGCGCCCTGCTTCTACGGCATCGACATGTCGACGATCCAGGAACTGTTCGCACCCAAGTTTCTCGAAAACGGCGTGCTGACCGAGGCCGGGCAGGCCCGCATGGCCGACCAGTTGGGCGCCAATTCATTGCGCTATCTGCCCGTGTCATCCATTGTCCGGGCCATCGGCCTGAACACCGATCAGCTTTGTCAGGCCTGCATCACCGGCGAATACCCGACGCCGCGCGGCCAGCAGCTCTATCAGATCGCGCTCGACAACGTCCGCTCCGACGGCCAGCGGACCTACGAGCGGGCGCTGGCCGCGAGGTAGGGTGGGACCAGCGAGCTTGCGAGCGCCGGCCCACCGATTTGAGGCGTCAGGGTTCAGGCGTCAGGCGTCAGGACAAACAACCTGATGCCTGATGCC
>Ga0307373_10005150_pt1 | contig 21591 bp, 13 predicted proteins | sample OX2MG_FD_202534 | JGI IMG/M metagenome (GOLD analysis project Ga0307373, IMG submission 202534) | Soil microbial communities from Risofladan, Vaasa, Finland - OX-2 | ecosystem: Environmental > Terrestrial > Soil > Coastal area > Acid sulfate soil | place: Finland: Risofladan, Vaasa | collected...
CGCAGCGGGGCCATGACGCTCTCGTGGACGCAAGACAAGCTGGGCCCGCTCTGCCGCTCGGTCGAGGACGCCGTGCTGGTCTTGCAGGCCATCCACGGCCCCGACAAGGGCAACCCCAAGGCCGACCGCACCGTGCTCGACGTGCCGCTGAACTGGGACGCGACGATGCCGCTGCACGCGCTGCGGGTGGGCTATGTCCAAGCCGCCTTCGAGCAAGAGAGCGAGCCGCCCGCCGCCCGCGGCGGCAATAGCGGCGCCGGCCGCGGCGGCCCCGGTGGCCGCGGCATGACCGCCGAGCAGCGGGCGCAATTCGCCCAGCGCCGCCAGGAGCAGGCCAAATTCGACAACGCCGTGCTCGACGTGCTGCGCGGCATGGGGGTGAAGCTTGACCCGGTGACGCTGCCTCCGATGCCGCCCTTCGCCGGCTACGGCCCGGCGGTGAACTGCGAGGCGGCGGCCGCCTTCGACGCGCTCACCCGCAGCGGCCGCGACAAGCTGATGGAGGCGCCGGTCCCCAACCCCTCGACCTGGCCCAACACCTTCCGCGTCGCCCACTTCTACCCGGCGGTGGACTACCTCAACGCCGACCGCCTGCGCCTCGACCTGATGAACCAGATGGAGGCGATGTTCCGCCCCTACGACGTGGTGGTGGTGCCCACCAGCGGCTCGCAGCTCGCCATCACCAACCTCACCGGCCACCCGGCGGTGATCCTGCCCAACGGCTTCCGCGCCGCCGACGGCACCCCCACCAGCATCACCTTCCTGGGCAAGCTCTGCGGCGAAGAGAAGATGTGCGTGCTCGCCCGCGCCTACCAGGAAAAGACCGGCTTCCACCTCAAGCACCCCGACCTCGACGCGGAGCTGAAGCAAGCGCAGGGGTGAGGGACGGGTTGCCTCCGCCTGCCCGCCCGGCTCAGGTCTTGCTCGAGGGCCAGCGCGGCCGCCATGCAATTGGCCTCGCATCCATTGGGTCGGCTCGGGGCCGACCCGGGCGGCTTGCTGTCTTCGGGCTATGGATATCAAGGGCCGATGCGTGGGCTCGCCCCCCGGGGCAACTGGAGCTCCCGGTGGCGGCGTTTGCAGTTCCGGGCGGAGTGATTCAAAATGGGCTGGGGTGAAAGAGATGCGGATTCAAAGTATCGCTGCGAGCGGGCTTTTCGGCAGCTTCAACCACGAGCTGCGATTCCAGGCCGATGAGCCCGTGACGGTCATGACTGGCCCAAACGGTGTGGGCAAGACGACACTGCTCAGGATGATCAATGCGCTTTTTAACCACCTCCCGTCGCTCGGCCAGTTCCCGTTTTCAAAGCTCGCCGTTCATTTCGACGACGGGGCATACCTAGTCGCTGAACGCAAAAGATCTGCGGGCCCCGAGAAGCAGCATTTCCGCCTCTCCGTTTCCGGCTGCAGCGCCGGCGGACCGCCGAGGGCCTTTGAAGTAGACCTGCAGGCCGAGCCTCGCGAACTCGGGATCCTCGCTTCCGCCGCCGAGGAGTTTCTGCCGGACCTCGATCGTGTTGGCCCTAGACAGTGGCTATATCGTCCGACCGGCGAGATCCTTTCTCTTAGTGAGGTCTACGAGCGTTTTGGCGACGAGCTCCCCGGCGCCGGTATGGAACCGTCTCTGAAGATCCCGGACTGGTTCCGAGACATAACGAAAGCAACGCCCGTTCGGCTGGTCGACACAGAGCGGCTCACACGCCCCCGCTCTCCCCGCCCGGCATCTGTCAGGCCTGCAAGGCAGGTGGCGGGAAGGACGATCCTGCGCTACTCCAGGGAGCTCGCGCAGCAGGCCCAAAAAGTACTCGCCGAGTACGGAGCCGTTTCACAGTCGCTGGACCGCAGCTTCCCGGCGCGGCTGGTGAGGAACAAGGCCGGCTCGAGGACCGGGGTTGAGTTGCGCGCCCAGCTGGACGAGGTAGAGAAGAAGCGCCGGCAGCTTGTCAGCGTAGGGCTTCTTGCCAAGGACAGCGACTGGGGGGTCGGTGTCCCCTCGCTCGAGGACCTTGATGACTCCCAGCGCAGCGTACTCGGGATGTACGTCGAGGATGCCGTTGGGAAAATGGAGGTCTTTAAGGACCTTTACGCGCGGGTAGTGAAACTCACCACGATTGCGAATTCGAGGCTACTACAAAAGCATCTGACTGCAGGGCGGGACGGGTTTGTCGTCGCGTCGTCCGACGGCTCGAACCTAAATCTCGAGCTGCTCTCGTCGGGCGAGCAGCACGAGATCGTTCTGCTCTACGAGCTTCTTTTCTGCGCCGAGAAGGACTCCCTGATCCTCATAGATGAGCCTGAGCTGTCCCTCAACGTCGAGTGGCAGGAACAGTTCCTTGGTGACCTCGTGGAAATCTCGAAGGCTTCCGGTTTTCAGGCGCTGCTCGCCACCCACTCGCCCCAAATTATCGGCGACAGGTGGGACTTGACGAGCCAACTTAGCGCACCGGGCCCAAGATGACCACGCCGAGTGCCGTCACCCTCGCCAACCAGATCAGGATGGGGCGCCAGATTAGCCGCCGCGCCGTGGTGGTTGTTGAGGGCCGGGACGACAAGCTTTTTTGCGAGCACTTTGTCGACCGCGCAGTTGCGAAGGTCTTGGTCGCGCCCGGCAAAGAGAACGTCCTCGAGGCAGTCCGGATCCTCGACGCGGATGGCTTTCTCGGCATTTCGGGTCTCGTTGACCCCGACTTCGACGGCCTGAGCGGCTTCGGCGTCGGATCCGCACCGAGCCCGAATCTCCTTACTGTGGACGCGCATGACCTGGACACGATGCTCCTCAGGTCGGGGGCGTTGGGCCGCGTACTCACCGAGTTCGCAGTTCGGCGCGACTGCGGGCCTTCGGAAAGCGACGTCCGGGAGATGCTGACACTCCTGGCCGCCCCAATCGGCTGCCTTAGGCTCCACTCCTTGCGCCGCGGCCTCAATCTCCGGTTTGCCGGTTTGGACTATTCCAGGGTATTTTCGCGGACGGGAGGGTCCGTCGATGAAATCACGCTCATTCAAGAGGTGAAGAACCGGACGCAGCGCCAGGACATTTCCTCGGCGGAGCTACGGACCGGGGTTGCGGCTATCCGTGAGGAGGGCCACGACCTCTGGCAGCTTTGCTGCGGCGACGATTTGCTTGGGGCGCTTTGCTGTGCGTTGCGCTGGTGGCTAGCGGGAAGTAGTGCGCAGCAGGTCTCCGCGGCCAAAATCAGGGAGTCCCTGCGTCTCGCGTTTGGGCCCCAGGATTTTCTGGGCTCGGGCGTGGGTCGCCAGATGTCCTTTTGGCAGGAGCAAAACCCGGGGTTTCGTCTCCTCCTGCCGGCGTTGGGGCGCGGCGCAGGCGCCACTCCTTAGCGGGTCGTGGCGCGCCGTCCCCGACTTGACCAGCCACGCGGCACTGATCTAGCCCGGCAGCTTCCGCGCCATCCACCGCGCCCCAACCCCCAACCGCTCCTCCCTTCCGTGCGTTGCTTCAAATAGCGTCGGGGCACAGGTGCCATCTCTTCCGCGAAGGTCCATGCGCTCGAAATGACGGTAGTCGGATCGGGTCTCGGAAGGTTATAATCGCGCGGTAGGTGGCCGACGACCATCAAGAAGCGGCGCGTATCGCACTTGCTCAGCAAATTCGCGCCTGCGAGCGGGAAATGCAGAGGGTGGGCGAGATCCTCTCCCGACTAAAAGCATTGAACGAGACGAAACGGCTCCTCGAGCCGTGGCACGAGGATATGCTCCACCACTTCGCTGGTGAACTAGGCTTCAGCCACCTAAGGCTAACAAGCTATCGCCACGACTGGTTAAATCTGCCAACAATTGCGCTCGCCGCCCGCAGCACGCTCGAGCTGAGCGTCTGGATCTTTTATTGCTGCAAATCCACCCTGAATGCGCGCCGGTTTTTCGAAGACAAATTCCGGGACGGGGCTGGGTTCTACGACGCCATGAAGCGGTTCATGCGCTGCGTGCCCGGCGGGCATCAAGCCGATTCGCGCATCGAGGAGTTCAAGACGGTTCTCGACGACCTGGCGATGGCAGTCGGGGCTGGGTCGTCCCAAACTGAGTACACGAAAGTCTTGGCGGCCGCCAAGGAGGTGGCAGGCAGGGAGTATTTCGCAAGCCTCAACGCCGTCCTCTCGAAATTCGTCCACCCGACCTCGATGGTCGTACTCAACTATTTGACTAGGGAATGCGACGGCTCGCTGGACGGCCTAGCCGTTTTTTTCAAGTTCATTGGGGTGTCACAGGAAATTGCCGGATGGGCGGCCATCGGCGCGTTCATCAACGGCCTCGGGATTGGTCCGCAAGCAGTCGACTAGGCTCGGTGAGCCGGGCGGCGGGAATCTTGGCTTGGCCTTGGCCGGTGAGGAATTGCGGCGGGGCGGCGGATGCTGCAAACCGCCTCGCCTAGCGATGGCGCGGCGCTCGCGGGGTCGGGAAAGTAGCGACGCGGCTCGGGGTAGCCCGTCGCCGCCGCAGCATCGGCTGGCCAAGCCCTTCCAGCGTCGTCAGCACGCCGCGGCCGCCGTTGAACGCCTCCTCCCGCCAGCCTCCGTTGCCGTTGCCGGTGCAAATCTGCGAAGATGCTTGCGGAGACCTCCCTATGCGCTTGCCCGTTCGCTGCCCCCGCCTCGGCCTTGTTCTGCTCGCCTTTGCCGCGCCGCTGCTCGCGGCCCAGACTGCGCACGCCCGCAGCGCGGTGACGCAGGGCACGGTGCGGATCGCCGGCGCCAGCCTCAGCTACACAGCGCGGGCGGGCACGCTGATCCTGCGCAACGCCCAGCAGCAGCCCATCGCCAGCGTCTTTTACGTCGCCTACACCAAAAACGGCGCCCGCCGCGGGGGGCTGCGCCCCATCACCTTCGCCTACAACGGCGGCCCGGGCTCGTCCTCGGCCTGGCTGCACCTGGGCGGCCTGGGCCCGCGCCGCCTGGAGGTGCCCTCCAACGCCGCCAGCCCCGCCGGACCGCCCTACACCCTGGCCAACAACGACTACAGCATCCTCGACGCCACCGACCTGGTCTTCATTGATCCGGTCGGGACCGGCTACAGCCATGTCCTGGGCTCGGCCTCGGGCAAGCAGTTCTGGGGCGTGGACGAGGACGTGCGCTCGATGGGCGCCATCATCCACGACTACGTGGCCCGGTTCGACCGCTGGAACTCGCCCAAGTTCCTGCTGGGCGAGAGCTACGGCACCTTCCGCACCGCGGCGCTGGCCAACTACCTGCAGAACCATGGCATGCAGCTCAACGGCGTGATCCTGCTCTCGTCGGTGCTCAACTTCGAGGCCTCCTCCTTCGCGCCCGGCAACGACCTGCCTTACATCCTGTTCCTGCCCTCCTACACCGCCATCGCCTGGTACCACCACGCGCTGCAGCCCCAGCCCGCCCACCTGCGGCCGCTGCTGCAACAGGTGGAGCGCTTCGCCTTCGACACCTACGCCCCGGCGCTGCTGCGGGGCGACCGCCTGGACGCGGCCGCGCGCCAAAGCCTGGCGGCGCAACTGGCCCGCTACACCGGTTTGAGCGCCGCGGTGTGGAACCAGGCCGATCTGCGGGTGAACGCGGTCGAGTTCGAGCAGCGGCTGCTGGCCGGCCGCGGCTTGGTCATCGGGCGCCTCGACGCCCGTTACACCGGCGCCGACATCACCCCGCTGGTCTCCTCCCGCGCCTATCCGGTGATGCAGAGCTCGATCAATGGCGCCTTCACCGCCACCCTCAACCAGTACCTGTCGCAGACGCTGCGCTATGCCACGCCGCGGACCTACGAGGTGCTCAACGGCGCGGTCTCGCGCGCTTGGGACTGGAGCCACCGCACGCCCTTCGTCAACTTCGGCGCCCGCCCCGGCTTCACCGACGTGGTACCCGACCTGCGCCGCGCCATGGTCACCAACCCCCACCTGCGCCTGCTGGTGAACGAGGCCTACTACGACCTCGGCACCCCCTTCTTCGCCACCGAGTACACGCTGGCGCAGTTGAAGCTGCCGCCGGCGCTGGCCGGCCACGTCGCGATCGAGCACTACCGCGTCGGCCACATGCTCTATCTCAATACCCCCGCGCTGGCCAAGCTGCACGCCAACCTGGAGGGCTTCATCGCCTCCACCCTCGCCGCCACCACCACCGCCGCGCCCGCGCCCGGGCGCTAACGCTAGCAGCCCGTGGCGAATCGGCTTTCCGGCTCCGGTCGGATGCACGAGACCCGCTCTGGGCGCGGGTCTCGCACGTCTCCGTTTCAGCCGGTGCTTGTTTCGCCACAGGCTGCTAGCGCGGCCGCAGCAGGTGCTCGTCCAGGTAGTCGGGCAGCTTGGGGTCGCGCACCAGGCGGGGGTAGCGCAGGCCGCCGTGGTAGGGGATGGCGAAGCGCAAGCGCGCGCCGTCGTCGCTGGCCGTCAGCCGCAGGGGCGCGGCCGTTTGCGGGCTGTCGCGCACCGCGGCCAGCAGCCGCGCCGCGCTGTAGGGCTGTCCGTTGACCTCCAGCAGGCGCATGGGCGCCGCCAGGCCGGCCTGGAAGGCGGGGCCGCCCCAGAAGGCGTCGGTGATGGCGCCGTCGGGGCGGAGCTGTAGGCCGAGCGAGTAGAGCAGGTTGGCCTTCATCCCGGGCGGCGGTGCGGCGGTGTAGGCCAGCCGCCAGCCGCTGGCCTCGAGCCCGCCGAGCGGCGGCTGCGCCGTCGGCCGGTCCACGCGCCGCCGCAAGAACGCGGCCCAGTGGTAGGGCGCCACTTGGTTCAGCGCCGCCACCAGCTCGGCGAAGGTGTAGGGGCGGAGTTGCGGGCCACGGTTGGGCCCGCCGTAGAACCGGCGGCAAAAGTCGTCGAAGGATTTGGCGCCGTGGCTCTGGCGCGCGATCACCATGGCGGCGTCCCACCACAGCAGCGCCCCCTCCACGTGGAAGTCGGCCGCCGAGCGGGTCCAGTCCAGCCAGCCCGGCAGGCCGTTGTCGGCGTGCAGGGCGCTGCCGGTGTCGGCCAGCGAGCGCCAGCGCCGGCCCGGCCGGCCCGGGCCCATCTCCGCCGCCACGCCGGCCAGGAACTGGCGGTACTCGGCGTCGGTCCAGAGGCCGCTGCGCGCCGCCATCTCGTAGCCGAGGTAGGTGGTGATGCCCTCGTACGCCCACAGCATCGAGGTCCGCATCGGCGCCTGGTAATAGGCGACCGACATCGGCGCCGGGCGCCGAAACTTGCCGTTCCAACTGTGCATGAACTCGTGCGCCAGCAGCCCGCCCAGCGCCATCCCCGGGTGGGGCCCGAGCAGCGCGCGCGCGGGCAGGCGCGCATCGCAGGATTCGTGGTGCTCCACCCCGAAGTGGGGCACGGCATCGCTCAGGGCCAGCAGGAAATGATAGTCGCGGTAGTGCCGCGCGCCGAAGAGCCGGCCCGACTGCGCCACCAGGTTGGCCATCGCCTGCCGCAGCGCCGGGCTCAGCGCCAAGTCGGCGGGCTGGTCGGCCACGATGTCGAGTTCATGGTGGATGGGCTCGCCGGCGGGCGTGATGTTGTAGGCGCGGTAGTAGGCGCCGGCGATGAGGGGCGAATCCACCAGGCGGTTCAAGGCCACCGGCGCGAACAGGACGGGCGCGGGCCCCAAGCCGGCGCTGGGGCCGGCCAGCGGCAGCGCGGTGCCGAAGTTCCAGCCCGCGGGCAGAAGCAGCCGGGGGGCGTAGAGCAGCTTCTGCGCCGCCACGCCGTCGGGATACAGCAGCACCTGGTTCCAGTTGATGATGGCCAGCTTGCTGGTGGAGGCGGCGCCGCCGGTGAGCTGGCCCGGCGCCAGCGCCGGCTCGAGGTAGTCGAAGCGGACCTCGAGCTGGCGCGCGCCAGCGGGCACGGTGAGGTGGAAGGCGAAGGCATTGAGCGCATCGCGCCTCCAGGGCACCGCCGCGCCGCCGGCGGTGATCCGCAGCCCGCTCAGGCCGGCGATGGGGCCGTCGGGGCGGTGCTCGCCCGGGATCCACTTGGGGTAGTCGAGGGTGAGCGGTCCGGGCGCGACCGCCATCTCCATCCGCACCGCCAGATAGTGCTGGGCGGCGTGGCGCGCGTCCACCGCGAGGGCGATGGGCGCGGGCGGGGCTTGCGCCGCCAGCGGCGCGGCCAAGGCGCCGGCGAGCAGCGCAAACGAAGCCAATCTCATGGGGAATCCCTCAAACACTCGGTTTACAGTCAAGGACGAAGGCCATGGGATGCCGGTCGGCCGCGCGTTAGTGCGGGGCGGGGCCGCGGACGACCTGGACGAAGCCGCCGGCGCGGATCTCGCGGGCAAAGGCCGCCCGCACCTGGTCGGCGCTGAGGGCGAGGTACTGCTTCGCCGCTTGCGTGGGCTCGTCCAGGGGAAGGCCCTGCTGCGCCCGCCCCAGGAGTCCCGCCGCCACCGCGTCCTCGCTCGACTCGCTCAGGGGGATCTGCCGCAGCAGCAGGGCCTTGGCCTGTTGCAGCTCGCCGGCGGAGACGTCCTGCGCGCCCATCTGGGCCAGGTCGCGCTGAATCAGGGCCCTTGCCTTCAGAACGTTGGCCGGACTGCAGCCGTAGCTGATGAAGTAGGTGGCCCGGGTCTTGGTCGCCTCCAGGCTGACGCCGACGCTGTAGACGTAGCCGTTGACCTGGCGCAGATCGTGGTAGAGGCGGGTGGCGTAGAAGCCCCCGCCCAAGACGTGGTCGCCGAGCTGCAGCGGGTAATAGTCCGGGTCGAAGCGGTTGAGATGCAGTTGCTCGGCGAGAACCACCGAATCCTGCACCCGCTCCGGATCGGGCACGGTCACCACCGCGGGCCGGTTCACCGGGACGGCGGGCAGCGTGGTGTTGGGGGGCGGGCCGGCGGCCTGCCAGCCGCCGAACCAGCGGGCGATGACGTTCCGGGCCTCTTGGGGGGAGACGTCGCCGACCACCACGATGGTGGCTAGGTCGGGGCGCATGGTGGCGGCTTGATATTGCCGCACCTCGCCCAAGGTGTCGCTGGCCAGCGTCGCCGGGGTGGCCTGGCGCAGGGCCGGGTCGCCGGCGGGGAGCAGCGCCAAGTCGAGCGCCCGCCCTGCCCGGTAGGCCGGGCTCTTCAGGTTGCCGGCCACGAATTGTTCGGTTTGCCTGCGCACCACGGCGAAGGCCGGCGCCGGCAGGGCGGGATGGAGTTCGTTGTCGGCCAGCAATTGCACGCCGCGGGAGAAGTGGTCGCGCAGCACCTGCAGCGAGAAGCCGTAGCCGGCGTTCTCGTTGGCGGCAATGTCGTCCAGCGCCTTCTGGAACGCCAGCCGGTCCAGCGTCTGGGTGCCGTAGGAGAAGAGGCCGTCCAACAGATCGGCGGCGCCATTGTGGCCGGGCGGGGTCTGCAGGCCGGGGTTGTGGCGGATGCCGCCCACCACGGTGACGGTGGGGCTGGTCCGGTCGGTCTTGACGATCAAGCGCAGGCCGTTGGGCAGGGTGGAGTCGGAAAGCGCGAGGGTGTCGGGCGGGGCCTGCAGGCGGGCGAGGGCGCCGGCCGCCCAGGGGGGCAGCGCCACCGGCTTGGTGGGCGGGCTCGTGACCGCCTCGCCGCCGCCGTAGCCCTTTTCCGCCACCGGCTGCCCGGTGGGCACCGGGTTCAGGGTCGCGGTGATCGAGTTCGCCGCCACCAGGTACTGCCGGGCGACGCGGTCCACGTCGGCCAGGGTGACGCGCTGGATGGCCGCGACGTCCTGGTCGGGCGAGGTGCGTCCCTCGGCCGCCAAGGCGTTGGACCAGACGTTGGCCAAGCCCGGGATGGAGTTGCGCTGGAACTCCGCCGCGGCGACCTCGCCGCGCTTGGCCGCGGCCACCAGGTCGGCGGGGACGCCGCGCTGGGCGTAGGTCGCTAGAATCGTCCGCATGTCGTGGATCGCCCCGGCCGCCGCGGTTCCCCGGGGCACCGCCACCACGCCATAGCCGACGCTGGCCTTGCGGTAGGTTTCCGCCAAGCCGAATTCCGCGTCGAGCGCCTTGCCGGCGGGCACCAGGCCGTAGAGATGGCCGCGCTGACTGCCCAGCACGTCGGCCAGGATCTCGCTGGCCGCGTAATCGGGGGAGTCAGTGCCCGGCAGGCGATAGGCGAGGAAGCCGAGCACGTAGGGGAGATTGCTGGCGAGGGTGAAGCTCTCCGACTTCACCGGCCGCAGCGCCACCGCCGGGCGCGCCGGCAGCGGATGGCTGGGAATGCCGCCATACCAGGTTCGAATCCTGGCCAGGGCGGCGGCGGGATCCACAGCGCCCACCACCACCAGGATCATGTTGGCGGGGGTGTACCACTGGGCATGGAAGGCCCGGAGCATCGCGGCGCTGGTGGCGTCGAAGGAGGGCTTGGTGCCGAGCGGATCGTGGGCATAGGGGGTTCCGGCGAACATGTCTTGATCGAGCCGGACCAGGAAGTTGTAGGTGGGGTTGGAGAGGTCGCGCGCCACCTCCTGCTCGATGGCGCCCCGCTCCTGGGCCCACTGCGCCTGGCTGTCGTCCATGCCCCGCAGGCAGGCGGCCTGGGCGCGCAGCGCCACCTCCAGGTCCGCCGCCGGCACGGTGGCGAAAAACTGGGTGATGTTTTGCTGGGTGTCGGCGTCGTTTTCCCCGCCCAGCTCGGCATACACCGCCGCGGTCTGGTCGCCGGTCAGCCCGGGGCAGCCGCGAAACGCCATGTGCTCCTGCGCGTGGGCCATGCCCGGGAATTGCGGCGAGGTCTCATCGCCCCCGGCCAGCACATTCAACTCCACCGTCGCCACCGGGGCGAGGGCGTTGCGGATGATGACCACCCGCAGGCCGTTGGGGAGCGTCGCCCGCAGGGTTGGGCCCGGCGGGGGCGGGGTTTGCGCCGCGAGCGGCGCCAGCGACAGCGCCGCGGCCGCGGCGGCGAGCAGGAACAGCGCCGGCCGCAGGCGTGGCGGCCGGGAGACGATGCGTGTATTTACTGGCATGGGATCGGCGGGAGGCAAGGCAAGTTGGCGGGAATTTCCCGGTTGCACAAGAGAATTCCGCGGCGGCTCCGATTGCGGTCAGTATACCGCAGGCCGATTGCTGTAATCTCAACCGAGCCCGCCGCTGCGGGATGGGGGTCGGAATGAGCTGGATGCACATCGTTATTCTTGCCGCGGTGCAGGGGCTGACCGAGCTGCTGCCCGTATCCAGCTCCGCCCACGTCATCGTGGCGGCCGAGCTGCTGCATGAAAACATGTCCACGCCGGCCAACGCGCTCTTGTTGGTCCTGCTGCATACCGGCACGATGTTCGCGGTGGTGGCGTATTTTTGGCGGCGGTGGACGGAGGAGTTCCTGTTTTCGTGGGCGACCTTCCGCGGGTTTGCCCAGCGGATGTTCGCCGCCTCGTTGCTGTCGGGGCTGGTGGGCTACCCGATCATCCTGCTGGTCGAACACACCCTGGGCGATGGCGGGCGGGCGGTGGCGATCGAGGCGCTGTTTCACAAGCTCAATTGGATCGCGCCGCCCTTGGCGATCGCCGGCCTGCTGATCGTGGTGGCCGGCCTGCGGGAGGCGCGGGCGCCCGAGGACGCCGCCGCGCCGCCGCGGGCCGGGGCGCGCGGCCTGGCCTGGCCCGCCGCCTTGGCGATGGGCGCCCTGCAGGGCCTCGCCATTCCCTTCCGCGGCTTTTCGCGCTCGGGTTCCACCATCTCCGGCGGCCTGCTGGCCAACGGCAAGCGCGCCGAGATCGAATCCTTCAGCTTTGCCATGGCGGTCGCGATCACGCCCCTCGCCCTGGGCCGCGAGCTGTGGCGCGAGGTGGCGGCGGCGCATCGCGCCGGCGCGGCGGTGCGGCTGGGCGCCCTGCTGGCGCCGGGCCTGTTGGGCATGGTGTGCGCCTTTGCCGCGGGGCTGCTGGCGCTGCGCTGGCTCTCGCGCTGGCTGGAACAGGGCCGCTGGCACTGGTTTGGCCTCTATTGCCTGGCCGCGGCGGCGATGGTGCAGTGGCTCTATCTGCGGGGCTGGTAAGGCCGCGGCGCGCCCACCCACACCGGCTCGGGGTGGAGGGCGATGCCGGTTTGGACGGCCACGGCGGATTGGATCTGGCCCGCCAGGGCGGCGACCTCGGCGGCGGTGCCTTGGCCGTAGTTGACGATGGCCAGGACGTGGCGGCGGGAGAGGCCGACGCCGCTGTCTTCGGGGCGGTAGCCCTTGTGGAAGCCCGCCTGCTCGATCAGCCCGGCGGCGGGGATCTTGACCTGGCCCGCTCCGGCGGCGAACTGCGGCGGTGCGGCGCCCAAGCGTTCGGCCAGCGCGGCGGCGGCTTCGGCGACGACCACATTCTTGAAGAACGACCCGGCGCTGTGGCACTCCGGGTCGCCCGGCTTGAGCAGCATGGCCTTGCCGCGGCGGATGCCGCGCACCGCTGTGCGCACCGCCGCAAGCGACGGGGCGGCGGCGGAGTCGGGGAACTGGCGGCGCAGCTCGGGGTAGCGCAGCGCCGCCGCGCCCCCCGGGCGCAGCCGGAAGCGCACCGCGGCGATGACGAAGCGGCCGCGGTCCTGTTGGTTGAAACGGCTCGATCTATAGCCGAAGCCGCACTCGCCCGCCGCCAGCTCCGCCCAGGCCTCGCTCCGCCGGTCCCAGGCGCGCACCGACTCGATTACCTCGGCGACCTCTTGCCTTTCGGCGCCGACCGTGCCCGGAATGCCGCTCAGGCACTCGACCTCGGCGAGGCTGCCGGCGACGCAGTGGGCGACGAAACCGTCCCAGTCCTCACCGGCGGCGGCCTCGATGGCGCCGCCGCCCTATACTCAGCCTGACCCTCACGGTCACCCCCGGCGCCAGCGTGCAGGCGGCGGTGCTGGCCTTCAGCGGCCGCCAATAGCAACGCTGCTATGGCCTGGGCCTGGGCGGCGAGGCCCGCTTCTGGGCCGAGGCCGCCGCCGAAACCGACATCGCGGCGGCGGCGGCATGGGCTGGAGTGGATGCCGCTCGGCGGCGGCAGCAACCCGCTGGTCAGCGGCCGACGCGTCGCCTCGCACCGGCGTGGCCCCCATCACCCGGCAGAGCGGCAAGTCCGGCGCGGCTTCCATGCGCCGCGCCTGCTGCCACCACGCCTTGCGCAACGCGGTGTACCACTGGAGCCGCGTGAGCGTCCTCTACGACCCCCGCTCCAAGGCCCATTACACCCGCCTTCGCCTGCGCGGCCACTCCCACGGCCGCGCCCTGCGCGGTGTCGCAGACCGCCTGCTGCAAATGCTCTACTCCATGCTCCGCTCCCAGGACGTCTTCGACCCCAACCGCCGCCATCCCCCGCCGCGGCCTGCCCGGCCGCGCAAGCCGCCCTCATGGCTTGACAAAATGGTAGGGAGTCCAGAACCCGCCTGGGGTTCTGGGGTGGTCGTAATTCCGTAGGGGCGCGAACGTCTCGGTGAGCGCCGCCCCCGCGGAACGAATCCGGCGCGGCCCCGGCGAGGCGCAGCGCTGGCTTGGGGCCGAGGGACGCCAAGCCCGCGCCAACCGTCTAGAAGTTCAGCGTAATGACAAATTCCACGGTGCGCGAGCCGGGGTCGTTGGTGTTGCTGAAATCCCGGAAGGCGTTGGTGGTCTGCCCGAAGTTGGTGGCGCTGATGGTGTTGATCCCCTGGGTCGGCAGCAGGAAATTTACGGCATTGAAGACGTTGAGCGCCTGCAGCCGGATCTCGAGGTTCATGCTCTCGCGAATCGGCGTCATCTTCGCCATGCTCATGTCCCACTTCGACAACCAGGGGCCATACAAGTAAATTCGGTCGCCGAACTGTCCCGGCCCCGGGGGCCCGACGTAGGGCTGGCTGGGGTCGAGCGTGCCGGCGACGCCATAGGCAGCCTGGGTATTCTTGACCAGCGCCTGCGGCAGATAGTAGACCACCGCGCTGGGATCGGCGCCTACGATGTAGGGGCTCATCTCGCTCTGCAGTTGCTTGGGCGTGAGGCCGTGCAGCACCACGCCGGGGTCGTTGTTGTTGACGGTCGCGAAGCCGGCGCCGCTGCCCAGTTCCTCGGGCACGCCGCTCTGCACCCGCGCCACTCCGGCAAACGACCACCCCGCAACCACCCCCCGTGCCAGCGTATTGTGCGGCCGGCCCAGCGGCAGTTGGTAGATCCAGTTGACCTTGAAGGCATGCCGCATGTCGGAGAACGACGGCCCTTTGTCCTGCCCCACATTGCGCAGCGTCCGCACCGGGTTGCCGGTGTTGGTCAGCGACTTGGAATACACGTAGCTGCCCTGCAACTGCAGCCCGTGCGAGAGGCGGCGCCGCAGCTCGATTTGCATCGAGTTGTAGGTGCTGTCGCCGCCGTTGGTGACCAGATTCACCGAGCCGTTGGTGGCGGGGTTCGCCACGAACAAGTTCGCCGGATAGCCGGCCTTGACCAGCGCGGCCATCTCCCCGGAGTTGTGGGCGATGCCGGTGGCGGCGGCGCCGGCCGCCCCCTCGACCAACTGCGTGGCCGTGGTTTGATTGTTGGTCGTCCCCAAGGCAGTCGCAAGGATGGGCACGTCGTTTTGCCCCGCCAGGCCCTGATTGCCGAAGTTGTTGCTTTTGGGCGTGGTCTGGCGGGCGATGGCCAGATTTGTCTGCGCCGTCTCAAACTGGCTCAAGAATTGGTTTTCAAAGATATTGACTTCGTTGAGATTGATCGTGCGGTACAGGTCCGTGCCGTGGTTGCCGACGTAGCGGATCTCGAGCGCGGTGTTTCGGCCGAACTCGCGCTGCAGGCCGAAATCCCAGGAGGAGACGTACTCCATCTTCAAGTTGGGATCGTAGTCGTTGAGGTTGTTGCTGGTCTGCACCGGAATCGGATAGCTGGGCTTCGGGTAGGTCGGATCCAGCGAGGTGGGGGCCAGGGTCGGATAGCTGGGGTCGCTGAAATACACGCTGCCGGCGGAGAACACCGAGGGCGTGGTGGTGGGGCTCACCGCCGTGGACAGCGTCTTGCCCGGGTTGGCGCCCAGCACTCCGGTGAACTCGCCGATGCCCTCGCGGATATTGGAGATCGCAAACCCGCCGCGCACCACCGCGTTTCGCCCCAGCACCTTGCCCAGCAAGCCACCGGTCTCGGGAATCTGGTAGGCGAAGCCGACGGTCGGGTCGAGTTTGTAGCTGGTGGCATAGGCGTACGAGCCCGCGGCGACTTGCTGGAAGCTCGGCGTCACCCCGGTCTCGACCCCAGGCTGGAAGAGGTTGCCGATGCCCGAAATGCCGTACATGCCCGTCAAGCCCGGGTTGGTGGTGCTGGTGCCGGTCAGATCCTGGAAGGGCTGTTGCTTGTCATAGCGCAGGCCGTAGGCGAGGGTCAGGTTGGGGTTGACCTTCCAGTTGTCCTGCACGTAGAGCCCGAACTCGCGCTGCCGGGTCCAACTGATGGTGTGAAAGGCGCCGTAGGTGTTGGTGCTGGGGTCCAGCGAGGCCGAGCTGGTGATGGCGGACACGCGCCCCGTCAGGATCGCGTAGAGCGCCGCCGCGTCGCTGCGCTGGGTGGCGTTGCTGTTGGGCAGCGTGCTCGAGGTGAACAGATTGGTGCTGCCGGAGTTGTCCGGATCGGTGGAGAGGTTGGCCAGGGTGACGGTGGGCAGGATTTGCGATCCATTGCCCGAGGAGTAGCCGCTCACCGAGGAGTAGTCGAAGCCGATGTCGAGCAGGTGGGTGCCCCTCAGCCAGGAGATCGAATCGTTGAAGGTGGTCACCGGAGTATTGCGCTTCGACTGGCTGGCGATGCTGGAGCGGTAGGGATTGGTGATGTAGCCGCTGAAGGCGGGGAGCACCCCGTTCCATTGCGCGTAGGGCGCCGGCGTCAAGCCGGAGCTGAACCACACGTTGCCGCCCTCAATCCCGTAGCGAATCGAGTTGGTCAGGGCCGGGCTAAAGATGGTGCGCAGCGACCACACGTCGGTGAACTCCTCGCCGATCTGGGAGGCGATGTCGGCGGAGCCGACCACGGTGCCGGTGCCGGGCAGGATGGCCACGGTGCCGTTCAGCGCGTCCGGATGGCGGTCGTTGGTCTGCCAGTTGGTGATGTAGCTGAGGCGGTTCTTGGAGTTGATGTCCCAGTCCAGGCGCGCGGTGGGAAAGTTGCGGTTGTTGAAGGTGGCGGGCGAGGAGCTGAAATTGTAGCGGTTGTAGTCGTTGTTGGAGGCGATGCGGCTGACTTGGGGCAACCCGCTGCTGGTCACCAACGATTGGATTGCGGCTTGGGTCTTGGCCAACAGCGGATCGGTCGTGGTGGCGAAGGCGCGGTCGCCGGCCGGCAGGTTCGGATTTTCCGCCGCCGCCAGCCCATAGAGATTGATGGATTGCACCGTGCCGGTCGAGTCCTTGTAGGTGAATACTCCACTCTGCGCCGTCGGCGTCAGCCAGTTCTGGTTGGTGATCAGAAACGACTGCGGCAGTCGGAAGGCTTCGGTGGAGAAGAAGATGAAGAGCTTGTTTTTGAGGATGGGCCCGCCGATGCGCCCCCCGAACTCGTTGAGGTTGAGCTTGTCGCGCGGCAATCCGGCGGCGGCGTTGAAAAAGTAGTTGGCCTCCAGCGCCTGGTTGCGGTTCTGCTCGAATAGATCGCCGTGCCATTGGTTGGTGCCCGAGCGGGTCACAAATTTGATCTGCACCGCTCCCCCGCCCAGGCTGTCGGCGCCGGCGGCGGCAGTGCTCATCGTCACCTCCTCGACCGCGTCGGTGCGGGGAAAGACGGCGACAAAGATGCCGTCGCCGGACTTGGCGGTGTTGTCCTGGATGTTGATGCCGTCCAGAGTTTGGCTGATGGCCGACTGCGGCAGGCCGTCAATCAGCGACTGCCGCACCGCATTGCCGGTCTGGGTGCCGGGCTGGGTGGCCACCAGTTCGGTGACGTTGCGGCTGGTGAAGGGAAGATCGTGGATCTGCGCCCCCTGGATGGTCGAGCTCACCGCGGCGGTGTCGGTCTGCAGCACCTCGGCGCCGCCCGTCACCTCCACCGTCTGGCTGGCTTGCCCCACTTGCAGGGTGACGTTGACCGTGGCCGGCACGCCGGCGTCAATCTTCACGTTCGACACCACCTGCGTCTTGAAGCCGGCGTGCGTTACCGTGACTTGGTAGGTGCCGGCCGACATATCCGGGATCGCCCAGTAGCCGCGCGCATCGGTGGCGGCGCTCAATTTCGATCCGGTGCTGGGATTCACCACCTGGACCGCTGCCGCCGGCACCGAAGCCTTCTCCGTGTCGAGCACCGTGCCATTCAGCGTGCTGGTGGTGGCCTGAGAGTAGGCCGCCGAGGCTCCCGCCAACAGCAGCAGCCCCAGCGAAGCAAGACGCATGGTGGAACGCCAAGTCATGGACTCACACCCCCGATTCGCAAAGTCTCTGAGCCAGCCGCGCAACCGGGCCAGCTCCGCACCAGAATTAGCACAGATCAAACATATGTTGACAAATCTATTTTCATGATGATAGTGGCATTTCCAACGCTGGAATTAGGCGCGGGCACAGCGGCATCCCGCTTACGGTTTTTGGAAATCGTCGCGCGGTGTCGGGCGGCGCGAGGTCAGAAAGGGGTGGAATCTGCGCCTTCCGGGGGCGCCGGGATTCATTCGCTGGGTGCGAATCCCACCGGCACCGGCTCGGGCTGCAGGCTGATGCCGGTGCCGGCGGCTACGGCGGAGCGGATCTGCCGCGCCAGCGCCCGGACCTGGGCGGCGGTGCCTTGGCCGTAGTTGACGATGGCTAAAACGTGGCGGCGGGAGAGGCCGACGCCGCTGCCTTCGGGGCGGAAGCCTTTGTGGAAGCCGGCTTGCTCGATCAGCCAGGCGGCGGGGATCTTGACTTGGCCCTCGCCGGCGGGGAATTGGGGCGGGGCGGCGCCTAGGCGCTGGGCCAGCTCGGCGGCGGCAATAGGGGAAACGACCGGGTTCTTGAAGAACGAGCCGGCGCTGCGGCACTCCGGGTCGCCCGGCTCGAGCAACATGGCCTTGCCGCGGCGGATGCCGCGGACCGCTGCGCGCACCGCCGCAAGCGACGGGGCGGCGGCGGGGTCGGGGAACTGGCGGCGCAACTCGGGGTAGCGCAGCGCCGCCGCGCCGCCCGGGCGGAGTGCGAAGCGCACGGCGGCGATGACGAAGCGTCCGCGGTCTTCTTGATTGAAGCGGCTGGAGCGGTAGCCGAAGCCGCACTCGGCCGCTGGCAGCTCGACCCAGGTTTCAGCCTGCCGGTCCCAGGCGCGGACGGATCCGATGGTCTCGGCGACCTCTTGGCCGTAGGCGCCGACGTTCTGCACCGGCGTCGCGCCGACCGTGCCGGGAATGCCGCTCAGGCACTCGAGGCCGGCCAGGCCGCGCTCGACGCACCAGGCGACGAAGCCGTCCCAGTCCTCGCCGGCGGCGGCCTCGACGTGGCCTCCGCCCAGGTCACGCACGCCTTTGATGGCGATGTGCAGCGCCAGGCCGTCGTAGCCCTGGTCGCTGACCAGCAGGTTGCTGCCGCCGCCGAGCGGCATCCAGTCGAGGCCGCGCTGGCGCGCCCAGGCGGCGGCGGCGGGGATGTCGGCCTCGGCCTCGGCCTCGGCCCAGAAACTTGCCTCTCCGCCTAGGCCGAGGGTGGTGTGGTCGGCCAGGCGGACGTGCTCGCGCGGGATCACGCTTGCAGCATAGCAGCCCACCCGCCGCTCCGCGCTGCGGGCTATTGGCAGCCGCTGAAGGCCAGCACCGCTGCCGTGACGCTGGCGCCGGGGGTGACGGCCAGGGACAGGTTGGCGCTAGTGATGGAGGACGGCTCGACCGAGGGCGAGCAGTCGGCGGTGCCGCCCGAGGAGGGCACGGCGGCCTGGCCCTCGACGGCGTAGTCGGCGGCGCCGCTGCCTTGGGTGTATTGCGTGCCGGCGACGGCAAACACGCCGGCGTTGGCGGCGGCGGCCGGAACCGACAAGGTGTAGGTGACGCAGTCGGTGTTGGCGGCGCAGCTTACGCCGGCGGCGGTGGCGACGTTGGCGGTGGCCGCCGACTGCTGCACCAGGGGCATGGTGAAGGTCAGGCTGGCGCCGCCGACGGTGGCGGCCTGCAGGGCCGAGAGCGTGATATCGGCTCCCGTCCCGGCCGAGCCGGTGCTGGTGGTGACATCGCCGGCGATGCTGCCGGGCGTGGTCCCCGCGATCCCGGTCTCGGCCACCAGCGGCAGGTTGCCCATGGCGGTGCCGTTGGCCACGCCGGTGGTCACCGTCGCGGCATAGGCGACATTGGCGCCGCTCACGCCGGTCGCCACCACGTCGTAGGTTCCGGCCGGCACCGGGCAGAAGACGAAGTGGCCGGAGGTGTCGGCGCGGGTCGCCATCATCACCCGGTCAATCCCGGCCGCGTCCTTCTGCTCCAGCGCCACCATCACGCTGCCGCCCACCACGGCGCTGCCGGTGGCCTTGTCCACCACGGTGCCGTTGATCGAGGTCGAGGTGGTCGAGATCTCGCCGGCGTGCAACACCGGCTTCAGCCGCACTTGCCCGTTGCCCTCGGTGACCAGCGACGAGCAGGTGTTGAAATCGAGGTTCAAATCTTTGGTCTGGCCCGCCGCGACCACGAACTGGCCGCCGGCGATCTGGCCGGAGGGGATCTTGATGCCGGTCTGGGCTTCGCTGGAGAGCTGGATGGCCTCGACCGTGCCATTGTTGAGCACGACGCAGTTGGCGGCGGTCGAGCCGCACTTGTTGCCCGCCACCAGCGAGGCCGAGGTGTTGTCCTCGAGCAGCAGCCGAATCTGCTGGTAGTTGCCGGGCTGCAATTGCGTGGTCGAACCCAGCGTGGCCAGCAGGCACTGGTTGTTGGCCTGGCCGAGCAGGTCAATCTGCATCGGCGTTGTCGCCAGCGCGGGGGTGAGATCCGCAAAGCCGGAGGTGGCGTTGGCGTCGGTGCTGGCCTCGACGTCCTTGACCGTGACGTAGACGTGGCTATAGGGCCCGTTGGGGCCGGCGCAGGTGGCCGGATCGCTCATGGTCACGTTGGTGGTGGCCGGCGTTGACGTGGTTGTCTTGCTGCCGCCGCAGGCGATGGTTGCCAATGTCAGGGCCAACGCCAAGCCAGAAGCCAAGAGACAGGTAAGGCCAAGGGGCAGATTCCGGGTGTCCATGCCCTGTCAGATGCAACTCAGGGACCAATTGTCAAGCCGCCTAGAATCAACACCGCCGGGAACTGGGGGGAGGCGGGCGTTGGTAGAAATGACCGCTTAGCGGTTGACGGCGTTCATGCCGGCCTCGGGGTAGCGGGTGCCCACGGCGGCGCCGGGTGGCAGTGCCTGCGCGATCGAGGCGAGTTCGGCGGGGGTGAGCTTGATCTGCACGGCGGCGGCGTTCTCTTCCAGGTAATGGATCTTCTTGGTGCCGGGGATGGGGACGATGTCCTCGCCTTGGGCCAGCAGCCAGGCCAGAGCCAACTGGCTGGGGGTGCATCCCTGGGCGCGCGCCAGCGTGGCCAACTTGTCGGCGAGCGCCAGGTTTTGCGGGATCGTCTCTTCTTGAAAGCGCGGCAGGCGGCGGCGCCAGTCGTTGGGCGCCAGGTCGGCGGTCGAGCGAATGTTGCCCGGCAAAAAGCCGCGGCCCAGCGGGCTGTAGGCGACAAAGCCGACGCCCAGCTCGCGGCAGGTGGCGAGCACGCCCTGCTCCGGATCGCGCGACCAGAGCGAGTACTCCGACTGCAGCGCCGCGATGGGATGGGTCTTGTGGGCGCGGCGCAGCGTCGCGCTGCCCGCCTCGGAGAGGCCCAAATAGCGCACCTTGCCTTCCTCCACCAGTTTCGCCATCGCCCCCACCGTCTCCTCGATCGGCACCTTGGGGTCCACGCGGTGCTGGCAGTAAAGGTCGATCACGCTGACCTGCAGCCGCCGCAGGCTCATCTCGCAGGCGGCGCGCACGTACTCGGGGCGGCCGTTGACGCCGAGAAACGATCCATCCAGGCCGCGCTGGTTGCCGAATTTAGTCGCCACCACCGCCTGGTCGCGCCGCCCTCGGAGCGCGCGTCCCAGCAGCAGCTCGTTCATCCCCACGCCATACATGTCGGCGGTGTCGAAGAAGTTGACGCCCAGCTCAAGCGCGCGGGCGATCACTGCGAGCGCGTCCTCGTCGCTGATGCCGGTGGTATAGAACTCGGACATGCCCATCAGGCCGAGGCCGAGCGCGGAAATCTGGAGACCTTGGGGGCCGAGGCGGCGATAGGGCATGGCCATGCCTTTAGGGTATCGCGGGGCGGGGGGAAGGGCACAGGGGACAGGGGACAGGGAACAGGGCAGAGCCGTGTCCGCGGATGCCCGGCGTGCCTGCGGCGTATTCTGAATGGGTGAACGCGACGAAGAGGAGATTGCGCGGGGCGGAGCTTTTGGCCAACCCGATATTGAACCGCGGCACGGCATTCACCGACGCCGAGCGCAGCGCGCTGGGGCTGCATGGCCTGTTGCCGCCGCAGGTGGAGACGCTGGAGGAGCAGGCGCAGCGCGCTTGGGAGGCTTACCAGCGCAAGAGCGACGACCTGGAGAGGCACATCTATTTGCGCGCCTTGCAGGATGCCAACGAGGTGCTGTTCTATCGCGTGCTGCTCGACCACATCGCCGAGACCATGCCGGTGGTCTATACGCCGGTGGTGGCCGAGGCTTGCCGCGAGTTCAGCCACATCTATCGGCGTCCGCGCGGGCTGATCCTGTCGTATCCGCGGCGGGCGGAGCTGCGCACCATG
>Ga0307373_10005154_pt1 | contig 21577 bp, 17 predicted proteins | sample OX2MG_FD_202534 | JGI IMG/M metagenome (GOLD analysis project Ga0307373, IMG submission 202534) | Soil microbial communities from Risofladan, Vaasa, Finland - OX-2 | ecosystem: Environmental > Terrestrial > Soil > Coastal area > Acid sulfate soil | place: Finland: Risofladan, Vaasa | collected...
TACTCGATAGCCACACCGTCTATCAGGGACCGATAGGGTTCAACCAAATCGAAAGCGAGCGCTCCGTCTTTGTCGGCGGTTGAATTATGAAGGAACCCAACTGTAGAATCAAGACCTACCTTTGCGATGGCCGTCCTTACTTTCACGGCGAGAATACCTTGAGCGTAGTTGATGGCCGCGTTCGTCTCGGTGGTTGCCTTTGCGTTCAAGGTCTTGTAATACCCCGATCGTCTATCAATACCCAGCTTCAACCAATACTCGGCGGCAAGGCCACTCTCCGCCTGACGAATGGAGGCCACCGTAACGAACCGTGGAGAGAGTTTAGTCCCCGTCTTTGCCTCGATAAGAGCGCGAGCGACCGTCACGCATATCTTGGGATTTAGGGCCGCTTTCATCTGGGCGAGACGAAGAGGAGAATCGTTCTTTCGCCAAGGGACGAAAACGGAGAGGGGCGTTCCGCCCCGTCCCATGAGTCCGATCGTGACGCCCCACTTGCCGAGCGTCTTGAGCGCGGGGTAAGAGACGAACCCCTTACAGTTGCCTACTAGAATTAAGTCGTATGGAAAGAGCGGAGGAGGGACGGCGGGTTCATTACCGACCTGTAGGCCATCTTTGGTGAGGCGAATATTCAGAGGACCGGGGCCGTTTAGATAGAGGGTCCTCATACGGACCCCTTGGGGCGGGGCACACAACTATTCGTCTTGGGCTTAGCTATGCTGGGCTCGGGGCGTATGGCGTTCACGCCCGCCCCTACATATTCACTCATTCATAGACCTATTTATTTTCATCCCAACCCCCGCCCGCGCCGCACCGCACCCGGGGGCAGGTGCCCCGCGCCGTGAATCCTCCTAACCGAACGCGATCGTTCGCTCCTAGACGTTCGTTATCGAGGGTTCGCCGAGGTAGAATTTACCCGCTCGCCGTGGGTTCATATTACCTCCCGGGCGAATCGTCTATTTCGCAGGAATTATCGAGAGAAATGGGGGGAGACTATACACCCAAGAACTTTCGCTCCGAGCCTCTCGACGGGTTTCTGCTCCGCAGTGGAGTGATCTCGCTCCTGGACCCGGACCCGCGGATCGGGCCGTGGCTGATGCGCGCGATCCGCAGGACCACGGCTCCGTTGATTGCCTTCCTGGACGACGACGATCTCTTCCACCCCGATCGGCTCCAGCATGTGCTCGAGGTGTTCCGGACGCACCCGGATGTGGGATACTATCGTAACCGGGTCTCGGTGATCGGTCCGGAAGGGCTTCCGATCGCCCGGAGGGCCTGGGCCGCGAACGAGGTGGACCCGGTCTTCGACCGTACCGGACCGCTGCACCTGAGCGCGAACTCGAAGGTGGCCGCGCTGCCGGCGATCCGCCGCACGTACTCGTACTTCAACTCAAGCACGATCGTCGTCCGGCGGAACGTGCTGACCCCGGAGCTGTCCGCTCGCTTCGAGGAGTACCAGAACCCCGATCCGTTCTTGTTCGTGGCGGGCGTCGCGTCTCCCTTCGAACTCTACCTGGACGATCGGCGACTCACCGACTACCGGCATCACGGGACGAATGCGACGGGTCAGGTCTCGGCGCTGCGCCATGGTCTCGAGGACAGCCGGCGGCTCGCGCGGCTCTGCGACGATCTGCATCTACCGGAATACTCAGCATGGTTCGGCTCCCGCTCGACCGCGATCGAAAAGCGACTCCTCGTCGGGACCATCATGGCGCGCGTGGATGCCCACGGCACCCGCTCGGAGGTCGCGAGGGAGGCGCGGGCATACCTTCGCTTCTTGGGAGATCACCCCGAGGTCCGGAATCCGGACCTCGAGACCTGGGTCGCGGAGATGTATGCGGCGATCTACCTGCTCTTCCCGCCGGCGGCCACGCGAATCTTCCGTCTCCGGGCCGCTCGCCGTTCCCTCGAGCGACTCGGAGGGACCTAGCCATGACCGGTCGGGTCAGCGATCCTTGCGCGGGGGATGCGCTCGACATCCTCCTTCTCGACCCGGGCGGGCGCTCCGCAACCCGAGGCGGACGCGCCTACCCGATCCACAAGTTCCACCGTCTCCGGCGACGAGCGTGGGGGCGGCGGCTCGAACGCGCGCGCATCGAAGAGCGGGAGAGATTCTCCGCGCTCGCGCCGCGATTTCCCGAAGTACTCCGGCACCTTTTGAGGAAGTTCCCGTCGCCATCGATGGACCCGGCGTGGAGGATGTTCAATGCGGGCATCGTTCAACAGATGGTTCCGAGACCGCCGTACGCATTCTTGCGTCGGCCTCCTCTAAATCCGAACGTGTACTCGGATGCCTACGACGCCGTTGCCGCGGCCGAACTGGAGGAAGTAGAGCGACTGTTGCGGACGATGAACCGCAGCGCGTCCGACGTGCTTCGGGAGAACTCGGTCGGAGGGCCCTGGGTATACGATCGTCGGTACCTGACCTCGAGTGCCCTCGTCAAGCACCTCCTGCACATCCTCCTCCTGTCGACCGAGACCGGAATGCAGCTCTCCGGAATCCGCCGGGTGGTCGAATGGGGCGGCGGCTACGGCAGCCTGGCCCGACTCTTCCTTCGATTCCAGCCCGACCTGCACTACGTGATCCTCGACACCCCGGTCATGCTGGCGGTCCAGTGGCTCTTCCTCTCGACCATTCTCGGCCCTCACCGGGTGGTGCTGCCGGGCTCCGGGGACGCATCGAAGCAGGGCGGGTTCGTGCAGCTCGAGAACGCGGGCACGTACCAAGGCGCCGAGGGTCCGACCGACCTGTTCGTCTCCACGTTCGCACTGAGCGAGAGCCCCCGGGACCAGATCGATCGGGTCGACGCCCGGCACTGGTTCGGAGCGGAGCACCTCTGGCTCGCCTACACTCCCATGAATCCACGCTTCCCTCAATGGCAAACCCTCGAGGCGGCAGCGGTGCGATCATCGGCGCGGCTCGTGCCCCACCCGTTCCGGCGGATCGATCGGTACGCGTGTCGGTGAAGTCGTTCGACCGCTGGGCTCCCGGTCCTCGCCTGCGAAGCGGTTCCGCGGCGAGCCAACGGTATGGGCCAGCGGCCGCGGCGGTGCACCGGAGTGGGGCTGCCCGAATTTGAATCGGGGTCCCGGGCTCCCAAAGCCCGAAGGATGGACCAATAGAGCAGACCGAGGGCGGGCCTCGGGTCTGTAGCTACCCCACAGCCCCCATCCGGCCAGAGCAGTTCGCGGACGGTTATGAACTTACATCCACGGGGCGAGACCCTAGACGGCCTCGACCCGCTTGAGCGTCCGACCGATCCGGCACTCGGCCATTTCCGGATGTACGGTCTCGATGCGGAATCGCTGCTTCGCCGGGAGGCTGGGGCCCGCGCAGATCCCCCAGTTGGGGCAATCCAAGCGGGTGCAGGCGAATCGGCCGGTCTCGACGGTGGCGCCGACGGTCGCTCCCCGCGCGTCGACGACGAGCGAGCGCGGAACCGCCCGCACCTCGACGACGTTCGCGTCCGTCTCCTGGAGCGCGCAGGGGTGCGTGATCGGCCGGACCTTGGTGACCGTGTACCGTCGACCCGCATCGAGCGTGAGGCAGGCGTGTCGATACGGACACGTCCGGCAGACCGGAGCCCCGCCCTGGTAAACGAATTCGAACCCTTCGTGCGCCTCGTTCCGTGCGATCAGCGTGATATCCGCCATGTTCAACCCACCACCCCGGTGACGGTGGCGAGGCGTTCGGCCGCCTCGCGTGTCAACCCACTGTCCCCTAGGATCGTGTAACGTTCCGGTCGGATGGTATGCGCCGCGACGAGCGCGTTGATCGTCTCCTCGTTGGAGACTCCGAGCTCGTGCGCGGTGGTCGGAGCGCCGATCGTGCGGAGCGTGCTCCGCAGTCGGTGCCAGTCCCCTCCGTGCAGGTACATCATCATGATCGCTCCGACCCCGCACTGCTCTCCGTGGAGGCTGGGATGCGCCGCCACGCGGTCGAGCGCGTGGCTGAACAGGTGCTCGCTGCCCGAGCAGGGTCGTGAGGAGCCGGCCACGCTCATCGCGATCCCTGCGACGATCAGCGGTCGAATGGCGATCCAGACGGACTCCTCCAGGTTCGGCTTGATGAGTGCGGCCTGGTCCATGATCTGTTGGGCCGAGTACTCCGAGAGGGTTGCGGCGGTGCTCGAGTACTCCTCGTTGCGCAGCCGAACGGCGAGCTTCCAATCGAGCACCGCCGTCAGGTTCGAGAGCACGTCGGCGCAGCCCGACGCCAGGAGCCGGTAGGGGGCGCGCACGATGACCGCGGTGTCGGCGATGATCCCGAGCGGGACGGCCGCGCGGATGCTGTTGGTGGTATGGGCTCCGTGGAGCGAAGCCCGGGGCGAGGAGATCCCGTCGTGCGCCGCGGAGGTCGGGACGCTCACGAAGGGCAGGTGGAGATGGTCGGCGACGACCTTGGTGATGTCGATCTTCGAGCCGCCGCCGACCGCCACGAGGAACGCCGCCTTCGAGCGCGCGGCCTCCTGTTCGACGCGGGCGACCTCCTCCTCGGTCGCCTCGCCGGCGACGATCGTCTCGACCTCGAAGCCCGACTCGGAGAGGATCTGGGCGGATCGGTCCCCGGCGAGCGCGGCCGTTGTCGGACCGGTGACGACGGCGCCACGATTGGCGAACCCGAACTGGCGGCAAGTCGAGCCCAACTCGGTCAGGACTTCGTGCCCCGCGAGCACCACGCGGGGGAACACCATCGCGCGGGTTTTCCCGAAGGGCAGGTCGATTCCCGCCGCGGAACCTTTGACAGGCGGGGGAAGGGGCGCCATGCGCTAGAATCGCGAAGGAGAGGGGGAGACTCTTTAGGCTATCCGTCTCGACCCGCCGACTCGAGGGAAATGCTCACCGGCCGGGGACGTTGCCCCAGAGCACCTTGTGCTCTTGGAGCAGGACCCGCACGTTGAGTCGATCGGCGAGCACCCAGTCCGCGAGGCGCCCGGCATCCGTCCCCCATACCGGTTGGAACACGACCTCATTTGGCATGGGGTGCCGGGCGATCACGCGCTTGGCGTAGAGGTAGTCGCGTCGGTCCCGGAGGACGAACTTCACGATGTCGGTCGGTCGCAGGAGCGCGAGGTTGGACCAACGATTGCGCCGCTCCATCTTCGAGCCCGGGCACTTGACGTCGACGCTGAGGATCACTCCCGGGATCGACAGGTAGGGGGTTACATCCAACGAGCCCCCGGTCTCGACGACCGTGGTCTTCCCTCGACGCGCGAGCTCCCGGAGGAGCTTCGCCGCCTCCGGCTGGAGGAGCGGTTCGCCTCCGGTGAGGCATACGTACGGGGTCCGGTGGCGCTCGATCTCCTTCAGGATCGAGGCGATGGATCGCTCCTTGCCCGGCCCGAAGGAGTAGGTGGTGTCGCACCACGAGCACCGAAGGTTGCACCGCGCCGTCCGAATGAACGACGTGCGACGGCCCGTCAGCGGGCCCTCCCCTTGAATGGAGTGGAAGATCTCGATCAGCCGCATCGTCCGGGTCACTACGGCCGGGTCCCGCTATAGACGCTTTGCCCGGGGCTCTTCCTCCCCTTCCACCGGCGGTCCCCTCAAATAGGAATCCCGGATGCGAACGAATCCGATGGAGTCCGAGCGGGCAGCGCATTGGCAGGAGGAGTGGCAGCGGGCCGGTCTAGCGACCGCTCGTCGCGACCCGAACCGGGCCAAATATTACGCGATCGTCGCGTACCCCGGACCGAGCGGCTTCCTGCACGTCGGGCACTTGCGGGGAATCGTCTACGCCGATGCGTTCCATCGCTTCCACCGCATGCTCGGGGAGCAGGTGTTCTTCCCGGCCGGGGTCCACGCCTCGGGCCTGCCGGCGGTCACGTACGCCCAGAAGGTAAAGGACCGCAACCCGACGACGGTCCACGAGCTCGAGCAGAACGGGATCCCACCGGCCGACTGGCCCAAGCTCGAGGATCCCGAGTTCGCCGCCCGCTTCCTGGGCGCTCAGTACCTCGACGTCTACCGACGGGTCGGCGTGCTGGTCGATGAGAGCGCCTATCTCACTACGGTCGACGACGATTATCGCGCCTTCATCCGGTGGCAGTTCGATCGCCTTCGGGACCGAGACGCGCTCGTCCAGAAGACGCACTACTCGGCCGTTTGCCCGGTCTGCGGCCCCGTCGCGGTCGACCCGTCCGAGACGGATCTCTCGGCCGGAGGGACCGCCGAGATCATTCGGTACACGACGGTGCCGTTCCGGCTCCAGGATGGACGGATCCTTCTCGCGGCCACGCTCCGGCCCGAAACGATCTACGGGGTGACCAACCTGTGGATTCCGCTCCACGACCCACTGGTATCCTGGACGAACGAGGGCCCGACCTATCTCGTGAGCCGCGCGGGAGCGGAGCGGCTCGTCGAGCAGCACGGGGGCCGCATCGGCCATGAGATCCGGCCCGCCGAGCTGAAGGGCCGAAGCGTGACGGCACCCCTGACGGGGGTACCGGTGCCGGTCTTCCCGAGCTCGCTCGTGGACTCCAAGGTGGGGACCGGGGTCGTCATGTCCGTCCCAGCACACGCACCCGCGGACTCGCTCGCGCTCTCTGAGCTGACGGTCAAGGAGCGGGAGAGCCTGCGCCCGGCACCGGTCATCCTCGCGGTTCCCCCCATCCATGAACTGCCCACCTCGGAGCGGGAACTGGCGGCCGGAACGGGATCGCCCGCGGAGCGTGCCAATCGAGCGACGGGCGCGAAGAAGCTCGCGGACGCTCCGGCGCTCAAAGAAGCGACCGAACGGCTGTACCGGCTCGAGCTCACCCGTGGAACGATGACCGTCCGCGACTACCTCGGAGTCCCGGTCCGCGACGCACGGGAGCGAGTGACCGCCGCCCTCGGAGCGACCAAACAGAGCTTCGAACTGCAGGAGTTCTCCGAACCCGTCATCTGCCGGAACGGGCACGCCGTGGTGATCCGACGGGTGCCCCACCAGTGGTTCATCCGCTACAGTGACCCGGAGTGGAAGGCCCTCGGTCACGCCGCGCTCCGCTCGATGGCGATCTCCCCGGAGGACTACGCGCACGACCTCCCCGCCATCCTCGATTGGATGGACGACCGTCCGTGCACCCGACGCGGCCGCTGGATGGGCACGCCGTTGCCGTTCGATCCGGAGTGGATCGTCGAACCGATCGCGGACTCCACGTTCTATCCGGCCTACTACGTCGTTCGGCGGTTCGTGCGGGAGCGGGGGATCCTCCCGTCCGCGCTGACGGACGCCTTCTTCGACTTCGTGTTCCTCGGCGAGGGACCCGGGGAGCCCACGCTCGATGCGGGCCTGCAGCAGGAGATCCGGGCCGACTTCCTCTACTGGTACCCGCTCGACTGCAACATCGGTGGGAAGGAACACAAGCGGGTCCACTTCCCCCCCTTTCTTCTGACCCATGCGAAGCTCCTCCCGCCGGAGCTAGGCCCGCGCGGTATCTTCGTGCACGGCTGGGTGACGGGCACCTCTGGAGAGAAGATCTCCAAGAAGGATGTCAGTGCGAAGGGCGGCCGGATCCTCCCGATCCGGGAGGCGCTCGCCCAGTGGGGTCCGGATGCGCTACGGTTGGTGCACGCGAGCAGCGCCCTCCCGTCGTACGATTTCGAGTGGGATCCGACGCTCGCCGATGCGGCGGTCGGACGCCTGGAGGACATCGCACGGATGGCACGCGAGGCCGCCGGCGCCGGTGCGGGGATCCCCGAGCTGGACGCTTGGCTCTTCTCCGAGATGCACGGCGTCGTCGCTCGGGCCTCCCACCACCTTCGGGAGAACCGCCCCCGCGAGGCGGCCGAGGCCATCTACGTCGCGGTCCCCGCCCTGTTGAAGCGGTACTACGCGCGCGGGGGCGTTCCGGGCGATGCCACCGATCGCGTTGCGAACGCCTGGATCCGAATGCTCTCCCCGTTCACGCCGCATCTCGCGGAGGAGCTCGGCGCGGGCCGTTTCCCCGGCCTCGTCGCCTCGGAACGGTTCCCTTCGGCGGAGGAGTTCCCGCGCTCCGAGGTGGCGGAGGCCGCGGAAGCCTTCCTGGCGATGGTCGAGGACGATCTCCGCAACGTGATGCGGCCGCTATTGGACCGCAGCGAGTCGATCCCGGACGAGGTGATCTTCTACGTGGCGGCCCCGTGGAAGCGGCTCCCCGAACAGTGGATCCGGGAGGCCCTGGAGAGCGGAGCCACGGCGAACATCGGGAAGGTGATGGAGCGCGCGAACGCGCGCCCGGAGCTCGTGGCCCACCGCGCGGAGATCCCCAAGTACGTTCAGCGCATCGCTCCGCTCGCGCGCTCCGAAGGTCCACCGTCCCCGATCCCGATCGACGAGGTCGATGTCTTGCGTTCCGCCCAGGGTTACCTGGTCAAACGGTTCGGATTCAAGGCCATCTCCGTCCATCGCGAGGAGGACGCCGAGGCCGTCGATCCGATGCATCGACGCGACCGCGCTCGTCCCGGACGGCCCGCGTTCTACCTCGCACGACGGGACGGGGCTCAGGCTCCGCGCTCGGCGGAATAGCGCGGGCTACCGTCCTCGCTGGGCGCGCGGGAAGTTGAGATGCATCCGGGACGGGGTCGGGTGCGATGAGACTCGACGATACTTCGCCGAGCTCTTCGCCGAGTAGCTGCGCTGGATCGGCCCGGAGATCTCGAAGTAGATCAGTTGACCGACGGGCATGCCGGCGTAGACCCGGACGGGCAGCTTGACCGACATCTCGAGCGTCCAGTAGTTGCAGAACCCCTCGTCGCCTTTCCCGGCGGTAGAGTGGATGTCGATCCCGAGCCGCCCCACGCTCGACTTGCCCTCGAGGAAGGGCACGTAGCCGTGGGTTTCCGTGTACTCCTCCGTCACCCCGAGGTACAACTGTCCGGGCACGAGGACGAAGCCGTCCTTGGGGATGCGGAACTCCTCGATCGCGTTCGAACGGCGAGAGTCAAGGGCGCCGCCCTTGTACACCGCGAGCCATGGACCGAGGTGGACGTCGTAGGAGTTCGTGCCCAGGCACTCCCGGCGGAACGGCCGGATGACGATCTTCCCGCGGCGGATCTCCTCGCGGATCTTGACGTCGGAAAGTATCATGTCGCTCGGGTGCGGACCCGAACTCGCTATTTAAGGGGAGACGAACCGCGGACTGGATCGGCCGTGCGGGCGCTCTCTCACGGGATCCGCAGGACCATCGAGGCGTAGCCGACGACCTCGTCCATGGGAGCGGCCTCGCCCGAATGGCCCCAGCGGAGCAGCTCGGCTCCGAGCGGTTCCTCCTCGAGGGCGCAGAGCATCACCGTGGTCGGCGCGATCCCGCACATCGAGATCTCCTCTCCCACGACCACATCGTACAGGCGTCGGGGGTCCCGGGCCAGGATCGGCGCGATCGCGTGCCGGTCCATTCGCTCGGCGTCCTCGGCCGGCACGTAGTGCGAGAAGTCGGTCGAAGCGAGCAGAACGATGTCCCGGCCGCGGACGGCCTCCCGGACGACATGGCCGATCTCTCGCAGGTGCTCGAACCGGCCGAACTCGACCTGGAGGGCGACGAAGCGTGCCTGCGGAAGGATCCTCTGGAGGAACGGGAGCTGGACCTCGATCGAGTGCTCGCGATCGTGCGCGTGCTCATGGATCCGAACGGGAGGGTGGGCGAGCCGCTCGACGAGCCGATGATCGACCTCCACGTCTCCGAGGGGCGTGCTCCAGGCGACGTCGGAGAGCGCGGCCCCTCCCCCTCCGTGATGGTCCACCCCCAGCACGAGCACCGTGGAGGGCGCAGGATCGTCGGCGATCTCGGCGTACGCCCGGGCCGCGATCGGTCCGGAGAAGATGTACCCCGCGTGGGGGACGACCGCCGCGCGGACGCTCCGAGCGGATCGGGAAGCCGGTCCGGGGAGACGCCCGGGGCCCCGGGGATCGAGGAAGCAGGCATCGAGCTGCTCTCGGAGCTCTCGGGCGTCCCGCGGATAGAAGGTCCCCGCCACGACGGGGGGTCGGCTCCGCGCGGGCATCTTCGACCTCACGGTGGAGAGAGCTCGGCCACGAGGGCCCGCGCTTCCTCCTCCGAAAGGCGCTTCCGGGCGGAGGGGTTGAATGGGTTCGCCTCCCCGTAGCGCGGGATGACGTGGAAGTGAAGGTGGAAGACGATCTGGCCGGCCGCAGCGCCTTGGTTCAGGGTCACATTGTAATCCGGGGAAAGTCGTTCGGCCCGCCGACAGACCGTGGCCAGGGCTCCGATGTAGGGCGCATGCTCCTCCGGGGCTAGATCGGTCAGACGGGGCACATGATGCCTCGGGACCACGAGGAGATGGCCGCGCGTGAAGGGGAAGATGTCGAGGAACGCGATGGCCTCCGCGTCCTCGTAGACGAGGTAGGCCGGTGCCCGGTGCGCCACGATGTCGCAAAAGATGCATGGCTCGGCACTCGGCGTTCCAGGAGGCATCGCGAATCCGGAGACGGTCCCAGCGATAAAGGATTGACGAACAACTGCGGATCGGGACCGAGACCTCGCATCGGTGGGTCCCGGGAAACAAGAGTCGGGCCACGCGCAAGCGCTGGAAGGGTCGGCATCTTCCACGACGCGGGACGCGCGAGCCTATCCCTGCCCGTTCCTCGGCGAACTTCGGCTTCGACCGAGCCCTACGGGAGACGTTGGCGAGTATTCTCGTGACTCGCCGGCGCGGGGTTCCTGGGCTCCCACCGGTCCCAGTACCTTGCCGGTCGGGGCGAGGAGGGCTGCGCGACGCGCCGAGTCCGGTGGCCCGCGCGCCGAGGGCATATCTCCCCCGATCCGTTCGATACTGGATACCTTTAGGTCCTTGGCTCGGTGCCCGATCGAGGTCGATCCCGCATGGTTCCGCACCGTGGACGAACCGGTCCATTTCGGCGACGTCTCGCGACTCCGAGCACTCGATGCCGTCGTCCCTGAGCGACATCCTCGATCTGCGGCGGGACCAACCGAACGGTCCGTAGTCTGGACTCAGTTCGGAGCTTCCGAGGTCGGCGCGACGGACAGTGCGTCCGTGGTTCCCGCCGCCAGCAGCTCCGGGGCCGGCGCGGGCGGGGCCCCCGGGGCGCTCGGTGGGGTCGTGGACGGCTCTTCCGGGTTCGGCGCAGCGGCCCCCGGCTTCACGCCGAGCTTGTCCTCCAAGAACTTGCGGATCTCCTCGGGCTTGGTCGAGGCGATCCCGAAGTACTCGGCGAAGCGGCGTGTCGTGGTGAGTTCGAGCGTGGAACCCTTGACCTCGGTATGGACGAGGCTCATCCCGCGCAGACGCTGGACCTCCTCGTAGGCGGAGTCCCCGACCATCCGCACCAGCATGCTCTGCAGGATCGGCTGGTGGTAGGCGATCAGCGTGAGGGTCTTGAGCGTGCGCGGAGCCATCTCCACGGGCGTGACGGACTGGACCGTGGTCACGAACCGCTCGACCAGTTGCAGCGCGTAGCGATCCCCGACCCGGCGCAGCTCGAGTGCCGTCTGTCGGTTCTCGTACGTCTGCTGGAGCGTCTTGAGCGCGACCTGCACGGAGCGAGAATCGTCGATCCCGAGGGCTTCGGAGATCTCGTGAACGCTCAGCGGCTTCCCGCTCGCGAACAGGATCGCTTCGACCTGGAGCGCGAGCTCGTCCACCTTGGCCGGCATTACGGTGCCTCCTCGATGAGCGGCTTGCGTTCCTCCGTCATGCGGACGAGAGAGAGCGGAGTTCGGAGGATCTGCTCTTGGCTGAACTCGACCGATCGCTCGCGAGCGAGGTAGAGTGCCGCAAGGAACATGGCGACCAGGCGCTCCCGGCCCTCCGTCGGTCGCCACAGGCTCAGGAACGGGAACGGTTCGCCGACGGGGTGGCGCTTCGCGGCGACCCACGCATCGTCCACGTCGCGCTCGGGGATATCCCCATGCACGAGCACCTCCGGCGGGGAGCGCTGCTCGTCGCTCAGGCGCTCTCGCAGTTCCTGCTGTCGGATCGAGCGGCGGGCGTCGATCTCGGCCTCTCCGAACGCTCGGATGAGCTCGAGGAGCGAGACCGGGCGCGTCTCGGGATGATGGACCATCTGCACGAGCGGAGGCGGCGCGTCCGAGTGGAGGACCGCGCTCGTCACATCGACCGCTTCGGGCGTCTGCATCAGGCCGAGGTACCCTTCCTCGGAAGGATCTGGGATGACGCTTCCGTCGTCCAGAGGGGTGTCGGCCTCGGGGGCCGTATCGCGGGAGCGCAGGACCGCTTCCGACTGCAGGTAGAGGATGTTCCAGGCCATGCACACGAGCCGACCAGCGACGGGGAAATCGATCGCTCCCTCGGACTGCACGCGATCGAGGTACGCCCGAACGAAGCGGACGAGATCGATCTCCCACGGATCGAACTCCTCGTCGAGGACGAGCTCGAAGAGCATCGCCGTCGCCTTGTGGAAGGGGTCGGAGATGACGATGTGGACCCCTTCTCGAAGGTTCTGGACCAGACGGAGGTACCGCTCGAGGATCTGGGAGTTGTCCGTGCGGTCACCGATCAGCGATCGGTGGAAGACGAGGTACTCGAGGACCTTCTCGGCGGCCTCTCGGGGGACCGGGGACGCGGGGCTGACCTCTGCCGCGAGCTCGATCGCGGCCCCTTCGGAGATCGTCATGGGGCCGCCGGGGCGACCATCGGGGGGGGCGCACCGCCATGGGCGGCATCTCGTTCGTCGATGTCCTGGATGTCCTCGAGGGTGATGCCGTAGACGCGCGAGCAGCCGTCGCCGCGCATCGTCACTCCGTAGAGCCGGTGGGCGAACTTGAGGGTGACCTTGCGCAACGAGATCACGATGAACTGGGCGCGCTGCGAATCGCGCTGGAGCATCCGCCCGACATGTTCCGCGTTGATCCCGTCGAGCGACATGTCGATCTCGTCGAATACGTAGAGCGGGCTAGGATCGTAGCGCTGCAGCGCGAAGATGAACGCCAGGCTCGCGATCGACTTCTCGCCGCCGGAGAGCTGCTCGAGGCGCTGGACGTTCTTCCCGATCGGACGGGCCTTGATGAGAAGACCTCCCGCGAGCGGGTCCTTGGGGTTCTCGAGCACGATCTCCCCTTCGCCGCCGCGCGTGAGCTCCCGGTAGATATCGACGTACGCGGTGTTGACGCGGACGACGACCTCGTTGATCTTCTCCCGCTTCTTCTCCTCGATCTGCTGGACGAGGCCGAGCAATTCGCCCTTCTCGCTCGACAGGCGCTGGGCCTCTGAGTCAAACTCGTCCATGCGGGTCTTCTCCTGGTCATACTCCTCGAGCGCGCGCAGGTTGACGGAACCCATTCCTTCCAACTGAACGATGGTGGCGGAGAGCGTCCGCTTGAGCTCCTCTACCGGGATGGGCTTCTCGTTCGCCTCGGGCTCGGGGAACTGCTTGAGGGCCTCCTGGACTTCGCGGAGCTTCGACTCGGCCTGAGCGAGTCGGACTTCCTCTTGCTGGAGCATCGTCTGTCGGTTCGTGACCGTCACCTCGGCCTTCGCGAGCGACTCAGTCACCGCGAGCCTCGCGTCCTCGAGCTTCTTCTTCTTCTCGGCCTGCACGCGGAAGGTTGCTCCTTGCTGTTCTTCTACGCCCTTCATCGCGTCGAGCGCCGCCTTCGACTGGATGAGCGCGTGCTCGCTCGTGGCGATCTCCTTGCGCTTGGCCGCGAGCTCCTGTTGCGCGGTCGCGACCTCCTTCCTCCGGGCCGCTAGACGCTCGGTGAGTGCCGTGAGATTCGTCCGGATCGACTGAAGCTCTCCATTCAGCTTCACGCGGGCGTCGCTCGTCTCCTGAGCGTCCTGCTGCCACTGTCGGACCCGCGCGGAGAGCGCGCCGGGGAGCTGTCCGAGATACTGCTCCTGGGACTTCGCGATCTCGGCCTTGAGGCCGGCGATCTCCTCCGCGAGCTTCGCTACGCTCGCCTCGAGGGTGGAGAGATCCTCGCTCGCGTGTTCCTGCTCCTTCTGAGAGGCGCGGATCTGCTCGACCACCTCCTGTAGGCGTTGGCGAGCCGCGGAGAGCTCCTTATCGAGGATCTGGCGGGTAGATTGATGCGCGTCGGCGCGGATCGAGCGCTTCGCGAGTTCCTCGCTCACCTCGCGGATCCGGATCGAGACCTTGCCGATCTCGGTGCGCGCGGCGGCGTCGGCTCCGCTCTTCTCTCGGAGCTCCTCGCCGATCTGCTTGAGCTCGGAGGCGCTGTCCATGCTCTTGCCGGCCGCGTCGATGTACCCCCCCGAGATCGCCCCCGTCGCCTCGATCAGATCGCCCGTCAGGGTGACGAGGCGGACGCCTCCCATCTGCGCGCGCGCGTGGGCGAGATCGTCCATCACGACCGTCTCGCCGAACACGTAGGAGATCGCCGGCCGCAGCGACTCGTCGAACTTGACTAGATCGATAGCGAACCCCACCGCCCCCGACGACTGGGCGACGATCAGGCTCTTGCCCTTCGGTCGGGCGGGAAGCATCTTGTTGAGCGGGAGGAAGGTAGCCCGTCCTCGCTTCTCCGCGCGCAGGGTACGGATGCACTCCTCCGCGACCGCGTCGGTCTCGACCACGAGGGCGTGGAACCGAGAACCTCCGGCAATCTCGAGCCCGAGGCGGTGCTTGTTGTCGAACTGGATGAGCTCGGAGACCGTTCCTCGGATCCCCTTGACCTTCCCGAGATTCCGCTGCGACAGCAGGAAGTCCACCGCGGCGAGCGCGCCGCCACGGCTTCCGGATTCGCTGCGCGCCTTGAGGCGGGCCTCGAGGGCCATATAGCGCCGGTTCAGTTCGGTGACTTCCTGTCCGAGACGTTCGGCCTCCGCGGTGAGGCTCTTTTCCTTGTTCTTGAGCTGGAAGAGCTCCTTCTGCAGATCCCCGGTAGCTCCGCCCTTGTTGGTGCCGTCCGGGTTCGCTTCCTTGATCCGGAGCTCGAGGTCCCGGACCTCGACCTCCCGCTCCCGGCGGCTATCTTCGGCCTGGGCGCGGGCGCGCTCGGCGCTCTCGACCTGGGCCTTGAGCGATTCACGCTGCTGGACGCCCGCCTGCCATGCCTTTTCGCGCTCGGTCTGGCGCCGCTGGAGCTCGAGGACCTGCTTCTTCGCACCGGCGAGCTTCCCTTGGGAATGATCGGACCCGCCCGTCGCTTCGGCGAGGTGCGTGCTGATCTCGTCGCTCCGCTTGGAGACTTCGGCGAGCTCCTGGGCCAGCCGAGTCTCCTCTGCTCGGAGTCGAGTGCTCTCCTTCTCGTCCGAGATCGAAAGTCCGTTGAGTTCCTGAATTCGGCTCTCCAGGGTTTGGAGTGCTTCTTTCTGATGGTCGAGATTCATCTGGAGGGTCGCGAGCGCGAGCCGCTTCTCGCCCAGTTCCGTCCGGAACTTCTCGGCCACCTCTCCGCCCGCCTTCGCGATCTCTCGGTCGACGGTGTCGATCTGGCCGACAAGCTCGTCCCGTTCGTAGACGAGCCGGGATCGCTCCGCGTCGAGCTTCTGGATCTCCTGCTGAAGCGTCTCTACCTGCTTTTGACAGGTGTCAAACTCCTGCTGGGCCATCATGTGGCCCGCGCGCGCGAGACGCGCCTCGGTTCGGTGCTTCTCCTCCTCGAGTTGGCGGTACTGGATGGCCTCGAGCCGCTGGGATTCGAGAGCGCCGAGCCGGCTCTTGATCTCGCCGAGGAGTGTTCGGATCCGATCCAGGTTGGCATCGAGGTCCGTTCGCTTGGTCTGCGCCCGTCCGAGCTCATCGTCAAACTGGGCGATCCCGGCGAGGCGCTCGAGGAGACCGCGGCGCGGCACGGGCCCCATCGTGACGATGTTGTTCACGTCCCCCTGCTGGACGAGGTTGTAGCCGTCGCCGGAGAGCCCCGCGTGGGAGAGGATGCTGTCGATGTCGGTCTGAGTGGTCCGCTTGCCGTTGACGTAGAAGTAGGAATAATATCCGTCGGGATCGCTCGGGGCGAGCTTGACGTATCGCGTGACCTCCACTTCGTCCGACTCGACCGGCAGGAGACGATCGGCGTTGTCGAAGACCAGAGAGACCTCGCACTCCGTGGCGGGCTTCTTCGAGGCCCCACCGTTGAAGAAGAGGTGCGTCAGTCGATCGGCACGAAGGGCCTTCGAGCTCTTCGGCCCGAGAACGAACAGAATCCCATCGGAGATGTTGGACTTGCCCATCCCGTTCGGACCCGCAACGCCCGTGTAGCCCGGCTCGAATGGGATCTCTACCGCGCCGGCGAATGACTTGAAGTTCCTCAGTTTCAGCTTCTTGAGATGCATCGACTGCTCACTGGCTCCCGGAACCTTCCACCGTTGCTGTTGCGTGGCCGTTTGTCAGACAGTTGTCAGCAGCCGTTAGGGAGCCCTGTCAGCCATATTTAATCGTTGGGCCCGAAAGGTACTGTTGCGCTAGCGGGTCATTTCTAGGGTCGCTCTGAGGGTGTTACACGTCGGGTCATAGATCGGCTAGAGCGATTATCTGCCGGCGTGACTGTCGGGCTAATGAACGGGGCGCCCGAGGCGCACTGCGAACCGAAGAGTCTTGGGGGACGGGGCACCGAAGGGCGCCCTGCTGTCGTGCTGGGCCATCCGGGCGCCCCATTCGCCTCGACGGCAGGTCGACTGTCAAGTGAGGCCCTCCAGTCCCTGGAGCAATCATGTCCACCGCGCAATCGGAAACTTCGATTCCTTCCGAGCGACGCGCGAAATGGGTTGAGGTTGGCTGGTACGCGGGGATCGTGATCCTCATCGTTGGAAGCGTACTCGCAGCGCTGGTCGCAACGTATGGATTGCTCCCGTTGGGGACAGGTGTCTTCGTGTTGTATGGAGACGTGATTGGTGCGTGCTACTGCGCCTACCGATTGGGCAAACTGTCAGAGTAACTGGCCTTAAGCCGCGATTTGTTACGCCCCGAAGCCGACTCGTGAGAGGCCGCGAAAAGCTATCGAACGGGACATAGGAGGAGTTCGGCGCTCTCAGGTGCGCTCCCAGATTCACGCCCCTTCGGGTCAAGAGGTGCTCCGATTTTCGTGCCCGAACGGCTTATCGGTCGCGTTCCCTCGAACTCGCCGTGGAAGCGAATGCCGCCGCCGGCCCGGGAGCGCCCGATCCGGCTCCGGAGCGCGGAGCGCCGTGCCCCGTGTGCGACCGGGACCAATGGCGTCCGGTGTTCGACGCGCCGGATACTCGCCACCAGACTTCCGAGCGACTCTACCCGGTGGTCGAGTGCACGGAGTGCGGACTCGGTCGAACCGAGTTCGGGGAGGAGATTCCCGATCTCGCGGCGATTTACCCATCGGACTACGTCTATCACGAATCCTCTGGGTCGGGCACTCGCGGGACCTCTCGAATCGCCTCGCACCGTATCGCCCGGGCCACCGGGAGCCTCGGCTACTGGCGCTGGTGCGACCCGAGGTTTGCCAACCTCGATGAGCTAGGTTCGAACCCGGGAACGGTGCTCGACATCGGTTGCGGCGCGGGTCGGTACCTCCATCGCTTCGCCGAGCTCGGTTGGCGGGTCGAGGGCATCGAGCCGTCGAAATCCGCCGCCGCTGTCGCTCGACAGCAGGGGTTCACGGTTCAAACCTCACCGGCCGAGGAAGCCGACTATCCATCGAACACCTTCGATCTCGTCACGATGTACCACTCCCTCGAGCACTGCGATCGCCCCCAGATCGTGATCGAGCGCTTGCTCGGGGCATTGAAGCCGGGCGGAGTAATCGCGATCGCGCTGTGCAATTTCGACTCGCCCGGCCGCCGATTCTTCGGTGCCGCGTGGCCCCTTCTCGAGGTCCCTCGCCATCGCTATCACTACACCCCGCCGGCGCTCTCTCGACTCCTGAGGCGATACGGAGCAACCCTGGAGGGGGTGTACTATCACAACGATCTCGACGACCTCCCGTCTGCGATGGAGAACCTCGCACACCTCGGGAGCCGCACGCAGGTTCGAGGATCGTGCCGAGAGATTCGATTCCGGCCATTCCCGCCCGGCACCGGCGGACTTCTCACGCTGACGTATGCCCCCGCACTGCGCGCGATGGGCCTGTCGATGCGAACGTCGTTCTTGGCCCGGTTCCGTCGTCCGTAGCGGGCCGATCGGTAACGAACGCTCTCGCTCGATGGAACCGCCAACTCAAGACCGCCGACGCTTTCGTCGTTCAGGTCCGACTTGATCTCTCCACGCGGGGACCTCCGCGATCACCGCGACTCCGAGCGGTCCGGCTCCCTCTTCCGCCCGGCCGCACTCGAGAAGCGTAACCACCTGCTCGCAAACGCTATTAATACCCTCGAGGGGTAGGATTAGTAGAATGGCACGTCTCTCAAGACCGAGGCCGTCCCGGCTCACGCTGGGATTCTGAACTTTTCGCCGATTGAATCCATGGACGTCATCGACGCGATCCGGTCGTACCGACCCTGCACCCAGTACCAGTCTCGGCCCGTCCCGCCGGAGCTCCTGAAGACGGTCCTCTCCGCCGCCCGCCTCGCTCCCTCCCAACACAATCTGCAACCGTGGCGGTTCGTCGTCGTCCGCGACGATGAGCAGAAGCGCCTCCTCGCCCAGGCATGCGTCCGGGGCAAGATCGTCGGCGAGGCGCCGGCGGTCATCGTCGCGTTCTCCGTCGAGGAGGACCTCGCGGTCACGATCGGGGGGTTCATCTCGGCCTACCCGCTCGACGTCGCGGTGGCGATCCACACGCTACGCCTCGCCGCGACCGCCGAAGGGCTCGGAACGAACTGGCTGATCGACTTCAACACCGAGAAGGTGCGCAATGTCCTCAAGGTCCCCGAAGGGGTCCATCCGATCGCGATCATCCCCATCGGGTTCCCCGCCGAGAACAACGGGCACCTCGCGTCCCCGGCCCCCGATGTCGAGGGCCGCAAGAGCCCGGACGAGGTCATCGCCTACGACTCCTATCCGTGGTGAGCCGTGGTGCTCACCGTCACCTTCGTGAGCACCAACTCGGGTAAGTATCGCGAGGTCCGGGCGCTCCTCCGTCCTTTCGGGATCCGGGTGCGCTGGAAGCGACGCAAGCTCCCCGAACCCCAGACGGCGAAGATCGAGGAGGTCGTGCGTTCCAAGTTGAACGCCGTCCGGGACGTGACCGGCTGGGTCCTGGTCGAAGATTCCGGCCTGTTCATCCCGAGCCTCAACGGCTTTCCCGGGGTCTATTCCGCCCACATCCTCGACATCTGGGGATTCGGGCCGCTCTTCGAGCTGCTGAAGCGCCGCCCTCGAGCCGCGAGCTTCCGGGCGGTGGCGGGATTGCGGCTGGGCCACCGGATCTGGTTGTTCCCCGGCGAGGTCCGAGGGAAAATCGCCCCTCGAGCCGCGGGGAAGAACGGCTTCGGCTACGACCCGATCTTCATCCCCGAGGGCGGCACCCGGACGTTCGCGCAGATCCCCGTCGCCGAGAAGAACGAGTTTTCCCACCGCTCGCAGGCCTTACGCGCCGCGGGCCAGTTACTCGCCTCGCTGGACGCTCGAGGTCGAACGCGCACGACTCGGCGCAAGAGAAGCGCTGCGTAACGGTTTGAGAAGCGCCCGACCCCGGGGTTCGCCCCGGGGTCGTTCGGAAAATGTTGGAGCTCGGTGGACGATCGGTCTTCGATCTAGTCGAAGTCGCCGCCGCCGTCCATGCCACCCATACCGCCCATGCCGCCCATGCCGCCCATCCCACCCATGCCGCCGCCACCGCCGCCACCGGCGGGAGGGGGGCTCGACTTGGAGGCGATGACGTCGTCGATCCTCAGGATCATGACCGCGGCATCCGTGGCGCTCTGGATCGCCTGGCGCCCGACCCGGATCGGCTCGATGACGTGGAGCTTGCCCATGTCGTCGACCTTGCCCGCGTGAACGTTGACCCCGGCCTGCTTGTTGCCGGACTTGTGGGCCTTGCGCAGCTCGATCAGGATGTCGATCGGATCCAGCCCGGCGTTCTCGGCGAGGGTGCGCGGGATCGCCTCGAGCGACTCCGCGAAGCTCTCGTAGGCCATCTGTTCGCGGCCCCCGATCTTCGCGGCCTCGTCCCGGAGCTGCAGCGCGAGCTCGCTGGCCGTCGCGCCGCCGCCGTAAACGTACTTCCCGTCCTCGATGGCCACCGCGACCACGTTGAGCGCGTCGTCGAGCGAGCGCTCGATCTCATCGAGCACGTGCTCGGTCCCGCCGCGGATCAGGATGCTCACCGCGCGGGCCTTCTTGCAGCCCGTCACGAACGTGAGGGAGTCGTCCCCGATCTTGCGCTCTTCGACCAGACCGGCCGAGCCGATGTCGTCGGCCGAGAGCTCGGAGATCTTCGATACGACGTTCGCACCGGTCGCCTTCGAGAGCTTCTCCATATCGGACTTCTTGACCCGGCGGACCGCGTAGATCCCTTCCTTCGCGAGGTAGTGCTGCGCGAGGTCGTCGATCCCCTTCTGGCAGAAGACGACGTTCGCACCGGACTTCTTGACCTGGTCGACCATCCGGCGGAGCATGCTCTCCTCCTCCTGGAGGAAGGCGTTGAGCTGCGACGGTTCGTTGATCTCGATCTTGGCATCGATCTCGGTCTTCTTGATCTCGATGGCGGCATCGAGGAGCGCGATCTTCGGGTTCTTGACGCTCGTCGGCATCCCCGTGTGCACCTTCTCCTTGTCCACGATGACCCCTTCGATGAGCTCGGTGTCGGTCATCGCGCCCCCCTGCTTCTTGATCAGCTGGATGTTGTCGAGATCGACCGAGTAGCCCGCGCTCTTCTTCTCCGCTACCGCGGTCACCGCGTTCACCGCGATCTCGGAGAGCGCGTCGCGGTTGAACGAGACGGCCTTCGACGCCATCGCGGTCGTCGCGATCGTGGCGAGCATCGCATGGTCCTCGATCTTGATCGGCTGGCCGATCTGGTTGAGGATCTCCAGCGCCTTGGTGGAGGCCAGGCGGTAGCCCTGGCTGATCAACGTGGGGTGAATGTCCTGCTCGATCAGGCCCTCGGCCCGCTTCAGGAGCTCTCCGGTCAGCACGACCGCGGTGGTCGTCCCGTCCCCGGCTTCCTGGTCCTGGGTCTTGGCCACCTCGACCAGCATCTTCGCGGCCGGGTGCTCGACGTCCATCTCCTTCAGGATGGTGACGCCGTCGTTCGTGACGACCACGTCGCCCATCGAATCGACCAGCATCTTGTCGAGACCGCGTGGCCCGAGCGTCGAGCGGACGGAGTCCGCGATCGCCTTGGCCGCCGCGATGTTGTTCGCGAGGGCGCCTCGGCCCTTCTCTCGCCTCGTTCCTTCCCGCAGCACCAGAATCGGCGTTTGTCCAGACATCATCGACTTTTTCCTCCGAGAATCCTCTAGGTGGTCAAGTCAAGTAGAATTGCGGTTGTATTTAATACTGACTTATCCTCAAAGGGGTTGTAGTGTACAGGAATTAGTTCCCTTACGGGATCGGCGGCGTCGCATCATGCGGCCTCCGGAATTCGCTCGATCGCCCGCATATGGAGGCCGAGGAGGCTCTCCGGGGGGAGCTTCCGCTGGAAGGCTTCCCGGGGCGTCTCCAGCGCCCACAGAGCTCCGTGCACCTCGTCGTTCTTCCACTCGATCCACTCCGCCAGGGTGGCGAACCGCCACCGCAGCTTGTCGTATTCGAGCCAGAGGCGCTCGGCCTTTCCATTCGTCTCCGGGTTGTTCACTCGAC
>Ga0307373_10005155_pt1 | contig 21575 bp, 20 predicted proteins | sample OX2MG_FD_202534 | JGI IMG/M metagenome (GOLD analysis project Ga0307373, IMG submission 202534) | Soil microbial communities from Risofladan, Vaasa, Finland - OX-2 | ecosystem: Environmental > Terrestrial > Soil > Coastal area > Acid sulfate soil | place: Finland: Risofladan, Vaasa | collected...
CCCATGGCTCGGACGTCGTGTGCTCACCTACGCGCACCAGTGCGGTGCCTGGGAGGCGCCGTCGTCCACACTGTTCGCCCTGCGCCGTGCACTCGAGCTCGGGGTGAGCGGGATCGAGCTCGACGTCCATGCCACGGCGGATCGTCATCTCGTGGTCTGTCACGACGGCACCGTCGACCGGACCACCAACAGCCACGGTCCGATTCATTCCATGACGCTGGAGGAATTGCGAAGGCTCGACAATGCCTACTGGTTCGTTCCGGGAGGAGACGAGACCCAGGGACTGGATCCCGGGTCGTACCCGTACCGCGGACGGGCCCCGGCCAGCGCGGAATTCGGCGTCACCACGCTCGCCGAAGTGCTCGACGTCCTCGACGACCACCCCCATGTCGCGCTCAATCTCGACATCAAGCAGACGGCGCCGAGCGTCGAGCCCTACGAAGAGCTCCTCGCCCAGGAGATTTCGGGTCGTCGGGGCACCGATCGGGTGATCGTCGCCTCGTTCCTCGATATCGCCACCGACTCGTTCGCCAAGTACGCGCCCGACATCGCCACGTCGGCGGGAACACTCGCCACGGCCATCTTCTGGCGAGCGGTGCACGAGGGCGAGACGCCCCCGACCTCGGCGCACGTAGCGCTTCAGGTACCCGCCAACCAAGGCGAGCTCGTCGTCGTGGACGAGCTCTTTGTGAGCGCGGCGCACGAGAGCGGGATGGCGGTGCACGTGTGGACGATCAACGACGTGGTCGAGATGGGCAGACTCCTCGACCTGGGGGTCGACGGCCTCATCTCGGACCTGCCCACACCGCTCGTGGCGCAGGTGGCAGCACGAGGACTCGCCTACCGGCCCTGAGCCCGGCGCAAGCGCTGGACCCGTCGAACCTGAAGCTCAGCCCCGCCCGCAGTTGGGCCGCTTGCCGTGGTTCGCCTTCTTCTTGCTTCGGATCTTGCGTTTGACGGTGCGTTTGGACATAGCGGCCCACGCTATCGGTTCGACGCCGGAGCTCCGTCATCGGGGCTCGGGCGGGGTCGTCGGGGCCCGGGCGGGGCCGTCGAGCCCCGAGGCCGCGCCGATGTCCGGGCCTGAGAGGGCATCGTCGGCCAGCCGATAGCGTCTCGAGGAATGGAACGGCTGGGTCTCGTCGGTTTGCCCAACGCAGGCAAGACGTCGTTGTTCAACGCCCTCACGGGTGCGGACGCGTCGGTGGCGTCGCATCCGTTCACCACCACCGAGACGGTCGTGGCCGCGGCGCCCCTGCCCGACGCACGCCTCGACGCCCTCGCGGACATGAGTGCGAGCCGGAAGGTGGTCCGGGCCGGCATGGAAGTCGTCGACATCGCGGGATTGGTGTCGGGATCGTCGACAGGCGAGGGACTGGGGAACCGGTTCCTGGCGGGCATCCGTGAAGTCGACGCCCTGTGCCTGGTGCTCCGGGCCTTCGAGGACCCCGAGGTGCCCGGCGACACGAGCCCGCTCGACGCCTTGGCCACGCTCGAGCTCGAGTTGGTGCTGGCGGACATGGCGACGGTCGACACCCGGCTCGACAAGCGGCGCCGGGCCGCCAAGTCGGACAAGAGCCTGGCCGGCGAGATCGCGGCCATGGAGATCGCCTCCAAGCATTTGTCCGCCGGTGTCCCGCTGTACCGAGCCGCGCTCGACCCCGATGACCGAGGGGCGCTCAAGAGCCTGTTCCTGCTCACCGACAAGCCCGTCCTCGCCGTGGTCAATCTGGGCGAGGACCAACTGGATCGCTCCGACGAGCTGGCGGGGGCGGTCAGCGCCGCTCTCGAGGGCCACGGCGAGGCGCTCGGGGTGTGTCTGCAGCTCGAGGCGGAAGCGGCCCGGCTGACACCCGAGGAGCGTGCCGAGCTCCTCGAAGGACTCGGCCTTGGGGCCGGGGCACTGACCAGAGTGGCCCAGAGCGCCTACCACCTGCTCGGACGACGGGTCTTTCTCACCACCGGCGACAAGGAGTCGCGGGCCTGGAGCTTTCGGGCCGGCGCCAACGCGGCTGAGTGCGCCGGTGTGATCCATTCCGATCTCCAGCGTGGGTTCATCCGGGCCGAGGTCATCCACTGGGACGAGCTGTTGGAGCTCGGTTCATGGGCAAAGGCGAAATCAGCGGGTCGCATTCGGCTCGAGGGTAAGGACTACGAGGTCGCCGACGGCGACGTGCTCGAGATCCGATTCAACGTGTGAGCGAGCCCGATTCACGGTGACGTCGACGACGTGGTTGCTGCGAGAGGGAGTGGTGTTGGCGAACGCCGACAAGGCGAGCACCTACGCCGAGCGACTGCGCGGTTTGCTGGGTCGCAAGGAATACGAAGGGGCCTTCATCCTCCCTCGGACACGATCGGTGCACAGCTTGGGAATGCGCTTCACCATCGATGTGGCCTTTCTCGATCGCGACATGTGCGTCGTCGATGTCGTCAGCCTGGCCCCGTGGCGGATGTCATTGCCGCGCTTGCGGGCCCGGATGGTGCTCGAGGCTCAGGCTGGCGCGTTCGAACGCTGGGGGCTTCGGATCGGAGACAAGCTCGAGCTCCACGATCCCGGTGACCCCTGACATCGCGCTGGGCACGCTCGTCCTCGTGTCCACTCCCATCGGGAACCTGGGCGATCTCTCACCCAGGGCCCTCGAGGCCTTGGCCGGGGCGGACATCGTGTGCTGTGAGGACACCCGCCGCACCCGGGGATTGCTGACCCACGCCGGCTTGAAGGGCATCAGGCTGGTGTCGTTGCACGACCACAACGAGATGGCGCGGGTCGAGGAGATCCTCGCTCAGCTGGCCCAAGGTCGGACCGTGGCCGTGGTGAGCGACGCCGGCACCCCGGCTGTCTCGGACCCCGGTGCGCGCCTGGTCTCGGCCGCCGTCGAGGGCGGGTTCTCCGTCACGACGGTCCCGGGCCCGAGCGCGGTGCTGGCCGCCCTCGTGGTGAGCGGGCTCCCCACCGACCGGTTCTGCTTCGAGGGGTTCCTTCCCCGACGAGGAGGAGACCGCCGTCGTCGGATCGACGCCGTGGCGGGCGACGCTCGCACCATGATCATCTTCGAGGCACCGGGCCGGTTGGGGGCGACACTGGAAGACCTCTTGGGCGCGTGTGGTCCGGACCGTCGGGTGGTGGTGGCCCGCGAGCTCACCAAGCTCCACGAAGAGCTGTGGCGGGGGACTCTGGCCGAAGCGGCGAGCGTGTTCACCGAGCGTGAGGTGCGTGGCGAGATCGTGGTGGTGTTGGCCGGAGATCCCGCCGCCGGTCGTGCCCCTGACGACGTCGACGTGGTGCGCGCCGTGCGGGGAAGGCTCGAAGCCGGTGACAGCCTGCGTGACGCGGCCGCCGCGGTGGCGGCGGAACTCGGGGTCTCCCGTCGACGCGCCTACGACCTGGCGCTCGAGCTGCGCCGGAATGCGAAGCCGTGAACGGCTGTTGGTCCTGAGGGGCCCGGTCGGTTCTCCGGGTGGGAGCATCAAAGGAAAGGAATGTGACGGTGGCGAGATTCGGGATGGACAAGACCCAGGCACCGCCGGTGGAGCCCGGTGACGCACCTGAGGGCCTGGCCCTGGCGACATTCGCGGCCGGGTGTTTCTGGGGAGTCGAGGAGTTCTTCCTCGCCATTCCCGGCGTGGTCGATGTCGTATCCGGCTACACCGGTGGGGCACGACCGCAGCCGACCTACGAGCAGGTCTGCTCCGGGGCCACGGGCCACGCCGAGGCCGTTCTCGTCACCTTCGACCCGACCAAGGTGTCCTACGACCACCTCCTCGAGGAGTTCTGGCGTCATCACGACCCCACGACGCCGAACCGACAGGGTCCCGATGTCGGCACCCAGTACCGCTCCGCGGTCTTTGTCCACGACGCCGAACAGGAGCGCCTCGCCAAGGAGTCCCTCGCGCGATTCCAGGAGCGCTTTCGGCGTCCGATCGTGACCGGGGTATCGCCCGCCACGACCTTCTGGCCGGCTGAGGCGTACCACCAGCGCTATGTCGAGCGCACCGGGCACGGGGCGTGCCACGTGGCCAACTGGTAGGGGTCGGGAGCGCCCGCGGCCCGGCATGGAGCCGGACCGGGGCGCGGCACGCGGTCGGTACGCTACGTCGGTGCCCCGCTTCTACGTGACGACGCCGATCTATTACGTGAACGACGTGCCCCATATCGGGCACGCCTACACGATGGTGATCGCCGACGCGCTGGCTCGGTGGCACCGACTCCTCGGTGAGGAAGTCTTCTTCCTCACCGGGACCGACGAGCACGGTGACAAGATCGCCCGGGCCGCCGAGGCGCACGGGGTGTCCCCCCAGGAGTGGGTCGACTCCACGTCCCGACGGTTCGTCGAGGCCTGGGAGGGCCTCGACATCTCCAACGACGACTTCATCCGGACGACCGAGCCCCGCCATCACGTCGCCGTCCAGCAGTTCCTGCAGAAGATCCACGACAACGGCTTCACCGAGTTGGGCGTCTACAGCGGGCTCTACTGCGTCTCATGCGAGGACTACAAAAAGGAGTCCGAGCTCATCGACGGCAATTGCGCCATCCACGGCACGCCGGTGGAGCTGCTCGAGGAGGAGAACTACTTCTTCAAGCTGAGCGCCTTCGAGGGGCGCCTCCTCGAGTGGTACGAGGCCAATCCCGATGCCGTCCGGCCGTCGACGAAGCGCAACGAGGCGCTGGGCATCATCAAGGGCGGCCTCGAGGACATCTCGATCACCCGCACCTCCACCCGGTGGGGGGTCGAGGTGCCGTGGGACCGGGCCCATGTCTTCTATGTCTGGTACGACGCGCTGGTCAATTACCTCACCGCCATCGGATACGCCGATGACCCGGCCCGGTTCGAGACATGGTGGCCGGCGGTCCATCACATCCTGGGGAAGGACATCATCAGGTTCCACTGCGTGTGGTGGCCGGCGATGTGCATGGCCGCGGGCATCGATCCCCCTGCGCACCTCCTGGTGCACGGGTGGTTGCTCGTCTCGGGGGAGAAGATGTCGAAGTCGAAGGCGAATCAGATCGCCCCGAGCGACCTCACCGACGACTTCGGTGTCGACGCCGTGCGGTATTTCTTGCTGCGCGACACGCCGTTCGGGACCGACGGCGATTTCTCCTACGAGGGCATCACGGCCCGGTACAACGCTGATCTGGCCAACAATCTGGGGAACCTCCTGGCCCGCGTGGCGACGGTGGTCGGGTCGAAGTGCAACGGGTTGGGGCCCGCGGCGGATCCCGACAGCCGGCTGGCGGCGGTGAGCGCCGCGGTCGTCGCCGACGCCACCGCGGCGTGGCACGAAGGACAGCCGCATCTCGCCCTCGAGGCGACCTGGCGACTCATTCGCGAGACCAACGCCGAGCTCGAGACGGCCGAGCCCTGGAAGGCCGAGCCCGGTCCTGGTGTCTCGGCGGTCCTTGGCAGCGCGCTCGAAGCGATGCGCATCGTAGCGTTGCTGGTCTCGCCGGCCATGCCCGACACGAGCGCGGAGATCTGGCGCCGGCTCGGCCTCGACGGGCGTCCCGAGGATCGCCGCCTTCCGAAGGACGCGGCGTGGGGTGGGCACCCCGGTGGAGGCCCGGTCGAGAAGGCGGCCCCGCTCTTCCCTCGACGACGCGAATGACCTCGGTGGACGGCGGATCGGCACCTACCGCCCGTTGGATCGACTCGCACTGTCACATCCAGGACCGGTACCGGCCCGAGGAGGACGAGCTCTTCTCGGTGCTGGCCGAAGCCTGGGGTGCCGGGGTGGGGGGCGTGGTGTGCGTCGGCACCGACGCCACGACCTCTCGCCAGGCCGTGGCGCTGGCCCGGCGCGTGCGCGCTGGCATCGCAGAGGGCCAGGGTGGCGCCGAGGGTGCCATCCCGGCAGATTTCGGGGTGTGGGCGACGATGGGGCTGCATCCTCATGACGCCGTCCACGGCGTCGAGGAGGTCGCCGTCGCTCTCGAAGCCGAGATCGTGGCCGGGCGCGGCCTCGTCGTGGCGGTCGGGGAGTGTGGGTTCGACTACCACTACGAGCACTCGCCGCGACAAGCCCAGCGCGACGTGTTCGCGGCGCAAGTCGAGTTGGCCCGTCGTCACGACCTCACGCTCGTGGTGCACTCGCGCGACGCGTGGGACGACACGCTCGACGTGTTGGGCGCGGCGGGCCCTCCGGCGCGGACGGTGTTGCACTGCTTCACGGGAGGCCCCAACGAAGCGCGACGCTGTCTCGACATCGGTGCGTATCTCTCCTTCAGCGGCATCGTCACCTTCAAAGGTGCGCAAGACGTACGCGACGCGGCGGCGTTGTGCCCACTCGATCGGCTCATGGTGGAGACCGACGCCCCTTTTCTGGCCCCGGTCCCGCACCGGGGAAAGCAAAATCGACCGGCCTGGGTGGTCGACGTCGGTGCCGCGGTCTCGGAGATCAAAGGCATTCCAGTCACGTCACTCGCCGAGACTTCCACGGCCGCCACGCGCGCCGCATTCGCGCTCTCCTGAATCACGCATCACTCGACTCCACCAAGAGAATTCCCTGTGGCCGCAATGTTGCGCTCTGTGATCGTTTCACCCCGTGAAATGGGTGTTGTCCACAGGGTCGCCCCACAACCCTTCGGGCGAGGTAGCCCTTGTGTCACGCTCTGTCGCATCTTTCACAGCGCAGCGAGCTTTGAGGACGCAGGTGTGACAAACGTGACGGCTGCGCTCGGAGCATTGAATTGATGGTGCGCGCGACGTCGCCTAGCGTCGTGTTCGATCCCGACGCAGTTGACATGGAGTCCGCAGAGGAAGGGTGGAGATCTGAGGACCCGCAGCGCCGGGGGGTGGCGACACGGAATTCAGCTGGGGTGTTGTCTGGCCCTGGTGGTTGTGCCGCTCCTCCTGCTTGCCACACCGCAACGCGCGACGTTGCACGGTCTGAGGCACCACGCCGGTGTCGCACAGCACCGCGCCGACGAGGCGCTCACGCGTCTGTCGACGTCCTGGACAACGCCCGCCGGTTTCGCCGGTCTGGTGCGTTCGACATCGCGAACTCCGCGGGCTCGAACAGTATCGACCGATCTCGGACCTCAGACGCACATCGTCAACGTGTCGTTTCGCCAAGTGCTGCCCACTACGACCACGACCGCGCCGTCGCCTCCTCCGCCCCCCACCCCGAAGCCGGTTGTCGCGGTGTCGGTGTCAGCGGACGTCGGCCCCAAGTCCCCGGTGGCGCCGACACCGAAGCCCGTGGTCGCTGTGCCCCCCACCCCGCAACACACCTCGACGGGGCTGGCCTCGTGGTACGGCGCTCGGGCCGGCACCTGTGCGAGCCCGTCCCTGGCGTTCGGAACGGTGGTGACCGTCACCGACGTCTCGACAGGGGCGTCGGTCCGCTGCACCGTCGACGACCGAGAGGCGCAAAACCCCGGGCGGGTCATCGACCTGGCTCCCGCCACGTTCTCCCAGCTGGCGAGCCTCGTGGTCGGGGTCATCGAGGTGCGTCTGAGCTGGTGAGCGCCGTCCACCTCGTGGTGGCGGCACCATGCAGGGTGTGACACTCTCTCGCCGCCAGGTCCGCGACCTGCTCGACGAGCACGGGTTGACGCCCAGTCGGGCGCTCGGTCAGAACTTCGTCGTCGACGCCAACACGGTCCGGCGCATCGCCCGCCTGTCGGGCATCGGGCCCGGGACCCGCGTGGTCGAGATCGGGGCCGGGCTCGGCGCGCTCACTGAGGCGCTGGTCGAGACGGGCGCTCGTGTCACTGCTGTCGAGGTCGACCGCGGCCTGGTCCCGTTGCTCCGGTCGCAGGTCGAGCTCCGTGGCGTGTCGGTGGTCGAGGCTGACGCGTTGACACTGGACTGGGCCAAGCTCCTCGAGACGACCGAGCCCGGGCCGGGCTCGGTGTCGTGGATGATGGTGGCGAACCTCCCCTACAACGTGGCGGTCCCGGTCGTGGTGCGCGTCCTCGACGAGGCTCAGGCCGTGCGGTCGATGCTCGTCATGGTCCAACGAGAGGTGGGCGAGCGACTGGCGGCGGGACCCGGCTCCAAGGCCTATGGCGCAGTGTCGGTGAAGGTGGCGTATCACGCCACGGCACGAGTCGTGGGGCGCGTCCCGGCGTCGGTGTTCGTGCCCCGTCCCGCCGTCGAGTCGGTATTGGTCCGCATCGAGCGTCGTGACAGCGTGGCGGTGGACCCCGCCGTGGTGCCCGCGGCGGCGATGTTCGAGTTGGTGCGGGCGGGCTTCGGCCATCGCCGCAAGATGCTGCGCCAGTCGCTGGCGGGATTGGTGTCTCCCGACGCGTTCTCTGCTTCTGGCATCAACCCCGAAGCGCGCGCCGAGACGCTCGGGGTCGAGGAGTGGGGGAGACTGACCGCATGCGCCTTGGAACACCCTGTCCCGTGAGCTTCGGAGCCACACCGTGGAGGTGAGTGTCACCGCCTCTGCCAAGCTCACGTTGTCGCTGCGGGTGACGGGAGTGAGAGGCGACGGCCTTCACCTCCTGGACGCGGAGATGGTCTCGATCGACCTCGCCGACACCCTCGCCTTTGAAGCGGGCTCGGGGATCGTGGTGGACGACGAGGTGCGCGGCGGTCTCGGAGTCGCAGGCGTGCCCGCCGGTCCCGAGAACCTGGTCACCAGGGCCCTCGCCGCAGTGCAACGGAGCGCGGCTGTCCGTCTCGTGAAGCGCATCCCGGTCGGTGCCGGGCTCGGGGGTGGGTCGGCCGATGCGGCCGCGGTGTTGCGTTGGGCCCGATGCGACGACCTGGCTTTGGCGGTCAGGCTCGGCGCCGATGTCCCGTTTTGCGTGCGCGGCGGACGGGCGCGGGTGACAGGGGTGGGGGAGATCCTCGAGCCTTTGTCGTTCGAGAACCGACGTTTCATTCTCCTCATGCCGCCGGTCTCGGTGGACACCGGTGCGGTCTATGCGCGCTGGGACGACCGAGGGGCCAACGCGGTCGGCCACCGCGGCAAGGAGGACTCGGAGGCGAACGACCTCGAAGCGGCCGCCATCGACGTCGCCCCGACGCTGGCTCGTTGGCGCGACCGACTGGCCGAGGTCACCGGCCTGCGGCCGCGGCTGGCCGGCAGCGGGTCGTCGTGGTTCGTGGAAAGCGACGGCGAGGAGCTCGGTATCGCCGAAAGAGAATTCCTCGAGCTCGACGGTGAGCGCGCTCCGTTGGTGGCGGTGCGAACGGTGCCCGCGTACCAGGTCTCGTAACATCGAGTACCCGGTCTCTTGAAGGGCCCTGACGCGGCACTCCCGCCCGGAAGGGGCGGGAGTGAGTTCTGCGGCTTACTTGCCCGCCGCCCGCCGTTGCCAGCGGGTGGCTTTCAGCATCTTCTTGTGCTTCTTCTTGCGCATGCGCTTGCGGCGCTTCTTGATCAGCGATCCCATGTCTATGCGCAGGTTAGCGGCCTTTTGACGACAACCGCCAAGTAGCCTCTCGCCCGGAACGGACTCAGGCTCGTCGGAGGTGAAGGGTGAGGTATCAGCTGGTTGCCGTCGATCACGTCCAACTGGCCATGCCCCAGGGCCGGGAGGCCGAGGCCCGTGTCTTTTACCAAGACCTGCTCGGGCTCGAGGAGCGCCCCAAGCCCCCGGTGCTCGCCGCCCGGGGAGGATGTTGGTTCTCCAACGACCGGGTGACGCTGCACCTGGGGGTGGATGACGACTTCCGCCCCGCCCGCAAGGCGCACCCGGCCCTGGTCGTCGAAGACCTCGACGACCTGTGTGGGTCGCTCGAATCAGCGGGGCGAAAGGTCCGTTTCGACGACGACATGCCTGGGGTCCGGCGATGCTATGTGGACGACCCTTTCGGGAATCGACTCGAGTTGATCGAGGCGTGACATCCTACGGGGGACGGCCATAGCGCCCCTTGGCGGGTAGTTCAATCGGCAGAACGCCGGCCTTTGGAGCCGGATGTTGGAGGTTCGAGCCCTCCCCCGCCAGCCACTTCTCCTCCCCGCGGCTCAGCTATGGCGAGTGGCGGTGCCCGTCGAGGCGGATCCGGGACGCAGGCTGGTAGTTGGGACCGGCCGTCACGTCGACCCGACGCAAGAGCAGTGCACATCCCGGTTCGAACTCGTCGGGAAAGCGGGTGGTGGCTGCCTCGCCGAGACGTCGCCAGACGCCCATGCACAGGGCGTCGGTCCGGTCCTCGATGTCTTGTCGAAGAGCGAGGCCTGACGCGTTGACCGTCCGCCCGGCGGCCAGACCACGGCCGGCCAACGCCTCCCACGCCGCGTCGAGATCCTCCGAGGAGGTGCCGCGCGAGATGGGAATCCAATCGGGCTCGTATCCCAGCCACGCGTTGTGGAGGACCGAAGCCTCCGGACCGCTCAATCCCTCACCGGCCACGAGGGCCCAATGGGTGTCACCACGCCATTCCCGGAGGCAGTTGACGGCATGCCATCCCGAGAGGACCGGATCGGCGGGGCGTGGCATGCGGAGATGCGCAGCAAAAAAGGTTCGACCGAGACTCGAGAGGTTCTCGACAACCGGCCACAAGGCCGGCCCCAGCTCCTCCAAGGGACCCAGCACCGAGGATGCGAATGCCGCGAGCCCTTCGAGCACAGCGGCGTCTCGAGCCTCCCAGAGCGACTCGAAGGACGAGCCTGCCCCAACGAGCTCGAAGGTGTGGCGGATGACAGCGGGAGAGATTGAGCCGAATGCGGCGATGACCGCATCGGGCCCGGCTGGGGCCAGGGGTGCACAGCGAGAGGCGACATAGCCATAAGGACCGGGCACGCCCAGGACCTCGTAGCGCGCAAGGGCCCCGGGATCCCAGAAGGTCCATCCGATCAGGGTCTGCACGGACCGGGCGTTGCGCCTCGTCGCGTCGAGCCACTGCGCCTCGGTCAACACCCCCGCCAGACTATGGGTTGGTCGGTGGACTCCGACGTGTCGGGCTCAGCGCAATTCGGTGGCCCCGGGCGGTCTCGCCAGTACTCATCCCCCGTGAACCGAGAATGCCCACCAGGGTACGGCAGGCGCGAGACAGCGTTCATGACGTCAGCCACGAAATTGCCCGCGTTCTGCGCCCCGCCCCCCGGCCTGAGCAGTCCTCTCGGCTCGGCCGTATTCCTCCCCGACGGCACGGGAGGACCCGGATCCTGAGGCGCAGGTGTCGGCGCCGGCGTGAGCGGTTCGTAAGGTGTGGCCTGGCGCGCCGGGGCGACCTCTTCGGGGTGCCCGATCGCGAGAGGATGATGGGTCTTGCCGACGACCAACCCCCGACGAACGCAGGCGACGACCGGCGCCGCGCACCCGGACGAGAGCCGGGTGGGTCGTGCCGGGGTCCGCCACCAGCCTCCGGCCGGGGCCACGTCGATGGCCGGCTGGGCGCTGCTGCCCTTGCGAGCCTTCCTGGGCGGCACCTTCGTCTTCGCCGGCCTCCAGAAACTGGCCAACCCTGGATTCTTCGACGCCTCGAACCCGACATCGATCCAGTCCCAGTTGGCTTCCGCGGCGCGGGTCAGTCCCATCCACACGTTGATCACGCACCTCGAGTCGTCGGCGGTGCCTCTCGGTGTGGTCATAGCGCTGGCCGAGCTCGCCGTGGGCGCGGCCACGCTCGTCGGCTTGTGGTCGCGTGTGGCCGCGGTGGGCGGGATGCTCTTGTCGTTCAGCCTGTTCCTGACCGTGAGCTACCACTCGAGGCCGTACTACACGGGGTCCGACATCGTCTTCGTCTTCGCCTGGACACCGCTGCTGGTGGCCGGCGCGGGGGGTGTCTTCTCCCTCGACGCCCTGTCGCGTGACATGGCACGGGCCCGGCCCGAGGCGGGTCCGGCCTCGACGGTCGCGGGGATCGACCGGAGGGCATTCACACTCCAAGCAATCTTCGCGGCGGGCTTGGCCGCGGTGGCACTGGGCGGCGCGGGACTGGCGGCCGGCCTGGGCCGCCTGGGAGGCAAGTCGGTGACACCAGTCAACGACTCGTCATCGTCGACGACATCGAGTGACACCACCGACACCACCGGAGCGTCGGGGACAACGACACCCACGACCACGCCGGTCGCCCGACCGTCGGGGACACGGGTGGCATCGGCGAGCGCAGTGCCGGTCGGGGGCTCGGCGAACTTCCAAGACCCGAAGTCCGGTGACCCCGCCATCGTGGTCCAACCCGTGGCGGGGACCTTTGCCGCCTTCGACGCGGTGTGTCCCCATGAAGGGTGCATCGTGGCGTTCTCGACACCGCAGAAGAAGTTCATCTGTCCGTGTCACGGCTCGGAGTACAACGGCGCCACCGGTGGCCTGCTGCGAGGGCCTTCACCGAGGGGTCTGGGGCGGATCCCGGTGAAGGAAGGTCCTGACGGAGGGCTCTACGTCACCTGAGGTGCCGTCATCTGGGGTGCCGTCATCTGAAGTGCCGTCACCTGGGGTGCCGTCATCTGGGGCCCTGTCGTTCGAGACGCAGCGACCTGAAGGTACCGCGCGTCGAGATCTGGTCAGTTGGTGACGGTGCGCAAGCCGTCGGGCACGAAGTCGGGTGCCACCATCAGCCTGATGCGCATGACCTCGTCGCAGTGCCGGCAGCGTGTGCCACGCGGCGTGATCCGACACGCCATGACGCCGGCGAGGTGCGGCATGTCGTAGCCGGCGCAGGTCTTGCCGTCGAGCTCTTCGGAGCAGTAGGCGATCTCACCGTCGCGATGAAGGACGAGGCAACCGTCGCAGATCAACACCTCACCCCCACCTCGTTTCGCTCGCCCCTGAGTTCACCTATGGAATCGGCCTGTGCAGGGTCTGGGTCGAACAAGTGATGCACAACGGATGCCCACAGGGCGTGGTGGTCCGTCATGCACTACGGATGACGCGCGGACGGCGTTCAGATGCCGATCGGACCTCGGGTCGAGGTGATTGGCTCAACGAGGCGCAGCGGTGACCGGCGCCAGGGCGCCGGGGGCCACGGTGACGGCGTCGGTCGTGAAGGTGTCGAGGTCCAGGGGAGCCGCCGCGCAGTACGAGCAGTTGTCGCCGTCGACGACGCGACAGGCGAAGAACCCTCCCCGATGGGGGTGGTCCTCACCGGTGCATCGACGCCCGGCGGTCTCCTCGGTGCAGTAGGCGACCGTCCCGTCGCGGTGCACTACCAGCTGACCGGGGCAACTCCTCATGGTCCAGTGTCTCCTCCATGTCGCTCGAGACGACATCTGTCTCGTACGACCCCCCCAATTCCGGCACCACGCTCGGCGGGAACGTCTCCTCACGAATATCGGCGCCGGGCGTGAGTGCCTTGAGGATTTCGCAACGCCCTCCCAACGCCGGGTGCGACCTAGGCGCAGCACCGTGAGCCAGGTTTCGGCCGCTACCGGAAGTCACGCGACCCCTGGACCACAGGGTCGGGCCCGAGGTCGAGGGGGACGATCTTCTCGGCCACGACACCCACCACCCCGTCCACCCGCTCGATGCGGCCCCTGACCAGGAGGGCCGGTGCACCTCTGGCCACGGCCCGCCACCGCTCCCATGCGCCGGGGGAGCAGATGACATTGACCATGCCGGTCTCGTCCTCGAGATTGAGGAAGACGGTGCCCTTGGCGCTCTCGGGGCGCTGACGATGCGTGACCACACCGCCCACGAGCACCTTGCCGTCGGTCTCCGCACCCGTCAACCGGCCGGCGGGAATCACCCCCATGGTGTCGAGGCGGGGCCGGGCGAGCTCCACCGCGGTCATCCCGACGGTGAGGCCGGTGGCCCACATGTCGGCCTCCACCTCCTCGAGCGCGCTGAGGTCGGGAAGCGGAGGGGCCCGTTCGCCCGACACGAGCCCCGGCAGTCGCTCCGCCGTGCCCTGGGCGAGGGCGCCGGCCGCCCACAGCGTCTCTCGCCTTCCGTGCATCTCCGCCGCGCCGTCACGCGGGGCCAGCCCCTCGAGAGCTCCGGCGGTGGCGAGGGCCTCGAGCTCGCGACGACCCGTCCCGGTCCGACGCACCAGGTCCTCCACCGACGCGTAGGGACCGCTCGCGCCGATGCGGTTCGCCACGGCCTCTCCGATCCCTCGCACCGAGGTGAGCCCCAACCGCACGGCGGGTTGATGATCTGCCCTGTTGAGACCCTGCCCGTCAAGATCGTGCCCGTCGAGTCCCCATTCCAAGGTGGCTCCCACCCCTGAGACATCGACATGGGGGCGTTGCACCGTCACGCCGTGGCGTCGGGCATCGGCCACCAACGACTGCGGCGACCAGAATCCCATGGGCTGCGCGTTGAGCAGTCCGGCGCAGAACGCGGCTGGGTAGTGCAATTTGAGCCACGCGCTCGAGTACACGAGGTACGCGAACGACACGGCGTGGCTCTCGGGAAAGCCGAAGTTGGCGAAGGCAGCCAACTTGTCCACGATCTCCTTGGCTACCGCACCGGTGATGCCCCGCTCGGCCATGCCGGCGAAGAGCCGCTCCGACAGCCGGGCCATGCGCGCTCCGGAGCGCTTGGCGCTCATGGCCTGGCGGAGCTCGTCGGCCTCGGCGGGGGTGAATCCCGCCGCGTCGATGGCGATGTGCATGAGCTGTTCCTGGAACAGCGGCACCCCGAGGGTCTTCTCGAGCGCCCGTTTGAGCAGCGGGTGCGGGGGGTCGGGAGCTTCGAGGCCCTGGCGCCGGCGGATGTAGGGGTGTACCGACCCCCCCTGGATGGGACCGGGCCGGATGATCGCCACCTCGATCACGAGATCGGCGAAGCAGCGGGGCCGGATGCGGGGAAGCGTGGCCATCTGGGCCCGGCTCTCCACCTGGAACACGCCCACGGTGTCGGCCCGGCACAACATGTCGTAGACGGCGTCCTCCTGGTCGATGAGGGCCAGGTCGACCTCTTCGTCGTGCGCGGCGCGGATCAGGTCGACGGTGAGGTGGACGGCTTCGAGCATGCCCAGCCCGAGTAGGTCGAACTTGACGAGCCCGGCCGTGGCGCAGTCGTCTTTGTCCCATTGCAGGGCGCTGCGTCCGGGATGGCGCGCCCACTCCACCGGGCACACTTCGATGACGGGCCGGTCACAGAGCACCATCCCTCCCGAATGCAGACCGAGATGGCGGGGGAAGTCCAAGATGTCGCGCGCCAGCTGACCCACCAGTGGTGGCAACGGACCACCGCGGTCGAGGGGCTCACCGCGGTCGACGGCCTTGGCCCAGGCGTCGACCTCCTCGGGGCTGTGGCCCAATGCCTTGCCTACGTCGCGGATGGCCGAGCGGGCGCGGTAGGTGATGACGTTGGCGACCTGCGCCGCGCAGTGCCGGCCGTAGCGGTCGTAGACGTACGCGATGACCTCCTCGCGTCGGCCCGACTCGATGTCGACGTCGATGTCAGGCGGTCCGTCGCGCTCGGGAGAGAGGAACCGCTCGAACAACAACCCCAGGGCCACGGGGTCGGCGCGGGTGATGCCGAGCGCGAAGCAGACCGCGGAGTTGGCGGCCGAGCCCCGGCCCTGGCAGTAGATGTCCTGGCGCCGGCAGAACTCCACGATGTCCCACACGATGAGGAAGTACCCGGCGTAGCCGAGCGCCCCGATCACCTCGAGCTCGTGGTCGATCTGGGCCCACGCCCCGGGCACCCGCTCCCTCGTGGCGGGGCCGTAGCGGTCGAGGGCGCCCCGCCCCACCACCTCCACCAACCAACTGTGCTCGTGGTGTCCGGCCGGGACCGCGCAGTCAGGCAGCCCCGGGGCCACCAGGTGGAGGTCGAAGGCGCACGCCCGGCCGATCTCCGCAGCTCCGGCCACCGCGCCGGGCCAGCGGGCGAAGCGGCGTTCTTGCTCGGCCCCCGAGCGCAGATGGGCGGTGGCCGCGGAGGGGAGCCAGCCGTCGAGCTCGGCCAGCGGTTGCCGGGCCCGCACCGCGGCCAGGGTGGTGGCGAGGGGCCGTCGGGCCGGGGTGGCGTAGTGGACGTTGTTGGTGGCCACCATGTCCACGCCCCGGGTGACCGCCAGTCGGGCGAGGGCGTCGTTGCGCGCCGTGTCGAGCGGGTCACCGTGGTCCCACAGCTCAACGGCTACGTCTCCGGCGCCGAAGGCCTCGATGAGCCGGTCGAGCTCACGGGCCGCCCCGGCCGGGCCGGTGGTGGTGAGCGCGGTGGGGACCGCCCCCTTGCGACACCCCGTCAGGACGACCCAGTGCCCGCCCCGGCCCGGACCGCGGTGCTGGCGGGCCAGGTCCTCGAGGGTGCAGGTGGGTCGGCCCTTCTCCCCACCGGCAAGGTGGGCCTCGGTGATGGCCCGGCTCAGGCGGGCGTACCCCTCGGGGTCGCGGGCCAGGACCACCAGGTGCGTGCCGAGGGGATCGGGGGCGCCGGTGCGTCCCGGCGATCGTCCACTGTCGATCAGCGTCAGCTCGGCTCCGAACACCGACGCCATCCCGAGGGCGCGCGCCGTCTCAGCGAAGCGGACCACCCCGTACAGGCCGTCGTGGTCGGTGAGGGCCAGCGCCTCGAGGCCGAGCCGGGCCGCCTCGGCCACGAGCTCCTCGGGGTGTGACGCCCCGTCGAGGAAGCTGAAGTTGGAATGGCAGTGGAGCTCCGCGTAGGGGGCGGTCACAGACACCGCCTCAGTCGTAGGTCGCTTCCAGCCACCAGCCCCCCCGCTCACGCGTGAGGAGGTGGGTGGTGGTGGTGGTGACGACCTGCATGCGGGCCTGGCGGCGACGGCCTCGGACCGACCACCACCGCTCGTCGCTCGGCCACGGCCCCGCCCATCCCGTGACCAAGGCCCACGGGCCTCGCGCCACCGACAGTCGGCCGGGGACGGTGCTGAGGATGCCGCCTCCGCTCACACCCACGGACCGGCCGGCGGCGTCGGTGAGCTGGGTGGGCAGGGGTCGACCGAAGACGACGGTCGGGGCCGGTGGGGGGACCTGTCCCGGCCACGGCCCCCCGAGGGTGGTGTCGTGACCGGGACTGTCGTGACCGGGATTGGGCCCGGTCCACGGGACGAACCGGGCCCGTTGTGCCGGCCCCCGGCCCCCCTGGAGCCGGCCCCTGACCACGGCCTCGGGGCCGAGCAGCTCCTGGACACCCGCCACGGCCCGGACCGCCCGGGCATCGGAGTCGGCCGAGTCCCCCCAGAATCCCGCCTGGCGCGTCACCACCGCGGGGGCCGGTCCGGAGTTGCCGGGGGGGAAGCCGGCTCGGGGGAAGAAGAGCCGGAAGCCGGGCAGCTCCCCCTCGGTCCCCCGGGCCACCCGCTGGCACAGGGCACCTTCCGCGCCGAAACGGGCCAGCACCGCCGGCCCCGGCAGCGCCGCGAACCCACCCAGGGTGCGCACCCCCAACCGGACGAGCAGGTCGGCGAGCTCGGGCCGGTCGAGGATGGCGACGGGCCAGGGGTCGAGGAAGGAGGGGGTCTCGCCCGGAGGGACGATCACCGGCCTGTCGCCGTTCAGCGCGGCGCGGGCGGCCAGGACGGCGGCGAACAAGCCGTCGGCCACCCCCACGCCGGCTGGCTGGCGGGCCGGCCCCAGCCCGGTTGGCCCCACGCCGGCCACTGCCTCGACGGCCATGTCGGCCAGGACCTCGTCTCCTCCGAAGTACCGGGACGGGCCCCGGGTAGGGACCGCACACACCCCCAGACGCACGGGGTCGACGCGGGTGGCGAAGGCCTCCAGGGCCGCCACCACGGCGTCGAACGCCCGCGCCTCGCGCCCGAGCTCACCTTCCTCAAGGATGCCGGGACACCAGATCGCGACCAGCCGCTGCACCTTCTCCCTCCGCCTCTCTCTTGCTTCTTTCGCCAGTCGTGGGGTCCGCCACCACCTGCCCCGAGGGACCGGGGAGCCACAGGCCGACCCGCACCGGCCGGGCCGCGGCCCGTCGCCCGGAGGAAAGAACCTCCAGGTGACGGCCCTGGAGGTGGCCGTGGCCGGCTTCGACCCCCTGCCACACCCCGGCCCCCACGGTGAGCTGGACATCCCCGCCTTCGGGCCAGGTCCGCGACCCCAGCACCACGAGCACACCCCGGCGCTCGCGGGCCCGGGCCGCCAGTCGACGGGCCAGGACCCGGCGCACGGGCCCGGGCGGTCGGAGGAGCACCACGTCCATGCCGTCGAAGAGAGTGGCTGCGGCCTGCGCCCACAGGGGACCGGGTCGGGGGACGAGTACGAGATGTCCGAGGTCCACCCCGAGCTCGGCACAAGCCACCATCCCGGGGTCGGCCAAGCCCACGGCCGCGCACCACGAGGCCCTCGAGGCGGCGGCGAGGAGCGCGAAGCCGAGTGTGGTGCCACCTCCGGCGTCACCGATGTCGATGGTCACGACGCCACCTCGCTGCAAGCCTCTTTGGGGGAAGAGGGGAGCCAGCGCAAGAAGCACAGGCAGGAGCTGGTCCCGGCTCGACGAGGTGGGCCGGGCCCGGGCGGCCAGCGTGGTGCTGATGTGGCCCACCCCGATCCGACGTTTTCCCTGCTGTGGCGCTATGAACGGGGCCGGTTGCCCGGAGCTGGAGGGGCCCATGATCGGACACTATCGAACATATGTTCGATTCACCACCGGGAATTCCGGCCCTGTCCAGAGACCTCAGAAACCTCCGAGACCGAGGTCCGGCCCCCCTTCAGGAGCCGGGGTCGGCATCGGCGCGGGTGTCCGAGTCGGCACTGTTGTCGGCGCCAGGGCGGCCGATCGCCACGGCTCGGTGGCGAACCACGGCGTGAGTCGGACCCATCCCATGCGGTTGCGCTCGTCGACCACGAGGGCCATCCCTGTCTCCCCGCGCGCCACGACGTCGACCGGCAACCGGCGCCGCATAACCGTGGAGGTCGTCACCGTCGGCACCGACTCGGCCCGCTGGGCCCGGGGTCCGAGCATCAATCGCGACAACACCGCCCCGGTGCCCCGGGGGCTCGCCACCGGGGCGGACACCGACCGCGTGACCAGCTCCTCCTCGCCGGCGAGGGCCGAGAGCGCCTCGAGGGTGCGGACGTCGCCGATCCCCGGCAGCACCACCGTGGTCCCGAACAACGACAGGAATCCGTCGGCAGCCTGGCCCCACCGACCCCGGGCCTGGGAGAGGTCCTGGAGACACGCCAAGGTAAGAAGTCCCTGGCCAGCCCCCTCGCTGACCATCCCGGGGAGGTCGGGGACCGGGGCGATGTTGGCCACTTCGTCGAGGGCCAGGACCACCGGGGGGAGTCGGTCCTCCGGGCCCGCCCCGGCCGCACCGGAGGTGGCGGACCGGGCATAGGCAGCGGAACGGATGTCGGTGAGCAGCCCCACCACCAACGGCGCGGCCACGGCCTGATGCCGGCCCGTGGCGCAGATATACAGCGTGGCCGAGGAGTCACAGAACGCCCCGGCGTCGAAGTCCGGTGCCACCGTGCTCTCGAGGGCGGCCTCGCTTCGATAGGCGGCCAGGACCCCCGAGGCGGTCGACCAGATCCCGCTCTGCTCGCGGGGATCGGTCGCCGCGATCCCGGCCAAGAGGTCCCCAGGGCGCGTAGCCCGGTTGCGGTCGAGGATCCCGAGGGCGCTCCCCGCGTTGCGCCGGTCCACCCACGACAGCACGGTGGTGAGGTCCGCCCCATCGAGCGCAGCGGCGTGCAATGTGGGGGCCAGCAGCGCCTCGGCCCGCTCGTTCCAATGGTCACCGATTCCTGGCGCACCGCCGTCGCGCCCGATGGAGGGTCGGGCTGCGCCCACGAGGCTCCGGGCCACGAGGAGCGCGTCATCCCACGTCCGACAGCTCTCCACCGGCGACCAGTGGATGCGCTGTACATGTGCAGGAGCCTCCACGGTGCCACTCGGGTCGTAGAGCAGGCACGGTCCGACCGTGGCGCGCGCCAATCCGGTGGCCCGCAGCACGTCGGGTTTTGTCGACGTCGACACGACCGCGCCCGGTGCACCGAGGACGGTAGGCACCACGATCGACGACGTCTTGCCCGATCGCGGCGGTCCGAGCACGAGCACGGCCTGTTCGGTCCCCGCCCACGCCGGCCCCATCGATCCCGCTCCCAGGTACACGCCGGCGTGTGCAGCACCGACAGTGGCGCGAATCGTGGTCAACGCACCGCTCTCGCGCCGAAATCCGTCGTCATCGTGCCTGGAACGCCATGTGCCTGCAGGCGTGACACGGTCACGCTCCGATGTGGAAAAAAAAGCTTCGCGTCGCGAAACGTTGGCATCCGAATTCGTATTCACGACGCATTCACACCATCTCGGGACGAAACGTCGGCACGCCGTCTCGCACCCGCAACGTGCCGGGAATTCCGAGCAGTGAGTACGGATCAGTGGTGTCGAGCACGCCGCGACGGGTTTCCACGTGCAAGTTTCTCAGTGCCACGATCCGCCCGATATGCGGGCCCAGCGTGACCGTCACTTCGAGACGCAACTCACCGTCGTCACCGACCTCGGCTTCGACGACGATGACGTCGTAGGTGTCGTCAGGAAGCGGCGGCATGGTCAAAAATCCTTGCAAACACGGCCTTTCCCGTCCATAGGCAATCAGTAGCCATCACATCTCTCGCGTCGGTGATGTCTGTTGTCGCGCCGCACACACGCCCGGCGACGCGTTGTTTTCTTGCCGTGGACCTTGCACATGACCTCGCGCGTCTGCGCGCTCCGCGTGGCGCGCTCTCACGCAAATGCTTGCTTTTGCCGCGAAAACCTTCTTTGATTGTTGAGATTGCATTTCCCGGAGGAGGTGCGGTGAATAAGTCGGGACTGATCGACGCGGTCAGCAAGACGACGTCGTTGGCGAAACGCGATGCCGAAGATGCGGTCAACGCGCTCGTCCACGTGGTCTCGAAAGAGGTTCGTTCGGGACGACGTGTGGTGGTTGCAGGCTTTGGCAGCTTCAATCCCACGCACCGTGGTGCTCGTAAGGGACGTAATCCACGCACAGGAGCACCGGTCAGCATCTCGGCGTCCCGCGGAGTCCGCTTCGCGGCCAGCGGAATGCTCAAGGACGTCCTCAACGGCAAGGCGGCTCCTCCGGCACTGAAGGTGTCCACGGGGCCGGCGAAGAAGTCGTCCAAGGCGACGGCGAAGAAGGCCACGACCAAGACAACGAAGAGAGTCGCCACCAAGGCCACCAAGAACTCGACCAAGAAGGCGGTCAAGAGCACCGCTGGACGGGCATCGAAAAAGGTCGTCGGGCGCGCCCCGGTCAGAAAGACGACGCGCGCCCCGGCGAGGAAAGCAGCAAAGCAATCGGCCAGAAAGGCCGCCGGACGAGCTCCGGCGAGGAAAGCAATAAAGCGATCGGCCAAGAAGGCCGTTAGGAGGGCGTAAAGCATGGCAGTCAAGCGGGCAAGAAAGACCGCAAAGCGGGCTCCGGCACGGAAAGCCGCCAAGCGCACAACGGCACGCAAGGCCGTAAAGCGCACGACGGCTCGGAAGACCGCCAAGCGGGCTCCAGCACGGAAGGCCGCCAAGCGGACCACCAAGAAGCGGGCGACCGCCAAGAAGGCCACCAAGCGGGCTCCGGCTCGCAAGGCGACCAAGAAGCGGGCACCGGCACGAAAGGCTGCGAAGAAGAGGGCCCCGGCTCGCAAAGCTGCCAAGAAGCGCGCTCCGGCTCGCAAGGCCGCCAAGCGGACCACCAAGAAGCGGGCGACCGCCAAGAAGGCCACCAAGCGGGCTCCGGCTCGCAAGGCGACCAAGAAGCGGGCACCGGCACGAAAGGCTGCGAAGAAGAGGGCCCCGGCTC
>Ga0307373_10005156_pt1 | contig 21571 bp, 19 predicted proteins | sample OX2MG_FD_202534 | JGI IMG/M metagenome (GOLD analysis project Ga0307373, IMG submission 202534) | Soil microbial communities from Risofladan, Vaasa, Finland - OX-2 | ecosystem: Environmental > Terrestrial > Soil > Coastal area > Acid sulfate soil | place: Finland: Risofladan, Vaasa | collected...
CCACGGCGTCGAGCCACGCCTCATCCAGCGTTCTAACTCCGCCCGTTGTTCCGCCGTCAGGTGCATGGTTCTCTCCATGCACCACAGGACAACATAACTAACGGTCCGTTACGGGCGGAACTCTAGCTCCGATGCCATTGTTGAATCATACATTGACGCCCAACGCTATTCAGGTGCCACTTTAGCGCATAACTCAAAAATTTCTTCAGCTTTATGGCAAGCGACATGACTGCGGCCCACTTCTCGCAAGCGCGGCACTTCTGTCGCACAGCGATCAATTGCGAACGGACACCGCGTGCGAAATACGCAGCCTGATGGCGGATTGATCGGCGAGGGCGGTTCACCTTCCAGCGGCTCCATCGGCTGTGCACGCGCCCGCTGCGGATCGAGGTCGGGCGCGGCAGCGAGCAGGGCGCGGGTGTAGGGGTGACGCGGGTTGGTGTAGAGCGCGTCGCGGTCGGCCAGTTCCATCACCCGGCCGAGGTAGAGCACCAGTACGCGATGGCTGATGTGGCGTACGGAGGCTAGATCGTGGGCGATGAACAACAGGGACAAGCTCATCTCCTGCTGCAGATCCTGCAACAGGTTGATGATCTGCGATTTGATGGAGACGTCGAGCGAGGATACGGGTTCGTCGCAGACGATGAGTTTGGGTTTGACCACGAGAGCGCGGGCGATGCCGATGCGCTGGGCCTGGCCACCAGAGAATTCGTGGGCGTAGCGGTTGATCTGCTGCGGCAGCAGGCCGACGCGTTGCATCATCGCCCGCACGCGGTCGTGGCGTTCGAACTTGGGTATCTGCGGCAGCAGGGCGCGCAGCGGTTCTTCGATGATCTCGCGCACGGTCATGCGCGGGTCCAGCGAGGCCAGCGGGTCCTGGAAGATGATTTGCAGGTGGCGGCGTTGCTCGCGCATCTTTGCGGCCGATAGCGCTAGCAAGTCGGTGCCGTCGAAGTTGACGCTGCCGCCGCTGGCCGGCACCAGTCGCAGGATGGCGCGGGCTAGGGTGGATTTGCCGCAGCCGGATTCACCGACGATGCCGAGTGTTTCGCCGGCCGCGAGATCGAAGCTGACGCCGGCCACGGCCTGCAGGATACGGCGCGGGCCGAACAGGCCGTCGCGACCGAGGTCGAAGTCGACGCGCAAGTCGCGGACGGACAGCAGCGGCGCGCTCACGCTTTATGCTCCGTGGCGAGTTTGCCCAATGCGCCCTGGTGGAAGCAGGCCTTGCGGTGTCCGGATTCGACCCCAGGATCAACCAAATCCAGCGGCGGGATTTCGGTTTCGCACCGACTCATGCGATAAGCGCAGCGCGGTGCAAACGCACAGCCGGGCGGCAGCCGCGACAGGTCGGGCGGGGCACCGGGGATGGTCGGCAGGCGTTGCGTTCGGTCTCGATCCAGCCGTGGAATCGCGTGTTGCAGGCCTTCGGTGTAGGGATGGCGCGGACGGTAGAAAACGTCGTCCAGCGTACCCGCTTCGACGATACGGCCGGCGTACATGACGGCGACGCGGTCGGCGACCTGCGCCAGTACCCCGAGGTCGTGGGTAACGAGGATCACGGCGGTGCCGAAGCGGCTGCGCAGCTCGCGCAGCAGGCCGAGGATCTGTGCTTGCACGGTGACGTCCAGCGCGGTGGTGGGTTCGTCGGCGAGGATGAGGTCGGGTTCGCAGATCAGCGCCATGGCGATCGTCACGCGCTGGCGCATGCCGCCGGAGAGTTCGTGCGGGTATTGCGACAGCCGCCGCTCGGCGTCAGTGAGCTGCACCGCCTTGAGCATGTCGATGGCGCGTCTTGTCGCGTCACGTCGGTTGAGCTTCAGATGATGGCGCAGGCCCTCGGTGAGTTGGCGACCGATGCTCAGGTGCGGATTGAGGGCGGTCATCGGGTCCTGGAACACCATGCCGATGCGGCGGCCGCGGATTTGTTGCAGAACGGACTCTTTCGCGTTTAACAATTCCTGATGTCGGTAGCGGACGCTGCCCGTGGTGCTGCCGTTGTTGGCCAGCAGGCCCAGCAGGCTGAGCAGGAATTGCGACTTGCCGCTGCCGGATTCGCCGACGATGCCGGTGAATTCGCCGGGCGCGACGTCAAGGTCGACGGCGGTGACGGCCTGCACCGTGCCGTCGTGGGTGGTGAAGCGGACGTTGAGATCGCGGACCTGGAGCAGAGGTTCAGTCATCAACGATCCTTGGGGTCGAGCGCATCGCGTAGCCCGTCACCGAGATAGTTGAAGCAGTAGATGATGACGGCAAGAAATGCGGAAGGAACGATTAGCAAATAGGGAAAAGATTGCAGGTCGGCGACGCCGTCGGAGACCAGCACGCCCAGCGAGGTCATCGGCGCCTGCACGCCGAGGCCGAGGAAGCTGAGGAAGGCCTCGAACAGGATCAGCGAGGGAATGGTCAGGGTGATGTAGATGACGACGATGCCCAGCAGGTTGGGGATCAGGTGGCGGCGGATGATGGCGAAGCCGCCGACGCCCGAAGCGCGGGCGGCCTCGACGAATTCGCGCTTTTTCAGGGTCAGGGTCTGGCCGCGCACGATACGGGCGATGTCCAGCCAGGAGACGGCGCCGATGGCGACGAAGATCAGGATCAGTTCGCGGCCGAACAGCACCAGCAGCACGATGACAAAGGGGATGAACGGCACCGAGTAGAGGATGTCGACGATGCGCATCATCAGGCTGTCGACCCAGCCGCCGACATAACCGGCGGTGGTGCCCCACAGCACGCCGATGGACAGACTGACAACGCTGGCCACCAGACCGATCATCAATGAAATGCGGCAACCCCACAGCACGCGCACCAGTTCGTCGCGACCGAGGTTGTCGGTGCCGAGGATGTGGCCGCCGGCCAGCGTTGGCCATTGGTTCAGCAGAGTCCATTGCGGGGTGTAGTAGTCGTAGGGTGAGATCATCGGGCCAAAGATCGCGGCCAGCACGATCAGGCCCAGCAGGATCAGGCTGGCCATGGCGGCGCGGTTGCGGCGCAGCCGGCGCCAGGCGTCCTGCCACAGGCTGCGGCCGGCCAGCGCTTCCCTATCAGCGCCCGTCAGCGCTGCTTCGGTGACGGCGGTGGCATGTGCTAACGGCCGGCTGCGTGGCGGTGGCGTACTCATTGATAACGGATGCGCGGGTCGAGCAGGGCGTAGACCAGATCGGCAATCAGGTTGGCGACGATGATGGCGATGCCGTAGAGGATGGTGATGCCCAGCACCACGGTGTAGTCGCGGTTGAGCGCGCCGTCGACGAAGTAGCGGCCGATGCCGGGCAAGCTGAAGATGGTCTCGATGACGATGGAACCGCTGATGATGCCGACCGACGCCGGCCCGAGGAAGGACACCAGCGGCATCATCGCGGGCTTGAAGGCGTGCGCCCAGATCACCGTGCGTAGCGGCAGGCCCTTGGCGCGCGCGGTGCGGATATACGGGCTGCTCAGTGTCTCCACCATGGAGCCGCGCATCAGCCGCGCAATGTAGGCGGTGTAGGGCGCGGCCAGTGCCAGCACCGGCATCACCAGATGGCTAGGTGAGCCGCCGCCCCAGTCGCCCGCGGGCAGCCAGTGCAGGTGCACGGCGAAGATCAGGATCATCACCGGCGCGACGATGAACGAGGGCAACGAGATGCCGAGCATGGCGGCGGCCATCGGCCCGTAGTCCAGCGCCGTGTTCTGGCGCAGTGCGGCGAAGATGCCGATAGGCAGGCCGATCAGCAGAGAGAGCAGCAGCGCCCAGCCGCCAATGGTGACATCCACCGGCAGGCCCTGTGCGATGAGGTCGTTGACGGTGGTGTCGCGGTATTGGTACGAGGGGCCGAAGTCGCCTTGCAAGACCTGTCCAAGGTAGCGCAGGTACTGCTCGGGCAGAGGTTCGTCGAGGTGGTAGGCGTGCTCGATGTTCTGCTTGATCTGCGGCGGCAGCACTTTTTCGCTGTCGAACGGGCCACCCGGCGCGGCGTGCAACAGTGCGAAGGACAGCGTGATCACCACCAGCAGGGTGGGGATGGCGGACAGCAGGCGGCGCAGCGAGTAGCGGAGCATCTCATCCACCCTTGTGTTCAAGAATGTAGATGTAGCGCGACAGGTGGCGGTCCACCACGTTGCTTTTCCAGCCCTTGACGTAGGGTTTGATCAGATGCGAAGCCTCGTAGAAATACATCGGCAGATAAGGCGCGTCGTGGTTGAGAATGCCTTCGGCCTGCGTGAACAGCGCGTAGCGTGCGGTGGGATCGACGGTGTGCTGGGCACGGTCGATCAGCGCGTCGAACGCGGGGTTGCGGTAGTCGCCATGATTCTGCGGGAAGCCGCTGGTGAAAAGCTGCATGAAGGTGAACGGATCGGGAAAATCGCCGATCCATGCGCTCCAGAACAGCTTGAGCTGACGCAGTTGCAGGCTTTGCAACAGCACCTTCCACTGCAGGTTGTTGATGGTGATGTCGGCACCGAGGTTCATCCGCCACATCGCCGCCAGCGCTTCCATGAACTGGCGCGTGCCGGCGTTGCCGGCGGCGAAGGTCATCGCCACCTGCAGCGGGTGGGCCTTCGAGTAGCCGGCTTCCCGGTAGAGCTTGCGCGCCAGCGCGTGGCGTTGGTCGCCGGGCAATTTTGCCCAGCTGGGGATCGCCGCGGTGTAGTGCTTCAGCGGCGGGATCAGATTGTAGGCTGGCAGCACCAGACCGTGGTTGAGGTACTTGGCGAGAACGACGCGGTCGACCGCCATCGACAGGGCCAGCCGCAGCTTGCGATTGCCCTTGAACGGCGCCTGGTCGAGATTGAAACCCAGCATGGCGGTGCCGAAATAGGGGCCATGCACCACCTGGCTGCCGAGCACGCGCTTCAGGCGCGCGGCGTCGTTGGCGGGGAAGCCGTCGGTCCAGTCCACCGTGCCGCCGAGATACTGCGAAACCGTGGAAGCACCGCTGGCGGTGTGGTAGGTGACGCGCGTCAGATGCACGTTTTTCGCGTCCCAGTAATAGGGATTTTTTGTCGCCACGATGTTGCCGTTGATGACCGCCGATTTCAGCATGAAAGCGCCGTTGGAGACCATGTGTCCCGGCCGGGTCCAGGCTTCGCCCCACTGCTTGATGGCCGGCGCGTACTCGGGTGCCAGGTACATGTTGGTGAGCAGATTGAGAAAGTACGGCGTGGGAATCACCAGATGCACGATCAGGGTGTGCGCGTCCGGGGCTTCGGCACCGAGCTGGGCGGGCGGCAGCTTGCCGGCGTTGATCGCCAGCGCGTTGATGATGGGCCCCAGCGCCTGCGCGTATTCGGAGGCCGTGGCCGGATCGAGAATACGTTTCCAGGCGTAGAGAAAATCCTGCGCGGTGACGGGTTTGCCGTTGGACCAGCGCGCGTTGTCGCGCAGCTGAAACGTCCAGGTCAGGCCATCGGCGCTGCGTTGCCAGCGTGCGGCGACGCCGGGGACGATGTCGCCGGCCTGGTCCAGCGTCACCAGGCCTTCGAACAGGTCGTCCAGCACGTGTTGGGAAGCGACGTCGGTGGCCAGCGACGGATCCAACGTGCGCGGTGAGGCACCGATCTGGCGATCCAGCGCCTGTTGGTCGGCCAGCGCCGTGCCGACCTCGATCTGCGGCGCACTGATCAGCGAGCCGTTCTCACCGCAACCGGTCAGCGCCAGGCCGACCAACAGTGTGCCGATCAGGCGACGCCGGGAGTTGCGCAGACCGGGCATCAGAACGGTTTGGCGAGCACCAGGTAGACGATGGCCACCAGCAGCAGTACCGGCAACTCATTAAACAACCTGAGACGTCTGGATGAGGGCAGCGGCTTGCCGGCGGCCGCCTGCTTGAGCAGTCGTCCAGTCCAGATGTAATAGGCGAGTAATGCCGTCACCAACACCAGCTTGGTGTACAGCCAGCCGCCGTGAATGCCGAAGTACAGCCATAACACCAGCCCCAGAGCAAAAGCGAAACCGAACATGTTGTGACCGAAGTGGTAGAGCCGGCGGCCCATCAGCAGCAGGCGTTCCCGCACCGTCGGCTGATCGCTCGCCTCGACAATATTGACCAGGATGCGCGGCAGATAGAACACCGCCGCCATCCAGGCGATGATGAAGACGACGTGAAAGGTTTTGGTCCACAGATAAAGCAGGTGATGCATTTGGAATCTCCCGGTGTTTGCTGGCGCAAGCATGCCACGACTGCCGGCCGTAATCAGCTCGGCCTTGCCTCCGGCCGGATAGTGGGTCCGGTCGAGGAAATCTTGTACAACGCTGAGGTGCGCCGGTCTGGTTGCTGTAGATCACCAGCAGGCGTTTGTTCCCGTCTTCAGCCCACCTTGCTCAACGATTCAAGTCGCGTTTGAAGGGGTGGATCAGGCGGCGTTGCCGCTTGGTTGGCCGCGCGTCGCTGATGGTCTTGTTGGCCATGCGACGTTCTGCGGCATTTCGTTCGCGTTTTTCGCGGCTGGCGTCGGTTTCGGCATAGAGCGTGCGCGCCAGTGGTGCGGCGGTGCGTTTGTCTGAGAGGCCTGCGACGACCAGTTCCATGTCGTCGTGGCCCTGACGCACCCGCAATACGTTACCGACGCCGACCTCGTGGCTGGCGCATGTGCGTTCGCCGCCACAGCGCACGTGCCCGGCCCCGATCTCGGCCTTGGCCAGTGCGCGGGTCTTGAACAGGCGCGCAGCCCACAGCCATTTGTCGAGGCGTACACGGCCGTCGACAGGCGTGGGTGGCCGTGCTGCGCTCATACGGGGATCGTCGTCAGTCTGCATCCGGCGTGGGGGTCACGATCAGTCACGCGTCTTCCAGCGCCGCGGTGCGATGAAAAGTGGCGGCGCGATAATCCGGCCGCGCCAGCATACGCAGGAATGTGCTGATCGATGGATAATGCACCAGCAGTACCTTGTCCCAGCGTTCGCCCGGTGGGGCGATGAAGGTGTCGAGCGCGGCGCCCATCCACACCCGTTCACCGCCGATGGCCTTGAGCTGTTCCAGCACCACGCGCGAATAGCGTGCGTAGGCTTCGCGTCCGCTGAAGGGTTTGGCGTTGGCATCGGGCGTATAGGCTGCCTGTGCACGGAAGCGCAGCAGATTGAGCATGGTGACGGGTGTCTCTGCCGGCATCGCTACGAGACGCCGCAGGTCGGCGGCGTCAGGGTCTATGCTGCGAACAATATTCGGCATGTGTGTTGTCGTTATGATAGAGCAGCAGGCTAACGCTCTGCAGGTGCGGGCTCAAGCGGGCTGACGACGGCACAAGCGTAGCGCTAAACTGCATCGCAATGATCTCAAATCCCGAGCGGTCGGCAGCATGAGCGCCGGTGCGAAGTCTGGTAGCTTGGTGGTGTGCAAGGATTGCGATGCCGTCTATAGTCGGCAGCCGTTGCCGCGGCAATCGCGCGCGCGCTGTCTGCGCTGTCACGGCGCACTCTATCGCGATCATCGCGAGGGGTTTGACGGCACCATCGCGCTGGCCGCGGCTGGGCTGATTGCCTTTGCCATCACCAACGTTTATCCGGTGATGTCGATCAACATGCAAGGCAGTAGCAATACCGCAACCCTGTGGCAGACGGTGCTGGCACCCGAACGATATGGCCTGGGTGCGGTTTCCGTGCTGGTAGCGGTGATGGTGTTTTTCACGCCCATGCTCCAGCTGCTGTTGACACTTTACGTGGCCATCCCGCTGCACCTGCGACACCGGCCGCCGGGTTTTGCCACGGCCATGCATGCACTGCGCTATCTGCGGCCCTGGAGCATGGTAGAAGTCTTCATGCTCGGGGCGCTGGTAGCCGTCGCCAAACTGGCGGGCCTGGCATCGGTTGCGCCCGGAGTCGGGCTGTGGGGTCTCGTCGGCTTGACCGTACTGATGACGTTGTTGCTGCTGGACGATCCACACCGCTTCTGGGATGCGGCAGATACCTGCGACGAAGGTCTGGGTGACAAAGTGGCGAGAACGGTGTGAGTACGCGGGTCGTTACCGCGCACAGCATCGGTTTGCGGCCCTGCCATGTCTGCGGGCAGGTGCATCGTGCTGCTGGAGCGCAAGCGGTCCGCTGTCCACGTTGTCAGACCCGTTTGCGTGTGCGCAAGCACAACAGTGTGAGCCGTACCTGGGCCTATCTGCTGGCAGCTGCGATTCTCTACATTCCGGCCAACGTGTTGCCGATTCTGCAGACGCAACAGTTGCTGGAGACGCGCGACGACACCATTCTCAGCGGTATCGCCGAGTTGTGGCGCAGTGGCGCCTGGGATTTGGCGCTGATCGTATTCGTCGCCAGCATTCTGGTGCCGTTGGTGAAAATCGTCAGTCTGTCGTTTCTGTTGATCAGTGTGCAACGCCGCTCGAGTTGGCATCCGAAAGCGCGCACCCGACTGTACCGGATGATCGATTTCATCGGGCATTGGTCGATGCTGGATGTATTCGTGGTAAGCCTGTTGGCGGCGTTGGTACAGTTCGGGCCTTATGCCCACGCACAGCCGGAGAGCGGCGCCGTGGCATTCGGTGCCGTTGTGGTGTTGACCATGCTGGCCTCGATGAGTTTTGATCCACGCCTGATCTGGGACACCGTCCCGGCGGGCCCTGTCCCAGACTCTATAACCGATGACTGAATCCGATCCCGACGAGTCCCAGGAATCGCTGCCCGCACCGCAGGTTCACCAGCGTGGCCGCATGCGGGTATCGATGGTGTGGCTGGTGCCGCTAATTGCCGCCTTGGTCGGCCTCGGTTTGGTCGTGCATTCAGTGCTGTTGGCCGGGCCAACCATCACCATCAGTTTTGATAATGCAGAGGGTCTGCAGCAGGGCAAGACCGAGGTCAAGTACAAGAATGTGGTGGTCGGCAAGGTTGGCGACATCAGCCTCGACAAGAACTTCCAGAAGGTGCTGGTGACGGTGGAATTGACGCGCAGCGCCGAAGACCTGGCGGTGAAGAACACCCAATTCTGGGTTGTACGTCCGCGTGTCGACTGGGGGGGTGTCTCGGGCCTGAGCACACTGCTGTCTGGAGCGTATATCGGCGTTGATATCGGCACTTCGAAGGAAGGACGCAAACACTTCGAGGGGCTCGCGAATCCACCTGCCATCACGCATGAAGAGCACGGCAAGAAATTCTCGCTGCATGCCAAGGATCTTGGCTCCCTGAGCATCGGATCGCCGGTGTATTACCGCGAAATTGCGGTAGGTAGAGTCGCGACCGTGAAGCTCGATGCCGATGGCAAAGGGGTGACGGTGGAGGTGTTCATCGAGTCGCCTTACGACAAGTACGTTACCGAACACACGCGTTTCTGGAACGCCAGCGGATTTGATCTGTCGCTCAACTCCAGCGGTCTGACGATCTATACGCAGTCCTTGATCTCGATATTGGCCGGCGGCATTGTTTTCGCTCACTTGCCGGGTTACAGCGACGAGACACCCGCGGCAGCGGACAGTGTTTATACCCTCTACAGTAATAAAGACACGGCATTAGCACCGTTGAACGGCCCCTCCGAACAGATTCGTATGCAGTTCCATCAGTCGATCAAGGGACTGACAATAGGGGCGGAAGTCAATTTCCGCGGTATCGGTTTTGGTCATGTGACTTCAATCAACCTGCGCTACGATCCCGCACACACCGACTTCTGGGCGGATGTCGACGCGGTGGTTTATCCCGACCGTCTTGGTTCTGCGCAACAAACCATCGAGCGCATAGGTGAAGCCAAGGGTCCCGGGCACGAGGAATTGATGGCGGCACTGGTGAAGAAAGGCCTGCGTGCGCAACTGCGCACCGGCAATCTGATCACCGGCAAGCTCTACGTGACACTGGATTTCTTCCACAACGCCAAGCCGGTGAAATTCGATCCGCATCAGCTACCGGTACAGATCCCGACGGTGCCAGGCTCCTTGGAGCAGATCCAGTCGCAGATCAGCGACATCGTGCGCAAGCTCAATGCGATCCCTTATGCTCACCTCAGCAGCAACCTCGATGGCACATTGCGCAGCACCAACACACTGCTCAAGCAGCTGCATGGACAGCTGGCACCGCAGGCACAGGCAACCCTGAAACAGGCACAAGATACGCTCGCGGCCGTCAATCAAAATCTTGCCGCTGACAATTCGCCGCTACAGCAAAACACGCAGCGCACCCTGAAGGATGTTCGACGCGCGGCGCGTTCGCTGAGCGAGTTGGCGAATTATTTGCGGCGGCATCCGGATGCCCTGATCCTCGGCAAGGACAATGACGCCTCACCCCCGCCTGAGCCGCCTCTTGCAGCGCCACCCGAGAATCCTCGATGAATCCATTGCAGCGCATGACTCGAGGTATCATCCTGTTGATCCCTATCGTGCTGGCCGGCTGCAGTTCGACACCGACACGCTATTACACTCTGCAGGGGCCGATGGCTCCGGCCGGGACGGCAAACCGCGCGGCTTACGCCATCGAAGTGCTGCCGGTCACCGTACCTGCTCAGGTCGATACGCAGCCGTTGGTGTTGCATGTGGGCGACGGCAGATTGGCAATCAAAGACAGCCACGAGTGGGCAGCGCCACTACCGGACGAAATTCATCAGGCTTTGTCGCAGGATCTGGCGCAGGCACTTGGCGCCGAAGATGTCTACGGGCTTTCGCATGCTGACACGCAACCGGTCTACCGCATCAAGCTGGTGGTCACCCGTTTCGATTCTACCTATGGCCGCGCTGCCGTGATCCAGGCGCGCTGGTCGGTGCGCGCGGCGCCTGGCGACCAACCGACGACGCCGTTGATCTGCAGCAGCCGTGAAGTCCGGACGGTCGATCCGGGTTACGACGCGCTGGTGCGGGGACATCAACGCGCGCTGGCTGCGCTGGCCGGCCAGATCGCGGCGGCGGTGCGCAGTCTGTCCGCCGGTACGCCGCACTGTCCGCGGCAACGCTGAGGCGGCTGTTGGCACCTGAGTCGCATCCCGAGGCAGGCTGCTGACGCGATCACGGCGCAGTGGCATCATGGCGCCCGCGGGCGGCTTTCCAGCCCTGCGCCTTTCTCGAACCCACGCATCGGATTTCTATATGACCCACACCTCGTTCCCTCGACAGGACATCAAGATCCTGCTGCTCGAAGGCATCAGCAATACCGCCGTCGAGAGCTTTCGCGCCGCCGGCTACACCAATATTGAGTACCACGAAAAATCGCTGCCGGAAGACGAACTGGCGCGGGCAGTGGAATCCGCGCACATGGTGGGTCTGCGCTCACGCAGTCACTTGACGGCGGAGATTTTCCACAATTCACGACGGTTGATGGCCGTTGGGTGTTTCTGTATCGGCACCAACCAGATCGACCTCGATGCCGCGCAGTCGCGTGGCGTACCGGTGTTCAATGCGCCGTATTCGAATACGCGCAGCGTCGCCGAGATGGTGATCGCCGAGAGCGTGTTGCTGATGCGCGGTATCCCGCAAAAGAACATGGCCTGTCATCGCGGCGGCTGGCTGAAATCCGCCGAAGGCAGTTACGAACTGCGCGGCAAAACGCTGGGTATCGTCGGCTACGGCCACATTGGTACGCAGGTTGGGGTGCTGGCGGAATCGATGGGAATGCGGGTGCTCTATCACGACATCGAGCCGAAACTGGCGATGGGCAATGCCGGGCCGGCCACCAGTCTGAGCGAGCTGCTGGCGGTATCCGACATCGTCACCCTGCACGTGCCGCAGACGCCGCAAACGCAGTGGATGATCGGCGCCGCCGAACTGCGCGCGATGAAGCATGGCGCTATGCTGATCAATGCCTCGCGTGGCACCGTGGTGGTGATCGAAGCACTGGCCGCAGCGCTCGCCAGCGGGCAGCTGGCGGGCGCTGCGGTGGACGTATTTCCGAAGGAACCCAAGAGCAAGGACGAGGCTTTCGTCTCGCCGCTGCTCGGTATGGACAACGTCCTGCTGACGCCGCACATCGGCGGTAGCACACTGGAGGCGCAGGAAAACATCGGTGTCGAAGTGGCGTCCAAGCTGATCCGGTACAGCGACAATGGCTCGACGTTGTCGGCGGTCAATTTCCCCGAGGTGACGCTGCCCGAACATCCCGGCAGCCGCCGTCTGCTGCACATCCACGAGAACCGCCCGGGTATCCTCAACCAGATCAACGCGATCTTTGCCGAAACCGGGGTCAACATCAACGCCCAGTACCTGCGCACCGGTGGCAAGCTGGGCTACGTGGTGATCGACGTCGACGCCACGGAAGCGCAGGCGCGGGCGCTGAAAGAAAAACTTGCGGCCATCGACGGCACGCTGCGCACACGGCTGCTGTATTAAAACCCCGGAAACGCGTATGAATACCGCAGAATCCGCGCGCCCGGCAGGCACCGGCATTCCCGCCACACTGATCCGCGGCGACGGTATCGGTCCCGAGATCTGCGAGGCCGCGGTGGTGGTGCTCGATGCATTGGGCGCGCCGTTCGCGTGGGATGAGCAGATGGCCGGGCTGGCCGGCGTCGAAGCACACAACGATCCATTGCCCGAGGCGACGCTGGCCAGCATCCGCCGCACCCGGCTGGCGCTGAAGGGGCCGCTGGAAACGCCGTCCGGCAGCGGTTACCGTTCCTCCAACGTGCGTCTGCGCGAAACCTTCAGGCTCTACGCCAATCTGCGCCCGGTGCGCACGCTGCTACCCGGCGGACGATACGAGGGCATCGATCTGGTGATCGTGCGCGAGAATCTGGAGGGGCTGTACTCCGGTTTCGACCATTACGTGGTGATCGGCGACGACCCGCACGGCGCGGCCATGGGCACCGGCGTCAACACCCGGCAGGGTTCACGCAAGCTGCTGGAATACGCCTTCGAATATGCCGTGGCGCAAGGGCGCAGGAAAGTCACGGTGGTGCACAAGGCCAACATCATGAAGGCGCTCACCGGTATTTTCCTCGAAACCGCGGCCCAGCTGCACGCGGAGAAGTACGCTGACCGCATCGAGTTCGATACGGTGATCGTCGATGCCTGCGTGATGAAGATGGTGATCGATCCCTGGCAGTTCGACGTACTGGCGACCACCAACATGTTCGGCGACATCATCTCCGATCTCGGCGCCGGCCTGATCGGCGGACTGGGTCTGGCGCCGGGCGCCAACATCGGCGTCGACGCCGCCATTTTCGAGGCGGTGCACGGCAGCGCGCCGGACATCGCCGGCAAAGGCATCGCCAACCCCACCGCACTGCTGCTGGCGGCGGCGTTGATGCTCGATCACTGCAGGCTCGGCGAACTGGCCACTCGTCTGCGCAAGGCTATCGACGACACCTTGATCGTCGACCAGATTCGTACCGGCGACCTCGGCGGCAAGGCGGATACTAAAACTTACACTCAAGCCTTGCTGGCGCGTATCGGCGGCTGAGCGAGCAGTTATAGTTTAAGACCGGGTTTGTATCGGCTGCTCAAAGCCGCGACGAACCTCAATGCCGCTTGCTTTTAGAGTCTCTTGATATGCGCTGTCAGACGGCTCTTATGGCGCGCGGCCTTGTTCTTGTGGATCAACCCGCGGCTGGCATGGCGATCCAGCACCGGCGTCATTTCCGTGTACGCCGCTTGCGCGGCAGTCTTGTCCTTGGCCGCGATGGCATTGACGACTTTCTTGATGTGGGTGCGCAGCATCGAGCGTTGCGCGGTGTTGCTGGCCCGGTGTTTTTCGGCCTGGCGGGCGCGCTTGCGGGCTTGAATGGTGTTAGCCAAAGAGATGAACTCCAAGTAAAGACAACTGGGGAGACGAGTAGTATCTTCGCGCACTTAATATCCTGTCAAACCGGCACCTTGGCAGTTGTCCGGTCCGATGCCCGTTTACGGTGCAGGGATTGCCTGTGGCTTATTGATGTGGCACTCAAACAGTAGTAATCCATCGCGCTTGATTCGGGGGTATACCGTGACGCGTAGGCTTAGCGCAGTCGCATCAATAAAACAGGGCATTGTTGGGTTATTGAACCGGCACGCCCGTAGGTTTCTTTTGCTGGTTCAACGCTAACTTTGGAGTGGCCGTGCTGACTACTGCATATGTGCCGGTTCAATAATACCGTCCTTCAATAACTTCATGTCGCAACAGCTTTTAAAATCCACCGGCATAGTCGGTTCGATGACGCTGATCTCGCGCGTACTGGGTTTCGTGCGCGACATGCTCAACGCCAGCCTGTTCGGTGCCGGCGCAGGCATGGACGCCTTTCTGGTGGCCTGGCGCATTCCCAACCTGATGCGGCGCATGTTTGCCGAGGGCGCGTTTTCGCAAGCTTTCGTGCCGGTGTTCAGCGAAGCTCGCAGTACCCGCACGCACGCCGAGCAGCAACATCTGGTGAATGTGGTCAGCGGCACGCTGGGTGGCGTGCTGATGCTGGTGACGATCGTCGGTTTTGTCGGCGCGCCGGTGTTGCTGGCGGTCTTTGCTCCCGGCTTCGGACTGGATACCGCCAAGCATGATCTGGGCGTGCATCTGCTGCACATCACGTTCCCTTATCTGATGTTGGTTTCCCTGACCGCGCTGGCGGCGGGCATACTCAATTCCCATGGCAAGTTCGCACTTCCCGCGGCGACGCCGATCATCCTCAACGCCTGCATGATCGGTGCGGTATGGATCGACTCCCATTCGGTCAAAGTGCTCGCCTGGGCGGTGCTGGTGGCAGGTTTTCTGCAACTCGGTTTTCAACTGCCGTCGCTGGCACGGCTGCGTCTGGTGCCGCATCCACGCTGGGCCTGGAACGATCCTGAAGTGCGGCGCATCATCAAGCTAATGCTGCCGATCCTGTTCGGCTCCTCGATCGGGCAGATCAGTCTGCTGCTTGACACCATCCTCGCCTCATTGCTGGCCAACGGCAGCGTCAGTTGGGTGTACTTTGCCGACCGCGTGATGGAATTTCCGCTGGGGTTGTTTTCGATCGCGCTGGCCACGGTGATCCTGCCGCAGCTTTCCGCGCAGCATGCGCGACGTTCCACCGCAGCCTTCAGCGATACGCTGGATTGGGGCTTGCGGTCCCTGTTGGTCGTCGGTTTGCCAGCGATGGTCGGTCTGGCTGTGCTGGCTGGCCCGCTGGTCTCGACACTGTTCCAACACGCGCGCTTTACCGAACACGACGTGCGCATGACGCGATGGGCGCTGATCGGCTTCGCCTTCGGCTTTATGGGCTTCTCGATGGTGAAAGTCCTGATTCCCGGCTTTTATGCACGACAGGAAACCCGCATCCCGGTGCGCTACGGTGTAATCGCGCTGTCGGTGGGGATGGTGATGAGCGTGGTGCTGGTCGGCGGCATGTTGCTGACCGGCTTTGCCGCGCCACACATGGGGCTGGCGTTGTCGACCTCGATCAACGCCTGGGTCAACGCGGTCTTACTGCTGCGACGTCTGCGGCGTGATCACATCTATACGCCCGGCAAGGGCTGGGGGCGGTTCGGGCTACGTTTGCTGATGGCGAACCTGGTGCTCGCTGTTCTCGCCTGGTGGTTGGCGGGGAGTCTGGACAGTTGGCTGCACGCGGACAGCATAGCGCGTGTCATCCGCATGGCGAAGATCGTCGGTCTGGGCGCCGCGGTTTATTTTGCCGTGCTCTGGCTGTGCGGCATGCGCCTGTCGCATTTCCGTCATGCACCGGATCGATAAACGATGATGGAGTTCATCCGCGGTCTGGGAAATATCAAGTCGGTCGACGGCGCAGCCTGTGCCGTGACCATCGGCAACTTCGACGGATTGCATCGCGGTCATCAGGCCTTGATCGCCTGCACGCTGGATGCGGCCTCGCAGTTTGAAGCGATACCAACAGCGGTCATTTTCGAACCGCATCCACGCGAATATTTTTGTCCCGGCGATGCGCCGCAGCGGGTGTTCAGCCTGCGTGAAAAACTCGATGCGCTGGCCACGGTGGGGATCCAGCGTGTGCTGTGCCTGCGGTTCGATCAGCGGCTGGCTGAGCTGACCGCAGCTGAATTCATTCGGCAGATCTTGGTTGACGGTCTACGGGCACGGGCGGTGATTGTGGGCGAAGATTTTCGTTTTGGCGCGGATCGTGCCGGCGACGTGAAGCTGTTGTGTGAGCTAGGGGGCAAGCATGGCTTTGAAGTATGCGGATTGACGGCGGTAGAGGTCGGCGCGGAGCGTGCCAGTTCGACGCGTTTGCGCGCAGCGCTGGCGGCGCCTGATTTGACCGCTGCCCGGGCATTGCTTGGGCGGCGTTATGCCATGCACGGCCGCGTCCGCAGCGGCCTGCGACTCGGGCGCGAACTGGGCATGCCCACGGCCAATATCCTGCGTCACAAGCCCACGGCCTTGCAGCATGGGGTGTACGCGGTGCGCGCTTGTTGGGCAAATCGAGGACCCGTAGCAGGCGTGGCCAGTCTCGGCGTGCGACCGACCCTCAATCTTCAGACCTGCTTGCTGGAGACGCATCTGTTCGAGCCGCCGGGCGATCTCTACGGACAGATTCTAGAGGTTGAATTCGTGCATTTTTTGCGTCCGCAGTTGCGCTTTGACGGTCTCGATGCACTGCGCCGACAGATGCATAAAGACGCGGCACAGGCACGTGCCTTGCTCGGCGCTTGAGCACGCAAAACCACGATCGGTGAAAATAGCGCTTGGTCCGTTACCGTGTGCAGAGACACCGCTCACGGCTGCCGGTACCTACCCAATCCAGTAACCGGGCTTCTCAAAACGTGAGCGATTACCGCAGCACCCTCAACCTGCCGCAGACCGAGTTCCCGATGCAGGCCGGTCTGGCCGTACGTGAGCCGCAACGCCTGGCTGTGTGGCAGGATCAGGCTCTCTACGCTGCCATACAACACAGCACGGCAGCACGGCCACCGTACTGGTTTGTCGATGGCCCGCCGTATGCCAATGGCGACATCCATATCGGCCACGCCGTCAACAAAGTGTTGAAGGACATGGTGGTCAAACGCGCGCGGCTGGACGGGTTCCACGCGCCGTTCACGCCGGGCTGGGATTGCCACGGCCTGCCGATCGAACTGCAGGTGGAGAAGAAGTTCGGCAAGGTCGGGCAGAAGCTGGATGCCGCGGCGTTCCGTGCCAAATGTCGCGAATACGCGTTGCAACAGGTTGAACGCCAACGCGAGGATTTCAAGCGGCTGGGGGTGCTGGCTGACTGGGACCATCCCTACCTGACGATGCAGCCGGCGTTCGAGGCCGAGCAGCTGCGGGTGTTGGCGCGCATCGTCGACAACGGACATGTGCTGCGCGACTTCAAACCGGTGCACTGGTGCCTGGATTGTGGCTCGTCGCTGGCTGAAGCCGAGGTGGAGTATCAGGACAAGACTTCGACCACGGTCGATGTCGCATTCCCTGCGGATGATTCTGCGGCTGTCGCGCGCTGTTTTGGCGTCGATGATGTCCGCGTCATTGCCTTCGCCATCTGGACCACCACGCCGTGGTCGTTGCCGGGCAACCAGGCGATCCAGATCAAGCCTGACCTCGACTATGTGCTGGCTGATTTTGGATCGCGACGACTGGTCGTGGCCGAGGGCCGGCTCGAAGCCTGTGCGTCGCGCTGGAATGAAACGCCCGTCGTCCGCGGCCGAGCCAAAGGTATCGCCCTGATCGGATTGTCGGCGCGGCATCCGTTTGCGGAACGTTCGTCGCCGTTGATCGCTAGCGACGATGTAACGCTGGAAACCGGTACCGGTCTGGTTCACAGTGCCCCGGCACACGGTGCGGAAGATTACGTGGCTTGCCGCGCGGCGGGGATAGCGGTGCTCAATCCGGTGGCTGCCGACGGCCGTTATCTGGATGACACGCCGGTGGTCGGCGGCCTGCATCTGCGCAAGGCCGAGGAATCGATCCTGTACGCCCTGCGCGCCGCCGATGCGCTGGTGCACAGTGCGCCGCTGTCGCACAGCTACCCGCACTGCTGGCGACACAAGACGCCGTTGGTGACACTGGCAACGCCGCAATGGTTCGTGTCGATGGACATTGCCGGGTTGCGTGACGCAGCGCTCAAACAGATCAATGCCACCCGTTTCATCCCGCAGTGGGGCCGGGAGCGTATCCGCGGCATGGTGGCGGAGCGGCCCGATTGGTGCATCTCGCGCCAGCGTACCTGGGGCGTACCGTTGGCGCTGTTTGTTCATAAACGCACCCAGACCCTGCATCCGCAGTCCGCCGCGTTGTTGCGACGTGTCGCCGACAAAATCGCCGTCGAAGGACTGGAAGCCTGGTTCGGGTCGACTCCGGCAAATTGGCTGGACGCCGCCGAAGCTGCCGACTACGCGATGTGCCCCGACACGCTGGATGTCTGGTTCGACTCCGGCTCGGTGCATCAATGCGCATTCGTGGCGACGCGGCCGCAAGCGCTGGATGCGCAGGGCCTGGCGCCGCAGGCGGATCTGTATCTGGAAGGCTCTGATCAACACCGCGGCTGGTTCCAGTCGTCGCTGCTGACGTCGGTGGCGATGCGTGGCCGCGCGCCGTACAAGGCGGTGCTCACGCACGGTTTCACGGTCGACGAGCAGGGCCGCAAGATGAGCAAGTCGCTGGGCAACGTGGTGGCGCCACAACACGTCACCAAAACGCTGGGCGCCGATGTGCTGAGGCTGTGGGTGGCGGCCAGTGATTACTCCGGCGAGATCGCCATCTCCGACAAGTTGCTCAAGCGCATTGCCGACGCCTATCGCCGCATCCGCAATACTGCGCGCTATCTGCTGGGCAACCTGCACGACTTCGACCCGGCGCGAGATGCGGTGCCATTGGATCAACTGTTGAGCATCGACCGCTGGGCGTTGAGCCGGGCGGCGCGATTGCAGGAGGACATCGTCGCCGCTTTCCGCAATGCGGAGTTTCACCGTGTCTATCAATTGCTGCACAACTACTGCGTGGTGGATCTGGGCGGACTGTATCTGGACGTGCTGAAAGACCGTCTTTACACCTTGCCGGCCAAGAGTCTGGCGCGGCGGTCGGCGCAGACCGCGCTGTTTCACCTGGCCGAGGCGCTGGTGCGCTGGATCACGCCGATTCTGTCATTCACGGCCGATGAAATCTGGAGCCTGCTGCCGGGAGATCGTTCCGCCAACGTCTTCACACAGGTCTGGCATGACCTTCCAAAACCAGCGGATGAAGGTTTCTCCAGTCAGACATGGAGGCTGCTGCTGCAGGCCCGTGAAGCCGTCAACAAGGAGCTGGAAGCGCGTCGCGCTGCCGGTGATATCGGTGGCAGTCTCGATGCGGAAATCAGCCTGTATGCACCGGGAGAAGTGTTGGAGGCATTGCGTGCGCCCAGTGAAGAACTGCGTTTTTGGTTCATCACTTCCGATGCGCGGGCCTTGCCCGAAGCCGGGCGCCCATCCACCGCAGTCCCCGTCACGCTCGATCAGGGTGAAATCTTGTGGATCGACATCAGCCGTAGCGAACGAACCAAATGCACGCGCTGCTGGCATCATCGAGCCGACGTCGGTAGCGACCCTGCACACCCTGAACTCTGCAGCCGTTGTGTGGTAAATCTGCAGGACGATGGAGAAGTTCGCCGTCACATCTGAACAGGATCGAGACCATGCCGAAACTCCGCATCGACTGGCGCCAGTTGAGACTGTGCGACAACCGGCGCTGGCTGTGCTTGTCACTGGCGGTGATCGTACTGGATCAACTCAGCAAATTTTTGATCCAGCACTTCCTGAACCCCTATCAGTCGGTGTCGCTGCTTCCGCATTTGAATCTGGTGTGCATGCACAACACCGGTGCCGCGTTTTCCATGCTCAACCAGACGCCGGCCAACATTTTTGCCGCACTGGCCGGCATCGTGGCCTTGGGCATCTTCTGGTGGCTGTATCGGCATCCGCGTGAACAGACTCTGGTCGCGGCCGGCCTGTGCCTGATCCTGGGCGGCGCCATCGGCAATGCACTGGATCGGCTGAGCCGCGGGTTTGTCGTCGACTTCATCGATTTCTACATTGGAAACTGGCACTTCGCCGCCTTCAACCTGGCCGACAGTGCGATTACGATCGGCGCCGGTTGTTTGCTGTTGGACGGCCTATTGGACTATGTTGCCAGCAGACGTCAGCGGTAGTCGGTACGGTTCTTTGTATTCCGCCCGCGGTGTCGAGCATTTCTCGACGGACAGGGCGATTCCGGTTTTCGTCATCGCTCTCATCCGTCCGGTTCCAACCGGGGGGTGAGGATGAGAAACGGATGGACGCTGATTGAGCTATTGGTTGTCCTGCTGCTGGTGGGCGTGCTGGCGTTTGAAGTCATCCCCGCATTCAGACATCTGTCGGCTCGTCATCACCTTGCCGTCGCCAGCCACCAACTGGTAGAAGCGATGCGGGTAGCCCGGATATCCGCCATCAGCAAGAATCAGCCGGTGACGTTCTGTGCTGGAACGATTTCAAGCGCCGTAAGCCATTGATAGCTATGATTGTTGGCCCGTTTCAGATGTACAAATGGGTGCAATTATAAACAAACAGTTACATGCCAGTTTTTGGTACGAAGATTTGGTGCGTTGCTGGCATCCCCTCCAGGCCTTCTACCGGCGTGTCTTTGCACTGCGTTTGAGTGTTGCCTTCATCCGCGCCAGCTGCTCGGGTGAGGCGTTCCTGAGATCCTCCAGGGTCGCCAGGGCCTCACGACTCGCCCCGATGGACAGGGCGAACCGCGAGGCAGCATAACAAGTGTATCGATCAGCAAATCCCCGCCGATCTCCACCGCAACCCCGCCAGCTTGCCCGGCAGTATCAAAAGATCAGATTGGCGCGACTGGTAACCTGTAATCCACGAACGTCCGCTCATGTCGAATTGCTGTTGCGCTTGAAACGACCCGCGTATGCTGAACACGGGTTCGCATAGCAGGGATACTGGGTTATGGCTACTGCAAACGTCGCTCATTCCGGTGAATTTTTGCTGGGCGGGAAGCTTGGGATCCATCGACTCGGCTATGGCGCGATGCGCATCACCGGCCCCGGTGTGTGGGGCGAACCCGCCGACCGCGCAGAAGTGTTGCGCACGCTGCGCCGCGCATGCGAGTTGGGCATCAACTTCATCGACACGGCCGATGCCTACGGACCGGACGTCTCCGAATTGCTGATCCGCGAAGCGTTGCATCCTTACGCTGGCGTGGTGATTGCCACCAAGGGCGGACAGGTGCGGCCGGGACCAGACCAGTGGATACCCCTGGGACGCCCAGAATATCTACTGCAACAAGTGAAGATGAGCCTGCGCCATCTCGGCCTGGAGCAACTTCCGTTGTGGCAATTGCATCGAATCGACCCCAAGGTTCCGCGTGACGAACAGTTCGGTGCAATCAAGTCGATGCTCGACGCCAGCTTGATCCGGTTTGCCGGGTTGAGCGAGGTCAAGGTCGAGGACATCCAGGCGGCACAGCGAGTGTTTCCCGTGGCTACCGTACAGAACCGTTACAGCGCAACGTTCTGCCGGTACGACGACGAACTCGCCTACTGCGAAGCCCATGACATCGGCTTCATCCCCTGGTATCCGCTGTCGGGTGGCGCGCTGCTGCGGTCAGACTCGCCGGTTGCGGCCATCGCACAGCGGCATCATGCCAGCCCGAGCCAGATTTCCCTCGCATGGCTGCTGCAGCGCAGCCCGGTCATGCTGCCGATTCCCGGCACCTCGCAATGCGCGCATCTGGAGGAGAACATCGCCGCCGCCGACATCGTGTTGTCTGATGCGGACGACGCGGAGATGA
>Ga0307373_10005158_pt1 | contig 21555 bp, 19 predicted proteins | sample OX2MG_FD_202534 | JGI IMG/M metagenome (GOLD analysis project Ga0307373, IMG submission 202534) | Soil microbial communities from Risofladan, Vaasa, Finland - OX-2 | ecosystem: Environmental > Terrestrial > Soil > Coastal area > Acid sulfate soil | place: Finland: Risofladan, Vaasa | collected...
CTACGCCGAAACCGGGTGAGCAGTTACGGATGATGAAGGGAACTTCGGCGCGGGGGCCGGGGTCAGACTCGTCAGTTGCCGGGGCGGTAGATCGTCGATCCATTCAGTCCTGCCCACCTAGGCGCAGGAGCGATCGCCGCTGATCGATGTGAAATTCCGGCACAGTTCGTCGGACAGAATTGTTCGCTGGCTGAGTCAGCCCGGTTGATGCTCGTTACGCATCGTCCCTTCGCTCGCAAGAGCGCCGAAACCGGACAGATCCCCTGAGATCCGGTGGCCGCAAGGCTGGTGATACTTGTAAGGCAATACACTCGCCTGGACGTTTCGTCCGGGCCGTGCAGACCACTTCATTTCGTCGGAAGCTGTCCCAGTCTTTGCGCACCCCGTTAGCCCGTAGCAGGTGCGCGCCAACGGATCGCCGTGGCACCAGCCGTCGTGACATCTGCGCCAGACTGTCCGTTTTTCGTCTGCGCCAATCGCGTCGTCACTACCCGGCGCCAGCCGGTAGTGACGACGCGCACGATGCCCCAGCCGACAAGAACTTATCGGTGGCTGGCGCAAGTGACGACCCCAAGTGACGGGCTCCCTGACCCGTCGTCATGCAGGACCGCGCAATGCGGTCCGTCCTCATGCGCGCTCCCAGCGCGCTCAGTGCAAAGCCGCGTCGGATAGGCGCCCCTCCGAGCCCTGGGTCAACGGTTCACCTCGATGAATCGGCTTCCCACAGGAAGCGCCATCGACGCCAAGAGCGGGTGCAGCCGCGGCAAGCAGCAAAGGAAGGTCTGCACAAACCGGGAGTGGTGTCCCGGGTCCCTCGTAGATCTCGACACGCCTAAGCGTTCGGGACGGACAGAAACACTAACCGGACAGGCAGAACACACCAAGCACGGCAAGAGAGCGAACCGGTAACAACCAGGAGCGATATGAGATTGATGAACTGAGACCCTTGGCCAAGCAGCGGCAAACTCGACGGGTCAGACGATCCTCAGCGCGACCCGTGGCGCCTATGAGAATCCAATCCGCAAGAGATGCTTGGCGACGCTGCAAGCCTGCGTTCGCTCCGGTCGCTACGCTTTTCTCATTGGCGCCCTTAAGGCGCTCGCTGGCGTTCAGGACAGCGACGCTGGGTATGGCCCTGGAGCGATCGAACGTTGCTGGAAGCTGCGCTAATCGGCAGCGACGTTCCTGCGGCGTCCCCATTGAATCAGGCGGGCAATCGTGCTACCCATCGGCGGCGCGGTATAGTAGAAACAGGGCGCGGAGATAAGAACTGTGGCGGGGAAGAAGAAAACCAATTCCAACGGCGCGAACGTCGGCTACGAGGCCGAGCTATGGCGCATGGCCGACGCGCTTCGCGGCAGCATGGATGCCGCGGAGTACAAGCACGTCGTTCTCGGACTGATCTTTCTCAAATACATCTCCGACGCTTTCGAGGAGTTGCACGCCAAGCTGCAAGCAGAGAAGAAGCAAGGCGCAGACCCCGAGGACCCGGACGAATACCGCGCCAAGGGCATCTTCTGGGTGCCGCCCGAGGCGCGCTGGCTGCACCTGAAGGCGCAGGCAAAGCAGCCCACCGTCGGCCAGATCGTGGACGACGCCATGGCCGGCATTGAGCGTGACAACCCCTCGCTGAAAGCCGTGCTGCCGAAGGAGTACGCCCGCCCTGCCCTCGACAAGCAGCGCCTCGGCCAACTCATCGACCTCGTCTCCAACATCCGCATCGGCGATGCCGAGAGTCGCTCCAAGGACGTGCTCGGCCGCGTGTACGAATACTTCCTCTCCCAATTCGCGAGCGCCGAAGGCAAGAAAGGCGGCGAGTTCTACACCCCGCGCTGCGTGGTCAAGCTCCTCGTCGAAATGCTGGAACCCTACAAGGGCCGCGTCTACGACCCCTGCTGCGGTTCATCGGGCATGTTCGTCCAGTCCGAGGAATTCATCGTCGCCCACGGCGGCAAGTTCGGCGACATCAGCATCTACGGCCAGGAATCGAACTACACCACCTGGCGCCTCGCCAAGATGAACCTCGCGATCCGCGGCATTGAGGGCAAGATCGAGCACGGCGACACCTTCCATAACGACCGTCACCCCGACCTCAAGGCCGACTACATCCTCGCCAACCCGCCCTTCAACGTAAGCGACTGGGGCGGCGAGCGTCTGCGCGACGACAAGCGCTGGAAATACGGCGCCCCACCCGCCGCCAACGCCAACTACGCTTGGGTCCAGCACATTGTTCATCACCTCTCGCCGACCGGCCTCGCCGCCTTTGTCCTTGCCAATGGCTCAATGTCGTCGAGCCAGTCCGGTGAAGATGACATCCGCAAGAATCTTGTCGAAGCGGACCTCGTGGACTGCATGGTCGCGCTCCCTGGTCAGCTTTTCTATTCGACGCAGATTCCCGCCTGTCTCTGGTTTCTCGCGCGAGACAAGAAAAACCACAAATTCCGAGAGCGCCGCGGCCACGTCCTCTTTATCGATGCACGCAACTTGGGACGGCTGGTAGATCGTACGCACCGCGAGCTATCCGACGAAGAAGTCGGTCGAATCGCCAAAACCTATCACGCTTGGCGCGGCGAAAAGGGCGCGGGCAAATACGAGGACATTTCCGCCTTCTGCAAAAGTGCGCCTCTTGAGGAAGTCCGCAAGCACGGCCACGTGCTTACACCCGGCCGCTACGTTGGTGCTGAGACTCTCGAAGACGATGGCGAGCCATTCGAAGAGAAGATGAAGGTACTTAGCGCCACGCTGCGCAGGCAGCAGGCCGAGGCCGCGAAGCTCGACGCGGCCATCGCTTCCAATCTGAAGGAACTCGGGCATGGCGGGTAACTCGGATCGCCGGACTTTGGGCGATTACTTCACGCTTCAACGAGGCACTACATACAAAAGCAAATTGTTGGGTCAACCAGGCCCGTTCTTGCTTGGGCTGGCGACAATTCAGCGCAATGGGGGATTTCGCCGAGATTCTCTTCGGACGTACGGCGGCGAATCTCCAGACAAGCTCCTCGTTCAACCGGGTGAGCTGTATCTGTCTCTCAAGGATGTCACCCAGTCGGCTGATTTACTTGGCGCGGTCGCGAGGCTTCCCCTCGATCATGCACCGGGTCGTTTGACGCAGGACACCGTCAAGCTGGAACCAAAAGATGTGGACGTACCTGTTGACTATCTCTACTGGCTACTCAGAACCCCGCAGTACCGCGGCTACTGCCGCTCACACGCGACTGGTACGACAAACTTGGGATTGGCGCGCGAGGACTTCCTAGCATTTGCGGCCCCGGAGCCGACGGCGGGCCAGCGGCAGATCGTATCGACACTCGGAGCGTTGGACGACAAGATCGAATTGAATCGACAAATGAATGAAACACTCGAGGCGATCTTGCGAGCGCTATTCAAATCGTGGTTCGTGAACTTCGAACCCGTTCGAGCGAAAGCTGAAGGTCGGAACCCCGACCTGCCGAAGCGCTGTGCGAGTATATTTCCCGCCCGTTTCGTGACGTCTGAGATGGGTAAGATACCGGCAGGATGGGAATCAAGCTCCCTTGGGAGGATCGCCGAAACATGTGGCGGTGTAATACAGACCGGACCATTTGGTAGTCAGCTGCACGCGGCCGATTACGTGGATGACGGCATTCCCGTTGTGATGCCTCAGGACCTCTCTGCGCGCAGGGTATTAATCTCGAAAATTGCCAAGATTCGCCAGCATGACGCTGACCGATTATCCCGCCATCGCATTCGATTTGGAGACATCGTCTATAGCCGCCGCGGTGATGTCGAACGGCACGCATTGATCAGCAGACGTGAAGCTGGTTGGCTTTGCGGGACCGGATGTCTGCTCGTGCGCCTCGGCGAGGCCTTTCCGTCGCCTTTGTACGCATCACTCGCGCTCGATCAGCCGGACACGCGCGCGTGGATCGTTCAGCACGCTATCGGTGCGACGATGCCGAACCTAAACACCAGCATATTAAGTGGCGTACCGATACTGCGGCCGACGGATCAGGTTCTAGATGCTTTCAATGCGCTTGTCGGGCCGATTGAGAGTCGAATACTGGTGAACGAAGAGCAGAGCGCAGCGCTCTCGACCCTTCGCACCGCGCTTCTACCGAAGCTCATCTCCGGCGAGCTACGCACAAAGGATGTTGAGCGCGCTGACGAAGCAACTACATGAGCAGCCTAAAGATGCTGGAAAGGGAATGCCTTGAAGAGCTATTTGGGATGGGCGGCGGCTATGTCATGGATTTTTCGAACAGGACATTCAGCGAATTCTTTCGAGAGAGTGCTCGCGTAGACATTTACGCAGACAAGTACGCCAAGAACGGAGATTCAAAGGCAAGAAGGCTTAGAGCTTTCGTCGAGCTTGAATCTGACCCGATTGTTGGCAAGACCATCGCCGACCTATTGGAGTATTGGCGATACAAGACGCTGCAGCCCACCGCCAAGGAATCCGCGCTCACCGAGCGTGCGAATCAGGTCGTTCAGAAACTGCTCGGGAAACCCATGCAGCAGAAGGATTCGGCTGAAGAGTTCCTCAAACAGAACTACGGGGCACTGTCGCTCCAAAGAATTCCTACCACCGGCCCGCTGGCGCCAATTCTCGAATCTAGATTCGCCGAAGCTGTCCGGTGCTTGAAGGCTGACTCACCGCTCGCGGTCGTGTTTCATTGCGGAGGCATACTTGAAGGGTTGCTACTTGGTGTGGCCAGCGCAAATCCGCAGCGGTTCAATCAGGCGCCCAATTCTCCAAAAGACAAGACGGGAGCGGTGAAGCAATTTCACGACTGGACGCTCGCCGATTTGATCGATGTTGCGTGCGAGGTCGGTTATTTGAAATTAGATGTGAAGAAATTCAGCCATGCGCTTAGAGACTTCAGAAACTACATCCATCCCTACGCGCAGATGAGCTCCGGATTCAAGCCGGATAAGCACACTGCCGAAATCTGTCTTCAGGTTCTAAAGGCGGCCGTCGCCAGCTTGAGCGGCGAGAGAAAATCCTAAGCCGCGAGGCTCTCGGTTGCGTTGATGATGTAGCGTTCGACGGCAGCGCTAGCACCGGCACCTGCGATGGTGTCGCAGAAATAGCATCCCGGTGCAGCGTCCGCGTTCCCGATGGTTACGATTCCACGGTCTCCGCGGTAGGTAAGGAGCCGTTTCGGCAATCGGACACCCGCCACTGAGAGCAAGTACTCGGTTACCCCAAGTGATCCCACGACGCCGTTGATGGACACCACCGACGGTCCGCCTTCATCCAGGAGGTCGGCGTTCACGCCGTAGATCTTGGTCCGGTCGCGGCGCGCAGCTTCGCTCTCCAGATCCTCGCGGGCTGCGGCGAGATCGATGTGCCCGAGGCACACCAGGCAACCCGGAGTCTGGTCGACGCGAACGACGCGGCCCCCATAGCGCAGGCCGGCGTCCTGCTCGATATCGCTCGCGAGATCGTAGTATTCCTTCGAATACGCTTTGGCGTACTCATTCAGGATCAGCCGCGCTCCATCGTTGTCGAAGCAGCCGAAGACGCTGTGCACCGGGCGCAGCGCCTCGAACGCCTCACGCGAGCGGATCGAGTTCCGGATGGGCGTGACCTCGATGGACGGGTCAATCGCCGCGATCGCGCGCAGCGCGTTGTCGATTTTGTGGGTTCCGGGAATCGGGTCGTCGTGCCTCGCCAGAATGTATCGATTCAGGTTGCTGCGGCTGAGCGCTTCGTCTTCGATTAACGTGAGCTTGCCGACGCCCAGGAACGCGAGCTGCTGAATCACGTGCTGGCCGAGCCCGCCGCAGCCCGCCACCGCAGCATGCGCGTTGCGGAACTTCGCCTGGCCGTCGGCGCCGAAGAAGCGGATGTTGCGGTCGAACCTATCCATGGGCGGCCCTTGCCGTGCGGGCCAAGGTCAACCCGGTCGCGGCAAGCCGCGCTTTCTCGGTTTCGATGGCGACGAGCTGCTGCGGCAGCGTGTCTCCCCCATCGGTCCAGGCAAGGCCGTCAAAGCCGCTCTGCGCGAACACCAGGGCCGCGTAGGGTCGCCCGCGGAGCCGCCAACGCACGTGGGGCACGAATTCGTCCAGACCGGTGAGGTCGGAATAGGAAAACGCGGCCGGGTACGGGCCGGGATGCGAATGGCTTTCCACGAGACAAAGGCCGCGGTCGTGCGCCTGCTTGATGAGCCGGGCGCGCGCCGCGTCGGTCAGCTCAAGGTAGTCGCCCGCCTGGACTTCAAAGTCGGCGCGCTTGAGGGGCGACCAGTCTTCGCAGGCGAACACGTGCTCGGCACCGCCCGAGACTGAGTGCCGGCAGAACAGAAAGGCGCCCTGCTCGCAGCGCGGCGTGCGCAGCAGATGCTCGCGAAGCCGGTCGAGCTCGGCGGCGCGGATGTGGATGAGCGCCACGGTCAAGCGCCCTGCCGAAAGCGGTGCGCAAATCCCAGAGCGAAGTTGAGGAGGTTGGAGCCCTCGCGTGGCGCAGGCCCCGGGCGCCACTGGCCGTCGTCGGGCGACCAGGAAAAGAGACCCCAGTCGCCCGGAAACGGCGGGCGGTCGCCGACCGGCTCCTGATAGTTCTGCGGCAGCGCGCCGTTGAACCTGATCCCGGCCGGCACGAAGATTCCGTAGGGAGGCGTCCCCGGATAACCCACCTGCGCGCGGAAGGCGACCGGCGTCTTCTGACGGTTCCACTCCTTGCCCGGGACAAGGTAGTCGTTCACCAGGAACCAAGCGCCGTTGCGCGCCACCGCCTCGCCGAAATGGCCCTGAAGGAGCTGCATCTCGAGGTCGAGCCGCGCTTCGAACGCGTTGTCGCCGCGCTTCCAGCGGACCTTCTTGGCGAAGCCGTGCCCGGGCTCGAGCTCGACGACCTCTCCGACGGCGAGCGTACGCTCGTTGTTGTCCGGGTCGATCTCGATCACGCCTGCCGACACGTCCCAGCCCCCGAGCTGTGCGATCTGCTCGGTGGTGATCGTCGGTGAGGACCACTCGTGGATGGTTCCCTCGGTATCGATGAAGTACGTCGGGCCGTGCCCGGCGCCGTGTTCGGCGGGGGCTTCCTTTACCGCTTCGGTCATGAGCTTTCCTTCCTCTGGTTAGGCATATCTGATGAGTCTCCAGGTCACCGCTTGGCCGCCATAGGGCGGCATGCGATTCCCCTTCGCGATCGGCGCCGTGGTGCTCGGCTGGCTGGTCACTTCCCAGACGCCACTATCGGGGCAGGTTTCGCCGGTTCTGGCTGTGGTTCCGATGGGTGCAGGCATCTTCGATCTCCTCTTTCGCAACGTATGCTGCTATGTGTCGTATAGCGGTGTATATATTGTATTGCGAACAGCGAGCGGGCGTCAAGGAAAGCGAGCCAAGTTCGCTATTTACGGTTAAACTATTAAAACGCTTTTTCGGAGGAACCGATGTCAACCCCTGGGGACAGGATCAGGGAAGCAAGAGAAAAAATGAGCTGGACGCAAGAACAATTAGCAGATAAGGCTCAGATAAGTAAGGGCTTTCTAAGCGATGTCGAGAACAATAAGCGAAACGTGAGTGCAGACAACGCACTGAAGATTGCCGACGCTTTAGGTTTCTCCCTCGACTATTTGATGCGAGGTGAACAGGTCAAACAAGAGTCGGCGCGAGGGCCAGTTTCAATTCCAGCTGAGCTTTCGCGGGCCGCAGAGGAGCTTGGCCTGACTTATAGCGAGACGCTTACCCTCCTCGATGCACATGAGGCCGTCGTAGCGAGGCGGAGCACGAAAGTTCGTAAGCATCGAACGGTCGATGACTGGAAGAATCTACATAAGGCGATAAAAGGGGCTTACGAAAATGCCTCCAAGACTCGTAGATAAGCCTGAGGTATTGGCTTTGGCGCAGGATCTCGGCTTGAAGCCGAGCGAAAATCCAGTGCAAGACATCCTGCGTCATGTGCGTAAGCAGGTGCGCTCGTTCCTGAAAGAGGTGCAGTGCGAACGGTTGAGCGACCTGCTCCGGCTGGTCGCCACGAAGGTCGATACGCTGTTCCTTGAGGTGCATAGCGACGCGGATCTGCGAAAGATCCGGGAGCAGTACGTAGAGGACCGCGAGTTCATCTTCGCCGAGATTGAGAGTGAGTTGGCGCATCCGCACACGTATGGAATCACGTACACTTTGAAGTCGCCGAAGGCGGGACAGCGGAAGTTCGTCTCGGTCATCGATTGCAGAGGAGATAAGGGCTTCAAGAGCTACTTCACGAAGTGGCATGAACTCGCCCACTTGCTTACCCTTACCCCGCAGCAGCGCCTGAAGTTCTACAGAACGCATGTGCCGGCAGACGAAAAGGACCCGGAAGAGTCAGTGATGGATGCCATCGCGGGCAACATCGGATTCTTCAATGAGATCGTTCGCAAGCACGCCAAGCAGCCCATCTCGTTCACCGCCTTCTCTGATCTGAAGGCGCGCCTGTGCCCGGAAGCAAGCGGCCAAGCCTCGCTTCTCGGATTCTTCCAGGCGTGGCCGGCGCCCTGCTTGCTCGTCGAGGCCAAGCTGGCGTGGAAGAAGCGCGATGCGGAGCGCATTGCTCGTGGGACCCTGGCAATCAAGAATGCCCCCGAGGCGGCTCTACGCGCGGTGCGCGTAACGGCAAATGAAGCCGCGCGTGCGCAGAACTTTTTCATTCCGGAGAACATGCGCGTCCCTAAACACTCGGTCATTGCCCGAATGCTTGATGGCGAGGACGCAGAGATGGACGCCGTGGAAGACCTGTCGTGGTGGGCCTCTTCGGATGGCGAGCGCTTGGGGGCAGTGGCGATTCGCGTTGTCGCTCGGCGGACGCAAGGCGGCGCGCAGGCGTTGATCGCGGCGGACATCAGGTAGGCGCTCGATGAAACGCGAAGAAGCTCAACTGCGCGCAATCTATGACCGGACAGAGGGTCAGTGCCATATCTGCCGAAAGCGCCTGAGCTTCCGCAACTACGGCCTGTTCGGGAAAAGAGGCGCCTGGGAAATTGAGCACTCCATCGCTCAGGCTCGTGGCGGAACCGATCATGGAAACAATCTTTTTGCCGCTCACATCTCATGCAATCGCAGCAAGCGTGACTGTTCGTCGAGGACGGCGCGTCGGCAGTATGGTTATCAATGCGCGCCCTACTCTCCTCGCAAGAAAAAGCGCAATGCGGCTATTGGCGCCGGCATTGGTTCTCTCGCCATGTTTCTTGTTCCCCCGCAGTTCAAGCTGGCGGCTGCTCTTGTCGGCGCTGCGACCGGTGCCATAGCCGGGTACAAGAAAAAGCCGAGGTAGTAAGCACGCGGCGGGCGGCGTACCTTGGCGTCCAAAGGCCAGTAACTTGGCCATTGGGTAGTTGTGGCGAAATGTTGACAGATATTAAGAAAAGTCTACTATTCGCCACATGCCCACAACCACCGACCGCGACCGCACCCTCAAGCTCGCCCGCCGTCGCCAGGGCGTGACGACGCGCGAGCTGGCGCAGGCCGGGATTCACAGCCAGGTGCTGAGCCGGCTCGTTGCCGGCGGGAAAATCGAACGAATCGCGCGGGGTCTCTATCGCCTGCCGGACCATGCGCTCACGGAACATCACGGGCTGGCCATCGCGGGGGCGGCGGTGCCGCACGGCGTCGTGTGCCTGCTCTCTGCGCTGCAGTACCACGGCATCGGGACGCAGCTTCCATCCGAGGTATGGATGGCGATCGACCGGCGCGCGCGGCGCCCGGTGCTGCGCTACCCGCCGCTTCGCATTGTGCGGTACACCGGCGCGGCGCTCACCGAAGGGGTGGAGAGTCACCGCCTCGAGGGCCGGGAGGTGCGGGTGTACAACATCGCCAAGACGCTAGCGGACTGCTTCAAGTACCGCAACAAGATCGGCCTCGACGTGGCGCTGGAGGCGCTGCGGGAGGCCTGGCGGGCGCGCCGCTTCAAGATGGATGAGCTCGACCGCTACGCCGCCATCTGCCGCGTGCACCGCGTGATGCGGCCCTACCTCGAAGCGCTGGCGACATGACCGGCGCTCGCGAAGGTATTGCACGCTCGGTGCAGGTGCGGCTCGCGCGGCATGCGAAGGAGATCGGCGTCGATCCCAACCTCGTGCTCACCCGGTACGCGGTGGAACGCTTTCTCTATCGCCTCTCACGCTCCGCGCACGCCGAGCGGTTCGTCCTGAAAGGGGCGCTGCTGCTTCTCGTGTGGCTCGGCGAAACGCTGCGGCCCACGCGCGATGCCGATCTGCTTGGATTCGGCGAGCTGCCGGACGACACGCTCGTGACAATTTTCCGGGAGGTGTGCGCCGTGGAGGTCGAGCCGGACGCGGCGACGTTCCTTCCGGACTCTGTCCGCGTTGCGCCGATCCGCGAAGAGGATGCCTACGGCGGCCGGCGGATGACGCTGCGGGCGCGAGTGGGCGCCGCGCGCCTCACCGTACAGGTGGATATCGGCATCGGCGATGCGGTGACGCCTGCGCCCCAGTGGCTGGAGTACCCGAGCCTGCTCGACCTGCCCCGTCCGCGGTTGCGGGCCTATCCGCGCGAGACGGTGCTGGCGGAGAAAGTGCACGCCATGGTGCTGCTCGGCGCGCGCAACAGCCGCATGAAGGACTACTTTGATGTGCGCGCCTTGCTGCGCGAAGGGGAAACGGATGCGGAGCAGCTCGTTCGCGCCATCGCCGCGACGTTCGCGCGCCGCCGTACGGCCGTGCCCGAAGGCATCCCCGCCGGCTTGAGCGATGGATTCGCGGGCGATGCAGCGAAGCAGGCGCAGTGGCGAGCCTTCCTCGCCAAGAACCGGATCAACGGCCCGGCGCTGGACGAAGTGGTCGCGGATATCCGCGCGCGGCTCGCCGAACCGCTCATCCAGGCGCGTGGGCGCAAGGCGGACGCGTGACGAGGTTCACCGAATCGGTCGTCGAGGAAGCGGTGCTCGAATGGCTGGGCGCACTGCAATACGCCGTTGTCCACGGTCCGGATATTGCTCCGGGCGAGCTTTTGGCCGAGCGCAGGGACTACGGCCAGGCCATTCTGGAGAATCGGCTGCGCCAGGCGCTCGCGCAGCTCAATCCGAAACTGCCGGCCGAGGCGCTGGAAGACGCGTTCCGCAAAATCATCCGCGCTGAAGGGGCGACGCCTGAGGCGCGCAACCGGGCTTTTCACCGGCTGCTGGTGGACGGGGTGACGGTCGAGTACCGGCGGTCCGATGGCTCGATTGCCGGGGCACAGGTGCGCGTCGTGGATTTCGCGCAGCCCGACGCAAACGACTGGCTCGCGGTCAACCAGTTCACCGTAGCCGAGAACAAGCACACCCGGCGACCCGACGTGGTGCTGTTCATCAACGGCTTGCCGCTCGCGCTCATGGAGCTGAAGAACGCCGCCGACGAGAACGCATCGATTCAGACGGCGTTCAATCAGATCCAGACGTACAAGGCCGAGCTGCCGACGCTTTTTGCCTACAACGCGTTGATCGTGATCTCGGACGGCACCGAGGCGCGCATCGGCACGCTCACCGCGGGGCGCGAGTGGTTCAAGCCCTGGCGCACGATCGCGGGCGAGACGCTGGCGCCAACCAGCATGCCGGAGATCCAGGTGATGATCGAGGGGGCTTTCGACAAGCGCCGGCTTCTCGACCTCATCGGCAACTTTCTTGTGTTCGAAGATGAAGGCGGCGGCAAGCTCGCGAAGAAGATGGCGGGCTATCACCAGTTCCACGCGGTGCGCGTGGCGGTGGAGGAAACCCTGCGCGCTTCCCTGCAGCGTTTGGGGGAGGCAGAAGGCCGCTATGAGACGGGCCGGAAGCCCGGAGGCGACCCGGGCGACCGGCGAATCGGGGTGGTCTGGCACACGCAAGGTTCCGGCAAGAGCCTGACCATGGCCTTCTATGCCGGGCGAGTGATCCGCGAGTCCGCGATGGCCAACCCAACCATCGTCATCCTCACCGACCGCAACGACCTCGACGACCAGCTCTTCGGCACCTTCTCGCGCTGCCAGGACCTGCTGCGGCAGCCGCCCGTGCAGGCGGAAAACCGCGCGGACCTGCGCGCGAAGCTCAAAGTAGAGGCCGGCGGCGTGGTATTCACGACGATCCAGAAGTTCCTGCCCGAAGACAAGGGCGACCGGCATCCGGTGCTGTCGGACCGGTCGAACATCGTCGTCATCGCCGACGAGGCGCACCGCAGCCAGTACGATTTCATCGACGGCTTCGCGCGCCACATGCGCGACGCGCTGCCGCACGCCTCGTTCATCGGCTTCACCGGCACGCCGATCGAGCTGACCGACAAGAACACCCGGGCGGTGTTCGGCGACTACATCAGCGTGTACGACATCGAGCGCGCGGTCAAAGACAAGGCGACCGTCCCCATCTATTACGAGAGCCGGCTCGCCAAGCTCGCGCTCGACGCGAAAGAGCGCCCGCGGATCGATCCGGAGTTCGAGGAAGTGACCGAGGGCGAGGAGATCGAGAAGAAAGAGAAGCTCAAGAGCAAATGGGCGCAACTCGAAGCGGTCGTCGGTTCCGACAGGCGCGTGAAGCTCGTGGCCCGCGATGTGGTGGACCATTTCGACAAGCGGCTGGAAACCATGGACGGCAAGGCCATGGTGGTGTGCATGAGCCGCAGGATCTGTGTCGAGCTCTACAAGGCGCTGACTGTCCTCCAGCCGCGCTGGCACCACAATGACGACGACAAGGGCGCGATCAAGGTGGTGATGACCGGCTCGGCCTCCGATCCGCCCGACTGGCAGCAGCACATCCGCAACAAACCGCGTCGCGAGGCGCTCGCGAACCGCTTCCGCGACGCGAAGGACCCGTTCCGGATCGTGATCGTGCGCGACATGTGGCTCACCGGTTTTGACGCGCCGAGCCTGCACACGATGTATATGGACAAGCCGATGCGCGGCCACGGGCTGATGCAGGCGATCGCCCGCGTGAACCGGGTCTTCCGCGACAAGCCGGGCGGGCTCGTGGTGGACTATCTCGGGCTGGCACAGGAACTGAAGGCAGCGCTGGCCACTTACACCGAGAGCGGCGGCACCGGCAAGACGGCCATCGACCAGAAAGAGGCGGTCGCCGTGATGCTGGAAAAGTACGAGGTCTGCTGCGGCCTGTTTCACGGCTTTGATCACTCGAAGTGGGTGTCCGGGACTGCCCCGCAGCGGCTCAGCCTTCTGCCTTCAGCGCAGGAGCACATCCTCGCGCAGAGGGACGGCAAGGACCGCTTGCTCAGGGCGGTGCAGGAGCTGTCGCAGGCGTTCGCGCTCGCGGTGCCGAACGACGAAGCGCTGCGCATTCGCGATGATGTCGCGTTCTTTCAGGCAGTGCGGGCGGTGCTGGCAAAGGGCGTCCCCGAGGGCGCAAAGACACAGGAGGAGCTCGATCTCGCGGTGCGGCAGATCGTGTCGCGGGCGGTCGCATCGGAGGGCGTTGTGGACATCTTCGCCGCTGCGGGACTCAAGAAGCCCGATATTTCGATTCTCTCCGACCAATTCCTTGCCGAAGTCAAAGGCATGCCACAGCGAAACCTTGCAGTCGAGCTGCTGCAGAAGCTCCTCTCAGGTGAAATCCGGGGACGGCGGAAGAAGAACGTCGTGCAAGCCAAGTCGTTCGCGGACATGCTCGAACAGACCATCCGCCGCTACCAGAACCGAGCCATCGAGGCTGCCCAGGTGATCGAAGAGTTGATCGGCCTGGCCAGAGACATGCGGGCCGCCAATGCGCGCGGCGAGCAGCTCGGCCTCAGCGACGAAGAGCTCGCCTTCTACGATGCGCTGGAAGTGAACGACAGCGCGGTCAAGGTGCTCGGCGAGCCGACGCTCATGAAGATCGCGCGCGAGCTGGTGGAGGCGGTGCGCAAGAACGTGACGATCGACTGGACCGTGCGGGAGAACGTACGCGCGCAACTGCGGGTGATCGTCAAGCGCATCCTGCGCAAGTACGGCTACCCGCCGGACAAGCAGGAGAAAGCGACGCGAACGGTGCTGGAGCAGGCGGAAGTGCTGAGCGCCGAATGGGCGATAGCGTGAGCGATGGGCGAAGCGCGGAGACGAGGTACTTTCACGGAGAGGGCCGAGGCGGCCATCAAGCGGAATAAGGCTCAGCTCGCGAAAAACATCAGCGACCTTGACGCCGATAACGCCGAATTGCTTCGCGTCGGGTTGCGAGCTTTCCTACAACAGCTTTCCGCGGATGCGTGGCGTGCGCGCCGCGAGAGCATCGTTCAGCACCTAAAGGGCATCACTGTAGCCAAGGGGTTGGCGCAGGCGCCCAGCGTGCGAGTTCCGACGGACGAGATCGGTTGGTACCTCTTCCTAGCCCAGCAGGCGCTTGAAGATCCGCTATGTCTCGACGTGAACCAGGCTAGTCGCGCCCTGCCCTTCATCGTCGGCATCGGCGACCGCTGGAAGCATGCCGCAAGAGTCCAGGGATTGGATCGAAAGATCAAAGAGGTGCTCAACGATCGGAAAGCGGAGCCCGATGGGCTGATCTTCGAGATTCTCGTTGCCTTATCGTACGCCGAACGCGGATGGGAGGTTGAGCTTCTCAAGGAAAGACCGCCTGACAAAAGTCCCGACATGGTCGCTCGCAAGGGCGACAAGACGCTCTACGTTGAATGCAAGCGCCAATCCAGAAGAGCAGCCTATGCCGAGAAGGAACGCAATGACTTTCTTCGGCTATGGCATGCCGCACGTGAGGTGCTGATTTCGAAAAGGCAGTGGGTGTGGATGAAGGCGGCGTTTCATGTTGAGGTCGCAAGCCTGCCAGCGGACTATCTCTCAGCAATAGTTCAACGGATCTTGCCGCTTCGCGAGCCTGAGGCTCTTGTACATGACGATGGCAAAGTCACGATTCATGCGCGCCAGATCGATGAGCTGGCGGTACAGAGCCATCTGCAGAAGTTCAGAGTGAAAAGCAATTCCCCGATGCTCATCAAACTCCTCGGCGGAGACTGGGCGCCGCTGAATTCTGCCACCACGTTTTTGAATCTCTGCAAGACGAGCCATGTCGTCGGCTGCGAAGCCCGTATCCTCGGAACCTATATCGATGAAATCGCGTGGGCGTGTGGCGTCACGCGTAAATTCGATTCTGAGATATCGATCGAGAAAAACGCGCGCGATGTTAAGAATCTCCTTGCCGAGGCGGTGCGCCAAGTTCCCGACGATGTCCCGTCAGTCATCCATATTGGTGTTGAGACGGAATACCCGGACGTCGAAAGACGAAGGACGGAGAAAGTGATGACCTCAATACCTTCTTTTATTTTTGACCGACCCGTTCTCGGCGTTCGCTTGCATCTTTTTCAGGCCAACCAGACCATCGACAAGCTGTGGGAATTTGATGAGACAGTCGAGAAATTTCAGCTCGATGGAGCAAAGCTTGACGACACTCCGTCCCGCGCGGTGATTCCAACGCGTTTTGAACTTATCCCCGGCCGCCATTGGGAGCTTTACGGCGGTGAATCAGCCACTGATTCCGTGAAGCGGTAGTATGAGCCGAAGGCCTGCACGCAGACCGGACGAAGTACTCCTCGCGTCTGGCTTCACAATTGCTCACTACCGCAAAGCGGTGGCAGCCGGTGATCGAGCAGTCTTAGCAGGCTTTCTCTACCGCAGATTCTCCGAGCGATACATCGAGCCAACTGGAGGCGCTCATCGCCACGGATTTACGATCATGGCGGTTTCCTGTCTCAGGATTGAGTCGCTCATCGCTTTTCGCAACGGCTGGAATACGACCCAGGAAGACGGGCGAAATGTCTTCGGTCAGTTTTTCCGGACATACGACGAGTTTGCTCCGCTCGTCCCGTTTGGCGCCTCGTTCAACAGGCACGTCCGAAATGGGCTTCTGCATCAGGCGGAAACGACGGGAGGATGGCGAATACGGCGTGACCGATCGAAGCTATTTGACCCGCACACCAAGACAATTGAAGCCGACCGTTTCCGCTCCGCGCTTGGACGGGCGCTTTCGGCGTACCGGGACGAGCTAGGCGCAAGCGCGTGGGATGCGCGACTCTGGAACAACTTTCGCACCAAGGTTGACGCGATATGTCGGAATGCCGGAGCCTAGAACTACCCCAGCGGTTTCGCGTAATCAGCTACTTAACAGCAAACTCTTGTGACCAGAAACAGAAGACTCTTGTATTCAAGACGATTGTGCGCGTCCCTGATTGTCTAGCTAACTATCTGCCTTGAAAAGGATTTTTACCATTACTTTCCAATGTCAATATATAGCGGTCCCGTACTTTGACATTCTTCGCCGCGACGAATAATATAGAGGCGTCTTGTGGGCTTCGCGAGCGTGAATGGCTGAGAACGAAATCCTGGATGTTGGAAGTCCCCGCCGCTACCGGCGCTGGCGCCAAGCGCTCGCTGACGCCGGCGTAAACCCATCCGAAACTGCGGACTGCCTGTCGGCAGAATTCCAGACCATCCTGAGAAACAAGCTTCGCCGCAATCCGCTGTACGTCGTATTGAACGCCTGCAAGTCGGATCGAACCGCGCTGAAAGAAGTCGTCGCGACTTTCAAGGATGGTGCGCTTGCGAAGCTCGTCGAGCAGTCCTGCGCCATCACGCGTTCCACCGATCCGCCGATCGTTGCCCGAAAGATGGCGGACCTTTTGGTCGACCGTCTTCTGGATCGGGCGACGTGCTATTCGCTTAAGCAGAACGGCGACAGAGCGCGCTTCGCGGCGCTCGAACGCGCCACGGCCGAAAAGCTCGAAGCGTGCAAGCCGCAGGTCGTGAGCTGGCTCGCCGCCTCGTTGAACGATCAGCGGATTCCGCGAGTGCCAAGGATCTCCAGAGAGAAGCAGTCTGCAGAATCAATGCTTTCGAAGTCCCTTCTTCGGTCAGAGAACAAGCCGCCGGATGCTCTCCCCCGTGCTTGAGCAATATCAGATTTCGGGCACGGCGGATCACGTTTACGTCGAGGGGGCCGTTAAGCAGTCCGCCAAGCTGAACGCTGACGGCTTCTTCGAGCGACTGCTCGTATTGCCTTCGCAACGTTGTCTCGACCTGCTGCGGATTGCAGTCGGCGTCCATGCCGTCGATCGCATCTCGAAGCGACGAAAGCAGGGTGACGGCGAAATTGGCGCTCGACAGTTGCATCTTGCCTTCGAGGTTCGCGACGTAGGCTTCTGGCGCCAACCTTGTGTCAACGAGCTTCTCGTCGAGATACTTTCATTCCTCACCGCTGATGACTGGTCGGTCGATTTCAACGAGAGCCGCCAAGCGCTCGGCAGCGGCGGGCATCAGGATTTTTTGCCGCTGCCCAGGCCTTTTCAACCGAAACAAGTGGCGCTATACAGCGGTGGGCTGGATTCGGCTGCGGGCCTGGCAAGCAGGCTTCTCGCTGACGCCGATGAATTCATCCTCGTCACCGTCGGACATCAGTCGGGGCTACATGCGCGCGTAGAGAAGCAGCTCAACGCGTTGAACGGCATACTCGAAGCATCCAGACGTACTGGGATCAAACTCCTGCACTCCACGCTGACGACCTCCTTGGAAGGAGGGAAGGCAAAGCGCATGCGCCAGCAGGAACGAACCCAACGCAGCCGCGCTTTTCTATTCTGTGCCGCGGCCGCGATTGCCGCCAAAGCCTACGAACTCGAGCGCATCGAGATGTTCGAGAACGGAGTCGGTGCGATCAACTTGCCGCTGATGACCGGGATGCTGGGCAGCGCCCTTTCGACGCGGGGCGCTCATCCGACCTTCCTGGATCTCATGTCTCAGCTCAGCACTCAAGTAACGGAAGGCTCCATCCGATTCGAATTGCCTTTCCGGAGCAAGACCAAGGCAGAGATATTGCGAGACCTAAACGTATGCCCGGGCTTGCCAGCCTGGGCTCAAGAATCTCGGTCGTGCGTTCATACGGCATTGCGAGAGTCCGGAAAGACTCATTGCGGCCGCTGCCCTGCGTGCATCGAACGGCGCCAGGCGTTTGCATGCGCCGGCATCGAAGAAGATCTCAACATCTACCTGACTAATGTGCTGGGCGAGGAGCTGCCTGATGACGCAGAGGCTGACTATCTGCGCCTATATCGGCACGATGCGGCGAGATGGCTGGACCGCGCGGAGAGCGTACAGCGCCGCATGACCAACCATCTGCGCCTTACCGACGTTCCCACGGATCAGGACTCGGCGATTCATGAGCTGCAACGCCGCCACTCGACCGAAATCGTCAAGACGTTCGGCTCGGTGTTTTCCGCTTTGCCGTCCGAGAACGTATCTGCTGGGAATACGCCATGAGGTACGACCAAATCGATCTGCCGACTCTCGCTGAGCGGCTGATCGCCGCGCGAAAGGCGGCAAACGTAACGCAGGAAGCGGCGGCAAATTACTTGAAAATGAGCCGTCCAACGTTCATCGCAATTGAAAAAGCGGCTCGCCGGCCAAAGCCGGAAGAGCTGATCAAACTAGCCGAGCTTTATAAGGAACCGCTCAACAAACTGTTGCGCGAAGATGCGCGGCCTCCGCAGCTGCGTCCTCATCTGCGCTCGATTCTTGATACGGCATCGGACGGACAGCAGGAACTGGAGGCCGCCATTGCCCAGCTAGGCGGGTACATTGACGACTATCAATATTTGGAAAAGCTGCTGGAGGCCAAATCCGTTACGCATTTTCCACCGCCGGTTAGAGTCGGGCCCAGCCCCGTCGAACGCTTCGCGGAGCATTGCGCTCAGGAAGAGCGCGCGAGGCTGAAGCTGGGGGCCCACCAACCGATCTACACGCCTCGCAAGATCCTCGAAGAAGCAGGGCTGCATGTTTTCGTAGGCAAGCTGGATTCGAAGCTGGCTGGCCTTTACGTCTTTGTACCCGACTTCGGATACTGCATCCTCGTCAACCGGCAGCATCCCAAGGAGCGACGCCACTGGACGATCGCCCACGAGTACGGCCATTTCCTCATCGATCGGGATCGGCCAGGCGTGGACTACGTCAAGCCCATGCAACGTAAGCCCGAGAACGAGCGATTTGCCGACTCGTTCGCCAATGCTTTTCTGATGCCGGAGCCCGGCGTACAGCGGCGCTTCTATGAGGAGGTCGAGCGGACCGGCGACTTCAAGGTCGCGGACCTGTGCCGCATGGCAGACCATTTCGCGGTTTCCCTCATGGCCATGAGCCTGCGCTTGGAAGCGCTAGGGCTGATCCCCCGCGGCAGCTGGGACAACATTAGCGAGTCGCGAGTGCCACCGCGAACCCTGAGGCAGCAGGCCGCCGGAAGTGAGCCTCACGATGATGACTCCGAGGAACCCTACCCGCAGCGCTACAAGCTGCTCGCGGTGCAAGCCTTCGAGGGCGAGAAGATCACCGAAGGGCAGCTTGCCAAGCTACTTCGCTGCTCGCGAATCCAAGCACGTGAGATCGTCGAGCAGTATTCAAAAACGCGCGATGACGGCGAGTCCTCCGTTCCCATCTCCCTTATGCACTCCCTGCTGGCTCACCCGGCAGGGTGAGTGCGGATGGATGACCACGTCATCGATTGCTGTTCATTGCTTAACCTCTACACGGGGTGGGGCGGGCTTGCGGAGCTGCGCGCGCTGCACCGAACCTGGCATGTCTGCGACGCGGTATTGAGTGAAACGGAATACACGCGCGAATACGGGCCGGATGGAACGCAAATATCGGTTTCCATAGACGCCAAAGCGCTCGTTAACGCAGGCCTGTTGCTCGCCGCCCGTCCGGAGACGGAGCGCGAGCTCGAGGATTTCATCGGATTCGCGAGCGAGGTCGACGATGGGGAAGCGCAAGCCTTGGCCATCGCGAAGAACCGCGGGTATGCGCTCCTTTCGGACGATCGCAAAGCCGCCGCGGTGGCTCGGCGTCCCGATGTGGCCGTCCGCGTCATCTCGACGGCGAGCGTACTTCAGTCGTGGGCGCAACTCGACCGTGCAAATGAAGCGCGCCTTCGGGAAGTCATAACCCGGGTCTCAATCCTGGCCAGGTTCACACCTCGTGCAGACGACGCAGAGTACGCTTGGTGGCGCAGCTATTTCTCAGGCTAGCAAGGACTACTTCCAAGCGTGCGTGCTCAGAACTGGTGCTTCACGCCCCGCGCCAAGCGACTTGTCGCCATTGCTACGCGGCGCGCGCCGACGAGATGGCCACCACGTTTTGCGTGGTGAGTGCATCCATGTGGTCCGCCCACTTCTGCAACCAGTCCCGCGCCTCGGTGCTATAGCGGTGCACGTCGTAGATGGCGCTTACCGAACTATCGACGTGGTTGAGGATGCGATCCTGAACAACGCGCGGGCAGCCGAGCTTTGCAAGCCCGGTCGCGACCGTGCGGCGAAGATCGTGAACGGTCCACGGCACTTCTATCGGATCAGGCGCCGGCTTGTCGCCGTCTCGCTGCCGCGCATAGTACTGAGCAAAGCCCAGGACTTTCTGCGCCACGTGTCGGCCACCCCGCGGGGACGGGAACACATACACCTGATCTATTCCCTGGCGGGACTTCAGTAGCTCAACTGCCTGTTTCGGCAGCATCACATCGTGCGGCTCGCCATTCTTCGTTTCGCGGATCGTCCACACGCCCCGATCGAGGTCTATGTCGCGCCAGATAGCGGCGACCACCTCGCCCGAACGAGAGCCGGTCAGCAGCACCAGCGACAGCGCCTCCCGCACCGTGCGGCTGTAGGGGCTGTGGGGTAGCCACTTCAGGAACTTCGCCAGCTCGGCGTCCGTCAGAACGCGCTTCCTGCGCACCTGCGGCGCTCCTTTGATGCCAAGCGTCGGCGCGAGGAATTCGTCCGGCAGCCGCCCTTGTTCGATCGCATAGGCGTAGGCGCACCTGATCCGGGACAGAAGTTGCGTTGTCACGCGCGGCGCTGTCGCCATCCTCGGCCGGATTACTTCGTCCTGCAGCTCGCGCCGCGTGATCTGCAGCGCCGGCCGGTGGCCGAGCACCGGCAGCAGGTCCTGGCGCAGTATCCGGGCACTCTCGGCGCCGCGCTTCTGGCCCTTGAGCACTTCGTCGATGTATTCGTTGACCAGATTTTCCAGCGTATAGGTCGCCTGGCGCTGCGCGAGCCGTTCGCGGGTCGCCTGCTCCCGCTCCTTCCGCTTCTCGAGCTGGGGGTCTTTGCCCTGCTCGCGCTCCAGCCGCTTCCTTGCGACGGCGTCCCGCGCCTTCGAAAGCGTGAGCGGTCCGACCTCGCCCAGCCTGATCTCGCGCAGCGCGCCGTCGCGGGAGCGGTAGCGATAGAAGAAGACCTTCAGCCCGGATGCCAGACAGCGCACGCGCAATCCGGCACACTGGGCGTCGCCGCGCTCCTCGCCTGCCTGCATGTACGCGATAATCGCGGCGGTCAGGGGCTGCGGTTTTTTCAGTGTGGATTTGCGCGCCATCCAACCTCTCAAAAGATCGACCTATACCGGCACCTACACTGAATCGGCGGACAAGGACTTGCAAATACTTGCCCGGACTTGAACAGAAAAAACATAGATCAAGATAAATTTCTCTTGTCGCGACAAGGTATTACAGCGCAAAACGGCGTGAAAGACAAGGGGCCGGATGCGTCCGGAATTTCCGGACACACCCCGATGATGCAGCAGTACCTGCGCATCAAGTCCGAGCATCCGGACATCCTGCTCTTTTACCGGATGGGCGACTTCTACGAGCTGTTCTACGACGAC
>Ga0307373_10005160_pt1 | contig 21551 bp, 22 predicted proteins | sample OX2MG_FD_202534 | JGI IMG/M metagenome (GOLD analysis project Ga0307373, IMG submission 202534) | Soil microbial communities from Risofladan, Vaasa, Finland - OX-2 | ecosystem: Environmental > Terrestrial > Soil > Coastal area > Acid sulfate soil | place: Finland: Risofladan, Vaasa | collected...
CCTGGCCGACGGCACCGACGTCTCCTGGATCTGGGATGTGGACTTCGAGCAACTCGAGGGGGCCGAGCTGGTGGTGCCGACCGGGAGTCGGGCCGCCGACCTGGCCCTGCGCCTCAAGTACGCCGAGGTCGCCGCCGACCCCGCCCAGGTCGACCTGGAGGGCGCCCTGGACAGGATTGTGGCGGGGACGCCGCCGGGGCGGGAAGCGCACCTCCTCCTCACCTACACCGCCCTGCTCCAGCTGCGCCAGCTGCTGGTCAAGCGGGGTTGGCTGCAACCCTTCTGGTCGATTTGAACACCCTCCGCATCGGCTGGCTGTATCCGGACCTGATGAACATGTACGGCGATCGGGGCAACATCATCGCCCTCGTCCGCCGGGCGCGCTGGCGGGGCGTCGAGGTCCAGGTCCGGGACATCGGTCTGGGGCTGGCAGCTGGCCTGGAGGAGATCGATCTCTTCTTCTTCGGGGGCGGACAGGACAAAGAGCAGACCCTCGTCTACCAGGATCTGTTGCAGTACAAGGCGGCCGCACTCAGCCGAGCCCACGAGCGGCAGGTGGTGATCCTGGCCGTCTGTGGCGGTTACCAACTTCTGGCCCACCACTACGAGACTCCGGACGGGAAGCGGCTGCGCGGGTTGGGCCTCATCGACGCCCACACCGTGGGTGGGGCCGAGCGCCTGATCGGCAACGCCGTGGTGGAGTCGGAAGCAAGCCTTGGACTCATGCCCAAGACCCTGGTCGGATTTGAGAACCATAGCGGGCGAACCTGGCTGGGAGCCGGAGTGCGGCCGCTGGGCCGGATCCTGAGCGGGTACGGGAACAACGCCCAGGATGGGAGCGAGGGGGCGGTCAGCGGCAACCTCATCGCCACCTATCTGCACGGCAGCCTGCTGCCCAAAAACCCGCACCTGGTCGACTGGCTCTTGGAGCGAGCGCTGGGGGAGGCTCTGGGCCCGCTCCAAGATGAGGTCGAGTGGGACGCCCATGAAGCCGCCCGGGCGCGGACGATGGGCCGCCGGAGCGGCTAACCGCCGGGGATGATGACGCTGCTCAGCAGGGTCTTGAAGAGCCCCGTGCCGGAGCCCGCCGAGGCCGACTGGTGAAAATCGAAGAGCGCGGCCAGGGTGGCGAACTGCGCCGAGGCCACGAACTCGTAAGCGCCCGAATGGAGCTTGTAGACGGTGAGGTAGGTGGTCTTGCCGTAGATGAGGATGGGTGACTCCTGGCGGAGCTCGGTGGCGGCGGCGGCTGGGGCCTTGGGCAACTGGGCGGTGGTGGTCGCGGTCTGAATCGAGAGGCTGGCCTGGCTCTGATCGCTGGGCGGGGCCGACATCACTGCCGGGTTCCCGGACACCAGTGACCAGCTGCTGGGGAAGAGATTGGAATAGCCCGAGGTCGATTCCACGTGCTGGCTGACGGCCTCATCGATGAGTAGGGCGGGGTCGTCGCTGACGTAGCCCTCGGTGCCCGAATCGGCGAAGCGTACGTGCAGCCATCCGGCTCCCGCGTCGGTCGCCGCAACCAGGTCCAGAACGTTCAACTCGGCCCCCTGGCTGAGCGTGGTCAAGACCTGGCCCTGGGGGTTGGGGGAGGCGCGCAGGTTGAGGCCCAGGGGGCTCAGGACCCAAACCGCGGCCGGCAGGCCGGAAGGTGACGGCGAAGGCTGAAGGGGAGACGGCGACGCCCTTCGGGCGCTCGAAGCCAACCGATCGAGGCCCCCGTTGCCGCTGCAGCCGACAATCAGGAGGCACCCGATCACGGCGCCCACCACCCCTATAATTCGCCTCACCCCGTGGGGATAGCCATTTGGGAGAAATACCACTCTCGACAGTCATCCTAGCCGCCGGATTGGGGACGCGGATGCGCTCCAAGCGCGCCAAGGTCCTCCATCCACTGGCCGGGCGCGCAATGATCGACCACCTCTTGGCGACCTGTACGGAAGCCGGCCTGGGGGAGCCGATCGTGGTCGTCTCCCCCCGTCAGGGTGAGGTCGCCGCGCACCTCGAGGGGCGCTGCCGGCTGGTCTTGCAGCCGCACCCGGGGGGCACCGGGGATGCCCTTCAACAGGCCGCCGGGCTGCTCCCTCCGGAGGACCTGGTCCTGGTCTTGAACGCGGATTCCCCGCTGGTGCGGGCGCCCACCCTGGAGCTCATCGTCGCCACCCAGCGCCAATCCAACCGGGCCGCGACCATGGCCACCGTGCTCGATCCGGGCCGCCGCGACGGCCGGGTTCAGCGGGGCCCGAGCGGCGAATTCTTGCGCGTCGTGGAGCATCGCGATGCCGCCACCGAGGCGCTTTCGAGCCCGGAGATCAACGTCGGCATCTACTGTTTCGAGGGCCGCAGGCTGTGGCCCTCTCTGCGCGGTCTGAAGCCGAACAATGCCGCCCACGAGATCTACCTGACCGACGTCCTGGCCCTGCTGGCACCGATCGAGACGGTCCTCGTGGACGACGCCGAAGAGGTCATCGGAATCAACGATCGGGTGCAACTGGCGCGAGCCGAGCGGATTCTGGCCCGGCGTCTGCTGGAGCGGCTGATGCTGGGCGGGGTGACGGTCAAGGATCCCGCCAGCACCTGGGTGGACGCCGACGTGGTGGTGGGTCAGGACACCGTCCTCGAACCCTTCACGATCCTGCGCGGGGCAACCGTGATCGGCGAGGACTGTCACATCGGGCCCTTCGCCGACATCGGCGACTGCCGCCTCGGAGATCGGGTGCGCGTCGACCACTCCTGGCTGCGCCAGAGTGTCATCGCCTCCGACTGCGATTGTGGCCCGTTCAGCAAGCTCCGGCCCCAGACCAGCCTCGATGAGAGGGTGCACGTGGGCAGCTTCGCCGAACTGGTGCGGAGCCGGATCGGACGCGGCAGCAAGGTGCCTCACGTCTCCTATCTGGGCGACGCCGAGGTGGGGGAAGGGGTCAACATCGGAGCCGGGACCATCACCGCCAACTACGATGGCGTCAACAAGAATCGGACGGTGATCGAGGACGGTGCCTTCATCGGGGTCGACACCATGCTTCGGGCCCCGGTTCGAATCGGACGAAAAGCCGGGACGGGCGCCGGCTCGGTGGTGACCCGCGATGTGCCAGCCGGCGCCACCGCGGTGGGGATGCCGGCGCGGGTCCTAAAGCGCGATGGAGAGGGAGGCGTCACCAGGCGATGATTGGAAGGTTGCAGACGGCGGTCGAGTTTGCCAGCGAGGAGAACTCGCCCTGGGGCGAGCTCAAGCTCATCTCGGGCTCGGCGAACCTGGAATTGGCCGGACTCATCTCGGGCGAGGTGGGGGTGGCGCTGACGGATCCGCGCGTGGCCCGCTTCAGCGACGGCGAGATCGACGTCAAAATCCAGGAGTCGATGCGGGGCCACGACTGCTTTGTGATCCAGCCGACCTGCCATCCCGTCAACGAGAACCTGATGGAGCTGCTCATCATCCTGGATGCCCTGCGCCGGGCCTCGGCCGGACGCGTGACCGCGGTCATCCCCTACTACGGGTACGCCCGTAAAGAGCGGAAATCGCAGCCTCGGGAGCCGATCACGGCCAAGCTGATCGCCAATTTCGTCACCCTGGCGGGCGCCGACCGCCTGCTTTTGATGGACCTCCACGCCGACGCCATCGAGGGCTTCTTCGATGTTCCCACCGACCACCTGAGTGCGCACAAGATCCTCGCCGCCCACGTTAACTCCCTGGGTTTGGGCGCCTGCACGGTGGTGGCCCCCGACGCTGGCGGCGCCAAGCGGGCCGAGGCCATGGCCCGGCTGCTGAACGCGCCCCTGGTCTTCGTCTACAAGCGGCGGCCCCGCGATGAGGTCTCCGAGATCCTGGACATGGCGGGTGAGGTGGAGGGCCGCGACTGCGTGGTGGTGGAGGACATCATCTCGACCGGCGGCACCATGGTCGAGGTGGCGCGGGCGCTGAAGGCCCACGGTGCCCGCCACGTGATCATCGCCTGCACCCATCCGGTGCTCACCCTGGGCGCCGTCCAGCGGCTGCGCGAGGCGCCCGTGGACGAGGTCATCGTCACCAACTCCATCCCCGTTCCGCCCGACAACCTGGGCCCTCCGCTGACCGTCCTCAACATCGCCCCCCTGCTGGCCGAGGCGATCGTGCGCGTGCATGAGAATCGAAGCGTCAGCGAGCTCTTCAGGTAGGACTTGGACCCCAGCGCCTGGGGGGAGGCGGTCCTCCTCGCCACCTGTGTTCTGGTGTCGGCATTGGCCTCCGCGACCGAAACCGCGCTGACCTCGGTCGGTCGGCTGCGGATTCGGCATCTGGCGGAGGAGGGTAGCGCTGTGGCCGGCGTCCTGCACCGCCTGCAGCAGGATCCAAATCGGTTCCTCTCGACCGTCCTCATCGTCAATACCGTGGCCCTCATCCTGGCCTCCTTTGCGGCCACCCTGCTCAGCTTGCGATTCCTGCCCGCCGCCCTCGGTTTTGCCGGCTCGCTGGCGGTTTCGCTTCTGCTCAGCGTTTTTTTGCTGATTTTCGCCGAGGTCACGCCCAAGTCGCTGGCCATCCGCAACGCGGAGCGGGTGGCGCTGGCGGCGGCGGGTCCCGTCGCCCACCTCTCCCGGGTGCTGCGGCCGGTGCTCTGGTTCATCACCTGGCTGGCGCGTACGGTCACCGGTGGTCGCGCCGTGCACGCCCCCTATCTGACCGAGGAGGAGCTGATGACGCTGCTCCACGTCTCCGAGGAGCAGGGGGTGATCGAGGAGGAGGAGCGGGAGATGATCCACGGGATCATCGAGATCGGGGATAAGGCGGTGCGCGAGGTGATGGTGCCGAGAACCGACATCGTCGCCATCGAACGCTCTGCGGGGCTGGATGAGGTGGTGGCCCTGTTCCGGCGCCATCACCTCACCCGGCTGCCGGTGATGGACTCCGACCTCGATCACATCGTCGGGCTGCTCTTGGTCAAGGACCTGGTCGAGGAGTTGACCGAGCCCGGCCGGTCCTTCGACATGGCTCGCTTGATGCGGCCCATCCAGCACGTGCCGGAACAGAAGATGGTGGATGAGCTCCTGCACCAGATGCAGCAGGACAAGGTGCACATGATGGTGGTGGTCGACGAATACGGCGGCACCTCGGGGCTGGTCACGCTGGAGGATCTGCTGGAGGAGATCGTGGGCGAGATCCGAGACGAGTTCGACGCCGGTGAGCTGGACTTGCTCCAGCTCACCGATCTCACCACCGCTCTGGTCGACGCGCGCCACTCGCTGGCCGAACTAAACGAGATCCTCGGGCTGGGCCTGGAGGCGAGCGAGGATTACGACTCGGTCGGTGGCTACGTGCTGGCGACGCTGGGCACGGTGCCTAAGTCCGGCACCCAATTCCAGGTCGGGGAGGTGGGCTGGACGGTGACCCAAGTCAACGACCGGCGGGTGCTCCAGGTGCGTCTGGAATCCACTCAACCCTGGCCCGCTCCGGCCCTGGAGGAGGCGGGCCTGGTGCCGCCCAGCGGGCCGTCCGCGCCGGCGGAGGGCGGAGGGTAGGGCCGATCGCCACCTATCGCGATGAGGCGGTGGTTCTGCGCAAGCTCGACTACGGCGAGGCGGATCGGATCTACACCCTCCTGACCAAGGAGCACGGCAAGCTAGGCGCGCTGGCCCGCGGTGTGCGCAAGAGCACCAGCAAGCTCAGCTCCTCACTCGAGCTGTTCGCCCGCATCGACGTGCAGCTGGCCCGCGGCCACAACTTGGACGTGGTCACCCAGGTGGTGAGGGTGCCCGGCCCGCGCCTTGGTCCTGACCTCGGCCGCACCGCCTACGCCTCCCTGGTGGCCGAACTGGCGGACCTCGCGACCGAGGACCGCCACCCCCTGGAGGGCATCTTTGAACTGGTCGTCTTCGCGCTCGAGGACATCACCCTGAACGAGCCGAGGCCGGCGGCGGCGTGGTTTCTGTGGGCCGCCCTGAACCTCCTTGGTTACGCCCCCGACCTGATGGAGTGCGACCGCTGCCGGTCCCCGCTCCAAGAGCAGTCGCATCCCTTCTCGCCCACCCTGGGCGGCTTTCTGTGCCCCGCCTGCGCCCCCGCCGGCCTCCCCCTGGTCCCGCCGGCGGCGCTCAAGGTGCTGCGCGTCATGGCGCGGTCCGACATCGACCTTTATCGACGCCTCAAACTGGACGACGGACTTCTGGCGGCGGTGGAGGGGGTGTTGGAGACGCAGATGGAGCACCACCTCGATCGCCGCCTTCGCTCGCTTCGGTTTCTCCGGCAGATGAGGATCAGTGCATGACGATCGACCAGGCGGCGGTGATGGACAAGGTGGTGGCGCTCTGCAAGCGCCGCGGCTTCGTCTATCCCTCGAGTGAGATCTACGGTGGCATCAACGCGCTCTACGACTACGGGCCCTACGGCGTGGCCCTGCGCCGCAACATCCGCAACCTATGGTGGCGGCACGTGGTCGAATTGCGCGACGACGTGGTCGGTCTGGAGGCGTCGATCATCATGGCGCCCGAGGTCTGGGTCGCGAGCGGACACGTGGACGGCTTCACCGATCCGCTGGTCGATTGCCTGGGATCCTGCAAGAAGCGCTGGCGCGCCGACCACCTGGAGTCTGATCGTTGCCCCGAATGCGGGGGGGAACTGGGGCCGGCGCGCCAGTTCAATCTCATGTTCAAGACCTTCATCGGGCCCCTGGAGGCGAGCTCGGCCCAGGTTTACCTGCGGCCCGAGACCGCCCAGGCCATGTTCGTGGACTTCAAGAACGTCCTCAACTCGATGCGGGTGCGGCTACCTTTCGGGATCGCGCAGCAGGGCCGCAGCTTTCGGAATGAGATCTCACCCGGCAACTTCATCTTCCGGCTGCGCGAGTTCGAGCAGATGGAGATGGAGTTCTTCGTCCGTCCGGGTGAGGACGAGGAGTGGCATCGGCACTGGATCGAGGAGCGTCATCGCTGGTATCTGGAGGTGCTGCAACTGAACCCGGAGAGGGTTCGAATCCGCGCCCACGAGGGGGCCGAGCTGGCCCACTACGCCAAGGCCACGAGCGACATCGAATACCACTTCCCGTTCGGATGGGGGGAGCTGGAGGGCGTCGCCAACCGCACCGACTTTGACCTGCGCCAGCATCAGCAGCACTCCCGGCAGGACCTGACCTACACCGACACCCAGACCAACGAGCGCTACCTTCCCTACGTCATCGAGCCCGCCGCCGGGGTCGATCGGATCATGATCACGCTTCTGGTCGACGCCTACCGGGAGGAGGAGGTGCGGGGGGAAACCAGGGTGGTGTTGGCCCTGGCCCCGCGGCTGGCGCCAATCCAGGTGGCGGTCATGCCGCTGTCAAAGAAGGAGGAACTGATCGGGCCGGCGCGGCGGTTGCAGTCGCTCCTGCGCCCCCACTTCCGCACCGAATACGATCAGACCGGCGGCAACATCGGGCGACGCTACCGCCGTCAGGACGAGATCGGCACCCCCTTTTGCGTGACCGTCGACTTCGACACCCTGGACGATGAGTGCGTGACCATCCGCGAGCGCGATTCGATGCAGCAACGGCGGGTGCCCATCGCCGAGGTGGCCCAAAATCTGCGCGGCGAGCTCGAGTAGGGTCCGTCCGGTCGGGGCTCGGCTCCCCAGCACCGCCTCGATCGTGCGGGTGCCACCCGCCGTCGCCGCCCTTGGCTGAGGCTCCGGCTCGTTCCGATCGAGGTTGCAACGGTCGTTACATTCAAGCTCGCCGGGCGCCCATTTCCGGGACTGCGCGCACGCTGCGGGGACGGATGCCCAATGCCCCAGCCTCCCCCGAATCTATAAGTTATGTGCCATGAGGGTTGCTGCGGAGAACGCTACGAAGTGGGTTTACATGTTCGGCGAGGGGTCGGGCGCAATGAAGGACCTGCTCGGCGGAAAGGGTGCCGGGGTGTCGGAGATGACCCGCGCTGGAATGCCGGTGCCGCCCGGATTCACGATCACCACCGACGCTTGCCGCGCGTATTTCGGGTCCGCCCATTCCTTTCCCGCCGGGATGTGGGACCAGGTGCTCGCCGCTCTGGCTGAGACCGAGAGGATGACGGGCAAGGGTTTTGGTGATCCGGGCAATCCGCTCCTGGTCAGCGTGCGCTCGGGAGCCCCGATTTCAATGCCCGGCATGATGGACACGATCTTGAACCTGGGGCTCAACGCCCAAACCCGGTCGGGGCTCGAGGGCCTGACCGGGGATGCGCGTTTCGCCCTCGACGCGCAGCGCCGGTTCATACAGATGTTCGGGAAGATCGCCAAGGGCGTGGACGGCGATCGGTTCGAGGACGAACTCTCACAAGCCCGCCGAGAAGCGGGGGTGAAGACGGATCCGGAACTCAGTCCCGATCAACTGCGCAGGCTCGTCGAACGCTTCCTGGCCATCTACCAGGAGGCCACCGGGCAGGCCTTTCCAGAAGATCCCAGAGAGCAGCTCCGACAGGCGGTGGAAGCCGTGTTCGAGTCTTGGGACGGCCGCCGGGCGCGAGACTATCGGCGACAGGAGCGGATTCCAGACGACCTCGGCACAGCCGTCAACGTGCAGATGATGGCCTTCGGCAACATGGGCGAGAATTCGGGCACCGGGGTTGCCTTCACCCGCAACCCGATCACCGGCGCCAACGAGCTCTATGGCGACTATCTGGTCAATGCCCAGGGCGAGGACGTGGTGGCCGGCATCCGCGAGACCGAGTCCATCGCTGATCTGGAGCTCCGCCTGCCCGATGTGTATGGCCAGTTCGTGGGCTTTGCCCAGGCCCTGGAGCGCCACTACCGGGATATCCAGGACGTGGAGTTCACGGTCGAGCGGGGCAAGCTCTACCTGCTCCAGACGCGCAACGCCAAGCGCAGCGGGGAGGCGGCGGTCAACACCGCCATAGATCACGTCCGGGAGGGCCTGATCACCCGCGAGCAGGCGCTACTGCGGGTCGAACCTGGCCATCTGGAGCAGCTCTTGCACCACCGGATCGATCCCGCTGCCGACGCGCGGCCGATCGGTCGGGGCAAGCCGGCCTCGCCGGGGGCGGCCACCGGGGCTGCGGCTTTCGACGCCGACACCGCCGAGGAGTGGGGCCAGCAGGGGCGGGCGGTGATCCTGGTCCGGGTCGAGACCAGCCCCTCTGATGTGCACGGCCTGATTCAGTCCAAGGGCGTGCTGACCTCCACCGGTGGAACCGCCAGCCACGCGGCCCTGGTCGCTAGGGGAATGGGCAAGCCCTGCATTGTGGCCGCCTCGGAGTTCCTCGTCGACCTGGCCCAAAAGAGCTTCAGCGTGGGCTCGCTCACGGTTCATGAGGGGGACGAGATCACCATCGACGGCAGCACCGGCGAGGTATTCCTGGGATCGGTGGCGACCATCGAGCCCGTGCCCAGCGAGAACTTCCTGACCCTGCTGAGCTGGGCCGACGAGTTCCGCCGCCTCCAGGTCTGGGCCAACGGTGACTACCCTCGTGACGCCGTCAAGGCGGTCGCCAACGGAGCCGAGGGGATCGGGCTCTGCCGGACCGAGCACATGTTCATGGAGGAGGACCGGCTGCCCATCGTCCAGGCCATGATCATGGCCAAAGATACGGCCGCGCGAGAGGAGCAACTGGAGCGCCTGCTGCCCATTCAGCGGGGCGATTTCGAGGGCATCCTGCGTGCCATGTCGGGCAAGCCGGTGATCATCCGGCTCATCGACCCACCCCTGCACGAGTTCCTGCCGCGTTACGACCTGCTGGTGGAGCAGACCGTGCAGCTCCGCATGAGCGGCTCCGATCCGGAAGAGCTGGCGCGGTTGGAGGCGGTCCGGGCCCGGGTCGAAGAGCTCCACGAGGTCAACCCGATGTTGGGACTGCGGGGGGTGCGGCTGTCGATTCTCTACCCGGAGATCACCCGCATGCAGGTCCGGGCCATCATGGAAGCCGCCAGCAAACTCAAGAAGGAAGGCCTTGACCCCCGGCCCGAGATCATGATTCCGCTGATTGGGACGCTGGAAGAGTTGAAGATCGTCAAGGCGCAAATGCAGCCGGTGGTGGAGGCGGTGGCGCAAGAGCAGGGGCTCGAGGTTGAATACAAGTTCGGAACCATGATCGAGGTGCCCCGAGCCGCCATGATCGCGGGCGAGATCGCCAGCGAGGCGGAGTTCTTCAGCTTTGGCACCAACGACCTGACCCAGACCACGTTTGGATATTCGCGCGATGACGCAGAAGTCAAGTTCCTGGTGCGCTATCTGGAGCAGCGGGTGCTGAAGGCGAATCCCTTCGAGACCATCGACCGCGCCGGGGTGGGTCGGCTCATGGCGCTGGCCGTGAAGGAGGGCCGGGCCCAGCGGCCGGATCTGGAAATCGGCATCTGCGGCGAGCACGGCGGCGATCCCCAATCGATCCAGCTTTGCCACGAGTTGGGCCTGAACTACGTTTCCTGCAGTCCGTTCCGGGTTCCGGTGGCGCGCTTGGCCGCTGCTCAAGCGGCGTTAAGAGGTAAGGCGGCAGGAGCGGGCCGGGAACAGTAGAGTCGGGCCATCATGCCAGGACGCCTTGATGACGACAGCGTGGCGCGCATCAAGGCCCGGCTGAACCTGGTCGAGGTCGTCCAGGAGCACGTCCGGCTGCGCAAACAGGGGCGGGAATGGGTGGGTCGGTGCCCATTCCATCAGGAGAAGACACCCAGCTTCGCGGTCAGCGAGCAGAAGCAATCCTGGTTCTGTTTTGGCTGCGATGAGGGCGGGGACATGTTCACCTTCGTCGAGAAGATCGAGAAGATCGACTTCAAGCAGGCCCTGGCCAAGCTGGCCGAGATGGCCGGGGTGGAACTGGAGGACGAACGGGGCCCGGAGCGGGAGCGCGCCCGCACCCGGAGGTCGGTGATCGAGCTCAACGGCCTCGCCGTCCAGTACTACGAATACCTGCTGCATTCGACTCCTGCCGGGGAAGCCGCCCGGGACCTGTTGCAGCGGAGGGGGGTGGAGGAGGAGACAGCGCGGCGATTCGGGCTTGGTTACGCACCCGGCGGCCGCAGCTTTGCCTCCTTCCTCACCCGACGCGGGCGCTCGCTGGAGGACGCCCGGGCGGCGGGACTGGTGCGCCGCGACGGTCACGACTTTTTTTCCGATCGCGTCATGATCCCAATTCGCGATGAGAGCGGGCACCCCCTGGCCTTCACTGGTCGCGCCCTGAGCGAGGGCGACCAGCGCAAGTACGTCAACTCACCGGAGACGGTGGCCTACGTCAAGGGCCGCGTCCTCTTCGGCTTGGATCTGGCCCGGGCTCGCATCGGCGAGGTGGGCCAGGCGGTGCTCATGGAGGGTCAGTTCGACGTCATCGTGGCCCATCAATTCGGGGTTGGCAACGCCATCGCCAGCTCCGGCACCGCCTTCACCGAGGACCAACTCCGGCTTCTGAAGCGCTTCACCGAGGAGTTGCTGCTGGTCTTCGACAACGACGAGGCGGGCAGCCGGGCGCGCTATCGCGTGATCGAACTGGCGGCCAATCAGGGCATGCGAACGCGGGTGGGCGAACTCGGCCAGGGGGCCAAGGACCCGGACGAATTCCTCCGCGCCGGCGGCGACTGGGAACGATTGGCTCGCGTGGCCCGCCCGGGCTGGGAATTCTGGATCAGGCAGCTCATCGCCGGTCTCAACCCGCGCCAGCCGCGCGACTTCGAAGTGGCCCTGAAGAACGTCAACGGGGTGCTGGCACGGATCGAGGATCCAGCCATCCGGGAGAGCAACCGTCGCGACGCCGCGCTCTGGCTGGGCGTTGACGACCACCTCCTCGTCTTCCGGGCCCCGGCCACCGGCCGCCGGCCGCCGCCGCCGGTCGCCCGCGAGCAGGTCGCCCGCGAGCAGGTCGGGCAAGAGCCACCGGGGGCGCCGGTGGGCGCCTCAGACACCCTCCCCTCCCAAAGGGTGGCCTACCTGCTGCAGGTGCTGGCCTGCCGACCCGACGCCCTGAACCGAATCCGACCGCTGCTCGATTCAGGTTTCTTGGAGGACTTTGATCGCGCCGCCCTGGCACGCATGGCGGGCGCTCTGGACCAGGGCGGGGAAGGGGAGCTGAACCGTCAGCTGGAGTCGTTCCCTCCTGCCGAGGCACGCCTGGTGCGGCGTGCCTGGGCGACCCCGCCGCCCGGGCTGGACGACCCGGCGGTGGACGATGTCGTACGGAAAATTGAGGCTGCCGCCGGTCAGCGGCGGAGATTAGCAATAATCAGGGATCTTGCCGAGGCGGAGCGCACGGGGGATGCGGCCAGGGTTTCGGACCTTGAGGCCGCATACGTCAGTGAGCTTGGGGATCGAGCGCCTTGAAGTGGGTAAGGGAGACTAGGTGGGGAAGACAAGGGAAAAGGTCGAACTGAGATTTGAGGACCTGCTCCTGCAGCAGGCCGAAGCGCTGATCGTCAAAGGCAAGGAGCAGGGATACCTGACCCCCGACGACGTGCTGGACGGGTTCTTGGACCTGGACGCCGAACCCGACCACATCTCGCGCATCTTCGCCGCCTTCAAGGAAATGGGGATCGAGATCTCCGACTCTGACCGGGAGTTCGACGAGAAGGAAGACGCCGACGACGACGTTCTGGCCGAGATCGAAATGATGGATTCGGTCTCACTCGATGACCCGGTCCGGATGTACTTGAAGGAGATCGGCCGAGTAAGTCTGCTGACGGCGGCGGATGAGGTCACCCTGGCCCGCGCCATTGAAGCCGGCGGCGCCACCGAGCAGCTAATTACCCACTCCATCGACATGAAGGACAACCTGGGACGGATGCGCCACGGCGGCCACATCCTGATCGATCTGCTCACCTTGCCCGATGAGTCCGACCGCGCCAACGTCATCAGCATCGTTCTTCGCCGCGACGAGAGCCAGCAGCTGCGCCTCTTCCGGACCCTCATCCTGGCCAGCGAAGAGCTTCCCGCACTGATGGACCAGGTCGGCGTCGCGCGGGTTAACGAGGTCGGCAGGCTGAAGGACGCCGTGCAGCTGAAGGAGGAGCTGGAACGGTTGGTGGAATCCAAGCCGTCCTGGCAGAAGAAGCTGAATGCCATCTATGGCTCCGACGACCACCAATGCTGTGGCCAGCTGGTGGGCATCGCCAGGGGACTCCTGGAGCTTCGGCAGCTGGAGCAGAAGGCCCGTCGCGACCGCTTCCGCGGCGAGGACCCCAATCCCCCCAGCCCCGGCCGGATCCACTTCGAGGCGATCTATCAGCGCGCTTTTCAGAGCGCAGGTGCTCAGGACCGGGAACGGCTGGAGCTCTTTCGCGAGGTGTCGGAGCGTCTCGACGAGCGGGTGGTGGCGGCGATGGAGGCCAAACAGCGCCTGACCGAGGCCAACCTGCGGCTGGTCGTATCAATCGCCAAGAAGTACATCGGCCGGGGCATGTCGTTCCTGGACCTCATCCAAGAGGGCAACATGGGTCTGATCCGGGCGGTGGAGAAGTTCGACTTTCACAAGGGCTTCAAGTTCTCCACTTACGCCACCTGGTGGATCCGCCAGGCCATCACGCGCGCCATCGCCGACCAGGCTCGAACCATTCGAATCCCAGTCCACATGGTCGAGACCATCAACAAACTGGTCCGCGTCTCGCGCCGCCTGCTCCAGGAACTCGGCCGCGAGCCCTCCGATGATGAGATCGGGGAAGAGATGGGCATCACCGCCGATAAGGTGCGCGAGATCATCAAGGTCTCGCAGGACCCGGTTTCGCTGGAGACTCCGATCGGCGAGGAGGAGGATTCTCACCTCGGCGACTTCGTTGAGGACAAGGAGGCGATCTCACCCTCGGACGCCGCCTCGCTGACCCTGCTGCACAACCAGGTCGAGGACATCCTGGACACCCTCACCCCCCGCGAACGCCGCGTTCTGCAGCTGCGCTTTGGATTGATCGATGGCCACCAGCGCACCCTGGAGGAGGTCGGTAAGCGATTCGGGGTGACTCGGGAGCGGATCCGCCAGATCGAGGCCAAGGCCTTGCGCAAGCTCCGCCATCCGTCGCGATCCAAGAAACTTCGTGACTACTTGGAGTAGCGGCCCGGTCGGCACTGGACGTCGGCTCAACAGTTGGTCTAAGGTTTGCGCCGATGCCGGTCATCACGATTGGACGCGCGTACGGTGCGGGCGGAGAGACGGTCGGCCGCCTGGTCGCCGAAGGCCTCGGCCTGGAGCTGATCGACAGCAAGATCTGGCAAGAGGTGGCTCGACGGTTGGATCTTCCCGCCGAGGAGGTCCAGGAGCGGGAGGAGGAACCCGCCAGTCTGCTGGACCGCGTCCTGAGCGCGCTCGGGGCGGCTTCTGCGGACTACGCCACGGTGCCCGAGGCAGCGTGGTCGCCTCCCTATGGCGAGCTCGGCTCGGACACCCGCCAGGCCGTCCTGCGGGCCAGCCAGGAGGTCATCCGCGAGGCCGCCCGGGCGGGGGATGTGGTCATCGTCGGTCGCGGGGGGGGCTTTGTGCTGCGCGATCATCCCGGCGCCCTGCACTGCTTTCTTAACGCCCCCACCGCGGCCCGTGCGCACTGGACGATGGAACATCTGGGATTGGATGAGGAGGCGGCCAAGCGCCGCGTCAAGGAGGCCGACGCCAACCGCGCCGCCTACATCCACCAGGTCTACAACCACGACTGGCTTCGGGTCACCCACTACGACCTGGCCATCGATACTGGACGGTTGGGCTACGAGGGTGCCGCGACCGTGATCATGGCCGCCGCGCGGGCCAGCTGAGGCATCCCGGCGCGGGGCGCGCCAAGACGGTCGCCCGCTACGCTTACGGTGATGGAAGCCAACCAACCTAATTTCGTGGGATCGATGTTCTCCGGCGTGGACGGTTCCAGCGAAGGCGGGCGCCTCACGAGCAGCCGATTCAATTCCACCATGACCTTGTTCGCGGTCAGGTTGGCGGATTCAATTCGCAGCGGGGGCCAGGCGGGCAAGGTGCGGGTGACGCCCGAGTTGACCCCGAACGGATGGATCCTGAGCGTCACCTATGACGGGGAGAAGCCCAAGCAGGTTCCCAACCTGTGGTGTGGCCGCCCGGTTCGATTGGAAAAGTTGAAGGCACCAAGTGCCTAGGTTCACCTCGGCCTCAACCGTCAAAGAAGTCGTGGCGAGTCGGTCGGACGGCGACAAATTGCTCTTCGATCATGGCTACGAGGTGGGGAGCGCATTCGTCGACTACCTCTCGCAGTATCAGAGCCTGAAGGACGCCGAAAGGGCCGGGCGATTGCGGGAATTGCCTCGGCTACTGCAGGTGCTGAACCAGAACTGATCGCTCTTCGCATTGGGCGCCAGGGGGCTGCCCAATTGGTCACTAAGACCGTGTCCGGAGGGCTGGTATTGCAGGTCGCCGGAAAACGGCTCAGAGCCTCAGCCAGTAGAATCGTCGGGCGTCGCTCCGGAGTAGCTCAACGGTAGAGCAGGCGGCTGTTAACCGCAAGGTTTAGGGTTCGAATCCCTACTCCGGAGCCAATTTCTGATCTTAAATCGGTCGCCTTGGGTCTCTGCTGGGGACGAAATGCTCACGGAATGCTCACGGAGCGGCCTCAGAGCCGCACGGTGTTCGCTGGAGGCGCGATCAAGTGGATCTGCGGCAGCCCGCCGATGTACGGAGCGGGATAATCGCTGGACCTAAACAGGACGTCCATCGCTCGGAACTCAAGGTCCATAAAGGCGCCTTGCTCTCTCAGCGACGCGGGTTTCCGAAACTGCCACCCCGGAGTCTCGCAAACCTCCGTGAAGAACTCGGCGAACCTCTGGAAAAGGCCGAGGTAAGTCATGCGCCCTTCGGGGAACCCGTTGAAGTATCGTTGCCCTCCGCCCCTCGCAAAGGTAACTATATACCTGACTCAGCGTAATCTGATGTGCCCATGATAGAGTCCGGCTCATGGCGGGCGAACGCACCAACGTCTACGTGGACGGGTTCAACCTTTATTACCGGCTCCTAAAGGACAACCCAGCCCGTAAATGGACGAACCTCGTAGAGCTGTTTCGTTTGGTCCTGCCATCCAATGACATTCGTCGGGTTCGGTACTTCATCGCCCTGGTGAATGCGTGGCCCGAAGATCCAGGCCAGCCGGTTCGGCAGCAGACATATCTGCGAGCCCTTGACACCCTGGACGAAGTCTCGATCCATTACGGCAACTTTCGGCCTCGCACCAAGAGGCTTCGGCTGGCTAATCCTCGCCCCAAGGGTCCCAAGACTGCCCTAGTCACGTACAGCGAGGAAAAGGGGTCCGATGTCAATTTGGGATCGTGGCTCTTGCTTGATGCCGCCCGCAACGACTTCGATGTGGCGGTAGTCGTATCGGATGACTCTGACCTCTTGACCCCGGTCCGTATGGTCACCACCGACCTTCATAAGAAGGTCGGAATTCTGAATCCGCAGCAGAAAGGGGCTTGTCAGTTGCGCGAGGCGGCGACTTTCGTCCGGCGCCTTCGGGCTGGCCCCTTGGCTGGATGCCAATTCCCGGACGAGATGACCGATGTAAACGGAACATTTCATCGGCCCCCGTCATGGGCCTAGGTTCCTTAAATGCTTCATGGGCCGCCGTCGGTGGCATACTAGCTACGAACCCCCCTATCGCTTAGGTGGTAGGGTGCGGGGCCGCCCCTTCAAGGGGGGCGGCCCCAGCTTAGGGTCCTACTGGGAGTGCCGGAGAGGGACGCTTCTCTCCGGTCTTCCGGTGCCTTACCGCATCGCCGATGTGCCCACGTCCCCTATAGGGCTCACGGCATCGCACGTTTGATGTTCCGATAGTACACGACCTACGGGCTCCGCACAACCTACGGGTGCAGGTTGGGCTGATTAATCAGGAATCTGTGGTAAGATCGTCGCCATGAGCGATCAGCCGCCAAGCCCGAAGCGCCAACAAGACCGCAGTCCAAGGTATCCAGCCATTGACCTCCAGACCGCCTTGGGGCGGGCTGTCGTCATCTACAAGAAGGAAGGCCGTCACGTCGTACCGAATGAAGTCGCCGCCCGGCATTGGGAGTTAAGTCCCAAGAGCAGCAGCGTTCTGACTACCACCGCTGCGTTGAGAGCCTACGGCCTGCTTGCAGATGGCCGAACTGCTGGAACGTCCGGCGTCGCCCTGACGGATTTGGGTTTTCGCTTGGCGGCCGACGAGCGCGGCATTAACCCGGATAGGCAGCGCCTCATTCAGGAAGCGGCGCTCAAGCCGACCGCCTATGCCGATGCTTGGAAGCACTACGAAGCGAGTCTGCCATCGGACGACCTCTTGGAGTACTACCTCAAGACGGAAAAGGGCTTCACTCACGACGGGGCAAGGGCATTTATCCGCAACTTTCGGTCTACGTTACGGTTTGCTGGAATCGGCCAGGGTGATAATCTAGGCGTTGATGCAACGGACGCTATTGGAGACGCACGAACCCGGCCCCAAGGTGGTGAGCGGCAAGCGGATGGAGCCCCACCAATGATCTCTACCACCCGAACCGAAGTCGTCGGAGCCGAGGTTCAGGTACCGATTGCTCGCGGAGAGTGGGCGACCATCGTCGGGCCCTTCCCGATGCCGAAGCCGAAGTGGGACAAGTTTCTTGAGATGTTGAAGACGATGGAATTCGCTCTCGTTGAGGAAGGAACCGACGACCCTAAGCAGATTTCGGATTCGGACCCGACCTCTTAGGTTTCTTCGCCCTTTCCTCATCCGCCTCACGTTTCGGGACGGCCAGGAGTTTACGGGTCAGACTCTTGAACTGCTGGAACTGGCTGGGCTCTTTCTCGGCCACGGCTTGATCCTACCCCCCTTCGGGGTACGCCAGACCGCTGACCCTTTCCCGGTCAATTCGCGGTAGGTGAGTCGCTTGCCGATCACAGATGCCGCAACCTTGGCGAACCGCTGGCGATCGGTCATTTCCCGGTTGTTGAATCGGAAGGCTTGCTCGTCCAAGTAGCGGAATAGGTGGAAGGGCTCGATGCTGACGTAGGTGCCCTTGATCGACCGCTTCAGGAGGCTCCAGAAGTTCTCCAACCCGTTCGTGTGGACTTCGCCATCGACATAAGCCTCGGCATGGTCGATGACCTTATGGATGTATTCGTCATCTAGCTTCCGATATGAGGCCAGCGCGTCGCTGTAGATGTGAGAGCCAATAGCGACAGCCCTGCTGATTTCGCCGTGGAGGGTGCGCCGCTTGGTGTTCTCCACGATCCGGTACTGAAAGTCACCGTGGCGCTCTAAGAGGCCCATGACGGCGACCTTCCCCACCATTCCGCGCGCCGTGCCCTTCGCCTTGCGCTTGCCGGGGTGCATGAACCGGGCCTTGCCGCCGATGTAGGTCTCATCAACTTCAACGTGGCCCGACAGCTTCTCGAACGTGCCGGTCTGCATCGCCAGCCGGATGCGGTCGAGCATGAACCAAGCGGTCTTTTGGGTGACGCCGATGGACCGGGCAATCTCGGCGGAGCTGACCCCATTCTTAGCATTGGAGATCAGCCATATGGTGGCAAACCACTTATCCAGCCCAACCGGCGAGTCCTCAAAGATCGTCCCGACCTTCACGGAGAACTGCCGCTTGGGGTGCTTGCCCTTGCATTGCCAGACCCGACGGGACGCCATGAACGTCACCTTCTCGTCGCCACACGTTGGGCACTTGACCCCATCCGGCCAGCGCAGGCTGACCATGAAATCAAGGCAAACGTCCGGGTCTGAGAAGTGCCGGATTGCCTCCACCAGGGTCTCCGGTTCGCGCTCTGCCATGCCACAATCATAGCAGATTGGCTGAGTCAGGTATATAGTTACCCTCGCAAAGGCCTCCTTCGTCTCTGGATTCGCGTAGTCACGGCCCCAGAAGTCTTCCTCTCCACGGCCCCCCAACCCTCCGGCTCAACGTGACCGTCACGGATTCGGGCCTGAATTCAGGCCCTACAGAACGCCGTTACCTACAGGCGTGACGCGCGCCCAAGAGCGGTCGTTACCCTAGCGAACTCGGGGGAGGCGGGGGAGGAGCTGTCATCGGTGGGGGAGGGACAGCGGACGTCGGAGCGAAGGCGCGGGGCCCCTCGGCCAGTATTGACGTGTTCTCGTAGATCTTGAAGAGAACGATAATGACTTCCAAGATCACACGAATGTAGATTAGGTAGGCAAGGGAGAGCAGCGGACCGAATATCAGAAGAACAACGACTCCCCCGAAAGCGCTGGCCCGAAATGCGGACACCACAAAGATGAGGTATAGGAAGGCAATCGCGACCATTCCCAGTGCGTAGAGCACCGAAATGACACGCCTTGTGATTAATGAGGTAAATGACATATCGAGAAGTGATCTCAAGAACCCCATCGAGTGCCCTCCTGACTGAAACGCCCGCGCGACGTCGAGCCGCCGCCGAACCGAGAAAGGGTCCTCACATCAGGCCATGTCGCCGGAATCATGTGCATCGGTAGCGCGCCCATTAACGCCGCGACTGTAGCAGGTTATCCTGCACCCGTCTAGTCAACGTATTCCCTATTACGAACGTTAGATTCCCACGAATGCTGCTTCGGTTCACGCTCGTTTCGGGCGTTGGCTAGAATGGGTCGTGCATTAGGAGATGCCGCATATGCGGCACGGCAACCTGGCCTAGGACAGTCAAGGTGCCAACCCACTACGGGGATGTGGTTCCGAGGAGGAGCAACGAAATGTCCAACATCCTTTCGGTCGCGCCTGGCGACCTCACCTACTGTCCTGACTGTGCCGATGTCTTCGGAGTCCTCGATAAAAGAGGCAAATGCTGCCTCTGCGACCGATCCGCCGCAATCACACCCTGGGTCGGCGGCACTTCCCGATAGCGTTCGAGATCTGCTGGTACTGTCAGGCGGGGATAATCCGCTCCGGCTCCAAGTGGAGCACCTACTACTGCGACGAGTGCCGCGGCCGCTTTCGTTGAGGACAGCCACATTTAGAACCACGAGAAGCGTCGGCGGCGCTCCTGGACGACCCGACAGCCAAGTGGTGGACATCTTACTCAGACCTCGTGCCACCGAGTGGCGCAGGCAAATGCCACGGGCCGACTGCATAGATGCGGCTTGCGTTACCAGAACGGGGCTTGGTGGCGTCCGCGACTAATACGCTACGCGCCCTGCCCGGGTCGGACGGGACGCGAACGCTTTCCTAAGCCGGATTCCACCGACGGTCCCCACGCGGGCGGTGTGGTGTCGGCTGGGAGAGCAGTTGGGCGGGCGAATCGGGGCTTAGGAAACGCGAAGAGGCGGCCCGCCTTACTGGAGCTAGCCCCACGGAGGACGAGGGACCTTGTCGCAAAGAGTCCCCAAATTGCCCAGTCGGCGGCCGCCAAGATTGGATCGGTCGGGCGATTCTGCTCGAGCAGCGTCAGGGGAATCGTTGCCGATCGCACCCAGCAACGCCAGTGGCAGGAAGAGGCGCTCTAGGCGTTCGTGGAGGCTCAACTGACCTGCAGCCGCATCCCCCAGGGATGCCGTGGTGGGTCCGGTGCCCTCCATCAGATAAGGCCCGTCCAATAAGCAACGCCCCCGTGAAACGAGCACGTTCCACTTCTGTGCTGGCTGTGGCTGTACGAGCCATCGCGACAGATCGCTGAAATCCCTTCCGCTCGAAGCTGAGCCAGGCTTGGCGTCGATGCCGGGGGGGCGGCAACAACGGGGACAGGCGCAACCGGTGCGGGCCGTGCGGCCACACCCTGGCCGAACGACGCCACGGGGTGGATCTCCATCCAGCCGTGGTCTGTGTCTAGAACCCATGCACCCGTGACAGCCACGTGTGCGCCGATGGCCGGGAGGGTCAACGGGTTGTGGTAGCCGGCGCAGGCAGAAACGGCGTCCGCTTGGGTGACGGTGCCGACGCAGACCGTTTCAAGAACGAGATCGCCGAGCTGCTGAGAAAGGTTGACTGGATTTAGGTACTGGCCTTGGCCAGCGTCGAGCCGCAGCAGCAGGTGACGGTCACCATCGGCCTCGTCGCGGATCACCGCGATAGTCCCGTTGACGGTCACGCAGGGGTTTAGAAGCCTCAGCCGGGCGGGGTGGTAGACGTGTGCAGTGGGGCTGCCGCATCCAGAGGCAAGGGCCGGAATGGCGGGCGTGGGCACTGGAGCCGCCGTAGCAGCCGGTGCCTGCGGGCTGGGCGTCCCTGCGGCAGGCGAATGGAGCGCAGCGCTAGGGCGTGCCACCGAGCGAGCACCTGCCGATGTCTGATCGGAGCAGGCCGTCACGATGATCATCAAGGCGGCAAGAACGGCCGCGAATGCAACGCGGCGCCAAGCCCTGGGGCGCGACTCAGGGCTCAAAGTCGCCTCATCGCTTTTTACGGCGAGGACTGACGGCGCGATCTACCGCTCGGAAGATGTCACGCTCGGCAGACTCCACTGGATGAACGACGCGGTTCTTGGCGCGCAAGGCGCGCCGTATCGGTCGCGGCGTGACCGATCGTTTCACAGAGCGCTTCAAGTGGCCGACGGGATGCAGCCAGGCGAAAAGGCAGCCAAGAGAGCCCATGGCGTCTACGCTCCCTGGCCCATCATATTCGCGCCAACAGATCGGCCTTTTTCGCCTCGAATTCCTCGGTTGTGAATCGACCCCTGGTCCCGCAGGTCGGCCAGCTTCCGAATCTGATCCGGTACATCAGGCGTGGTCGGCTGGGCGCTTTCGGGCG
>Ga0307373_10005162_pt1 | contig 21538 bp, 23 predicted proteins | sample OX2MG_FD_202534 | JGI IMG/M metagenome (GOLD analysis project Ga0307373, IMG submission 202534) | Soil microbial communities from Risofladan, Vaasa, Finland - OX-2 | ecosystem: Environmental > Terrestrial > Soil > Coastal area > Acid sulfate soil | place: Finland: Risofladan, Vaasa | collected...
CTGCTGCCCCTGAATCAAATTTTGAATTGCGAAGAGGCTCGGGCTGTTATCGCCGGCTTTCATGTTCGCGACCGTGTCCACTTCGTGCGGCTGCTCGAGCTCGGTGTTCTTGCGCATCGAGGCGCATTGGGTGACCGAAAGATTCTGCGCTTCGCACTGCTGGTCGACCATACGATCGATCTTCTTGCGCAAGCGCTTGATTTCCGCCTGTTGTAACTGTGCCTGGTCGATGAGCGCCGACTCATTCGCCCGCGTATGACCGGATAACGCGGCGGCCATGGCCGCGCGTATACTATCCGTTACTCTTGTTCCCGAATTGCTGCCGACGCTCCCTTCCGCGTCCTCGGCCGTGTTGGTCGTACCCGCCGGTCCGTCGTAGCCCTGGCGGTCGGGGGCCCCAAGGCGGGTGCCGCTCGCTTCGGAGCCGTTCGCGAAATTGGCCAGCGCCGAAGAGATCATGTCCGGCAATTTGCAGTCGAGTTTGCTCGACGGTTCGAGTTGGACCGCCTCGCCGGCGACCAGAACTTCGCTGCCGACGTCGCGGTCTTGCGTATGCACGTTGATAATCGCGTCGACCTGGTTCGGGTATTTTTCGACTGCGGCCTTCCTTAGCTCATCCACGACCCCGAGGTTCCCAGGGTCCATGGCCGCGGCGGAGAAAGGCTCCAGGTAGCCGACCTCTCCAACCTCCTTGTAGCAGGCGCTGTCGAGCGAGCCCTGCGTGACATAGATATGCCCGGCGGACCGGGATGCGGTCTGCGCAGCCGGCCGGCTAGCGGCCTCGGGCACCTTCGCGGTCGCGCAGGACGAAAGCCAACCCGCCGTTATCGCAATTGATGCCAGGTAACCAGCGACGCGTATCGCACCCATTGGAACCGGCCCCCAAGTCCGCGCTCCTCGACCGCAAGCTTCTTTAAAAACGCCTTGCCGATGCTGGCGAGGGAGCGGCATCCCCTCCTGCCGCGGCTAAGGTTATTTTGCCTGTTCGTGCTTTTCCAGTAGACGAAAGTCCGCGCCGTTGGTTACACCAAGGGTACCGGGCGCCGTCTGGCGCGAGCTTGAACGAATGCCGCTCGCACGGTACTAGAGGACTTGGCGGTACTAGAGCTTGTGACTGCGAATCCTGAAAGGAGCACCTCTCCATGCTAACGCTCTATTACGCTCCGGGGGCATGCTCGATGGCCTCGCACATCGGGATCGAAGAGAGCGGCGCGCCGTACGAGACCAAGCTGGTTTCGCTGACCAACGGCGAGCAGCGTTCCGAGGCCTACCTGAGAATAAATCCGCGCGGCAAAGTGCCGGCGCTCAGCGTTGACGGCGCGATCCTTACCGAGAACACCGCCATCCTGACCTACCTGGCGAAAAAGTTCCCGGCCGCGAAGCTCCTGCTCGCCGATCCGCTCGCCGAGGCGCGATGCATCTCGACGATGGCGTGGTTCTCCAACATCGTTCACCCGTCCTTCACCCATATCAATCGCCCCGAGCGCTTCGCCGACGATCCGGCGGCGCACGCGACGCTCAAGGCGACCGGGCGCAAGAATTTCTGGGCCAACGTCCGGGAGATCGACGCGCTGCTCGAGGGCAAGGACTGGATGATGGGAACGCAGTACACCGTATGCGATCCCTACGCGCTGGTTTTCTACGGCTGGGGCGTACGGATCGATCTTCCGATGAAGGAACTCGCCGCCTACACCGCGTTCAAGGATCGGATGCTGCTCCGCCCGGCCGTGCGCAAAATTCTGGAGCGCGAACAGAGCATCCTGCTGACCGCCGCCCCCGCCGCATAATTCGATCCTGGACTTCGCGCGGGCGGCGGCGAAGCTCTACGAGCGCTTGCGCGCGATCGCATCGATTTCGATCCGCGCGCCGCGCGGCAGCGCCGCCACCTGCACGGTCGCGCGCGCCGGGTAAGGCGCGCTCAGATGCTCGCCGTAGATGCGGTTGACGATGTCGAAATCGCCGAGATCGACGACATAGATAGTGGCCTTCACGATATCCTTAAAATGAAGGTCCGCCGCGCTCAGCACTTCACGCAGATTCTCCATCACGCGGCGCGTCTCGTGCTCGATCCCGCCCTCGACCAGCCGCCCGCTGGCCGGGTCGATTCCGATCTGCCCCGAGCAGAAAACCCATTCGCCGTCTCCGATCGCCTGTGAATAGGGGCCGATTGCAGCCGGCGCCGAGTGGGTTGAGATCTCATATTTCATCGATTACTCCGGCGGAAAAATCCTTGAAAAAACCCGGCGGCCTAGACGCGATGGCCGTTGCCGGCGCCCATCCCCACCCGCGCAACCCGCATCACGCCATCGATCGCGGCGATCTGATGGATAAGACCGTTGAGCTGGCGCGCACTGCCGACGCTCAACTCGAACACCGATAGCGCCCGCCCGTCGTTCCCGGTGGACTTGACCTCGGCGGTCGAGATGTTGACCCCGGCCGAGGCGATGGTCTTAGACATCGCGGCCAGCAGCCCCGGCTGGTCGATGCTCACCACCTCGAGCCGGATCGGCCGCGGGCTGTCCTCGCCGTCCTTCCATACCACCGGCACGCGACGCTGCGGATCGCTCACCATCGCGTGCGGGCATCCCTTCAGATGGACCGTAACGCCGCGCCCGCGCGTGATGAAGCCGATGATTTCCTCGCCGGGCAGTGGGCCGCAACATCGCGCGAACCGCACCAGCATGTCGCCCACGCCCGAGACGATCACCGCGTTGCCGCTAGGCGGGCGACGCGTCTCGCGCGCCGGCCGTCCGTTGTCGGAGGAGGAGGACGCGGGCGGCGCCGGCGCCTTCTCGGCGCGGTAGAGCTTGAGTTCGTCGGGGGTCAGCAGCTTGGCCAGTAGCTGGGCGGCGGTGATGATCCCGTAGCCGACCGCGGCCAGCAGGCTGTCGACTTCGCGGTAGGAGAACTCCTTGAGCACCGCCTCGAAGCGCTTGCCCGGGCGCAGTTGCGTGACCGTCAGCCCCAGCGGCTCCAATTCGCGGTCGATGAGCGTGATGCCCCATTTGATCGAGCGCTCGGCCTGTTGCGCGCGTAGCCACTGGCGGATGCGGCTCTTGGCGCGCGCGGTGACCGCGAAACTCATCCAGTCCTTGCCCGGGCTCTGGCGCTCCGAGGTGACGACTTCGATGGTGTCGCCGGACTTCATCCGGTAGCGCAGCGGCACCATCCTGCCGTTGGCACGCGCGGCGCTCAGATGCTGACCTACTTGGGAGTGGATGCGGTAGGCGAAATCGATAACCGTCGCGCCCTGCGGAAAGTCGAGCACGTCGCCCTTGGGTGTAAAGACGAAAACCTCCTCGGGAAAGAGGTCATCCTTGACGGTGGAAAGGAACTCCTGCGGATCCTTGAGGTTCTGCTGCCACTCGATGAGGCGGCGCAGCCACGCGAAGCGTTCGGTCTCGCGCAGTTCGTTGGTGCTGCCCTCCTTGTAGGTCCAGTGCGCGGCGATTCCCTGCTCGGCCACCTTGTGCATCTCGGCGGTCCGGATCTGCACTTCCATCCGCTGCCCCTGCGGGCCAATCACCGTGGTATGCAGCGACTGGTACATGTTGACCTTGGGCAGCGCGATGTAATCCTTGAAGCGGCCGGGAATCGGCTTCCAGCTCGCGTGCGCCACGCCCAGCGCCTCGTAGCATTCGCGCAGCGTCGGGACGATGATGCGGAAGGCGACCAGGTCGTAGACCTGATCGAAGTGCAGCCCTTCCTCCTGCATCTTGCGATGGATCGAGTAGATGTTCTTGGGGCGCCCAGTGACCTCGGCCTTGACCCCGGCCTCCTCCAGGCGTTGCGCGATGATCCCGATTACCGTGCGGATGTACTCCTCACTCTCGGCCATCGTGCGCGCGACGTGGGCCTTGAGCGTGGCGTAGGCGGTTGGATTGATGTCGCGGAAGGCCGCGTCCTCCAACTCGGATTTGAGCCAGTAGATGCCGAGCCGATGCGCGATCGGGGCGTAGATTTCCAGCGTCTCGTGCGCGATCTCCTCCCGCCGCTCGCGCGCCAGGTGCGAGAGCGTGCGCATGTTGTGCAGGCGATCGGCGAGCTTGATGAGCACGACCCGGATGTCGTGCGCCATCGCGATCACCATCTTGCGGAAGTTCTCGGCCTGCTTCTCGGCGCGGCTGGAAAAGGTGATCTTGGAAACCTTGGTGACGCCATCGACCAGGGTGGCGACTTCGTTGCCGAATAGATCGCGCACCTCGTCGAGCGACGCCATCGTGTCCTCGACCACGTCGTGCAGGAGGCCGGTAATGACCGAGGGCAGGTCGAGCTTGAGCTGGGCGATGATGAGCGCGACGTTGAGCGGATGGGTGACGTAGGGCTCCCCCGACTCGCGCTTCTGCTCGGCGTGCATCCGCGCCGAGTATTCGTAGGCGCGGCGGATTAGCTGGGCGTCGGCCTGCGGATTGTACGCCTGGATCTGTCGCAGGAGATGTTCGAGCTCTGCGGGCTCGTCGGCGGCAGCGGCTAGTTCTTCCACGCTGCGAAGTCCTCGCGCAGCCGTGCCACTTTCAGCCGCTCCGCATCCACCACGGCTTTCAAACCAACCAGTGAATCTTCGAGGTCGGCGTTGATAATCAGATAGTCGTACTCGGGATAGGCTTGCGCTTCCTCCCTGGCGCGCCGCAAGCGCTCGGCAATTGCGGCCTCATTTTCGGTGGCGCGCTTGCGCAGCCGCCCCTCGAGCTCGGCGAAGCTTGGCGGGAAAACGAAAATCGTGACTGCGTCGTGCGGGTAACTGGCCTTGATCTGGCGCGCGCCCTGAATATCGATGTCGAGCAGGATGTCGTGGCCCGCGGCGATTGCGCGATCCAGCGCCGCGCGGGGCGTGCCGTAGGAGGCCTCGAAGACCCGGGCCCACTCCGCTAATTCGCCAGCCTCGCGCCGCCGGATGAATTCCTCCTCGTTCACGAAAATGTAGTCGAATCCTTCGACCTCGCCATTGCGTGGCCTTCGCGTGGTCAGCGACACGGACGCTTCCAAGCCGCCGATCACTTTGAGCGCCGCGCGCGAGATAGTTGTCTTGCCAGCCCCCGACGGGGCCGAGAGAATGAAAATTATCCCGCGGCGGGGAGCCGTCGTATGCTCCATAATCAAGCCTATAAAAGCCGGAAGCCCTTTGCAATCAAGGGTTTTCGCGCTCTACTCGACGTTCTGCACCTGTTCGCGCATCTTTTCGACTTCGCCCTTGAGCCCCACAGTGACGCGCGAAAGCACCGCGCTCTGCGACTTCGCCCCCATCGTGTTGATCTCGCGGTTGACCTCCTGCAGCAGGAATTCAATCTGCTTACCCACCGTCCCCTCGCTTTCCACCAGCTCGTGCAAACCGTGCAGATGGGTTCGCAAGCGGGTCACCTCCTCGGTGATATCGGCGCGCTGGGCGGCGTCGGAGGCCTCCTCGAAAAGCCGCTTTTCATTGATCGCGAGGTCGGCGATTAGGTCGTGCAGCCGGGCCTGGAAATTCGCCACAATTTCGCCGCGTGACGCTTCCGCGAGCCGCTCGATCTGCGGCACGGCCTCGGTAATGGTTTTGATTCGACCGATAAAGTCCGCGCGCAGTGCCTTGCCCTCGCGCTTGCGGTCGGTATCGAGCGCTTTGAGTGCGCGCGCGATCGCAGTGAACGCCAGCTGCACGCCGGGGCGGGAATCGGTCTCCTCTTCGCTGACCTGGAAAATCTCCGGACGATGCAGCAGGACCTCGATCCCGGGCTTCCCGGAAAGACCGAGGCTGCGCCCGAGTCGGCCGAGTTCCTTGACGTACAGCGCCGCCAGCCGGTCGTTGACGCGAAGCGTGGTGGGCGGCGGGCCAAGCGGCGTGCATCGGACGAAAAGCTCGACTCGGCCGCGCGCGATGACGCCCTGGACGAGCTTGCGAATTTCGGCCTCGTGCTCGCCCCAGGTGCGGGGCAAATTGAGCTTGAGCTCGAAAAAGCGCTGATTGAGCGTGCGCACTTCGGCCGCAACCCGCATTTTGCCGCGTTCGATCTCCGCCCGTCCGAAGCCGGTCATACTGCGCATTTAGCTGTCATCCCTCCGCGGCGCCTTCGCCGACGCCTCCGCGGCTTTCGCCGATGCCCCAGTCTGAAGGCAAGCCCGATAAAGCTCAACCGTGCGGCGCGCCATCGCAACCATCGAGAAGCCCTCGACCGCCAAAGTCCGCGCCGCCGCTCCCATCGCGATCCGCGCCGGCGCCGCCGCGCTCAAACGCGCCAACGCGTCGGCCAGCGCTTGCGCATCCCCGGGCGCGACCAGCACCCCCGTTCGGTCCTCGTCCACCACGTCGACGATTCCCCCGACTCGCGAGGCCACGGCGGGAAGTCCGCAGGCCATCGCTTCAAGCAGCGCGACGCCGAGTCCTTCGCTCAGCGAGGGCATCGCGAAAATGTCGAGCGCCCATAGGATCGCGCGCGCATCCGCAACCCGCCCAACCATCCGGACCGCGCCGCCCAGCCCAAGGCGCGCAATCTCCGCCTCCAGCGGGTCGCGGAGCGACCCGTCGCCGGCGATGATCGCGACCACGCGGCCGCCCGCCGCCACCGCCGCGCCGCTGCGCCCCAGCAGGGCCATCGCTTCGACCAGGTAGCGATGGCCCTTGCGCGGCTCGAGCGCTCCGACCGCGCCGACGGCGCCGTCGGCGCCGCCGAGGCCCAGTGCGGCGCGTGCCCGCGCGCGTTCGTCCGCCGAGGGCGGACGAAAATGCGCGCTGTCGACGCCGCTCGGGATCACCGTGATACGCTCGCGCGCGACCCCGGCGCGCGCGAGCGTATCGGCGACCGCGATCGAAATCGCCGCGACGCCGTCGACCGCGCGGCGGCCATACAGCCATCGCGCGAACAACCGGTTAGGCACGTAATCCATGCGCCGCGTCACCACCGCCGCGGGCGTCAGGCCGCGCACCCACGGCGCCATCGCATGCGCGCGCGAGGTATGGAAGTGCACCACATCGTAGCGGCCGTCGCGGAGCTTGCGCCGCAGCGCCATCGCCGCCGCCAGGTCGAGCGCGTTGCGGATGGGAAGCGGATGGCAGACCACGCCGGCCGCCTGGGCGCGGCGCCACAGTTCGCCTGCCGGATCGCACAACAGCTCCGCGCGATGGCCCATCGCGCCGAGCGCCAGCGTAAGTCCAAGCACCTGGGTTTCGCCGCCCGCGAAATCGCGCTCCGGATCGACGCCGGCGACGCTGAGCGGCGCCGGGAACCCGGCGACCTCGGCCGGAAGCGAAAAACCCATCGCTCAGTCGGCGAACCGGTAGTAAAGAATCGCCGCGATCGCGGTGATCGCGTCGCGCCAACCGATCTTCTTACCCTCGGCATAAGTGCGCCCCGAGTAAGAGATCGGTACTTCATAGATACGCCATCTGGCGCGCGCCGCCTTGGCGGTTATCTCGGGCTCGAAGGTGAAACGGTCGGCGCTGAGCTTGAGCGTCGTCAGCTTGTCGCGCCGAAACGCCTTCATCCCGGTCTCCATGTCGGTGAGGTTGAGATTGCACATCAGGTTGGAAGCGAGCGTGAGCATCCGGTTGCCCACGTAGTGCCAGAACAGCAGTACGCGATGCGGTCCGCCGAGAAAACGCGAGCCGTAAACCATGTCCGCGCGGCTGTCGAGCAGCGCCTCGAGCAGATGCCGGTAGTCGCGCGGGTCGTACTCGAGGTCGGCGTCCTGGACCACGACGTACGGATTGCGCGCCGCCGCAAAGCCGGTGCGCAGCGCCGCGCCCTTGCCGCGGTTGACCGCGTGATAGAAGCAATGGACCTGCGGATGCTCGAGCGATCGCAGGAGTTTGGGGGTGTCGTCGGTCGAAGCGTCGTCGACCACGATGACCTCGGTCTCGAAGCCGCAATCGAGCACGCGCCGGATGACCTGGCCGATCGTGCCGGCTTCGTTGTAGACCGGGATCACAACGGAAATCTTTGCCGCATCGTCCATCGTCTCCTCCCCTGCCCTTGTTCCGCTCCGGCCCTCATACCGGACGCCGCGACGTGACGCCGCAGGCGGGCGCTGGAGCACCGCTCACGGTATCGCGAAGCCGGCGCGCGCGCAGCATCGTGGCGACCCGCCGAATCAACCGGCGGCGCGCAACCCCCATCGCGCGACCGTAGGCGTCGACAATTCGAAGCCGGTCCGTGCGACCCAGCCCTTCCAGGTCGAAGCGGCAAAGCTGCACCAGGTTGCGCAACCGCCGACGCTCCCAGCCAAGGCGCGGCCGTATCGTGCGTTCGTGATCGATCAAGCTGAAACGCACCGGCGTGCCGTTTGCGACAAAAATGTTATAGGGCGTGAGGTCTCCGTGGATAAAGCCCGCGCGATGAAGCCGCGCGACTTCCGCGCCGAGCGCGCGCAGCAGCTCGCGCCGGCGAGCCGGCGCATCGGCCACACTCCGAAGAACGCGCGGCAGCGGCTCGCCCGCCACGCGCGCGGTCACCATCATCGTGCGCCCGCCGCCGCGCTCGTCACCGAGCATCAATAGCGGCGCAACCGCGAAACCGGCCGCGACCAATGCGTCGAGAATTGCCCGCAGGCGCTCGGCGCAGGAGCGCGAGACCAGCCGGCGGACCGCTTTGAATCCGCGCGGCGCGTCGAGCAGCTTGACGAAGACCTCGCTCTCGCCCGAGAGCGGCGTCCCGAGCCGAATCTGGTAGGTCGAGGCATGGCGAGAACGCCGCAAAAGCTTACCGCCCGCGCCGCCGGCGATTTTAAGTGCGCGCTCGATGAGTTCGAGGCCGAGCCTGGAGGGAAGTTCCGCCAGCGTGGGCGCCAGCAGCAGCGACCATCCGTCGCGCTCGACCCGGGCCTGAGCGTCCAACGTCATTGACGTCCCCGTTCCTGCCGCGCGGACCGGATTGGGTCGTCAGCTTCGAAAGCGGACGACAGCGGACGCGGCGGTTCATCCGCAGGCGCACCGACTGCGCGCGGCGCAGCCAGCGCGCGTCTTAGGGCGGCCGCGACCTCGGCCGGAGCGATCCGGCGCATGCACTCGCGGCCGATCGGACACTCGCGCAGGTAGCATGGATGACACGGGATCGCGCCGGCCAGCGCCAGGTCGGCAAACCCCCACGGCGCCGAGCGCTCGGGTGCGGTCGCACCCCACAGCGAGACCACGGGACATCCGGCCGCCGCCGCAATATGCATCGGTCCCGAGTCGGGACCGAACGCCGCGGCGCATTCGCCGAAGATCGCGACCAGATCGCGCAACCCGGTGCGTCCGGCCAAATTGAGTACCGGCGGCTTGAGCACGGGCGCGCTCGCGAGGTTTGCGACTACCCGATCGGCCAGCGCCACCTCGTCGCGGCCGCTTCCGATCAGCACCGGGAACAGCGCGGGGCATCCCTCCCGCGCCACTGCCATCTCACGAATCACCGCGGCGATCGAGTCGGGAAAATAGATCCGGCTCGGCCATGACGAGCCCAGGATGACCGCCAGCCGCGGGCGCGGCGCGCCCTCGAGCATCGCCGCCACACGCACCCGCTCGGCGGCCGAAGCGACTAGGCCGAACTCCACCGGCGCCGGCGCCAGCCCAAGCGCGTCGGCGAAGCCCTGGTACTGCATCAGCTTCAGGCGCATCGGCGACTGCGGCGCGATTTGGCGGGTCGAGAACAGATGGTTGAACTCCTTGCCGTTGGAGCGATCGAAGCCTACCCGCACGCGGGCTCCGGAGGCGACCGAAACCACGCCGCTCTTGAGATGGCGCTGAAGGTCGAGGGTCAGGTCGAAATGGCCCGCGCGCACCCGGACCAAAAAGGGCAGAAAGGATAATGGCGCGCGCCGGCGATCGTAGACGATAAGCTGGTCGAGCCAGGGATGGCCCTCCAGCATCGCCTCGGACTTGGGCTCGACCGCCCACGCGATATGCGCGGCCGGCCACGCGCGACGGATACGGCCCAGCAGCGGCAGCGCGCGGACTACGTCGCCGATCGCGCCGAGCAGAATGATCAGGACGCGGCGCGGCGCGGCGACAGGTTCGGATTGAGACGCCGGAATGGCGGATTCGGGGGGCGGATCGGCGGCGGTCTGATCGACGTCGGTCATGCGGATTGGGCTAACCTAGCAGCCGAGCCTGGCATCCGACGATAGCCGTCCGCGGCCGCGGGCGAAGCCAGCCGACCGTCGCTGCTCGATAATGCGGCCGCGCCATCGCTCCGCGTGCCGTTGCAGGACCCGCGTCGCGCGACGGCTCCTCAGCGGTCGCACTCGCCGCCGATCATGTTGATCATGCCGAAGGTCGCCACGATGTCCGCGATCATGTGGCCGACCAGCATCCGCGAGAGCGCTCCCATCCCGAGGAAGCACGGCGGCCGCACGCGCACCCGGTAGGGGCGGCCGCTGCCGTCGCTCACCACGTAAAAGCCCAACTCGCCGTTGGAGCCCTCGACCGACTGGTAGACCTCGCCCGCCGGCACCTTGATGCCCTCCATGATGAGCTTGAAGTGGTTCATCAGCCCCTCGATGGAATTGTAGACACGCTCCTTGGACGGCAGCACGATCCGAGGATCGTCAAGCGCGATCGGCCCTTCGGGCAGCGAGCGCATCGCCTGCTCGATGATCCGTTTGGACTGGTACATCTCCTGGAAGCGCACGTTGAAGCGGTCGTAGTTGTCGCCCTTCTCGCCGGTCGGAATCTCGAACTCGAAGCGGTCGTAGACCAGGTACGGATGCGCCTTGCGCACGTCGTAGGCGACGCCCGCGGCGCGCAGCAGCGGACCCGAAAGCCCGTAGGAGATCGCCTCGTCGGCCGCCATCACGCCGATGTCCGCCATGCGATCGATGAACACGCGGTTGCGGCTTAGGAGCTTGTCGCAGTCGGACAGGATGCCGTCGAGATGGCTGAACGCGAGCGCGATGCGCGCGTCCAGGTCCGCCGGCAGGTCGCGCGCGATTCCGCCCGCCCGGCACCAGGTCACGGTCAGCCGCGCGCCGGTCACCGCCTCGACCAGGTCGTAGAGAAACTCGCGCGCCTCCATCATGTAGAACATCACGCTCTGCGCGCCGAGCTCGCCCGCCGCCATCCCGAGACAGGTCAGATGGTCGGCCAGGCGATGGACCTCGCTCATGATGACGCGCGCGTACTGGCATCGCTCGGGCGCCGTGACCCCGAGCAGCCGTTCGACCGCGAGCGCGAAGCCGACGTTGTTGATGCACGGGGAGGCGTAGTTGAGGCGGTCGGTGTATGGAAAGCACTGCGTCCAGGTGCCCTGCTCGCACATCTTCTCGAAGCCGCGATGCAGGTAGCCGACTTCGATGTCGCAATCGACGATCTGCTCGCCGTCCAGCTTGAGATTGAACTTGATGGTGCCGTGGGAGGCCGGATGCGACGGCCCCATCTGGATTTCCATCGTCTCGCCGGTCGAATCCGTGACCTCGGCGTTTTTGCTCCAGCGCGCAGGCAGTGCCATGTGCTCTCTCGACGTCGGTTGCGCTTGCCGCGGCCGCGCTCAGCGCGAGGGCCGCAGCGGATTCAGAATCGGGTCGGTCTCGGGAATCATCGGCTGGCGCCGGTTGACCGGGTAGTCTTTGCGCAGCGGATGGCCCTCGAATGAATCGTACATCAGGATGCGGCGGAGGTCGGGATGGCCCTCGAAGTGGATGCCGAACATGTCGTAGCACTCGCGTTCGAACCAGTCGGCGGACTTCCACAGCTCCGTCACGCTAGTGACCGACGGCTCGGGCTCGCCGGTTGCGACCTTCACGCGCAGGCGATGGCCGCGCTTGATCGAATGCAGATGATAGACGACGTCGAAGCGCGGCGTGCGCGCGGGCCAGTCGACCGCGGTAAGGTCGGCCAGAAAATCGAAAGCGAAGGCCTCCTCGTCGCGCAGCGCACGCATCACCTCGAGCGCCCGCTCGCGCACGATCACGATCGTTTCCTCGTCACGGGCGCTTTCGGCCGCAACGAGATCCGCGCCGAAGCGCTCTTTTAATTGATCAAGCAACATTTTTTGCCTTTTCCCAGGGCCGCCCGGCTCAAGTCCAATCCAGCGCGCCGCGCTCCCAGGCATACACGAGGCCGACCGTGAGGATCCCGACGAAGACCAGCGCTTCGACCAGGCCAAACATCCCAAGATGGCGCAGCTCGACCGCCCACGGATAGAGGAAAACCACCTCGACGTCGAAGACCACGAACAGCAGCGCGGTCAGGTAAAAGTGCACCGAGAAGCGTCCCCACGCCGCGCCGCTTGGCGGATTGCCGCACTCGAACGACTCGCCCTTGATCTTGCTGGGGCGGCGCGGCCCGGTAAGGCGGTTGATGGTGACCATGCCGCCAACGACCAGCGCCGCGACCGCGAGCGTTACCAGAATCGGAAACCAGGTGAGCAACATCCCGTACACCTTCGCCTACGGCTTCTCGGCAAGCATCTCTAATCACATTATGAATAGCGGATTAGACGATCTTTTCCAACGCAAGCCGCGAGCGAGCGGAGTGGCGGCGGCTTCGCGCGATCACAGCGATTCGTACGCGGCGGCGATCAGCGCCTTGGCCCGCGGGTCGAGGAGGATTCCCCCGCCCATCCGGTTCATCGCGTAGCCGAAGCCGATTTTCGCCTCGGGGTCGGCGAAGCCGAGCGATCCCCCGGCGCCGGGATGGCCGCCCTTTCCCTATGACGGAGTTTCGGTCGAGATTCTTCGAGCGGCGGCGGCCTTTCAACTTGATCGTTAGATCGATTGCATGACGGACGTGTTTTCGCTAATCATTCGCTATCGAACCGAGGAGACGGTTATGAGTTACCGGAGCGCGATTGAGTGGACCGACGCGACTTGGAACCCGATTCGTGGTTGCACGAAGATCAGTCCGGGCTGCAAGAACTGTTATGCAGAGACATTTGCCGAGCGATTCCGTGGGGTTCCTGGACACCCGTTCGAGCAAGGTTTCGATATTCGCTTAATACCCGAAAAACTTGGTGAGCCACAGCGCTGGCGGCGGCCGCTCCGGATTTTTGTGAATTCGATGAGCGATCTGTTCCATCCTTTCGTGCCGACCGGTTACATCGAACGAATCGGCGCTAGCATGCAGAACGCGCACTGGCACACCTTCCAAATACTGACCAAGCGTCACGGGCGCATGAGTGAACTACTCAACGGTGAACTCCGGTGGGCTGGCCTTCTCCGGAATGTTTGGTGGGGCGTGAGCGTAGAAGATCGCGAGCACGGATTTCCTCGGATCGACGTTCTGAGACGAACGAATGCTGCCATCCGTTTTCTCTCAATCGAACCCTTGCTCGAGGATCTGGGAGAAATCGATCTCACTGGCATCGACTGGGTAATCGTCGGTGGGGAAAGCGGCATACACCACAGGCCGATTGCAATTGAGTGGGTGCGCAGCATTCGCGATCAATGTCAGGCCGCGAAGGTGCCGTTCTTTTTCAAACAATGGGGCGGTCGAACGCCGAAGCGTCAGGGTAGAATTCTCGACGGGCGCGTATGGAACCGTATGCCGGCCGTCGAAGGCTCCGAGGGCTTCGCACCGTAAGATCGTGGACCCAGTTGCCAGCGACGGTCTTCGCGCGCGTCCCGGTCGAATCTGGACGGTCGAAAAGCTTTCCTATCTGGAGAAATACGCGAAGGCCTTCGCGACTGCGATGCGCGGAAAGTGGGAGCGCCTAGTCTATATCGACTTACTTGCAGGCCCAGGCCGCGACATCGATCTTAAAACAAATGAAGAGTTCGATGGTTCTCCGCTAATAGCTCTGAAAGTCAAACCACCATTCGATCATTGTTTCTTTGGCGACAAAGACAAAAGGAATGTTGACATTCTGAAGAACCGGATCGCGGATTCGGATAGAGCGCGGGTCTCCGTCGAAGTGGGTGATTGCAACATCCTTGTCGATAATGTTGTCAAACAGCTTTCACAAAAAACCTTGGGCGTTGCCTTCATCGATCCTGAAGGCTTTGAAGTCGATTTTAGAACACTGCGAGTGTTGGCAACACGCAAAATCGACGTGCTGTACTGGTTTCCGAGTGGAATCGCCATCCGCAGGAACTTGAAGAATTTCATGCAGTCAGAAACAGCCCCATGGAGCGCTTTTGGGGCAGGGATTGGCGTCAACTTCCCGTTGCAAAGTGGGCTGCTGGCGATGTCGTCCCAGATGAAAAAATCGAAAAATCCATAGTGGCGGAATTCCTGAAGGATGTCGCTAAAATCGGTTTCGACTTTCGCGACGAACTGGCGCCTCCGTTTGCAAATACACGCAATGCGCAAATGTATCACCTGCTGTTTTTTTCGCACGATCAGTTAGCGCTCAAAATCTGGAAGAGCATAAAAAAAATCGCGCCTGGTGGGCAGCGCACGTTCCGTGGAATGACCTAGAGCCGCGGAACTGCAGATCCTCCGGGCGATGCACCCGCTGGGATCTTCAATTCACAGCGATTCGTACGCGGCGGCGATCAGCGCCTTGGCCCGCGGGTCGAGGAGGATTCCCCCGCCCATCCGGTTCATCGCGTAGCCGAAGCCGATTTTCGCCTCGGGGTCGGCGAAGCCGAGCGATCCCCCGGCACCGGGATGGCCAAACGCGGACGCGTTGGGCCCCATCTCCTCGCCCGGCTGCGAAAGCATAAAGCCGGACGAAAATCGCGTCGGAATCATCAGTACCTCGTCGGGGCCGCGCGACTCTTCGACATAGCAGGCCGGAATCTCGCGCGCCGCCATCACGCGCACGCCGTCGGTCTCGCCGCCGCGTGCGAGCGCGCCGTACAATCGCGCCAGCGCGCGGCCATTGGTATGGCCGTTGGCGGCTGGAATTTCGGCGCCGCGCCATCCGCGCGAGTTCACCGTCGCCATCGAGAGCGCCATCGGGTTCATGAAGGTCTTCGCGGTTACGGATTCCGGATTCCTGGCCATTTCGGCAAACAGATTGAATTCGCCCGGCGCGGGCGGCGGCGCGCCGATCATCGCGGCGACGCGGCCGTCGTCGTGCGCGTCGAGTCCGATATGCGCATCGATTCCGAGCGGCGCCGCGATTTCGTCCATGAAATAACTGCCGACGCTCTTGGCCGTGATGCGGCGGATCACCTCGCCGACGAGATAGCCGAAGGTGAGTGCATGGTAGCCATGCCGCGTTCCCGGCTCCCACCAGGGCTCTTCGGCCGCCAGCGCCTCGGTCATCGTTCGCCAATCGTAAAGATCTTCGGGCACCAGCGGTTTGCGAATCGCGGGAAGGCCGGCGCGATGGTTGAGCAGATGGCGCACGGTGATTCGATCCTTCCCGTTGGCGGCGAACTCAGGCCAATACTTCGCAACCGGCGCGTCGCGGTCGAGCCGTCCATCGCCCGCGAGCCGATGCGCGCAAATCGCGGTGAGCCCCTTGGTGGTCGAGTAGACGTTGACGATCGTGTCGCGCGTCCACGGCCGCGTCCGCGCCTTGTCGGCCCATCCACCCCACAGGTCGGCGACGAGGCGGCCGTCGAGCGCGATCGCGACCGACGCTCCGGTCTCGCGGCGGCTGGCGAAGTTTTCGGCAAAGGCCTCGCGCACGCGGGCAAAACGCGCGTCACAGGTTCCTTCGATCGTGACGTCGGCCATTCCTTTCCCTGAGTTTTCCATGACGATCGCTTATCGATCGACCAGGGCGCCGCCGCAGCTCGAGCCCGCGCCCGCCGTACATCCGAAGCAATGCGCGCCGGTCGCGATCGGCGCGCCCGTGAGCGCGTCGAGATCGTCGATATCCCACACCGTCAGCGCCGCGCGCTCGCCCACCGCGCCCATCGACATCTCCAGCATCTGGTTGAAGTCGCAATCGTAAAGCCGCCCGTCCCATCCGACGCTCACCAGCGCCCGGCACATCAGCCCCGCGACCGTCCCCGGATTGAAGTGATTGACCAGCAGCCCCATGTAGTCCGCGTACTTGTCCCATTGATGCAACTGGTGGGCGAAGCGCGCGATCGGCATGTTGGCGATCGTCAGCAGCCGATTGAAGCGGACATCGTGGGCGCCGAGTTCCCGGCGATAGTCGGCTTCGAGCGCGGCCTGCGGCGGCGGCAGCGCGGGGCCGACGGGATTGTAGACCAGGCTAAGTTCGAGAACGCCTGCGCCATAGCCCAGCGCGTTGAGCTTGCGCAGCGCCGCGATGCTTTTCTCGAACACGCCGCGCCCGCGCTGGCGCTCGACGTTCGCGGCGCTGTAACACGGCAGCGAACAGACCAGCACCACGCCATTGTCGCGGTAGAATTCGCCGAGCCGTTCCATCCCCGGCTCGAACATCACGGTCAGGTTGCATCGGACCATCACCGCGCGTCCGGCGCGGCGCCCGCCCTCGACCAGCATGCGGAAATTCCGGTTGAGCTCGGGCGCGCCGCCGGTAAGATCGAGCGTGCGCACGCCGGGGCTGCGCGCGAGCAGCTCGAGCACGCGCACCGCCGTCGCACGCTCCATCCGCTCGACGCGCGCGGGGCCGGCGTCGACATGACAGTGATGGCACGCCTGGTTGCAGAGCTTGCCGACGTTGACCTGGAGCGTACTGGCCCTCGCGCGCGTCAAAGGGCCCAGGCCGCGACGACTCAGCGCCCGGTCAAAGCTCGCGGCGGACGCCGGCCCGGGCTGGAGTCTCGCCTGCGCATCACCTGCCATCGCGTGCGTGCCTCGTAGTCATCCGAACGCCTATTATATGTTATTGATATCGGAAGTTGAGCGCTCCTGATAACCCCACGCGCGATCCGAGGCGCCGACCGTCATGAACCGCGAACGCCTCGGCGCCGCTGCGCCGCTTGATGGACTTTACCGGTTCGGCGCAGAGCTGATCGCGCTCGTGTACATCGCGCTCATCGCCGAGATCGCCTTGGCGACCGGCGCCTTCTACGTTTTGTTCCCGGAACTCGGGGCGCTCTCGCACGACGTGATGACACGGCCGCGCGGCACCTGGGCCAACGCGCCGCTGCTACTCGCGATCACGCCCGCACTGACCGGCGCCGTCGGAATCGTCTTTACGCGGAGTCTTCCGTACGGATACCTGTCGGTTCTGCTCACCGTCGCCGGCGCGATCGCGGTCATCCTCGCCTTGCGCTCGCCGATCGCGCCCGCGATCTCCGCGGGCTTGCTCCCGCTGGTGCTGGGGGTGAAGAGCTGGTGGTACCCGCCCGCGATTGCGCTCGGAACAGTGCTGCTCGCGGCGCTCTCCGTGCCGTGGAAGAAATACTGCGTCGCGCGCGCGGCGCCGGCGCCCGCGCAGGGCGCCGAGGTCCGCGACGATCTGCTCGACGATCTTATCGAGCTGACGCCGCCCGGCTACGGATGGCTGGTGGTCCTGATGGCGTTCGTCGCGGTGGCGGTTTTTTTCGTGAAGCTGACCGGGATGCGCTTCCTGCTGTTCCCGCCGCTGGTGGTTATCGGGTTCGAGATGCTCGGGCATCCGGCGATCTGTCCATGGGCGAACAAGCCGCTGCGACTGCCGGTGGCGTGCTTCCTCACGGCGCTTGGCGGATTCGTATCGTGGCACTTCCTGGGCGTGACGCCGCTTACCGCGGCGTGCAGCATGGCGTGGGGAATCGCGGTGCTGCGAGTGTGCGACCTCCACGTGCCGCCGGCGCTGGCCGTGGCCTTGTTGCCGCTGGTGATGGACAAGCCGACGCTCGCCTATCCGTTCGCGGTCGGAATCGGCACCACCGGGCTGTCGCTCTGGTTCCTCGCTTACCGGCGGCTGGCGCGCAAAGCGCTCAGTAGCCCTTGGGCATCCCGAGCAGCCGCTCGGCAATGATGCTGCGCTGGATTTCGGAGGTGCCCTCCTCGATGGTGTTGCCGCGCGCGCGCAGTGTCCCGTACTGCCATCGCCCGTCCTCGACCGCGTGCGGCGACCCTTCCTCGAGCACCGCGCGCGGCCCCTGCACGGCGAGCGCGAACTCGTTCATCCGCTGATTGAGTTCGCTCCATAGCAGCTTGGAAATCGAGCCCTCGGGGCCCGGCGTGCCGCCGCGCAGCAGGCGCGAGAAGTTGCGGTAGGCAAGGTACTTCATCGATTCGACGTCGATGTAAAACTGCGCCAGCGCCTGGCGGATGACGCCCGCGCCAAGCGGCGTCGCGCCTTGTTCGAGCGCGCGCAGGGCCAGCCGCTTGAGATCCTCGAAGGTATTGCCGAAGTGCGCGACGATCGAAAGCGACAGCGTGGCCCGCTCGTTCATCAGCGTGGTCAGCGCGACGCCCCATCCGCCGCCTTGCGGCCCGAGCAGGTTCTGGCGCGGCACGCGCACGTCGTCGAAAAAGAGCTGGTTGAATTCCTCCTCGCCGGTCATCTGGCGCAGCGGCCGCACGGTGACGCCGGGGCTGTGCATGTCGACCAGCAGGTAGCTGAGCCCGCGATGCTTGGGCTTGTCCGGCTCGGTGCGCACCAGCAGCATGCACCAGTCGGCGATTTGCCCGTGCGAGGTCCAGACCTTCGCGCCGTTGACCACGAACTCGTCGCCCGCAAGCTCGGCGCGGCTCTTCAGCGCGGCCAGGTCCGAGCCCGCGCCGGGCTCGGAGAATCCCTGGCACCAGATTTCCTCGCACGAGAGAATTTTCGTCACGAAGCGGCGCCGCTGCTCGTCGGTCCCGTGCTCCAGGATCGTCGGACCCGCCATCGAGAGCCCGATCAGGTTGAGCGGCGACGGCGCGCGCGCGCGCGCCATCTCCTCGTTGAAAATCGCGCTGTAAACGATGGTCTTGCCCTGGCCGCCGTATTCGGCCGGCCAAGAGAGGCCAAGGAAGCCGGCCTCGAAGAGCCGGCGCTGCCAATCCCGCAGGGTCTGGATCGAGGCGGGGTCGGTCGGCAGCGAGAAGCCGCGGTCGGGGAGATCGCGCGGCGCATTGGCCTCGAGCCATTGGCGCGCGCGCAGCCGAAAGGCCTGCTCGTCGGGAGTGTAGCTGAAGTCCATTTTTTCTTCCGCGTTTCTTCGGCTCTCCACTGTCTACCGCAAAAGCCCCGGTTGCAAAAGCATTGGAATTGCCAACCCCGGCGCGCGCGCTCGCGGCCTCGTTTGGGGCGGGCTGTAAAACGGGCTAAACTTCGGTCGTGCGCCATTTCATCGCACTCGAAGAGCCGGATTGCACACGCCGGAGGTTTCACAATCGATGAACGCGGCGGGCGCAACTTCCCGTGGCGGATGCCATTGCGGACGGATCGCTTTCGAAGTCCAGGGGCGTCCCGCGCGCGTCGGCGAATGCAACTGCTCGATCTGCGCGAAGAAGGGCTACCTCCATTGGATCGTGCCGCGCGAGAGCTTCCGCCTGCTGACGCCGGCGGAAAATGTCTCGACCTACACCTTCAACACCGGGGTCGCGAAGCATCACTTCTGCCCCAACTGCGGCGTCGCCGCGTTCTATATTCCGCGCTCCGACCCGGACAAGATCGACGTCAACGCGCGCTGCCTCGAGGGCGTTGAACCCGCCGCGCTCGAGATCGAGCATTTCGACGGACGCAACTGGGAAGCCGCAATTGTGAGCTACCATGCGGCGCGCAAGGAATAGGCGAAGAGGCGTTTCGCCGAAGATTTCGCATAAACGCCGACGACCAGCATCGACCGGAGCGCCGAAGCATTGAAACACAAGACAGGGCTGGGTTTTACGCCAACCGACTTCGCGGTCTTCAAGGTCGAAGGCTTCAGCGCGCGCATGCAGGAGATATACACGCACGTGCGGCCCAAACTGGTGAGGCTCGGCGCCGAGCTGGCGCCCGAGCTGGCGCGCGAACTCCATCTGGAGTTTTTCCCCCACGTCGCCAGGCACGCGCGGCGCACCGTCAATCCGCCGCCCGAAACGTGGGCCGCGTTTGGGCCATCGCCCAAGGGCTACAAACGCTACGGCTACCTGGCGCTGTGCATCTCGGGCGTCGGACTGCATGCGCGCATGGTGGTCAAAGCGGAGGCCGACGGCCGTCAGGAGATGGCGCGCGGGTTCAGGAGCGAGGCCGCGCGGCTCGCGAAGTCGCTGCGCGGAACGGCGATCGCGCGCTACGATAAATGGGATTTCAACGCGCTGCCTGCCGAGACGGCGGCCGACGATGAGCTTTTCACGGCGCTCGGCGAAGGACTCGGCAAGAAAACCGGCGCGATAGACCTCGGGTTCGGATGGAGCGTGCGCGACGCGCTGCGCCTGGATCGCGCGGAGCTGCTTGACGCCTACCGCGAGCTCGAGCCCGTATACCGAATCGTGAGGGCTGCCGCGTAGCACGCGCCGTAGCGGACGGCGACATCGTAATCCGTGGTATCGAGGCGCAGGGCAAGCGCTTGGTAAGATGAGCACGATAGCGGTTTTGGGAGCGGGCGCGTGGGGCACGGCGCTCGCAACAGGGCTCGCCCGCGGCGGCCATCGCGTAACTCTGTGCGCGCGGCGCGCCGATCACCTCGCCGCGATGCGCGCGCGGCGCGAGAACACCTCCTACTTGCCCGGCGTCATACTGCCCGAATCGATCGAGCTGAGCGACGGATGGGTGGAAATGGCGGTCGCGAGCGAGACCGTCGTGATGGCGGTACCGTCGCATTTTGCGCGGGCGGCGATGACGCCGGTGGGCCCCGCGCTCGGTGCGAACGCGACGCTCATCAGCGTCACCAAGGGCATCGAAGCCGACTCGCTCGAGACAATGACCGCGATGCTGGCCGAGGTCGCGCCGGCGGTCGAGAGGATCGCGGTCCTGTCGGGACCGTCGTTCGCGCTGGAAGTGGCGCGCGGCAAGCCGGCCGCGGTGGTCGCGGCGGCACGCGACGAGGCGGTCGCGCGCGCCGTGCAGGAGCTGTTCGCCTCGCGCACGCTGCGCGTCTACCGAAGCGTCGACGTCAACGGAGTCGAGTTGGCCGGCGCGGCCAAGAACGTAATCGCGATCGCCGCCGGTATCAGCGACGGCCTCGGCCTCGGCTCCAGCGCGCGGGCGGCATTAATCACCCGCGGCCTGGCCGAACTGGCCCGCCTGGGCCTGCGCGCCGGTGGACGCGCCGAGACTATCTATGGGCTCGCTGGGCTCGGCGACCTCGTCCTCACCTGCACCGGCGACCTCTCGCGCAATCGTGCGCTGGGCTTCAAAATTGGCCAGGGCGAGACCGTCGCCGGCGACGCGCCTGGCATGCCCTCCGCCGGCCATCCGGTGGCCGAAGGGGTCTCCAACGCGCACTCGATAAGGAGGCTGTCCGAGCGGATGGGCGTGGAGATGCCGATCGTCGCGGCGGTCTGCCGGGTGCTCTATGAAGCCGCGCCGGCAAACGCTATGGTCGATGAACTGCTGCGCCGCGAATTGAAGGCCGAATATTGACGCAGCCGGACTCCTGACGCGGAGTCGAGAAAAAGCGCACTTGCGAAATGACGTATTTGAGAGAAAAGAGTTAATGGCGAACAAGGGAACCTGCAAGGCCACGGATTGTAACCGCGAGGCAGTCGCGAGGCATTATTGCCGCAAGCACTATCGGCTGTGGCGTCACGGAGAGATGCCCAAGGCACGCTATCGGACCTGCACCTTCGAGAAGTGCCGAAAAAAGCGCGTGCGCGGCAGCCTGTGCGAGGAACACTGGACCGCCAAGCACGGTAAGGCGGCGGCGCCCGCCGCTGCTGCCGCGCCCGCGGCCGCAAGCGCCTAGCGCAACCCGGGCCAGC
>Ga0307373_10005163_pt1 | contig 21532 bp, 16 predicted proteins | sample OX2MG_FD_202534 | JGI IMG/M metagenome (GOLD analysis project Ga0307373, IMG submission 202534) | Soil microbial communities from Risofladan, Vaasa, Finland - OX-2 | ecosystem: Environmental > Terrestrial > Soil > Coastal area > Acid sulfate soil | place: Finland: Risofladan, Vaasa | collected...
GTTTGGTTCGGGATAGAGATGGGAGCGAAGCTCCTCGACCTCGGCAACCTCGCCGCTCGTGGCATATCCCGTGTTCCCGTGCAGCTCCACCAGGTCTGCGCGAGAAACCCAGCCCGTGTATCCATCCTGCGGTGTTCGAATTTTCACCCAGCCGGGTTGTTCTGCGATTTCATCGACATTCGTGGAGAACATGGCCTGTGAAACCACGTCGACATCCGCGGAAGGCTTCGAAAACATGTTGGCGACGGGCACAGAAACGACGTAACGTGTTCCCTGCGCCCCAGCCACAAAGCAGGCCAACAGAAATATGGGAAGCACAGCGCAACAGCGCCGAACGCGCGAAGCATTACTTTTCATAGTTTCCATGGATTTCCGGACTGCTACTGCAATCCATTTGTCGTCTGAGATTGCAGCAGACGATTTCATTCGAGGGTCGAGCAGGTCATCCACTGAGAAAAACCAGAGTAGCACCTAAATCGCGCATTCGACCATTCACTTGCGAGGGTGCCGGGTTCGAAACGGATGAAACCATCGATCCAATATATTGTTAGAAATATTTGTAGCGCTAGATTGGAGTCTGCATGCATTTCTATCTGCACCGGTCACGATCGATACGGCCAATGTCCGCACTGATTGCATTTGCGGTCTTCTTCTGGGGATGTTCTTCTCGCCTGCAGGCGCAGACCGCGGCTCCGCAAGTAAACATTGACGCCGGAACGCTGCAAGGTGTGTGGGCCCCTGGCGCTCCCCATGTGGCCGCGTTTCTTGGTATTCCCTTTGCTGCCCAGCCCGTCGGCAACTTGCGCTGGAAGGCGCCGCAACCGCCGCCGAGCTGGGCAGGAATTCGCGAAGCGACAAAGTACGGCCCCGCATGTCCGCAAGCTCCCAGCCCGTGGCTACCGGAAATGTTGGGTATTCAAAAGATGGTGACGAACGAAGCCTGCCTGTATGTGAACGTGTGGACGCCGAACTTGCCTGGCGCCGCGAAGCTACCCGTCATGGTTTGGGTACACGGTGGCGGAAACGTGGAAGGTTCCGCGGAATGGCCGCCGTTGGGTTCCACCCTCGCCCGGGAAGGTGTGGTTGTCGTCAGCCTGAATTATCGATTAGGGGTCTTTGGATTTTTCGCCTACCCCGCGCTGGCTGCAGAATCGCTGCATCATGTTTCCGGAAACTACGGTCATCTGGACCAAGTGGAAGCGCTGCGATGGGTCAAGCGAAATATCAGCCGATTCGGGGGCGATCCCCACAATGTCACAGTGTTTGGCGCATCCTCCGGCGCTCTGGATATCTGCAACCTGATGGCGTCTCCCATAGCCGTCGGATTATTTCAACGAGCCATTATGCAAAGTGGCGTGTGCGTCGATTCGGTATACCCCGTGACGCGGCAGGCGGAGAAGAATGGCGAATTGCTCGCGAAGGATCTGGGGATTCAGACGGGTCCGGTGTCTTTGGCGGCGTTGCGCGCATTGCCTGCGGACCAACTGCTCCAGACGGCAGCCAAAGATGACCGCATCGATCTGGAGCCGGTTGTCGATGGCTGGTTCTTTCCGGAGCAACCTGCGACTACATTCGCGAACGGGAAGCAGGCAAGAATTCCAGTAATCGTCGGCAGCAACAATGATGAAATCTCAATCTTTGCCAGCCCCCTCGTGGGCGGCAAATCCAATCGGCCCAAGACGGTTGAGGAATATCGGAAGTGGCTTCGTCGACAATTCGGTCCGATGGCGGACAAGGTCTTCGCGCAGTATCCGGCCCACTCGGATAAGGATGTGCCCGCTGTGTTCCGAACCATGGACACGGATTTCGATTTTGGCTTCGGAGCGCGCCTGCTTGCGATCGAAATGGCTCGAATTCACCAGCCTGCCTTCCTCTATCACTTCACCTATGTCGGAGCGGGAGAGTTTGCTTCGCTCGGAGCATTCCACAGTGAAGAGAGTATGTTCCTGAGTAAGAAGTATTGGACCACCTGGATCCATCGGCCTTACGACAAGGCGCTTTCAAACGCCATCATTGGATATTGGGTGCAGTTTGCAAAAACAGGCAATCCCAACACTTCTCTGTTACCGAAGTGGCCGGCCTATCAACCGAACACGGATTTGTGTCAAGAGTTAGGTCGACGGATTGGAGCGGAGCGTGTGCCGCGCGCCGAGCGGTTTGCAGTCTTCCAACAATTCCTCAACTCTCGGCTTGCAAAACCGCCGGAGTAGTTTCTCGGGTCGAAGACGTTTGGCCGGCATCGGTCTACGTCAACAATTCCTGTTCCGAGCGTGGCCGTTGCCCCCAGCGTGTCCGCGAAAACAGGAGACTGAACAAATATCCGAAGCAAAAGGTGATCGCCGTTCCGATCACCACATACCAGGTCCACGCGATCCTGGGCAATACGGCGTGAAAGCCCGCGAAGCGAAACGCGATGGGAGCGGGCTGACGCCAAAGAAAAATATTCACTCCCAGGCCGACGATCATACCGACAATGGTTCCCGCTTCATTGGCGCGGCGGGTAAGCGTGCCTAACAGAAACACTCCCAGTAGAGACCCGTAGGCGACCGACGCAATCGAGAGTCCGACTTCCACCACATGCTTACTTCCGCGCGATACGAAGGCAAGACCGCACAATGCAACCGCCCAGAAAAAGGTCGAGATGTGGGAAATGTTGGAGCGTTCCCGGGCTGCGGCGTTGGGGCGAAGCTTCATATAAAAGTCGACAACAGTGGTGGAAGAAAGCGAATTGAGCGCGGCGCTTAAATTGGACATGGCTGCGGCTAGCACGGCCGCGATGATCAATCCCGAAATGCCTGCAGGCATGTGATCGACGATAAAGGCTGGGAATATCCTGTCGGGACTGGAAAATGTCGTCCCCGGCGCCACGCGAGTGTAATACACATAAAGCCCCGCACCCACGCAAAGAAAGAGGAGGAACTGCAATGCAACGATGACCCAGCTGGACAAAAGAGCGAGGCGGGATTCGCGCAGATTCCTCGCAGCCAGCAGGCGCTGCACCATCAACTGGTCCGTACCGTGGCTCGCCATGGTCAGGAAGCAGCCGCCAATCAGGCCCGTCCAAAATGTATAGGTCGTTGTCAGATTCAACACAAAATGAAATACAGTGAATTTCCCTGCTGCATGCCCTGCCAGATAGATGACGGACCAACCGCCGGGAATCTGATGACCTAATGCCCACAGGGCAGCCATACTCCCGCCAACATAAATAAACATCTGCATCACGTCGGTCCAGATGACAGCCGTCATGCCTCCCTTGATTGTGTACAACAGCGTCAACACTGTAATGATGACAATCGAGGCGATGTCGCCGGTGCCGATCGCAATGCCAATCAAAATTGAAATGGCAAACAGGCGCACGCCTTCCGCTGCGGCGCGAGTGAGAAGAAAAACCGACGCTGTAACTTTGTGCAGTCTCGATCCAAAACGACGGTCTATCAGCTGATATGCGGTGAGCAACTCGCCATGGAAATATGCCGGCAGAAACAGAAGGCACAGCACAACGCGGGCAACAAGGTAGCCCATGACCAACTGCAAAAATCCAAAATCGCCAGTGAAGGCCAGCCCCGGGATACTGATGATCGTCAGCGTACTGGTTTCAGCCGCGACAATGGAAAGCGAGATGGCCCACCATGGGATGGTGCGTTCCGCCAGAAAGTAGCTGCGGAGGGAATCTCCCTTGCTGCGAAAGTGCAGGCCGAATAGAGTGATGCCCGCCAGATAGAGAACAACGATCAGGAGATCGATGGCGCGGATATGGTGCGGGCCGACAATGGCAAGATAAGCGATAGGCTGCATCCCTCAGAAAATCCTACGATACGCTCGCGCCAAAGCAGCAGTGAAATTCCAGCCTCTTGTGTATCTGCGTTGATCCACCGCTTCGTCACCTCGGATGCGGATTTGTCAGCAGCGAAGTAGATGCCGCACGCCACTCGCGATTGAACACCAAGTCCACCAACAATTACACTCGATTCCATGATGCGTTTCGCCTGCCTTGTCATCGTTTCTTCTGCCGCGTTCACCTGCTGCACACTGGCGCAATCAAAACCGCAAGCACAACCGCAGCCGGTGCCGATGCCGCCGCCCATTGTCGCGCCAGTCGATAAGCCGTATGTTGGCCCGATTGCGTTGACGGTCGATCTGACCAACAATGTGGACCGCGTAGAGAAGGTGCATGAGGATGTGCCCGTAGAGCCCGGCGCCAAAGAAATCGTGTTGCTCTATCCGGAGTGGCTGCCGGGCGACCATGAACCCTCTGGCCCCATCGAGAGCCTGGGCGGGATCGTCACCACGGTGGATGGAAAGCGCGTGCAATGGGTACGCGACCGCGTGAATATTTATGCGTTTCACGTGCCGCTCACTGCGGGCGCAAAAACCATTGGGCTCGACTTCGACTACCTGTCTCCGATCAAACCAAGCGCCGGCCGCATCGAGATTTCCGATGCCATCGCAGACCTTGAATGGAACGAAGTGGTGATGTACCCGGCGGGATATTTTTCCCGCGACATTCCAGTCGATACCACATTAAAGCTGCCGAACGGTTGGAAATACGCCACCGCTTTGGAAACGGCGTCGGATCAGGGCGACACCATCAAATTTCAACAGGCCACGCTCAACACGCTGGTCGATTCGCCGTTATATGCGGGCCTCTACTTTAAACGAGTTGACCTGTCGCCCACCTCAACGGACATCGTACATCTGAACCTGTTTGCCGATGAGGCAGACGACCTGAAGATGACTCCGGAGGAACTTGAGGAGCATAAGAAGCTCGTCTCGGAAGCCGACAAGCTCTACGGATCGCACCATTACAAGCACTACGATTTCCTGTTGTTGATGAGTAACAAGGTCGGCGGAGTCGGGCTGGAGCACCACCAGTCGAGCGAGGATGGCCAGCATGCGAATTACCTGACCGATTGGCCGAATGGCGTCCTCGAACGCGATCTGCTGGGGCATGAGTACACGCACTCCTGGAACGGAAAATTTCGCAGGCCAGTGGACCTGTGGACTCCAAATTTCAACGTGCCCATGCGCGACGATCTGCTGTGGGTCTATGAAGGGATGACAGAATACTGGGGCAACGTGCTGACCGCGCGTGCCGGCATGCGCACACCGGAGCAGACGCGGGACTTTTTCGCACGCATCGCCGCGAACTATGCCATCAGTCCCGGTCGCGACTGGCGTCCGCTGGTCGATACGACGAATCAACCGATCATCTCGCAGCGTCGTCCGGTTAGCTGGGTCAGTTATCAGCGTCCGGAAGATTACTACATGGAAGGAGCGCTGATCTGGCTGGATGCGGATACAAAGATTCGTGAGCTGACCGACGGCAAAAAGTCGCTGGATGATTTCTGCAAGAAATTTCTCGGCGTCTATAACGGCAGCATGATTACGGACCAGTACACGCTCAACGATGTGGTGAAGGACCTGAACGAAGTTGCGCCGTACGACTGGAAATCCTTCTTCCAGAAACGTGTCTACGATCTGCACCCTCCCGTCCCGATGAACGGATTCACGCAGGGCGGCTACAAGCTTGTCTACACAGATAAACCCACGGAATGGCTATCAAAAGAATTAGGGCAGTTGGGCTATGCGGATTTCTCCACGTCTCTCGGCTTGGCCATGGGCTCGCGCCGCGGACATGGACCGGCCGGCATGATCTCCAACGTGTGGTGGGGCAGTCCAGCATTCAAAGCCGGCGTCACCCCGAACATGAAACTCATTTCCGTGAATGGCACTGCCTATAACCCAAAGGTTCTGACAGATGCGATCCTGGCGGCGGAGACGGATAAGAAACCGCTGCAGTTGCAATTTCGCGAAGGCAAGCAATATAAGACCATCGACCTGCGCTATTACGATGGCATGCGCTATCCGTCGCTGCAGCGCGTTGAAGGGACACCGGACCGACTGGACGAAATATTTGCGCCCAGCAAGAGCCCGCTGCCGGCCATGTAGTGAATCCACGAGAGACAGCCAGTTCGGGAAGCTGGATGGTGGTCGCGGAGCGAGGTCGACGAATGGCTTTCGTTCTGCCGTGGACGTTCGCCCAGCGGAAAGATTCTCAATGGCCTCGGCGAGATCAGGTATGCTTCTGAGGGGCGTGTTCCAGGCCTTTCAATCGGATCGAAAATACGATCGATGATCCGTATTCGGACGTGAAGGACATGTCGTCGAAAAGTATTTGGTCGCTCCCGACCACCACTCGTAGTTCTGAATAAAACGCACGACCCTGGTGAACGTTCTCTGTATCGCAATAGGGCGGAGGCCATTTTTGTCATCTCCAGAATCAGGCGTTTCTAAACCGGCGACCAGCGGCTTTGTCACCATGGTCTCGTGGATCTCGGCCCTCGCCGGCTTGCTGTTCGGCTATGACACCGGAGTGATTTCCGGAGCCATTCTTTTCGTGCAGGAAGACTTCTCCCTCACAAGGGTCCAGGAAGAGGTCGTTGTCGCCGCGGTCCTTTTGGGCGCGGTGATCGGTGCGTCCTTTGGCGGCAAATTGGCGGATCGATTCGGGCGCCGCAAGATTCTCATCCAGGTCGGCATCCTCTTCATCATTGGCGCGATCGGTACCGCCTTCGCGCCCACACCAGCGTGGCTTGCGATTGGGCGCGTCGTGGTCGGCGTGGCCATTGGCATCGCATCGTTCACAGCACCGCTGTACATCTCAGAAGTGTCGCCAGCCAGCATTCGCGGTAAGTTGGTTTCGTTGAATCAGCTGATGATCACCATCGGCATTGTGGTCTCTTACCTGGCTGACTATGGACTGGCGGACGCGCGTGCCTGGCGCTGGATGTTTGGCCTGGCTGCGATTCCAGCGCTGATCCTTGTCATTGGCCTGATCTTTGTTCCGGAAAGTCCGCGCTGGCTGATGAGCCAGTCAAAGAACGCGGAAGCTCGCAGCGTGCTGCAGCGAATTCGGGAAACGACGGACGTGGGTAAAGAGCTGGCTGACATTGAAGCGGACCTGCAATTGCAAGAAGGCGGCTGGCGCGAACTGCTGGCCGTCTCCATGCGACGACCGCTGATTGTTGGCATCGGATTGGCGATCTTTCAGCAGTTCACCGGCATCAACACTGTCCTCTACTACGCGCCCACCATTTTTCAGTTTGCCGGTCTTCACTCTGCGTCGGCTGCGATCCTGGCCACTGTGGGAGTCGGGGTCGTCATGGTGCTGTTGACCGTGGTTGCGTTGCGGTTGATCGATCGCGTTGGGCGTCGGCCGCTTCTTCTGTACGGCATCTTCGGGATGATCGTCAGTCTGGGAGTACTCGGCTTCTCGTTCCTCTCTCCGACGCTCTCAAATATCGTTGCGTGGGTCGCGATGATCAGCCTGCCCGTCTATGTCGCTTGTTTTGCGATCAGTCTCGGGCCGGTTTTCTGGCTCCTGATTTCAGAAATTTATCCGCTAAAAATTCGCGGGCGCGCGATGAGCATCGCTACGGTCACCAATTGGGGTTCCAACCTGCTGGTGGCTCTCACGTTTCTCAGCTTGCTGCATTCTTTAGGCCGAGCCTGGACCTTCTGGCTCTATGGGGTGATCGGCATCATCTCCTGGATTTTTGTCTATCGTCTGGTACCGGAGACAAAAGGCTGCACGCTGGAAGAAATCGACGCGCGCTGGCACAACATCGGCCAGAGCGAAAAATAGCCGCTGCAGGTGTACGTCGCACCAACCTGCGCGATCAATATTCTCCGTGCCAGTCGAAGACCGTGGGTTTGTAAAGCAGTTATGTCTGGCTGGGGACGTTCTGCAGCTTCGAGAATCTTGAGAACGGGAGAACAATCAGGTTGTTTACCAACGGCTCCAACTACAATCGAATCGCATCCGAGCGATTGAAATTGATTTGCGATTCCCTTCCCCATCGCCGTAAGATCAGATCACTCGTTTGCCCGGAGTTGATCATGAACCGTCAGACCGCCGAAAATCCGCTCACGAAACTCGATGACTGGGACGACTTTGTTGCATCTCGCTACAAGGAAAATAAGGGCCGGGAAGAGTTCCGCAATTACGATCCCAATGTGAATCCCGGTGTCGCGGAGTTCTACCGTCTGAATCATGCCCTGCAAACCGTCGACTTCGTCCATGCAAAGGAACGGGAGTATCTGCCGCTGCAGAAAGAACAGAAAACGATCTGGGAGGCAGCCGAATTTCTCAACACCCTGGTCGACGACAGCGACCCAGATACCGACCTGACACAAATCGAACACCTGTTGCAGACTTCAGAGGCCATTCGTAAAGATGGCCATCCGCGCTGGTTCGTTCTTACCGGATTCATCCATGACTTAGGTAAGCTGCTTTGCCTCTATGGAGAGCCGCAGTGGGCTGTAGTCGGCGATACATTTCCAGTCGGATGTGCTTACTCGGACGAGATTGTCTTCTCCGAATATTTTTGTGCAAACCCGGATTCGCAGAATCCCTTGTATCAGGAGTTATATGGCATTTATAAACCTCATTGTGGATTAGAGAATGTTCATATGTCCTGGGGACATGATGAATACATCTACCAGGTGACAAGAAACTACTTGCCGGAGCCGGCACACTATATGCTGCGGTATCACTCCTTCTACTCCGCGCATAGGCATGGAGCCTATCGCCACTTGATGTCGCCGCATGATGAGGAAATGTTTCAATGGGTTCGAAAGTTCAACCCATACGATCTGTACTCCAAGGGTGCGGCAAAACCCAACCTGCCTGAAATTCTTCCGTATTATCAGGACCTGATCACGGAATATTTCCCCGGCAAGATTCAGTGGTAACTATCGGGCGCCCTCTCCCCGTTTGAATCTATCTCTACCCAAAGTTGGGAAGCGCGCCGGACAACAACAGCAAACGAGAGCCGCAAAGTTTCCGCGGGCCGACATACAAATCCGAACGACTCCGCGCTTATTGACTGAATCGTCCCTGATAGGCCCAGAGCCCCAGCGCCGGATTCGAGATGAAGAAGATTTCTTCCCCGTCCACCGCGTTCCAACCATCGGCAAGCTTGGCAGGATCATATTTCGCGCAGTATTCGCGCAAGTCGCCATAGGCGTAGTAAGCAGATTCGATTTCCTCGCGGGTCAGATGACCGGGACAGTAGCGAATGGTGAAGCGTCCCTCACTGGAGCCGTGAATGAGGTGCGCCGCGGCGGACAGATTGTTAGCCAGCGCGGGGTCATTCTTGACAGCGTCCAGGGTCGCGGGCGTTCCACAGTAGCCATATTTCCTGATCAGCGTATCGATGGCAGAGTCTTCGCCGAAGGCATGCACGCCCGGAGCTAGAACGATCAGTTCCGCGCCATCGGCCAACGCCATGCGTGTGCGATAGACGCTCTTGTTGCCGAGCCACGTGGATTTGAACTCATGCGGATCAAGCAAGACGACCGCTTTGCGAATCTCCCGATCCATCATGAAGAAATTAACTTTGAGGCTGAGTTCGGCCGCGCGTTCAAAACACTCAAAATCGTCGCCGATAAAGAGACCATTCATGACCAGCTTGCCGGCTGCATTTTTGCTGACGACCGTGAGCACATAAACAATGGGCAGATCCTGCGCGAAGTGATCGCTGGCGTAGTTGAGAATTCGTCGGACAGGCGTATCCGCGCGGCCCATCATTCGCTCCATACCGTAGACCGCACCCAGAAAATGCGTGCGGTGAATGCCCAGAACTCCGCCAGTGCCAACGAAAATGTTCTTGTTGAAGTTGGCCATGCCAATGACCTCATGCGGCACCACCTGCCCGATGGACAGGATGAGATCGTGGCCCCCGTCTCGAAGCAGTTTGTTGACCTGGACCGGCACAGGAAATTCAAGCTTGCCTTCGCTGACTTTGCGGATAAACTCGGGTGGAACTTCTCCCAGAGTGACGACGTCATTGCGCCAGTCGTGCACGCGAAACAGTTCACGAGGCACCGAACCGAACATGGTCTGAATTTCATATTCGGTCATTGGATTGTGCGTGCCCAGCGCCGGCAGCACATCTGCGAGCGCTTTGCCGTAATACTTCCAGGCCTGCTCGGTAAGCATGCCGCTCATCGAATGCATGCGCGTAAAGTCAGGCGGCACGGCCAACACCTTCCGGCGAGGACCGAGCTTCTCGAGGGCGGCGAACAGGCTCGCCTTCACCTCGGCGGGTGAGAATTCTGCAGTTGGCGATCCGGCGGCGAAGAAAAGGCTCATCAGTTGCTATGGTATTCCTACTCCGCTAGGCGGTGAAAGCCACTCGACGCAGAATCGATCCGCTTCACCGCACCTCCGCCGGGACGGCTGGGGCAGTGAATCACATCGGCGCGGTGCTGGCCGACAACGTCATCCAGTTCGCCGATCTACCCAGCAACTCCATCTTCCACATACTCTGTGACGGTTTTCCGCGCTGAATTTTCTCCATTCAGCTTTTAGGAATCTGCAATCGACGAGCGGCTATTGTGACGGTGAAGCAGCCCGAGAAGAATTGCTTCGCGCAGAGGAACGCTGCTTCCCTTTCGCAACCATTGCATCAAACTCGCTGCGCGGCATCTTCAGCATCGTCGGGTGAGCATCGATCCATTTTGCGAAGGCGTCGTATTTCTGGGGAGTCCATCCTCCCTCAAATTGCGCGCCGTTCTTGCCCTCGCGATTCAAGTCAAAATTGAATGCATCTTGCAGCGCTGTAAATTCAGCGGAACTGATGGCAGCTTCAGCCAGGATTGCGGGAATAAAGATCACTCCCTCCGGCTTCGCCAGAACCAGATCGCCCGGCAAGACCACGGCTCGCCCAATTCGGATCGGAGCATTGATCGACGTCAGTTCCATCTGGCTCCAGGCCGATGGATCATAGCCACGATAGAAACCATTGAAGTCAGGGATCTCCCGGTTTTCCTCCTGATCCCGAATCCCGGCGTTAAACACGAAACCGGTGTGACTTCGCGCGGCAATTCCGTTTCCCAGGTTCGACCCTATGAGGGTGCCGGAGATGATCTTTCCAAATCCGTCGGCCACATACACATCGCCTGGCTGAAGTTCGGCGATAGGCCACGAATTGGTGTCGCCCGCGCGGTGCTCCTGCTTGCCCTCGGCGGCAATGGCTGCGGCCATATCCGGACGTAAAGGCATGTACTGCGCGGTCAGAGCTCTACCGGCAAAAGATTTACCAGGGTGAAGAGCCTGCCACTCGCCCTCGAATTGATTGTCGTAACCGTGAGCGCGCAGAAAATCCCATACGTCTTCGATCGTCATATTCACGGCGCGCTTCAGCAAATCGTCCGGCAATTTCGGACGCCCATCCGTGAAACGTTCGCCCTTCCAACCCGACGTATAGAACAGAATCTGCTGCCGCGTCATTTTCACTTGGCCGAAACCGGGCGCTGTCCCCAAAACTGTACACGCCAGCACGGCGGTCCAAATCATCTTCTTCACGCGACTCTCCTTTTTAGCGCACACTGGGCCAAGAGTAATTGAGTAGTTCCATCGCAGGATAAGTTCGCTGGATTCTTGTCCATTTTTCTCGCCTCTTCACTTTCAGGAAGCTCGAGTCCCGGAAGCCTTCATCAGAATCTGCCTCAGCCGTTTGGCGACGATCAAATCCTGACCCGGCTGCAGCATCCACACGCCCACCACAATCGTGTTTGCGTCGGATGGCAGCCCAGGTTCCGGTGAACCTGTAGCCGGATGCAACTCGATACTCGGAGAGCCACGCCGGCACATCTCAGCTACTTCCAGCGGCGCGATCTTCACTTTCTCCTGGTCGTAACGCAATAAAAGAGTAGGAACATGATTCGCCACTTCAGGAACATAGATCTGTGCTGTTAGTGTAGGTACGCCAGAAAGGTAGTCGGCGATTCTCTGCGCGCGCCCGCGAAACTCCCTTTCCATCCCTTCGTCAGTCTGGCTCAGGAGCCAGTCCACGGCGGCTACCATCCCGACGATTTGTTCCTTAGCCACCTTCTGTCCACGACCAACCACGTTATCAATTGGGTTATTGTTCCGTGCTGCGGCTGCGATAAGTTCTTTCTTCCCGAGTAATAGACCCGCATTCTGCGGACCTCGAATTCCCTTACCCCCGGAAAAACAGACCAGGTCAAATCCCATTTGGGTATATTTCCAAAGGTTCGATATAGGAGGCATATCTGCGGCAGCATCGTTCATGCTGGGGATGTTGTGTTCATGAGAAACTCGAATCCAATCCTCGCGACTGATCGTTCCACTAGTAGCCGCATTGAAGAAATGTGTCATGACCGTTTTTGGGGTAAAAGCTGCGCGATATTCATCAAGAGTTTCTACCTCTACTATGCGAACGCCACAGCTCAACAGTGCGTGGTCATATCCATAACGGTGCCCCTTCTGCATAATGGCCTCATTTTTCAATGAGTCCATCCCCTGCGGGATAAGGGGCGGGATCCGCTCGCCACGTTGATCATTCGCCACCGTCACACATGCGGCGGTTCCAAGCGTCAGCGCGGAAGCCGCCCCGGCAGACACCAAGGCCGCTTCACAGTGCAACCGTTTCGCCAGGTAGGAACCGGCGGCTAGCTGCAACTGTTCCAGCCGCACAGGATGTTTCGCGGCCCTGGCAACGGCCAGTTGGACGCTCTCCGGCATGATGGCTGCCGTGAGAAACGTATAGGTGCCGGCGGCATTAATGATCTCTTGCACACCAAGCTTCGCGTAGTAGTCGACGCCATCCTCTTCATGCGAAAGCCCCGCCCCAAAGGATTGCATAGGCGTCATAAAGCTTGAGAATCCAATGGAGGCTAACGCGGTGCGAGCGTGAGCAAAGAAGGACCTGCGTGAATAGCGAATCGTCATATATTCCTCTCTAATGCGTGCTTACCGTTGACACGATCTAGTTAGTTCCCGTCCTACTGCACCGACCGAATAGGTAGCGCCGGAGTTGGCAATGCGTGACTCCTCGGATATCTCCGGGTTCCATTCGCCGCGGTCAAACCTGGTGCTCGCGCAGAACTTTCGACAAGGCGTCGGCAATTACTCGCTCTTGGCCCGGCTGCAGCACAATCGCGGTGATCTCGATGGTGCTGTTCCCATTATGTCCGCCGCCACCGAGAACAATGGATGGCTTCATGCTCGCAAGTTCTCGATTCACCTGGCCTGCGTCAATGGAAAACTTGCTGGGATCTAGATGGATTTGCATAGTTGGAAAATTATTCGCGATCTCCGGAACATGTCGAGTAACTGTGACTCCCGCGATTTTTCTGACCCGATTCGCAATCGTATCCAGCTGTCTCCATTGCTCTTTTGCAAGCGCTTGCTCGTCTTCGGCCAAATAAATCTCCAGCGTCTTCAGCATGCCAACAATCTCTTCTTTGCCAACCTTGGTCGGTCGGCCCAGCGTATCCTCATTGGGACTCATATTCAGAAGAGCATTGTGGATCATTTCCTGGCGACCAATCAGCAGACCCGTACACTGCGGCCCACGCATCGCTTTACCTCCGCTGAATGAGATCAGATCGTATCCCATATTTGCGTAATCCCACAGATGCGATTTTGGCGGCGTGTCCGCTGCCGCGTCAATAAACGCTGGAAGATTCGCCGCGTGAGCCAACTTCAACCAGTCTTCCCTCTTGATCTGTCCGTCCGGATCCGCCAAATTCAAAAAATGCATGGCAGCGGTCCGCTCACTGATGGCGTTGTGCACATCGGCTACCGTCTCTACCTCAACAATTTTGACTCCCGTAGCGCGAATCTGATGGTTCCAGGGACTACGATGCGCTTTCTGAATGATGACCTCCGACTTGAGTCCCGTCAGGTCTGGAATCTGTTTGATATAGGTCTCATTGCTTCCGGTCAGAATTCCGGAATAGCCATTTTGAATGGCGGATGCGGCTCCGGAAGTGACAAGCGCGCTATAGCCCTGCGGCAGCGTGAGCATTTCAGCGATGCGTTTACCTGCCGCGGCTTCCAAGTCGTTAATATTGACGAAGTGCAAAGAGGCGAGCTTCATGACCGCTTCCGCCTCGGGCCGCATCAACGATCCTCCAAGGTAGGTCATGGTCCCTTGACCGTTGATCACCGTAGTTAATCCAAGCTCTTCGTATACATTCCCGGTCTCGCCCAAGCCCTTGATCTTTCCACTCCACGAAGGATCTCTGTCGAACGTCGAAACGGCCAGGGCCTTGCGGCCAATCGTTGACGCAGACAGAACTGCAAGCGTGTTTAAGAAAGTCCGACGATTGATCTTATGCCGCATGAAATTACCTCCGGTGGATCCGAATGGGTTGGGGCGGATGAGTGCTTCTCGTCCGTGCAGGTGCATATAACTGACTATTTTATAGAGAGGCTAAATCGATCCTGGTCCAACATTATTACAACATCCTGGTTGCCGTGTACAGCGTAGATGCGTGCGGTGCATGACCGGTATCACAATACCGGAGCCGCTTGCATGTCTTCGGGTCAACCGCCTCCAATGCTACACTCCTCGATTCGCTTTGCACTCTCATGACCGTGAGGCAAGGAGAGAGACTGTCTCATGTGGATGCACGGATGGCCTTGGGCTACACACATTTGGTGACGCAGACGACGTTCGGATAGCCGCATAGCTTGGAGCATTGCTGGACAAGGAATCCTTTTCCCAGGATTTTCTTAAATTGTCGCCCGAAAGAGAAACGGCCTCCGAATCGAATTCGGAAGCCGTATAGAATCTGAAGTTTTGGTTGCGGGGGTCTGCAACACTCCGAATTTGCGGCGGGCCTCAGCAGGCTCCCTGGAGATCAGGGCTGGAGGCCTCCCAGCCGCGTGTTGATGAAGCCTCGAATCTCCTATCGATGGGCATCGACCGAGTCAGCCTGCCGCGAAGAGTTGATCGGATGTCGCCCGTATCCGCAACTGCTTGTCCCGGCGATGGTCGAGAGACGACCCATGGGCGGCGATTCACTGCCCGTCCCAGGATGCGGTTTTATCGGCGGCTGCCTCCTTTCACTTACAGAAAGAACGCCTGCTTCGACTCACTGATCATCTGGATAAAGCTGCCGGCTCCGACAAAATCAAGATGGGGATAGTCGATCATCTCCTCTGCCTTGAAGCCCATCAGGTCCATCGACATTTCGCAGATGTGGATTTGGACGCCGTACTCTCCAGCCTCCTGCATCAGTTGCTCAAGAGACTTGACCCCGTGTTGCTTCATGATTGAACGGATCATCTTTGGTCCCATGCCGCCCATCTGCATTTTGGAGAGGGGGAGCGCCCTGGAGCCGCGCGGTAGCATCCATCCAAACATCTTCTCCATAAATTTCTTGGGAGGCGCCTTTTTTGGATCGCGCAACGCAGCCACGGCCCAGAAGGTAAAGAAGAGATCCACCTTGATGTCATAGGCGGTCGCAGCCAGGGCAATAATAAAGGCCGCAATGGTAGTGTCCAGATTTCCCGTCATCACCCCGATGGAGAGGTGGTCGTTGCCTGCTGATTGTTCTATTGCGTCCACGCGGACGGTGAGTGTATCCAATGCATTTTTGAAATCGACTTCGGTCAGTGTGTCGGGCATGATTGCCTTTCCTTTGCGGGTACGGTGTTAGGCGTTGCTGACGGCAACTTTGGATTTCTGTGGAGCCGGCGCCAGGGCCCACTGATGCAGAGCCAGGGCCAGCGTCCGGTAGACGACGTGCGCGAATTTTGTCAGGGGCATCATGATCAGGATGTCCATGGCCAGAACGATGTGAGTGAGGAAGGTTGCGTATCCAAAGATCGTCGGATGCGGCATGTAGACGACAATCTCGGTCAGCAGTCCGGTGAGGACGGTGGCCGCAAGCAGCAACAGGAAGAACCAGTCAGAGAAGGAGCTCTTGTCGTAGGGGGTTTCTTTGGCGCGGATCCTGCGCGAGATGGCAATGGTCAAGCCGTAGAGGCAGGCCAGGCCGCCCAGGAGTCCGAGCAGACGCATCGAATACCAGGGTGGAACCGGTGAACCGATGGGCTTGAAGAGAAAATCAACGGTAGTGGCAATCAGCATCGCGAGAAAGCCCCACATGATGGTGCCGTGGACGAACCAGGCGCGCCGATAGACTGGCTCGTTCGTGGGTTCAGTTGTCTGTTCGCAGTTGCGGAAGCGACGATGATTGAGGGCGTCCGTCACGGCAGACCAGATGGAGGGAAGAAGCGCAGCGAGCGGAAATGCCGGCCGCTCACCGGCGTGATTCTTCTTGCTTATCACCCTGTAGATCATGGAGAAAACGCCGAAGGCCAGGCTGGCGCCGATCACGGCAAACAGCGCAACCCCGATGATGTGGACCCACTCGCCGGGAATGAACTGGAAGAGCCGGGTAGAGCCGATGCCGCTGAAGATTGCGCCGTTGCTGCCCATCTGCAGACCGCCTTTGTGCGACAGCAGCAAGACGGCGAAGAATCCGGAGAGCAGCAGGAAGACCAGAATGTTGACGGCGGCGGAGCGATACATGAAGCCCGCAAGCCCGGTCGCATCGTAACGAGAGATAGCGTAGCTGCGAGCCGCTGCCATAAATTGCATGGGGTCGGCTTCGCGCGGACAGGTCTTGGTGCATTCTCCGCAGGCATAGCAGCGCCAGATGTCTTCATCGGTCAGCAGTTCTTTTTCCATGCCGACTTGCGCCATTCGAATCACGCGGCGAGGGAAGCCGGACGAATCCTCCGCCAAAGGGCAGACGGCGGTGCAGTTTCCGCAGTTGAAGCAGGCACTCACATCCAGCGTGCCGCCGGGTCCGTGCTTCTTGATCTTGTCCATCAATGCAACATCGATTGCGTGTGCCATTGCCATCCCTCGTAGTCTGTTTCTAGTGAGCCGCTGCGGTCGTGTCTTCGCTGACGACGAGCGCATACAGGAAGTACTCGCCCGCTTCGCCAGCTTCGACGACTTGTCCATATTTGCGCATCCCCGTCAGGTGCCACAGGGCTTCGTCGCTCGGCATGTTCAAAGCCGCGGCGATCTCGGGAACCGTGGCGGGCTTCTCTGTCAGCATCTGGACGATCGCCTTGCGCGCAGCTTTCAACTGCTTCGCGTACTGCTTCTTTTGCTCGCTGATACCACCCATGCGCTCGCGCATGGTGGCGAGAGCCTGTTTCTGCTGAGCCGTGAGTGTCTTCATTGCCATTGTCGATTTCTCCCTTCACGTGTCTCGGGTCAACCCAGGTGCACCAGTTCCGCTACACCGCATTGTTGGTGAGGAGTGCCGGCGACCAGGCCGTCCACCATCGCGTCGTATTGATCCAGGCGCCAGCCATCGACATCGATGGCGCGGCTCGGGCAGACGGGGACGCAGGCTCCACAACCGGAACAAAGCCCGGCGTTCACCTCGGCGCGTTGCACCTTGCACCCGTCGACTTCAACCTCGACCATCTTCAGCGCGCCTTCGTAGTCGCATTGCGTGACGCAGATCGCGTTGCCGGTGCAGCGCGACGCATCGACGACGGCCACAAAGGGATTCAGCTCCACTACGTCCTTGGCGAACATGGAGGCAGCCTTCACCGCTGCGGCGCCGGCAGCATTCAGGGTCTCCTGAATATTCATCGGTCCCTGCGCCGTGCCGGCAAGCAGCACTCCGCTGACAGCCACCTCGACCGGGCGCAGCTTGGGGTGAACCTCCTGCAGAAAGTGGTCTTCGCCTGTGGACAGCTTGATGCTCTCGACCAGGTCCTCGATGTGACTGGGCATCATACCCACGCCGAGTACCACCATGTCCACCGGGACTTCCAGTTCCTCGCCCCAGGTGAGAGCGTCCTTGACGGTGACCGTCAGTGGAGCAGCCTTTTTGCCGCCAGCGTGCCCGTTGCGTTCCACCTTGATCGGGTCCTCGCCATTGAAGCGGAAGAAGACGACTCCGGCCTTGGAGGCATTGATGTAGTAGTCCTCTTCTCCCCGCCCATAGGTTCGGATGTCACGATGAAAGTCGTAGACACGGACCTTCGGGAAGCGCTCGCGGACAGCAAGTGCCTGCTGCAGAATGGTGCTGCAACAGACGCGCGAGCAGTAGGTGTTCAAGGTGCCGTCGGGTTGCGGCTCGTGGACTCCATCCAGTTGCCGGCTGCCGACGCAATGCAGAAATGCAAGGCTGCGAATGGTGCGACCCTGGTAGACCATGTCCTTGGTGCCTGGGTCGAGGCTTTGAGAAAACTGGATGAACTCCGGCGTCGTCAGCACGCATGGATCCTCGTGATAGAGGAACTCGCCGTCGCGCGGAACGTACGGGCGGAAGCCGGTTGCCATGACGATGGCGCCGACCAGCGCGTCGGTGGAGGCAATTGCGCCTGCGGGCCCGAAGGGTCCCGTGATCACGGTGCGGAAATTTCCGATAAAGCCGTTCACCGACGTGACGTTGCTGTTCAGCAGTACTTCAATGTTCTTGCTCGCCTGCACCTTCTGGATCAGCTCGGTCACAAATTCGCTGGCCATCTTTTCGGATGGATAGACGCGTCCACGTTCATTCAGACGGCCACCGAGACGATCGGAATTTTCGACGAGCATCACCAAAATGCCGCGGGCCGCCATCTCCACGGCCGCCTTCATGCCGCCAATGCCGCCGCCAATCACCAGCGCCTTGCGATGGTTGGGGAGTTTGATCTGGTCGAGTGGAATGGAGTAGCGCAGCTTGCCGACGGCAGCGGTAATCATATGGATGGCCAGTTGCGTGGCCCCTTCGTGATCGTGCCGGTGCGCCCATGAACCCTGTTCGCGTATATTCACCTGCTCATATAGATAAGGGTTCAGGTTGGCGCGGGAGACCGCCCCGCGGAAGGTCTGCTCATGCAGGGATGGCGAGCACGAGGCCACCACCACGCGATCCAGGTTTTGTTCAAGGATGTCGGAGGTGATGGTCTGCTGACCCGGGTCGGAACAGCAAAAGGTGTTGATCTTGGCCGTCACAACTCCGGGAATCAGGCTGACGACTTGTGCTACCCGCTCGACATCGACGACATCGGAGATGTTGCCGCCGCAGCGGCAAATATACACTCCGACTCTGACCTCCGGCGGCAGGTCGGAGCGTTGCTGTTGGACCCTCTCCAATTGCTGCTTCACGGCAGCATGTTGCTTCATGTAGGTTGCGTCCGCTTCGAGCAGCGCCTCTTCAGGAGTTCCGCATACCACATCGAGGTCTTGTGTGCCCGGCTGTTGGATGGAACCATTTTTGTCGCTCATACGTTTTTCCTCGAGGTTCTACTTCTGTCCTTTGTTCCTTATCCAACCAGGACCGCTGCTTGCATCTGATCCACGGCGATGGACCGCTTCTGATAGAGATATTGGCTGACCTGCATCGCAGCTGCGCCTGCCTCGGCGATGGTGTCCACGATGTCTTTGGGGCCGGCTGCGACACCGGCGACGAAGATGCCCGGAGCCGTCGTGGCGGTTGGCGAAGTCAGCATCGGCGTGGCGACAAAGCCATCCGGCGCCCGCCGCACTGGCGTGGTCCCGGACATATCCCATTCCGGCAGCATGCCCTGCGCAAGCACGACCAGGTCATGACGATGCTGTTGCAGAAAGTTCTCTGCATCTTCCGTCGACTCCACATGCAGCAAGAGATCGCCATCGTCCACGGGATCGATGCGTGCCACCTTGCCGCGCACGAAGTTGACGCCCATCGCTTTCGCGTTCTGATAGAACTGCTCGTAGCCTTTGCCAAAGGCGCGAATATCCATGTAGTAGATGGTGATGTCCGCGATGGGCAGGGCGCCGGAGAGCAACATGGCCTGCTTGATGGCGTACATGCAGCAGACACGCGAACAATATGGCACACCGATCGAAGCGTCGCGGGAGCCGGCGCATTGAACGAAGGCGACGGAAGAGGGAATTTTGCCGTCGGAGGGGCGGAGCACGCGCCCATACGGGCCGTGCGGCGCCAGCAGCCGTTCCATCGTCAGCCCAGAGATAATATTTTTGCTGCGCATCGCGTTGTACTGCGGCTTGACGTTGAGCGAGTTGAGAGCAAAGCCGGATGCAACCACAACGGCGTCGGTCTCGACGATCACGGTCTCAGGCTGCTGGTCGAACTCGATGGCATCGGTCGGGCAGACGCGGGCACAGGTTCCGCAGGTCGCGCACAGTTCGGGATCGAGTACGGCTTTTTGCGGGATTGCATTCGTGAAGGCCACGCCAATGGCTCGCTTCGCGCCCAAGCCTTCTTCCAGTGGATCCGGATACTCAGCGTCGCAGGCGTACTCGCAGAGTCGGCAGCCGATGCACTTGTCGAAGTTGACGTAGGTCGCCTTCTTCAGCAACTTCACATGGTGTACGCCGTCGATGGTCTGGATTCCCTGCACCTCAGTGTTGACGAGAATCCTGATGTTGTCATGATGCGAGGATGCGGACATCTTCGGCGCCGTGATGCAGCTGGCGCAGTCGAGCGTAGGAAACACCTTGGCCAGCGCAATCATGTGTCCGCCGATGCTGGGGCCGCGCTCGACCAGCATCACCTTCAGCCCCTGATCAGCCAGATCGAGGGCCGACTGCATGCCTGCAATGCCTCCTCCAACAACCAGCGCGTCGGGACGATACGGTTTGCTTGGATCGGTGGCCAGCGTCATAGGGAGAGCCTTTCTGAAGTCGAGTTGCCGCCCAGCAGCGCAGGGTTGACCGTGGAGTGCAGGCGCTGCAACGATTCGTCGTACAGCTTTGCTGCCAGCGAGCGGTCAACGGGCCCCAGGCGGACCAGGTTGTCGGTCATCTCCGCGATCTCCTTCAGGAACGCCTTGATGCATACCGTACAAATCGCTGTCAGGCGAATCCGCTCAATGCCTAATCCACCATTCTTCATCTGGGTTGTGAGCTGATCGATTCGTGCCGCAAGACGGTCGTACGCTCCGTGATAGGGGCAGTCCGAACCGCAGGCCGCGATGATGATGCCGTCGATTCCCTTGCTGTAGGTCCGCAAATAAAAGTCTTCAGGGAACAGCACTGGAGAGAGCACCCGCAAAATGTATACGCTGGAGGGATATTCCAAATGCGCCTTGCCTACCGCGTCTGCGCCAGGATAGGCGCACTTTTCAGTCGCCAGCACCAGGATCTTAGGAACGAAACTATCCGCCATACCGTACCTCTTACCCGACCACGGCCTGCGCGTCGAGATCTTGATCTTGCTCTGTCACTGCGGGGACCGGCTGGATGAAATCGATCCATGCCAGGATCCCCCTGTGTGGTTACTTCTTTCTCAAAACAAAGAGACGGTCATAACCATCAGCTTCCATCAGTCCCAGGAATTCATGACCGACCTTGGTTGCCCAGGTGGATAGATCCTTGCGAGAGCCTTTGTCGTTGGACTTCACTTCAATGACCTGGCCTACCTTGACGGTGCCAATGCCCTTCTTGGCTTCCAGCAACGGACCGGGACACGCTGTTCCACGGGCATCGATCACTTTGTCGGCGGTGAGTGTTACAAGCTCTTCTGCATTCATAAACTTCTCCTTCTAGTGGGCTGTAGGGTTGTGGATGGAATCGGTTGAAAGCTCTTCAACTGTTCGATCAGTTTCAGTCGGTGCCTGCGCGCATCCTGAGAAACGGTTGCACTCGCTCGCTTTACTTCTGTCATCCAGCGCGTCTCGAATCAGACTGGCTGCCTGAAAGAACCGCGGATCGGCGATCCCGTAAAAGACGGTCTGACCTTG
>Ga0307373_10005166_pt1 | contig 21528 bp, 21 predicted proteins | sample OX2MG_FD_202534 | JGI IMG/M metagenome (GOLD analysis project Ga0307373, IMG submission 202534) | Soil microbial communities from Risofladan, Vaasa, Finland - OX-2 | ecosystem: Environmental > Terrestrial > Soil > Coastal area > Acid sulfate soil | place: Finland: Risofladan, Vaasa | collected...
CGACATCCTTCGCCGGGATCAATGACACGCGGCGGGTCACCAATGTCGCCAGCCGTTGCCTTAATAGCGACCATCGGATCAGGGACCGCCGAAAGCAAGAGACGGGTATACGGGTTGGTCGGATTTCCTAGCACCTCTTCGGTCGGTCCGGTTTCCACGATGTTTCCGGCGTACATGACCATCAGTCGATCAGCGACGTAGCGGGCAGAAGCGATGTCGTGAGTGATGTAAAGCATTGATATTCCCGAATTTCGTAGATCGGTCATCAAGTTGAGTAGTCCGATGCGAACCGACACGTCCAACATCGAAACGGGTTCGTCGGCCAGAATCAGTCTGGGGTTACACGAAATCGCCTGCGCGAAGCCAATACGTTGACGTTGTCCACCGCTCAGCTCATAGGGATAACAGTTCAGGACCTCTGAGGCTGGACTCAGACCTACGGACTCAAGTGTGGCGATCGCGGTGTCTCGCCGCTCTTCACGACTCAACTCCGGCCGATGCAATTTAAGCGTCCGGAGCAACCCGTGACCAACGCTATGAACGGGATTCAGCGAGCTAAAGGGATCCTGAAAGATCAGGGGTATCTTGCTCCGATACGACAAGAGATCACGACGAGATCGAATTCTCGCGATGTTGCGGCCCTCGAAAAGGATCTCGCCGCTGGTTGGTCGGTATACGCGCGCGAGGAGTCGGGCCAACGTACTCTTGCCGCTACCGCTCTCGCCGACGAGTGCCACGATCTCGCCCTGGTAGAGATCGAGGTTGATGTCGTCGACTGCGTGCAACTGCGCTCGACGAATCTTTCGGCCGATCGGAAAGTGGTGTGAGAGATTTCTGATCGAAAGAATAGGTTCGCTCGCGGATTCGGTTTCAATCTGATCCAACGTGCACCTCCGCATTCTCAAAAAGCAAGCACCGCACTTTCACGTCACCAACGGGCGTGACGGGCGGTCGAACCGTGGAGCACGATTCCATTGCATAGGCGCAACGTGGGTGAAAGGGACAGCCCGCCGGCAGTTGCGTGAGCGAGGGAGGCGAACCTGGGATGCCCTTCAGTCGAACTTTCGGACCGCGGATGGAAGGGAACGCGCTCAGGAGCCCTTGAGTGTACGGATGCGACGGGTGCTCGAAGATTTCCCTGGTTGGACCGTCCTCCACCACGGAGCCGGCATACATCACGATCAACTTGTCCGAGAAGTTACTCACCAGCGAAATGTCGTGCGTCACGAAGATCACCGCAAACCCGAGTTTCTCCTGCAGTTCCTTTATTTGGACCATCAACGATCGTTGCGCCACGACATCGAGGGCCGACGTGGGCTCATCCATGATGATGAGGTCCGGTGAAAGTAAGAGAGCCATTGCGATCATGACGCGCTGACGCATTCCACCGGAAAGCTGGTGCGCGTAACTTCGCAGATGCACAGCATCAATACCGACGAGCCGTAACACCTCAGCGAACCGCTTGTCAGACTCCTCATCATCTTTTTGGCCGTGAGCGTGCATAACGTCGACGAACTGAGCTCGTATCGTCAACACCGGATTGAGCGCGTTCATGGCGCTCTGCATGACGACCGAGAGGTCCCTCCATCGCACGGCGCGCAGCGAGTTCTTGTCAAGGGTGACGAGGTTTTCTCCCTTAAAGATCACCGATCCACCGACGAGTTCGGCCGGCGGCGAGAGAAGCTGGGCGATGGAGAAGAGCAGCGTCGATTTACCGCAACCCGACTCGCCAACGATGCTCAGAAACTCCCCCGCGTCCAACGAAAAATTGACCGTGTCCACCGCTCGCGCAGTTCCCTGGGGTGAGACGTAGTCCACACAGAGGTCGTTCACTTCAAGTATCAAGATGACACCGCCTTGCGTCGAACGGGTCGAAGAGCGGGATTGTTCACTTCATCAAAGGCGTAGTTCAACAGAGCGAAGGCACCACCCATAAGGCCGATGCCGAGGCCCGGCACGATCGCCCAGAGGGGGCTGCCGGTCAGTAAGGCGTCGTTGTTCTGGGCCCAGTACAGCATTGTTCCCCAACTGTCCGTATTCACACTGCCCAGGCCGATGAACTGCAAACCAGCCGCGGCGAGGACCGCATACACGGCGGCGCCCAGGAAACTCGCCACAATCAGTGACGTCATGTTGGGAAGAATCTCCGTCACGATGATTCTCCACTTTCGCTCTCCTCGGAGCTGGGCGGCGAGTAAGAAATCTCGATTCCTGAGCGAGAGCGCCTGCGATCTCAACTGTCGCGCCCCGTAGGACCAACCGGTCACCACCAGTACAGCGATGATGATCGTAAATCCGCCGTTCTTCGAGTAAGCGGCGATGACGATCATGAGAGGAAACGCGGGCAACACCAGAAAGATGTCGGTGATGGTTGACAACACTCCGTCGGCGAAGCCACCCAGATACGCCGCTGATACCCCGATGATTACCGAGAGCGCCGTCGTCAGTAACCCGGCGACGATGGCGATGATGAGGCTGACGCGAGTGCCGTAAATGACCTGCGCGTAGATGTCCTGGCCGTACGAGGTCGTCCCCAGCAAGTGCGCCGAGGAGGTACCCAGACTGGGAAGGTAGGTCTCTGCGCTCGGGTTGTCGTGTGCGATGAGACCTGGAAACAGCGAGAGAAAAGTGAATACCACCAAGATGCCCGAGCCAACGATTGCCTTCTTGCTGGATCGCAGTGCCCGCCAGAAGTTGCTCAGGGATCCTCGGCGGATCTGTCGGACGTGGTCCGGTTTTTCCGGGACCCCGTTGACTTCAAGGACGGCTGTCACGACCGCCTCACTTCGTGGACCGCGCGCGCGGATCGAGCAGTGATACGACGCCGTCGGCGATCAGCACAGCGAGCAGCACGGCGACGGTGACGAAGAGAAACAGCGTCTGCATCAGCGGATAGTCCTCGTTGACCACTGCCTGCAGCAGCATGTATCCGACTCCCGGGTAGGCGAACACGTACTCGACGAGAATGGCGCCGCTCACCACGAATCCCAGAGACATCCCGAAGCCGGTCAGGTTAGGGAGAATTGCGTTTCTCGCCGCGTAGTTGAACATGACGAGTCGCGAGGACAGACCCTTTGCGCGCGCCATACGGATGTAATCCTCGGAAAGCGTACCGATCATGTTATTGCGCATCGTAAGAATCCAGCCGCCGATAGACGTCACGAGGATGGTCAACCCTGGGAGCACGGCGTGTTGCAGCACATCAGATATATAGGACCAGTTAAAGGCCGGGGTTACTCCGTTGGTGTAAGCCCCCGACGTGGGGAACCAACCGAGTTTGACCGAGAAGAGCAAAATTGCCATGAGTCCGAGGAAGAAGTACGGGAAGGCGGAGAGCACGATGAATATCGGCGGGAGCACGCTGTCGAACAACTTGCCGCGATTCCAGGCTCCGATGATACCGATCAACGTTCCCAGTACGAAGGCGAGGACGGTGGTCACGCCGACGAGAGCAATCGTCCAGGGCAACGCGGCTAACACCACGCTCGAGACCGAACTCGGGAAGAAGGTCAGCGATATGCCCCAGTGTCCGGTGAAGCAGTTACCGAGGTAGGTGAAGTACTGCGACAGCAGGCTCGCCTTGGTATTGACGCCAAAGGCGATCTCCATGGCCCGTATCGCTCCGCCGTTGAGATGGCCGTGGAACCTCGCCATCATCGCGACGGCGGGGTTCCCCGGCATAAGTCTCGGGAGCAGGAAGTTAATCGTCAGCGCCGCCCAAAGAGTGACGAGAAAAAACCCTGTTCTCCTTATGAAGTGACGCACGCGTCACTCCAGAGTGTCACATTCCCCAAGTCGATTTCCCTTCAATCCTCCGTGGGACTAGCTATTTGACCCGAAGATGCAGGAGGACGATGCCCCAGTCCGGAAACACGTTCGCGTACCCCTGAGCGTAGGGATGCGACGCAGTCGGCCAGCCCGTGTACTTAGCCGTCGAGTACTCGTCCCAGTCGGACTGCTCTGTCACCGGGATCACCGGCACGTCCTTCAAGATGATGTTCTGCAGTTGGTTTATGAGCGAATGCTGCTCAGCAGATGTGGAGGCCGTGTTGTACTCAGCGATTAGATGGTCAGCGATCGGGTTGTTGAATCGCTCCCAGTTCGTGGTCGCAGCCTTTCCGATCGGCGCTGTCTTGGCGCTGCTAAGCATCTGACTCAACTCGTAGTACGGCGTCGGTCCGCCCGCTTCGTACGCGTAGGCCAGCTGGAACTTTCCATCGTAGAGGCTGGAGCTGTAGTCGCCACCTGACAGATTGTCAACCGTGATGTCGATTCCTACAGCGGCCAACTCCGTCTTCATTACCTGAGTAGCTGCGACCCAGTCGCTGTAGCCACCCTCATTCAACAGACTGAATGACAGCTTCTGGCCAGACTTCGATTGGAACACGCCCTTGACCATCTTGAAACCGGCGGCCTTGAGAATTGAGATTGCTTTGGCCGGGTCATAGGTGTATCCCGACTTGGTGAGCTGCGCCTTGTCGAGCCACGATGAGAACGTGGGCGTGATGATCCCCGCCTGATTCGCAACATCCTCCTGATTGTGCTCGCCAATCGCGTCCACTTTGCTCTTGTTTATGCCGTAGACCATCGCCTTGCGCACGGCAACGTTGCTGAGCAGCGGGTCGGTCTGATTGATGAAGATCGCGACATTCTGAGCCGGGGCCAGCCAGACCTTGTTTGCCGGGCTCTTGTCGAGCCACTCGGCCTTGATGTTCGCCATGCCCTGCCCGCCCCACTGGGCTCCTCCGGTACTGAGCAGCACGTCGGCCGGGGTGTTCGAGGTGTACGCCGGATACTCGATCTTGTCGATCTTGGGCAATCCGGGCTGCCAGTAGTGCGGATTCTTCACGTAACTGACGTTCTCTGAAGTGCACGAGGAGACTTTGTACGCCCCCGTACCAACCGGATTGGTGTCCTTGAACGTAACGGGATTCTTGACCTTGGACCAGATGTGCTCGGGAACAATACCGATCTGGTCGGCGATGTAATAGAAATACGGAATCGCCTCAGTCTTGAAGTTCATCACCACCTTGTTGGCACGACGCTGCGTCACACTCTGAAGTACTGACCACACGGAGTTCAGATCGAGGGCCGGATTCTTCTTCAACATGTTGAACGTGAAGGCCACGTCGGCCGCAGTGAGTGGCTGACCGTCGTTCCACTTCACACCGCTGTGAATGGTGAAGGTGAGAGTCTTGTTGCCGTTGCTCCACGCGTACGCGGTGGCAAGCCACGGGGTGATCGCGCCGCTCTTCATCTCATTGACAAACATCAAGGGTTCGTACACGGTGCCCACGCCGAGGAACTGGTCGATCGGGTTAAACGGACTGAACCCGCAGGTGTAGAGCCACTCTGAGTTCGCGATGGTAAGTGACGTTTGAGTCCCAGCCGAGGCAGGGCCCGAAAGTGGCACCACGAGGATGCCGGCAAAGAGAGCGACACTTACTATTGGAGCGAGAATCCGACGATGAATCTTCATTTACAATCCCCCTTGGTTCGTATGAGCGACATTCGTTAATGTGAAGGCTGTTCCCATGTGCGATGGAAGCGGTCTTTCCATTTGTTGTTAATTTACACTAGACGTGTGAGATAGTAACATCTTCTCAGGGTCCACGCTCACCGGATTCAGTAAACAATCCTTCTAGGTTTGAAATTGTGATATCTGCTCAGAAACGTCGTCAGGCAATCATCGAAAAACTGCAAACCACGAGTGATGTGGCCTTTGCCGACCTCGCAGAGGAGTTCGGCGTCTCGGTAATGACCGTTCGCCGCGATGTTGACTACCTGGAGCGCGATGGTCTAGTTCGAAAGGTCTTGGGTGGGGCGATGAAGCTCGCCACCCGCGAGTTTGAGCCGGCGTTTGCGACTCGGGTGGCTGTGGCGGCCGCCGAGAAGGTATTCCTCGCTGATGCGCTTGTCAACATGCTCCTGCCGGGTCAGACGGTCATCCTGGACTGTGGTAGTACCGTGCTGGCGGTCGCTAAGTCGATTCGCGGACGCAACTTAGGTCTCACGATCATTACCTCCAGTCTGCTCGCGGCGCTTGAACTCGTCGATGAACCAGACACCGACGTCATCCTTGCCGGCGGTCATCTTCGCGCGGGAGAGGTGAGCCTTGTCGGTCCCGAGGCCGAACTAATGCTCTCGTGGTACAAGGCTGACATATTTATCATGGGCGTCGCCGGCGTCGACGCCATACGAGGCGTCACCGACTATCACCCCGGTGAAGCTGCGGTAAAGCGGGCTGCGATGGCTGCCGCTCAAAGGACGATCATTGTGGCAGACCACTCCAAGTTGAGCACGACCCACCTTGCGAGCATTGCGCCCCTCAACAAGATCTCAGCCATTGTGACCGACGGTGACCCAGCCGAACCAACGATGGTGGCCGCTGCTGCCGCAGGGGTGGACGTGGTATGCGTTCCGATCTACGGGACCCAGTTTTCCGACGTGACTCAAAAGTGAGTCGATTTACGGTTGGAATCGACCTCGGAACCACCGGCACCAAAGCGATCTTGTTCTCCCCCGAAAGGGGGGTCGTCGCGGAGACGACACGGGCCGTAGACCTATTCTCCCCTGGTCCCGGTTTTGCTGAGGCAGATCCCAATCAGTGGAAGACCAACGCCGTCGACTCGATTCGAGAACTGATGGCTACGAGCGAGGTGAGCTCAAGCGAAATAATGGCAGTGTCGGCCACTGGCATGGTTCCCGCCATCGTGTTGACCGACGAGAATTGCACCCCTCTTTATCGAGCGATGCTCCAAAATGACGCGCGCGCAACCCAAGAGATTGGCGAGCTCGCACTCGAACTGCGTGATCTCGACTTAGTGACGATCACTGGGTCACCGCTCAGTCAGCAGTCGCTGGCGCCGACGCTTTCGTGGCTGCGACGTCACGCGGCGCTCCCGATGAAATCCCTGCGCTACGTCACCGGCTCATACGACTGGCTCCTGATGGCTTTCGGTGCAGACGCTCACGTCGAGGCGAATTGGGCCCTGGAATCCGGACTGTTTTCCATCGACGGCGAACCCGTTCTAGAAGTCTTCAATGCATGTGGAGTGTCACCCGACGTCATTCCTCCTGTTCGCCGCTCGTCGGACATCGTCGGTAACCTCAGCGTTGAGATCGCCGAAATGACGGGCCTCGCCGCGGGCACACCCCTGGTGGTCGGTGGTGCAGATCACGTGCTCTCGGCCTTCGGAGCGGGTGTGACCAATCCAGGAGACTGCCTCATCAAATTGGGAGGAGCGGGCGACATCCTCGCGGCCAGCGACAAGATTGTTGTCGACGAGCGGCTCTACCTGGACGCCCATCCCGTGCCCGGACAGTGGCTACCGAACGGTTGCATGGCGACCAGCGGAAGCCTCATTCGCTGGTTCCAAAACCTCACCGGGGCGCCCAATCTGGCACAACTCGACGATGCCGCTGCACAGGCCCCTCCCGGGGAGATTCTTTGCCTTCCCTATTTCTTGGGCGAAAAGAGCCCTGTTCACGATCCGCGTTTGCGCGGCGCCTTCCTCGGGCTCCACCTGGGCCACAGACAGGAACACCTCTTTCGTTCGATTCTTGAAGCGATCGCCTTCGGCTTTCGCCAACACATCGAGATATTCAATTCGATAGGCATTGACATAAGAAAGGTTGTCGTCACCAACGGCGGCAGCAAGTCCAAGCTTTGGAAGCAGATTCACGCCGACGTACTGCAAATGCCGCTGAGTCCTGTGGTCAATCATCCAGGAGGCGCCCTCGGCGCGGCCTTCGCGGGAGCGCTGGGAGTGGGCTTATTGCAAGATTGGTCCGAGATTGAGCGCTACATACAGCTCGACGCTCTCGTGATCCCAAACTCGCAGCACGCAGACGTCTACAACGATGCGTACGAAGAATGGCGCAAGTTTGGAAGCATCACTACCGACCTCGCTCATCGTTTGAGCGATCGGTCAATCGGAAACGCGTAGTGACGCTCCCAAGATTTGAACAGATTTCAGTTGAGAGGAACATTCGATGGACATGCTGATGAAGGGAAACGTGGCTTTTGTCACGGGAGGAGGTAACGGGATCGGAAAGGCAACGGCACATGCCCTGAGCGCAGAAGGCGTCTCCGTTGCCGTGGCTGACCTTGATAGCGGATGGGCCAACTCGGTCGCCGAAGAAGTGACGCGGGCGGGCGGCGACGCGCTTGCGGTGACGGTCGATGTGACCGACGAGGAGTCTGTGCAGCGCGCCATCGATGAAACCGCCTCACACTTTGGCCGGCTTGACCACCTCGTGCTGTGCGCCGGTGTCTCTGGTCTTTTCGGTCGCACCATCGACGACATTGCCGCGCGGGAGTGGGACCAACTCTTCGCCGTCAATGTTCGAGGTCAGTGGTTACCCGTCAAGTGGGCCCTGCCGCTACTGCGTGAAAGCCCCAACCCTTCGGTCGTCATCGTCGCTTCTGACTCTGCGGTCGTAGCATCGCCTCTTCACGTCCCTTACTGCACATCGAAGGGGGCGTTGATCATGCTGGTGCGATCGATGGCGGTTGATCTGAGGGCTGACAACATTCGCGTCAATTGCGTCTGCCCCAGTGTCGTCAACACGCGCATGCCCAAGAACGACATCGGTCTTGGCGACGACGCCGTCTTCGATGACTCGTTTCCTGTCCACGAACCCGAGGACATCGCCAACTATTTGCTATGGCTCTCGTCGCCGAAGACCAAGACCATCAGCGGTCACGCACTACTGGCCGACTTCGGGTACAGCGGCCAATCAAGTTTCCCGTTTTAGAGACGCGCCAATCCCCCAAGAAAGTGGTCGGAGAAGCACTGGCGTCAGGCGATCCCATCGCGCACTTCGTTGACGACGGCCATGAGCTCTTTGACGCGTTCAATATCGACCGCGTTCTGAAACTCTCCATCGAATTTGAACGACGTTCCGACAATGGCGCCATCGGCAATGGCGAGTTGCGCGGCCGCGGAAGCCGGTGTCACGCCCGTATTGACGAAGACCGGTACGGAACCGGCGTTGTCCTTGACTTGACGTAGGTCGGCTGACTCCGTGGGCGCGCCCGCAGTGAGGCCGGACACGACGATGCCCTCGGGCAACGTATTGAAGATTGTCGAACGAGTTAGATCGCCAAGATTCCGATTGGCCAGGTAATTGGCAGCTTCCGGTACCAAATTGAAGAGGAGCTTGACGTCAGAGATCCCGAGTCGAGCTCGGTGGCGCGCCGCGGCTCCGACGTTGGTATTCCAAAGTCCAAAGTCGCTGGCGTAGACGCCGGTGAAGACTTCGCGCACGAACATCGCTCCTGTAGCCGCAGCCAGATCCAAGGAAGCGATCCCATCCCACAGGACGTTGACACCAAAAGGTACGGAGATGTCGGACCGGATTTCTCCGATGATGCGAGCCATGCTCATACCAGTCACGGGCTCGGTGGAAGTGAGGTACGGGAGACTGAATTCATTCGAAATCAGGACCCCGTCCACCCCCCCGTTCTGAAGATTTGCTAGGTCGGTCCGGGCGTGATCCACTGCGAAGCGCATTCCCTTGGCACTGTCAAAGTTGGGGTCACCCGGAAGTGCTGCCAAATGCAGCATTCCAATAACGGGCTTGGGATTCACGAACATCTCTCGCAACCAACTCATTGAAACATCCTCTCTGGTTCTCCAATAATCTCCGACGCTTCCTCCAAAATCCATTGGTGAAGCCGATGATGGTCATCTCGAATTGTCAATCGAGTCATACGGGCTCGAATCTATGCTGCGCGATTCCGTCACGCCAAAACTCGACGCTTGCCGCGAGTTCCTCGACGACTAGATCATCGTCGCCCTCATGATGAGGAATAAATTCCAAAAACAGGTAGATATCGTCCGAAGTCCACGACTCTAGATATGTCAAGACCCGGTCACGATCAACGCCCCCTGCCTGATTCGTGCGCGGTGTGAATGGGCCATGTTGATCCGAACCGAAAGTCGTCTGTTGAAGCTGAATGACGGGGGTGTTACGCCATTTCCTTTCCAGCCATGGGTCGAGAACGTCCGGTGCGTCATTCTGAGCCAATGCCACCGGATGTCCAAGGTCAAGGCAGAGCACCCAGGGTATGTCGCACGCACTGAGTTGCTCTTCAAACCAAATGGCCTCGTCGAGTGAGTGTCCAGGTTCTCGCGCCACAGCCAGATTCTCAAACTGAAGATGATCGAGGCCGACGCTTGACGCGAACTCCGCGAGCCGTTTCATCGCTTCAATTTCGCCGGAAAGAAGTTCCTGACGCAAAGCCTCATCACCGAAGGCTCGGACGCTGAATGCACCGATATGCCCTCCGGCCCCTCTCGCGCCGGATCTCGCAGCCAAACTGATCAAGTCCCGGTACCAGGTGTAGGCCGCCGACCGACCTCGCTCACTCTCGGCCAACAGCAGATTTGATGCATAGGCACCAAGACCGGTGAACATGCTGTGGATCTGGACGCCTTTCGACTCCGCCACTCTTTTAACCTCATCCGCGTAGTCTTCGGCCGCATAGCTGCCCAGCGAGAGCGGAAGTAGATCGGCGCTGACTTGAGCAACCCCGAGGTGAAGGTCCTCGCTAATCAATCGCATCCAGTCCTCAGGTTCGGGCCAACGTTTAACCGCAAAGCACACGTTGATACCCAGGTGAACCTTTGGCATCAGCAAATTTCCCTTCCTGCTCTTTGGCGCGCCGCACGTTCGTCGGCCGCCCCGCCTGTTCGACTGAACGAAATGTTCTTAAATTACATTTAGATTGTGATAAAGTAACGCAACTGTACCATTAATTTGCCGTGCCTCCCGCTTAAAACGTTGGGAAGAAATGAATTTGTAGCACTTGGTCAGGTCATCGGCGTGAGGTTCAGCGTTCGGGATCGGACATCGCGATACTGGTGGCGCCGGCAACGAGCAAGGGCTCGAGTAAGGGATTTCACCCAGAATTCGCAGCGGCTGTTGGCGAAGTTTTCATAACTATCGACGAGGAGATATTGATGACCAGACCCATTGCGTGCGTGACGGGAGCCGGATCGGGCATTGGTGCCGCAATCGCGAGTGAGTTGGGCAAGCGGGGCAATCACGTCGTCGTTGCCGATATCGACATCGACGCCGCTCGCTCGGTCGCCACGTCACTCGAGAGTGCCCAAGCTGAGCGTCTCGACGTGACCGATCCGGTGGCCTGTGACGCGCTCGTAAAGGCAATCGTTTCGCAGCACCAGCGTCTTGATGTGTGGGTGTCAAACGCGGGGATCTCCAAGATGCAATTATTCGTCGATACCTCGCCAGAAGACCTTCGGCGAACTTTCGAGGTCAATGTCTATGGCGTGTTCTACGGGGGGCAGGCAGCGGCGCGAGCCATGATGTCGCTCGAGACGCCAGGGTGCATCATCAATACCGCGTCGATGGCCGCCAAGCAGGGTAACGTTCCCTTTCTTTCGGACTACGTTGCCAGCAAGTTCGCGGTTCTTGGCCTTACCCAGGCGATGGCTCACGAGCTCGCGCCTTATCGCATCCGGGTAAACAGCGTTTGTCCCGGTTTCGTTGCGACGCCTATGCAGACTCGCGAGCTCACCTGGGAAGCACAGTTGCGCGGAACGAAGCCCGACTTCGTGAAACAGATGTGGATCGATGCCACGCCGCTACGACGCCTTGAGACTCCTGAAGACGTGGCCAAGGTGGTTGCGTTTTTGGCTTCCGACGACGCAACATTTCTCACCGGTGAATCAATCTCGGTAAATGGCGGCGCCTACATGGACTGAGTGGAGTTGATCTTCGCTCCGGCGAAGACACCTGTCTTCATTGAGCAGCTGAGACACCGTCTTCGTCGTATCGGGAATAGGCAGTCCGTCGTTGAAACTTCTTCAATTTGAGAATGCTGTCGCGCCGATTGTGAGTACTCCGAGCGAGCGTCGATCAGACGTCCGCTGATAAGTTAAACCGTCGCCGAAATCGCCCAGGAGCCTCATTTTCTCGTTGCTGACAGGCTTGAGGTTGACGCCAGGGTGCTGCGTAATCTTGGCGAGGATCAAACTGTTCTCCATCTCTACCACCCCTTTCTAGGTGGTGGCACGGCCCCCGATTCTCGTGGGTTTGGCCGCACTACCGAAACGGTGGTCGAAACAATGAAGGCGTCTAGCGCAATAGTCTCAAGATGAATAATCCGTCAGCACTTCCACCATTATTCCCCTCTACGATCGGCGGCTTTACCTTCATTTGCTGGTGCCTTCGGTTGCGGCCGGCATTGACCTTGAAATTGTGGTTAAGCCCATCATGCCCAGTGCCCAATAAGCGAGTGCGCAGAAGATTATGACTGGCGCAGTCGCAGTCAAATAGGTGAAGACCTTTTCTCCAGAGTTGAAGTGGAGCCAACTCACGTACGACGTCCATCCACCGAGGAACAACCACATCACAATGCCGACTCCCCAAACTCCAAATGCAACGGGGTTGAAACCTCTCTTGAACCAGTAGGGGCCCCCTTCGCCCTGGTACAGGCCCACCAAGTCAACACGCTGTCGACGCAGTAAGAAGTAGTCCCCCAGAGCCACGCCCCAATACGGTGCGATGAGTGCACCGACCACCGTAAGGATTGTGTCAAAGTTGCTCTGCAAGGTTCCCAAATAGATGAAGAAAATTGACGGAAGCGCGACCAGCCCAACGATCCAATGGTAATTCGCTTTCGGGAACGCCGTTTTGATTCCCATTGCGGAGCAATAAAGGAGCATGGCGTTGTTGATCAAGGTTGAAAGGATGATGATCAACAGTGCCGGTATGCCCAAACCTGACTTGGTTGCCCAGACTGACGGATCACCTGATCCAGTGGTCAGTGTTGCTATTCCACCCACTATCGCAAAAAGAATGGCGATAAAACTTAGGCCTAACCAGGCACCCCAGAATGCCCCCCTTTCCGATTTCGCGAATCTATTCCACGCTCCCATGTACGGGAACCATGAGACCGCGTAGGCAACATTTGCCTCAATCGCATATTGCCAACTGACCGAGTGGTTTGCCTTGATCGACGAAATTTCATGCCACCCGTAGTGCGACAACTGCTTCCAGAGAAGTAGTAGTGCAAAGAGAATGAGGAGCGGCACTGTGAATTTGACCAAGGCGAAGACGGTCTTTGGCGAGATGTAGAGCATTCCTACCGGAAGCACAATTCCGCAACCAAGCGCGAAGATGGTGTACCAATGAAAGTTAGAGAAGTTGTACGCGTGCAACGCAGCGGCACCCGAATGTCCTGCAATCGAGGAAAGGATTCCGACCCAACCAAAATTGATTACAACGAGCATAATGATGCCTACGTACGCGCCAAAAGTTCCAAAAGATGATCGCATGCCTACGTATTCATCTACGCCATACCTTGCTGAGCGCAGCCCAGACATTGATGGGAAAAGGTTGCCAATGAGGCCGCCGGCGAAAGTGACCACAATCATCCCCACAGCTCCTAAGGCTGCGGCGTAGTACCCACCCAAAACGAAAGTAGTGAGCAGAATATTTCCACCACACCACAGCCAGAACATAAGGCCCGTGCCGGCGTAACGATCAACAGCCGGTATAGGAAGGAGGCCCTCCCCGTAATCGCTTGAACTGGGAATTATCTCGCCCGAACTCGTACCCATTGCGTCATCAATGGCCATAATCTCTCCCCCCGAGAACTGTTAGTGAAGCATCCACCAAGTGGTAGTACCAAATACAACAAGCAAACTGAATGCAAATGTTCCGAGCACCGTCGCGAGATTTACTTCGCCTCCGGGCTCGACCTTTCCAACGAACTGAGCAATTACGACCTGATGAACGAGGTCTTCTCGTCCCGTTGAATTACCTTCACCAGCGTCATTCTGTGACATCATCGCCCCCCTTCTGAGCAACATCGGAATTTCATTTACGTCCAATGAAAGCCTCTGACTATCTCAGTTGACTTGCACCGTACCATAGGTGTCTTTAGCATTGCAATAGATATAAATGCTGTCAGGGTGCCATGATTTAACTTCTCAAGGGCAGGCGAGTTCAGTGAGTCACACATTGCCCCACTCGGTTAGCCCAACTCGTTGGAGTTGCCACGCCGGTCGTTGCGCTGGCTTCCTGAACCACTCAAGAATCGTCTCGTCAAGAATCATCTCGGAAATTGACGCAATCTACGAGTATCGCCATGGTTAAGAATGACAAAATGAAATTCATACCCAACAATTCGCCGCAAGAAGTGCTCTGGTCAGAGGTAATTGCGCTGCTCTCTCCAACACGCAACTACTGGCTCAACACCATCAATCCAGACAACTCGCCCCATGTTTCTCCCGTCTGGGGAGCCGTCTACAGCGAACGCCTCCACTTCTATACCTCGCGAACTACGGTAAAAGCACGTAACCTAACCCGAGATAGTAGAGCGGTGCTCCATCTTGAAAGCGCAGAAGATGTGGTCATCGTCCATGGATTTACCGAAGATCTTGGAGAGCCGAGTCTCTCTAGTGCGGTCATGGCCGCGCTTGATACAAAGTACGACGAACCGGGTGATGTCGACTACCTCCCACGAGGCAATCAGTCGTTTGACGTGCTCTATCGCTTCGAACCACAGACAGCACTCCTGTGGCGGCTCGCGGATTTTGAAACATCACAAAGACGCTGGGCCGCGACGAAATCCCCATAACGGAAGCGCCGAACTACGTGATTCACCAACCACGTGCGATTACAGATCCATGCATTCTTCAAGGGAGCCATGAGATTCGCTGACACCTCTTCAATCTCATTTCGCACTTCTTCACCTGGCATTTTAATTCCGCAGGTCACCCGACAAACGACGTTGGGTCGAGCTCAGTGATGCGCGACACCAATCGGGATGGCTTCTTCCCCTGATCCTCGGAAGACTCTTTGCTTCGCATTGCTGCACGGACCATTCGACCCCCGAGCGCTCGAAAGGGTTCAAGAGGCAGCACAGTCTTGGGGGTGCGAATCATGGGACTTGTTCCCCATTCATCGTCTCGTCCTAACGCCCTCGATGCCAGAATCTGACCCCCGATGTACGAGGGTCCAACGCCATTCCCGGAGAATCCACCACCGAAATGAACTCGCTCACTCCCACTAAGCGTTCCGAAAAACGGCAACGAATCTGATGAGTAATCGACGGCGCCTGACCACATATTCGTTATCGCCACATCGCTCAGGACTGGATACGTCTGTCGGAACTGGTCGATCACCTGCGGCCCGCGTAAGGCAGTCGCCCAGACCGAACGGTTCATGTGAGCTCGGAATCCGAGTCGACCTCCACCCTTGCCGAAAACCACTCGACCGTCATTGGTCGGTCGGTAGTACTGCACCAATCGCCGTGAGTCAGAGATTGCCAGTCCGGGTGTCCAACCCACTAAAGCAAGTCGCTCGGGAACTGATTCAGTAGCGATGACGTCGCTACCCAAGACGAGAAGATGGCGTCGAATTTCCTTATATCGAGCAAGCCAAGCGTTGGTTGCCAAAACTAACTGATCTGCAGTAATTGATCCCCCAGGCACATTCACTTTGACCGTTTGGGAAGTCACGTTGAAATCGAGCATTGGGGTTTTTTCCCAAACCTTCACCCCCGAGGCGATTGCTACGGCCCGCAGACCCCGTACGAGGGCTGCGGGCTGAACTGTTGCGACGCCCGACTCAAAGACGCCGGCAAGATGGCGTTCACTTCCACCCATGTCAAGCACTTCTCTTTGTGAGAGTTCACGAAATGGTGATGCACCAACGGAAGCTAGGTCCTTGATGGTGTCGTTCCAGCTCCCCACTTGGCTCGTGTTCGTAGCGGTCCAGAGCCAGCCTGCGGGCATGAAATCGGCATTGATGTGGTTGTTCGAACAGAATTTGCCGATCTGGGCAACGGCCTCTTGCGAGGCCTTGGCCAATCTCAACGCATCGTCAGTACTCATCATCTTCTTTAAGGTCGCGAACTTCGGCCACCAAGTCATGGCGAACCCGCCGTTGGCTCCACTGGCTCCAGCACCGCATATATCGGACTCCAGAACACCAACACGGGCCGACGGTTCAGATTCAATTACTTTGATTGCTGTCCATAGCCCCGTGAACCCCCCGCCCACAATGCAGATATCCAGTCTTTCATCGCCATGAAGTGAAGGCTCATCGTTGATTCCTTCACGCTCGAGAGTTTGCTGCATCCATAGGGGGCGACTTTCGCTGGACTGAAATTTCGCATCGTCTTTCATAATCAATCGCTGTCCAGGAAAATTGTCAACGTTAGTTCGACACCTTTAATCACGAAATGTCGAAGACAACAGTCTTCGTCTCAGTAAATGCGCTGAGTGCCCAAGAGGAGAGTTCACGTCCGAGACCACTCGACTTTGCTCCTCCGAACGGCGCCAACTGGTCCCAATAATTCGTCGTCTCGTTGATCAACACGGTGCCATGCTGAAGTCCATCAACGAACCGCCACGCATCACGAAGATCGTTTGTGAATGCAGCAGCGTTCAATCCGAACTCCGTAGAGTTGGCAATCTGAAGTGCCTCGTCGATAGTTCTGTACTTGATAATCGGAGCAACCGGACCAAAAGTTTCGTCGCTGGCAACTAGCATTTCGTCGGTAACGTTGACAAGAATCGTCGGAGGGAACAGTCGTCCTCTAAGTTCAGCCGACTGGATGACTTTGGCGCCTTTGGCACATGCGTCATCGACGTGCGACACAACCTGCTTCAATACGTTGTCGTTGCAGAGCGGACCCATGTCCGTGGCTTCGTCAAGAGGATCGCCAAGGTTCAGTTGCTCGGTTCGCTCGATCAACTTCGCGACGAAAATGTCGTGAATCTCTTCATGAACTAACACCCGCTCGGCAGCCGTGCACACTTGGCCAGCCATGTAAAAGCAACCCGTAATGGTGGCTTCCACGGCTCGATCTAGATCGGCATCACGATGAACGATGATCGGTCCGTTCCCGCCAAGTTCGAGCAGTGTCCGTTTCAGACCCGCGCCGGCAGCCGCAGCTATCTTGCGGCCCACTCGGGTGCTTCCAGTAAAGAACAGACCGCGTACGTCAGGACTTTCAACCAAAGCCTCACCCGCATCGCTGTATCCCGGGACGTAGTTAAAGACGCCTGCGGGGAATCCCGCGTTCTCGAATATCTGGGCGTAGCGACGAGTGCTGCCGGGGCAGTACTCCGACGGCTTCCAGACGACCGTATTCCCTGCGATCAAGGCGTAGGTAATGGCGATGGCAGGAATATCGACGGGAAAGTTGAACGGTGAGATCACGCCGACGACACCCAGTGGATACTGCTGGACGAACATCCGCTTCTTGTTGGAGCGAGTCTCAGAGTTCGGCAACGTCATGCCGCGAAAACGGAGCATGTCCTCTGCCGCGCGCCTGAAGTGCCCCCAGCCGTATTGCAACATTTCCTCTCGCGACTCGTGAATAGTCTTACCCATCTCAGCGCTAATCGATTGCGCGATCTCTTCGTTCGCCTCTTTGCAGAGTTCATAGGCCGAGTACATGAGATCGACTTTGTCAAGGAGTGGCGTGGCCGCCCAACTGCTTTGGGCACGGCGGGCCGCGGATATCGCCTTCTCGATATCACTCGCCTGGCAAACTGAAAAGGTCCCCAACACCGAACCGTCATAGGCAGAGTGATACTCGGCAGTTCCTCCGGCTCCACACACCCATTGACCATCGATGTACGCCTGAATTGAGTCTGACATCAGTGCGCCCCTTTCTAGCTTCGCTACTTCAACATGAGCTGTAACCAACTTCTCGAACTTCGGTCCCCGTCGGTCATCTGCGACCGTAGGTTCTGTGTTACCGGCGACAATTCTTCGGGACCTTCAAAAACTTGGCGGCGTCGCCACGAACAGCAATTTCGCGGGCTCTCCACTGATCTCTCTTGCAAGATGCGGTGTTGAGCTTCGAAAAACAACTGAGTCCCACGCGCCTAGATGAAACACTTGATCGTCGAGATGGAACTCGATCTTTCCCGCAAGAACCAACATCAACTCCTCGGAGTCACCGTGGACATAAGGTTCGTCACCCGTCGTGCCGCGAGGATTCAATTCGGTAATAAAGGCTTCAAGATTTCGGTCAAGCGCTGGAGTCAGGAGGTACTTTGTTCCCATATCTCCGAATGACAGAACCGGCCTGTCGCGCGCGTAGAGGACAGCGTGAACTCGATCGAATGATTCGTCGAAGAGATCACGCATTTCGACACCAAGTACCCCCGCCACCGAACGAAGTGTGGCGATGCTCGCATTCCCGACACCACGTTCTATCTGACTCAAGAACCCTTCACTGATGCCCGCAGACATTGCCACTTTAGATAACGTCAGTTTCCGAGCAAGTCGAATACGTCGTAAACGCTGACCAACATCAAACTCGTTAGAGTCATCCGATGCTAATTCCAATGCTGCTTTCTCTCGAGCCACGCCACCACCCTTAACTCAGACCTTTACTGCGACTATATAATGTCCTGAAGCAGTGCTCAAGTTATCTTAACCGCGCAATGAACGGGGTTTGTCCCAGTACTAGTTGACTCCTAATCCTGCAAGTATCGCCAGCCCGCCTTCTCCAGTAGATTTGCAAACCTTCTGACGAATATCTCGTCTGGCTTTGCGTGTCACACCCATATTTCCTGTTCACCACCGCTTTCTGACGTCCAATTCTCGCCAGACCGTAGCACCTTTAGTCCACTGAAATTTGCCACTGAGCGCACAGGTTTTTGACGTTGCTGACTGCGTTGCTGACGAAATTTTTGCCCGTGCCCTTGCACGTTGTGCAAAGGGTCATTCGAAGTACCATCTAGAACCTCCATTGCATGATGCATTCCTCATCCGTTGCTGACTGCGTTGCTGACGGAGTGGTGGTTCACTTCTGAGACCCGCGAAAGTCATCGCGAAACGCCCACGACAGGGACGAGTACCGTGCGCACCCCGTACCTCGCTTCGCCATCGACGTCGAGACTTCGCCAATCGAACGACCAAGTTATTCGGCGGTCGGCGTCGTTGGCTGTCGGTGGCGAGCCGCCACCACGGCAATTCCCGTGAGACCGACCAACACCCCGATCACCTGAAGCTCCGAAAGGGACTGACCAAGGAACGGAATCGCAACCACCGCCGCAACCAGCGGAGCGAGGCAACTAACAGCTGACGATACTGAGGCGTCGACGAAGCGATGCGCCCAGTTCATGAGAAGGTGCCCCGATCCGGGCACCAGCGCGAGGAGCGCAATCCAGATCCAATCGACGGGGTGCACACGACCAAGCGTCTGATGGAAGGCGAGCACGATGACCCCTGTAGCTACCGCCGCCATGATGGTGACCCCCGCCGTGTACTCCATTGCGTCGGTCCGTCCGCGGGCGCGCTTGGAGACGAGCCAGTACGCGGAGAAACTGACGAGCGCGCCGATCGCGAGCAAATCCCCGAGCGCTCGATGATGGCCCGTGGCACCGGGCCCGAGAACGGCGATCGAGACGCCCGACATGGCAACGATCACCCAGAGCACGTCCCAGCGCCCGACGCGCTCGCCGAACATTCGTGGTGCGACGAACAACACGAGCGCCGGTTGAAAGGCACCGATGACCGTCACGTCGACAATGCTCGTAAGGCGCACCGCACTGTAGAACATGATCATGTCGCCGGCGAGAAAGATGCCACCGAGCCACGTGACCTTGAAGGTCGACCAGCGAAGTCGTTGACCGATCGCGTAGGTGAGGATCACGAACAACACCGCCCCGAGCCAAAGACGATAGAACGCGACGACCATCCCCGACGCGAAGGTAAGCGCCGCGAAAATGCCACCGAAACCCCACAGAGACGCGGCAAGAGCCGCGGCGCCGAGGCCTAAGGTCGAGTGGCGAGTGACGTCGCTAATGGGTATCCACGTGAGTTTGGTTGAGGACATCGAGCGCGACACCGAGTTTAACGCTCTTGCGCCTTTGCTCGATCAGTCGCCGTTGACGACGGGAAGTTTAAGGACGCGTGGTGCTGAGCGATGTTGTGCCAGCGACTCGTCACCGTCTTACCCTTCGTGTAGAACCTGACTCCGTCGGGGCCGTACACGTGCAGGTCGCCGAAGAGTGAGTTGCTCCAACCGCCAAAGGAGTAATAGGCGACCGGAACTGGAATGGCGACGTTGACGCCGACCATGCCCGCTTTGACGTCGGTCTCGAAGCGCTGGGCGGCTGCTCCGTCACCGGTAAAGATCGCGGCACCGTTGCCGTAGCCATTTCGTTCAATGAGTCCGATTGCGTCGTCCAATTTGTCGACGCGCACGAGTGAGAGTACGGGACCGAAAATCTCGTCGGTGTAGACCTTCATATCCTCGGTCACGTTGTCAATGAGACACGGTCCGAGCCAGTAGCCGCCGGGGTCGCCGCTGATGTCGTGGTCGCGGCCGTCAATGGTGATCTTCGCGCCCTCAGACTCACCAATACCAAGATACGAGGCAACCTTGTCGCGGTGCTCGGAGGTGACCAGCGGACCCATCTCGGACGTCGGGTCCGTGCCGGGTCCGAGCCTCAAGCCGTTCACGCGCTCGCGAATGCGTTCCACCAGTTCGTCGCCGCAACCGCCCACGGCGACCAAGACCGACGCGGCCATGCAGCGCTCGCCCGCGGAGCCGAAACCGGCACTCACGGCGGCGGCGGCGGCCTCGGCAAGATCAGCGTCCGGAAGCACGACCATGTGGTTCTTCGCACCGCCGAGGGCCTGCACGCGTTTGCCTTCGCGCGCGGCGGTCTCGTAGACGTGGCGCGCAATAGCTGTCGAGCCGACGAAGCTCACGGCCGCAATGTCCGGGTGGGTCAGAATTGTGTCCACCGCGACGCGGTCACCATGGACGACGTTGAATACACCGTTGGGCACGCCCGCTTTTGCGACCAATTCCGCGAGCAGCATCGAGGCCGAAGGGTCCTTCTCGGAGGGCTTCAAGACAAATGTATTGCCGGTCGCGATGGCGAGCGGGAACATCCACATCGGCACCATGACCGGGAAGTTGAATGGCGTGATGCCCGCCACGACCCCGAGGGGCTGGCGAATCGAGTGCACGTTGACCCCGGTCGATGCGCTTTCGGTGAACTCGCCCTTCATGAGTTGGGCAATACCACAGGCGTATTCCACGACCTCGAGACCGCGCGCGACTTCCCCCGCCGCATCGCTCTTGACTTTGCCGTGTTCGCTAACAATGAGGTCGGCCAACTCGCTCGAGTGGTTGGCTATTAAAGACCTTTCGGTAATACACTGATATTGGTGGTAGACATGGGAAACTGTTCTCATGACACCATCCACTCGTTCCAAGACGTCCGTGCCGACAACGACGAGCCGACGCGTGCGCCCGCGCCGGGACTTCGAGGCGTTGACGCAACGACGACTCCGCGCAGGCAAGATGTTCGAGAAGGGTTCATCCCAAGCCGACGTCGCTCGTGAGTTGGGCGTGTCGCGAGAGACCGCTTCGCAGTGGCAGGCCACGTGGCGCGAGCACGGCATCGACGGACTGCGCGGCGCACAGCGCGCCGGGCGCCTGCCTCGACTCAGCGATGAGCAGCTCGTGAAGGTCGAAAAGGCCCTCGCGATGGGACCCACCCGCAA
>Ga0307373_10005167_pt1 | contig 21526 bp, 18 predicted proteins | sample OX2MG_FD_202534 | JGI IMG/M metagenome (GOLD analysis project Ga0307373, IMG submission 202534) | Soil microbial communities from Risofladan, Vaasa, Finland - OX-2 | ecosystem: Environmental > Terrestrial > Soil > Coastal area > Acid sulfate soil | place: Finland: Risofladan, Vaasa | collected...
CGAAGCAGAAGCGCTGATATTGTACATACAAACAGGAATGTTTTCCCGGTGGTAACGAAGGAAGGTGAATTATTTGGTGTTTTATTTAGCGACCAGTTATTGGAGTTGCTTGTAAGCACCAACGTTGAAGATCAAAATCGTTTAATAAAAGATATTGCTCAACCTCCGGATACAACAATTGATATTAATACACCTATGTATGATGTGATGCGGATAATGGATAGCCACGATACACGTATTCTGCCAGTTACCGGACCCAATAATACATATCTGGGATTTGTTTCAAAAAACGGAATCTTTAATAAATATCGTCATATACTAAAGCGGCAGGAAGATCTTATGAAATGGTTGTAGCGCTTTTCTAAGTAATATTAAGAACTTAATGGAATCCATTTAAACAAGGCCAGTATAGCGAACTGAGGTAGATTATAGAAGTCCTATCTGAAAATTAAATCTTGAATTTATTAAACAATTTGCCTAAGTTTTTTAAAACGATTTTCAAAGCAGGGACGTGGGAGGGCAAAAGTGGGATTAAAATTGAATTCAGGCGGCAGCGAAATTGCCGCGCATTCTGGGCAATTTCTTTCTTCTAATGAAAATGATTCCTTTCAAGAAAAAAAGTTAATATTCCCCAAGCCACTATCAAAATCGCAGCTCCGATTGTCCCGTAAGTTAGGTACTCCGTCCAATTCGCCAGACGTGAAGAGTATCTTTCCATTCTGGCGTTATAAGCAATTTGATTAGTTATTTTTTGCGTTTCCTTAAATTCCCTCTGTTCATATCCTCCATTTTCTATAAACATTAACCCTTCGAAGGTGAGAATATAATATTTTACATCACCTTTAAAAAGTGGAGTTTCATTGTAAGAATCTGTATAGTTTCTTACATAACCGTCAGATTTTAATTTTACAATAACTTCAGTTGTTAATTCGTTCGTCCAAACTTTTTGGAATTCCTGATTTCTTTTGTAAAATTCATTTTGCAATTGAATCGGATTATAAGCCCTTTGTTCTAACTCTTTAAATATTTTCAAGAACTCATCTAAAATAAATAGATAATCTGGTTTCATTCTAAATAATTCAGTCTAACAGATAACGGCTTCAAAAACCGTGCGTTGGCCTGCAATTTTCATTACACTTTTCTCTGGCCTGTGGCCTGTTTAAAATAACACGTATTATAGGCTTTTTCATTCCTCTGACTGCTAAGTTGTGATTTTTTATTGACAAAACAAAAAACAGTAGATAATAAAATATCGCGACTTAGCAGTCACTTCTTAAAAATAAAAAGAGTATAAAAATTCCTATAATTTATATTATGTTAAGTAGAATATTCGTGAATCTTAATGAACTCAGTCACTACTTGAGAAACACTTCCCTTTAAAAAAATTTAAAATGATAATAGAATGTAGCTTCTTTACTTCTTCACTACATCAAATCTTTCTTTTAATTGGATTTCTTCCGATGAATTCCCAATCATTGCAACAAACCATCCGGGTTCTTCTGTAAATTTCATTTCGCGGTCGTACAATCCAAGATCGTGAGGCGTTATTTTAAAAGTGATATTTTTTGATTCACCGGGATTGAGAGTAACACGGGTAAAACCTCTGAGTTTTTTCACATAAGTGGTTACGCTACTTAGTTCTTGATGAATATAAAGTTGTGGAACATCGTCACCTTTTACTTTTCCGGTATTGGTAATAGTAAAGGAGACACTAATATCATTCCCGGCTTTTGGTTTTAGTGGTGTTACTTTTAAATTGGAATATTGGAAAGTTGTATAACTTAGTCCGTACCCAAAGGGATACAAGAAACCTTTTACCCTCGCTGCTCCTTCTCCTTCATCGCCTGGCATCATTGGAAAGGAAAGAATGGCTTGTCCTGCTGATTTTGGAAACGAAATAGCCAGTTTTCCACCAGGATTATATTTTCCAAATAAAACATCGGCAATAGCGGTTCCGGTAGTTTCTCCTAAATACCAGGTTTCTACAATTGCAGGTATATGTGCGTCAGCCCAGTTGATGGAAAGCGGGCGGCCATTCACCAATAACAATACAACAGGTTTTCCTGTGGCGGCAACTGCTTCTAATAATTGTTCCTGGTGCCCCGGAAGGTTAATATTTACACGGCTGTGTCCTTCCCCTACAGTCCTTCCATCATCGCCCAAAACCATTATAACTACATCAGATTGTTCTGCAATTTTAACTGCAGAATCTGTTGATTGTTTTTCTTGATTGTCTAATGTAAAATTTTCAACATCACTCTGTGGCCAATGAGGATCAGTGTGTTCGATTCCTTTAGCATATAATACATTTACATCAGAAGGAACTGCATTTTTTATTCCCTGTAATACGGTTACTACATCAAAGTTAGAAGGCCCATATCCCGTACGCAAACTCTTTACTTCTGTTGCATTTGGCCCTATCACGGCAATAGTTTTCAGAGAAGAAGAATGTAAAGGCAATAAATTATTCTCCTGCCCCGGCACACGGGCGTTCTTTAATAATACAATTGCTTCATGAGCCGCCCTTAGTGATAGTTTTTGACTTTCTTCATTATGAACTATTGCATCGGCAGCAGCGGGATCTTTCACATAAGGATTGTCAAACAGGCCCAGTTGAAATTTCACCCGCAATACTTCTGATACTCTTTCATTAATTACGCTCATGGGAATTTTTCCTTTTTTTACAGCATCAATTAATGGAGTAATATAATCAGAAGGCTGTGTAAAATCGGTGCGCACATTTAACCCGGCTTCCAATACCTGGCGAATGGCGTCTTCATAATCAGCCGCCACGTGATGTTTGTTATATACATATTCGACGGCTCTGCTATCAGAAACCACATAACCATTAAATCCATATTCTTTGCGTAAAATATCAGTAAGAAATTGTTTACTTGCTATTATGGGTACGCCGTCATAAGTATTATAAGAAGCCATTACTCCCAAAGGATGGGCGGTTTCAATAGTTTCGCGAAATGGCTCTAAATATAATTCTCTCATTTCGCGCGGCGCTACCATCGGGTGTGTACGCACTCCTCCATCCCTGCCGCCAATAGGAATGCTATACACTGCAAAATGCTTGAGTGTAGAAGCAATTCCCTGCTTTTGCATTCCTTCGATCATTTGATCTCCTAACTGTCCCACCAGGTAAGGTGAAGAACCGTAACAGGATTCCACTCGTCCCCAGCGCGGGTCGGTGCTTACATCCATCTCCGGAGCATACACATTGGTATAACCCAAAGCCTTTGCTTCTTTTCCTTCCACTACGCCGATAGAATGTATCAGATCTCTGTCAAAAGTACAACCCTGGCCTATCTCACGGGGAAATGAAGTCGCTTTTTCATGTTTCAATCCTGCGATTCCTTCATTGGTAAAGTCAACAGGAATCCCCAGCCTGGTATCTTCAATAAAAAACTTTTGTATCTTATTAATCGCCTCTGCATGTGCAGAATAAGGAAGTGAAAAAACTTTTGATTTACGCTGACCAGTGAGCATCTCGTCTATGTTGGCAATACCATCTTTCCACACTTCATTTTTCCATTCAGGTGTAGGCAAAGAATCTTCTAATACTGCGCCATATCCATATAATGTGGTAAGTTGACAGGCTTTTTCATTAATGTTCATTTGATTTACAAGATCCTGCACCCGCTTTTCAATAGGTTGTGACGCATCTTCATAAATATCTTTGTGACCGTTCTTATTCAGGTCTGTCCAGCCTTTATGATAAATGTCGGAAGTTTTTTGTTGTGCACTTACAGGAACAACTGTAATAAATAAGAAGCTCATTAAAAAAAGGATTGCGAAACGGCGTGAGGCAAAAAATTTCATGGATATTTTTTCGGAACAAGGTAATAAAGATTTTAGATATGCATGGTTAGATTGTTTTAAAGAATTTCAATAACATAGTAAAAGAATTATTTAAAGATCTCAACCGATAACAATTTGACGCGCCCTTCTGTATTCGCAATAATTAAGAATCTTTGATATAAGTTTGTTTACTGAATTTTCCAAAATGATAAAATGGATTTTGATTAAGGTAAGAATACATCAGATCAAAAGGCAGCTTAATGAGCTTGGGATCGGATACGCTTTTATTCTTCTTGCTTTTTTAACCACTTTGATTTTTTATGTCTACCTGGCATATACGCAAAAAGAAAAATCCCTGTTTCTTTTTATCATTTCCATTCTATCCATATTGGCAATACAAATTTCGAGGCGTGACAAAGAATTTATTTTCAATCATATTGACCACCCAGTCCAAAATATTTTTGCGGAGTACTTTATTCTTACGCTTCCTGTTACAATAACCTCATTATTTACTTCTCATTGGTTTTATTTTCCATTAATTATATTGGCGTTTTATTTTATTGCAAATATCAAAATCAGATTAAAACAAAGAACTGTATTTCCGAAACTTTCAAAAATAATTTCGCCATATGATTTTGAATGGCTAAGTGGTTTAAGAAAAACTTATGCAGGTATCGTCATTTTCCTGCTCCTGGCCTGTATTACTTGTTGGATAAGAATTCTCCCATTAATTTTTTTATGGTTTATCACCACATCCGTCGCTTCCTTTTACCAGGAATGTGAATCGTTGCCGGTATTATTTGCTTCATCTATTTCCCCCCAAAATTTACTGAAAAAGAAAATGGTGAAAAGTATCCAATTTTTAATCATGATGCTCATTCCCATATTAATATTGAACAGTATTTTTAATCCGGGTTTCATCTTAATAAATATTATTTTTTTACTGATTCAAATCACGATCTTAATTTTTGCTATTCTTCTTAAATACACTACTTATTCACCAAATGAAACCCTGAAAGGCAATACACTTCTTTTGTCAATGGTTTCGATTGGCTCTTTGATTCCTTTTGTGTTACCCATTCCTTTAATTATGTGTTTCAGAAATTATAGTAAAGCCATAAAAAACCTGAATTTTTATTTTAATGATTAGTGTAATCAATATTGACAAATCTTTTGATAGTAAAAAAGTTTTGAATAACCTCAAACAGGATTTTGCTTTAGCAGAAGTTCATGGTATCATCGGGCTGAATGGCGCCGGCAAAACCACTTTTTTTAATATTCTTTCTTCATTTATGAAAACGGACAGTGGTGAAATTTTATATAACCGAAAAAAAATCAGCAGGAACGATGTGGCATATTTGGAAACGATCAATTTTTTTTATTCTAAAATTACCGGAAAAGAATATTTGGAAATTTTCCCTCTCACTAATCAACAATTTGAACTGGAGAAGATCAATAAATTATTAAAATTACCTTTTGATGAAATCATTGAAACGTATTCTACAGGAATGAAAAAAAAGCTGGCGCTTATGGCTATCATCAAACAAGATAAACCCATTTACATTTTTGATGAACCTTATAACGGGCTTGATCTTGAGACCAATATGGCTTTGGAAATTATCATCAGGAATTTACAAAAAAAAGAAAAAACCATATTTGTTTCTTCTCATATTCTTTCGCCATTGTTAAACGTATGCGATGAAATCCATCTACTTCAACAAGGAAGTTTTTCAAAAAATTACACAAAAGAAAACTTTAATAATATTGAAAAAGAATTGTTTGAAGATTTTAATAAAAGCGCGAGTGAAATCATAGCAGATTCAATTTAAATTCTGCTTCTGCTGGGTTCATCGCCAACAGTCCCTCCTGCATAGGCCTTACCACACCCCTATCACTTTGTCAGTCCTCCTAAACCTCTGTAAATTCATCACATCGCCTATCAGGCCGCCAAAGCCAATACGGTAAGTATATACAGGCTTATATCCATTTTGAAATCCTTCAACAACATCTATCCTGAACATTTTAAAAATATTTTCGAGACCCACAAAAACTTCTGCATATTTGGTATCAGGTTGTATATAAAGCGCATTGGCGCCTTCTACCAGGTTCCAGTTTAATTTTTTAAACAATGGAATTTGATTAGTCAGCAATCCATTGGCATGATGCTCAAAATGCAATTCGGTATAAAACGGAGAATCATTACTGAATTGATAATAATCTAAATTCTGAAACGATCTTACATACTCCCCGGCCACATGCGAAAAACTAGTATAATAATCTTTATAATCCTGTGCGAAAACAGATTTGTTATTTAAAAATCCACCGATAGTAACACTATATTTTATAGCACCTGCCAATTTTAAATTAACATTATCAGCTATATTCAAAGACCACTTGTCATAGTCAACATCACTGCCAAAAATATTTTTAATACCCTTTGTATAATCTAAAGTAAACGTTGGATATTTTGAGCCGATGGCCATTTTATATTTCGGAAATTGTATGTAACGCTGTCCTGGCGTAATACTCAATCTCGCATGAAGCAATACTGCCTGGTGCCTGGTAAATTGAGAATCTAAAATTTGAACAGGATAATTAGGTGTAAAACGGTACTGCCATTTTTTATTTAAAATAAAATCAGTGGTATTATTTATTGGCAGCCTGTCTTCATATTCTCCCTCTATCAAAAATTTCACGCCACTCTCCCACCGTTTTGAAAAACCCGTTTTGGCAAAATAATTTTCATAAATTTTCATATCATTTAGTCCATATAATAAAGTGCCAATACTATTTGCCAAACCAGTGAGATCATTTTCTTTAAAAAATTGGCTTACTCTTTTTCCACCGGCGATGTAGAAAGACTGATGTTTCATTTTTTTATCGGGATCAAAAGTGTCTTTGCTCCTAAATCTGAAACCTGCCCACGGATTCAAATGGCGGTTATTAAATCCATATCTCGCATCGGCAATAAAATCAACATTGGTATTCCATTTCTTTTCGTATTTAGAAATTACAAAAGATGGATTTATTGCCAAACCTTCTACCGTATTGTATTGCAGCGTTTTTATCAAAGGATCAAATTTTATTTGATAAGAATTGGTATGGCTGTAATGAGTTCGGTCCACACCTGTCCAGAGTATTTGCCAAACTTTTACATGCCCTTGTTTTTTCCTGAGCGAATCAATATTTTTTACAGTTGAATCTTTTCTTACAGCAAAGGCGCTATCCTTGGTTCTGTAATCTTTTATTTCTTCAGGCTCTAATGGTACTGGCCTTATGGAATCCCAATAAGAATGAGGTTTTTTATTTACAGCCGAATCATATTTAATCACCACGCGATTAAAATATCCTTTGGGAAAATGAGGATCCAGATTATAATCAGAATACACATTTACGAAATTTCCTTCTGCCGACAAGCCCAATTGATCCAGACTAAAATGCAGAACCTGGTCTTTGATGCGCCAGATATTTTTTTCGACCGGTGTATGAAGCTGTGATATTTCCAGGGTATCTAAAATTTCCAGTTGCGATTTTTTAGTAAGCATCAAATTGCAACTATAAATACGCCAGCTATTTTCGGTAATGTTGATGATGCCTGAAAACAAAGGTTCATAATTTCGTTTAGGCGTTACCTTTATAACATCAACTTCATTCCCATCTTCAAAAAAACTTCCTAAAAATTTATATTTATAATAATTCAAAGCACCATCAGCAATTGGCGAAACAAATCCACGCGGATTTATTTGTGATTGAAACACGTTTACATTGTTATCATAAAAACTGATGAAGTCAGGAAAATCAAATCCAAAACCATTGCTGCCACTCACCCTGCTTGAGACCACTTCCAGTTTAAATTTATCCGGCTCCTGCGAAGAAACTTTGGTAACCGATTCTGATAAATAAATAATTCCTTTGCCTGAGGAATCAAGCCCCATCTCGTTTCTATCTTCTTCCGGTATTTTTTGACCGAGAATCTGTTCTGGTAAATTTCTTAATTTGATGAGCCCTTTTATATAAACCTGCGCTTCAAAAGCTTTCACTTGCTTTTGATAAAATGGACGTTTTTTTATTGCGTGCCTTATAATGGCATAAGCAGGGTCTTCCCCTCTCCTTTTAATGATTACTTCTTTTAGGGTTAATTGTTGAACAGGGAGCACAAAGTTTACCGTTTCAATTGCATTGCTTAGAGTAACTTGTTTTTCCTGCGGAGCGTACCCCACATAGCGACATTCTAAAGAATACTTTCCAGGTGAAAGAGTAATGCTGTATTCCCCTCGGTTATTGGCTGTAACACCCAATGGGGTTCCTTTTACAAGAATAGTAGCAAAAGGAAGAGCGTGGCCTTCCGTATCTTTTACAGTTCCCCTAATCTTTTGCGCCGAAACAGTGATCACGGGAATAAATAACAAAACCAGTAAGAGTTTTTGCATAAACGAAAATAACATCTAAAAATTTAAAAGTAAGAAATCTGAGAAATTTAAAGCGGCCGGTAAGCCTGGCGTCAGTCTGCGGTTGGTTTTTAAAAAATTCAAAAGAAAGGCAATTGCGTGATGCCGTATTCTAGAAACCAGACAGCGGCGTCCATTCGGGAGTTTATAATCTGAAGAAGAAGCAATACAGGCATTGATTAAAACATACTGAATTCAAAGAGATTCATTTTCTTTTTGTTTAGCTTTTGTACGTTTTTTAGAAAATATATACAACCATACAAAAAATATAGCACTTGAAATTATTCCTTCTATGATTATACTTTGTAAAGTGCGATTGCTAAAACCGAAAAGTCTCCATTTTCCAAAAAGAAAGATTATTGACACGAAAACAAGAAAAAAAACAACTGTTCCCAATAGGGTTCTGAATAATAATTTTCTATTTTGCATAAATTCTTTTCTTTTCATAATTGAATGCGTGGTATCTGTTTTTATTCTTTCGCCATTTTTTAATATAACATAACCCTTATGCTTAGAATAATTAATGCTATACATGGATGATGCCGCCACAATAAAATGTTGGGCAAAAGTATTTTGGCCAATCAATAATAGGAATAAGATTAATAAACGATTCATGGTGATTAATTTATTTAAATTGACGAATCTGCAACGATAGAACTTCTAATAGCACAAATTTCGGTATTAATATTTTAAAAAGATAATATTTACAGTTACAATTTATAACTTTCAGTGAATAATGTATAACCATGAATAATAGCACCACAACCTCGCGCTAGGTGGGGTGTACTATAATTAAAAAATTAAGTTTATATTTTCACTTTAATATAAATGGCGGTATCTGGTGCCGATATGAGGTTCTGGCAGAAAGGAGTTATATTTCCTCATCTATCCAAAGCCAAAAATCTTTGTTTGCTAAAAAACCTTCGTTGCAATGCAACGTTTTTTACAATTCAGTTGTCAACACATAAAATAATCAAATAATTTTTATGATACGGAATAAACTTTTTTACATAACCATTATACTGTTGATTTCCGCACAATTTTCATACGGACAAAAAACAGAAATAAATTTTAATGTTTATAGCGGGCTATTTTCCTTTCGTGGTGAGGGTGCGGCTTCAAAGTCTTTTATTTATTCTAGAAGCGGGTCCTTGGGGATTATAACAAAATATACGGATGATCCTTATGGAAAAGGAAATGGGTTTTCATACTCATTAGAATTTCAAGGACAGCGACTATCTAAAAGAAAAAATATCTACGGGCTTGGGATCAGTTTTGAGGAACTGATAAGTAAAGTTAATGTTGATAGTATATTAATTAGTGGCAACTATGCAGAAATTCAATATCCCGCAAGCGGAGAGACGAAATTGAAAAATACATTTGTCACCCTTAATCCATTCGCTGGACACAGATATGCATACCGCAAAATAACCATTGATTTATTGGCAGGATTTGACGTGGCTTTTTGTCTAAAAAGTGAAGAAGATGGAAGTGCCACCACAAGTAGTTCCACGACAAATAACATGGATCAATTTAATGTTAAGATAGATAATGGAAGGCCAAAACCTTCGATTGATTTAAGGCCACGAATACAAATAAAAGCGGAGATAAATAAGTTCGGTTTCGTTGCAGGTTACTCATTAGGATTAACTAATTATTCAACTCAATATAATTCAAAAGCATACACCAGTTTTTTGCGATTTGGACTAAGTTATCAACTAAAATGAGCACCCACATTGGCGAAATTTTGTTAGTGGGTTAGAGCTCACACTTGTGCTATAATCAAAAAATTAAGTTTGTATTTTCACTTTAATATAAATGGCACAAGGGGGACGCCAACATAGTGATTAGTTTTTTATAAATTTTGCTCCGTAGAGATAAAACAAAGTAGAATCAGGAAATATCTGTAGCATATATTTCCCGTTTGCAAGATTTGGATTGTAATTTACACCGGGAGGGACTACCTGGCCGGCGAAAATTTTCTTATTTACTGAGTCAAACATTGCTGCCGGAATTTCAGGCATACTTTTAAAAAAAATGAATGCAGTAGCTTTACCGGGAAGTATGGTGCCATAATTGTAATTAGTTGCGTCATAAAGAAGCCTCACACTGTCAAGCGTAAAACTGGTAAGATTTTCTATACTAATCGTTACCCCTTCCGGTTCATTTTTTTTGCAACTTCCTAATGTAATTATAAGGAAGGCAATAAGAATAAGTCTTGTCATAAAATTATTTATTACCTGACAGTCAAAACAGGTAAAACGTTGCATATTATATAACTATTAGTGTTGCCACCCTTCAAAAGGGTGGCAACCCTTGAAAGTACGAGGCAAAAAGAATCTTCCGATTATTTAAAAGAGTTGATACCTTTTAAAAAGGAGCCACCCTTTCTGCACGTCATTGCGAGAGCCTGCTTCATTTTTACTATTAGGGTTGCCAACCTTCAAAAAGTTGGCAACCCTTGAAAGTACGGGACAAAAAGGATCTTCCGATTATTTAAATGTGTAAACGCTCTAAGGGCTCTTCCCAGCCCATGCGGCGCTGATGGTTACCTCCGCTCCTTTCAACGATATTGTTCTTCAAATTTTAATTGGGATATTTAATCACAATATTTTTAACCGGTTTTACGGTACGCAGGTAAGCATATATGGCTTTTAGATCTCCGTCTGTCATGCCCGAAAAATCAATAACAGGCATTATTGTATTTTGTTTGCCGGGATTATAATTATAACCTTGCTTACTGCGGCACATGATAAATTTATCCAGGAATGCCTGCTCGCTCCAGGCTCCAATACCTGAGGAGGAATCGGGTGTAATGTTAGCTGAGGTAACTTTAAAAGTTCCCTCATTAAATTTCATACCACCGGCCAGCAGATATTTATCATCCGGAGTATGACAGCCACTACAATCTGCCATCCTAACCAGGTAACCTCCATATTTTACCTTGTTACTCATCGGCGGACACACATTTCCATCAATTGATTTTTGAAGAGCGGCTTGGTTATAGAACTTGCTTATCGGGATCGTTAATTGCCTGGCCGGTACCTGATTCTTTATAGGCTTTAAGGTTCTGATATACGCAATAATACTTCATAGGTCATTCTTAGCCAACTTGTTAAATGCGTAATAAGGCATGATCGGAAACAAAGTATCGCCGTTTTTAGTAATACCTTGTGTAATAGCCCGCAGGATTTCCTTATCTGTCCATGTGCCAATACCTGTGGCAGAATCAGGAGTAATGTTTGCGGCATAAATAATTCCGGGAATGCCGGCCACTTCAGTATTATCAAATTTTTCTCCTCCTCCCCCTTCAGTGCCGGGAATCTCAGGGCCGGCATATTTTGTAAAATCTCTATGGCTGTGACAATGTAAACAAACCGCCACATGGAGGACAAGATATTTTCCTTTTGCAATCACTTTGTTTAAGGAATCTTGTTTCATAGAATTCTGACTGGCGCTGACCTGTAATTTTGAAGCATGACTGTTGCAGGCAGTAAAAAAGGCGGCAACGAGTACCATAAAAATTACTGTAAAAAAAGCAATCGTCTTTTGCATGTTATTTTTGATATTAATAAGTAAGGGGGGAAATAAAGTATAAATATTAAAGAAAGAAATGATACCGCCAAATATATTTTTGGTTACCCGCTAACTACAACGCACCAGGTGAGAGATTTTATGATGAAAAATAAAATTTTCGAATACAGGTAGAAACGTTATCAGAACCTAACCCCGGCTCTGAAACTATACCAGGAGCCGTCCCTAATAGTGAAAATTCCGGCAACCTCTATAAGCGCAGATAAGTAAAAGTGGCCAATACACACACCAGGGCCCACGCTGCCGAAGACTTCTACATCCTTTAATATTCCCAGTTTTTCATTATCGAATATTTTTGTTGGAATAACGCCAAACTCCACGAAAGGCGCTATTTTACCATTGCTGAAAAAGTAAGTTGCCTTTATGGGGAAACCAAGTAAATTAAGATTATAGTTTTTATTGGTATTCTCAGAGGTGTCGAACTCAACAAATGTAAAATCCTTATAGTTAATACCAAATGAGAATGCTAGCCGTTCACTTACGCGGGGATGTATAAAACTAAAAAAAAGCCCGAGGGTAATTCCCGGGACAGGTTGGATAGCTCTGGAATCAAAGAAAGCATAGCCTCCATAAATGGTACTTGTAATTCTTTCCTTTTCTTTGGTTTTAAACGTTACGGGTTCCAGGCCAGGCCTGCGGCAAAGATTGTATTTCATGAACAGGCTTACCATATCCTTCCTGGAAAAACCTGTTTGGGCTATCGTAGCCGAGTCTATGGAGGAGCAATCGCTGAAAAGATTTCCCAGCAAGTCAACGTATGATTTGTCAAGTCTATAAATATTATTAACGATTGATTCAGACTCTTTCAACACAGTTACAGAATCTGATTTTTTGGCGAGGAAAATATGATCGTTTTCGGGTTCATAGATTATATGAATATCCGCATTCTTTAAGTAAAGTATGTAAAGACTGCAATAGCCTTTTAAAAGAAGGTTGGCGAATTTTTTTTCATGAATGGTAGCCCCGTTCTTTGTTTCCTCATAAGTTACTGGTTCATATACCCTGTTCTCATCAGTTAAGATAAAACCTGATAAACTGTCGGGAGTAAAACGCTGCGTTTCCCTGCTACTCACCTCTTTTTTGAAAGTAATGCCATCGCTCAATACCTTGTCTCCCATCCTTTCAATAAATCCGGAAATGGTATCGCCGGCATTGGTAACAATTTCCCCTTTAACGAAATATTTCTGTTGAGCGGATAATAAAGAACTGGCAAACAAGGCAGGCACTAAAAGATAAAACAATTTCATATAGCAGTTTTGATGGTCTTAGGTTTCAAACAATTTTAGTTTATTTTTTATTTTTCAGGCAACATAAATGCCCTCTATCTTTCGCAGGTCAAAATCAAACTATTCACAGGGATTCATTTCCGTTGGAAGGTGATGAGCAATGTATCCCCAGAAGTGAAAAAATTTGCATTAGCAACAGTAAAGGACGTGCATGTAAAATTATCTATTATGCCACTTTGCGAATCAAGGGTTAAAATATTTCCCTGCAATGACCAGGTACTGGTTCCACTATCCGAAGGATTGCATTGTACCCCGGCGTCGGTAAAAGTAAATACATTGTTGGCGCTTATTGTAATCAGGTCATCAAGTGAACATGAGTCAACCATAGAAGTGGCATCTACTGCGGCTGATGTAGGAGATGCTTTATAGGTTACGGCTCCATATTTATAGGTACCTAAAAGGTTGGTTTCATTTAATACGCAGGCTGTTTTCGCTTCTTTGTCTTTTTTACATGAAGTAATACCCAACGTTACAAAAGACAGAATTACAATTAGTTTGGTTTTTAGCATAATGCAGTTTAAGGTTCTTTGAAATCTAATTCAATAAACTGTAAAGCTAAATAAAAACAATAAGAAGTTATAGCAAAATAAATTGATGTCGAAAAAATTATAAGGCAAGCGCTTCTATTCTCGTCGCTTTTCATCAGCTATTCTTAGTTTCATTTTAAGTAAAACAAATACCAATGAATTCAAAAATAAATTAAAAGCTTTGGATTTATCTGCCGGTTGGAGCGTTACGGGTTTTAGAAAATTTTTATAACATAAAATTTATATCCTCCTTTTATGGATCTTACACTCAACCATTCCTTTGCCACGGCTATTATCAGGTTAACCTCTGCAACGAACAAAGTACCTAGAACCAGGTTTCCGATCAGTACGCCTGCCCAAATGAATAGTTGCCATTTGATGCAATAATACCTATGAATATTCCTGTACCGGCAAATGCTCCGGCTAAGATAAGGTTGTTTTTACCGCTGCCACGAATACTAATAATATTTTCCGGATAAATACTTACTATTCTGTGGCCATTGTGCTTTATCAATTTTATTTCATCTGTTGAATTGATATATAATTTTCCTGTAGCCTTGCATGTACTATCATTGCATTTATAAAATATTTTCAGAGGTTTCCCTTCATAATAAAAATGTGACCTGGCATCTTGTTGTGCAACAAGACAAAATACGCTGCCTTGACGACGTAGAGGGTATGACTTCTGTGCCTGTGCATGCAGATAAAGGAAAAGTGGTAAAACAAGAATGAGTTTCCCTAAGCGAAAGTTGAGCATTTTTTTTTGCGATTAGGTTTGTGCTATATGAAGTAAAGGGCACCTCTAAAAACTTGTTTCTTTTGTTTAACCTCACCTTTAATTCCTCTCCAAAAGAGAGGAAAAGGTAAGTTTTTAGAGGTGCCCTAAAGTTAAAAAGATGGTTCTATCTTCCAAATATTTGGTTAAGCAATCCTGCCAATCTAACACCAGCCTTCAATAATTGTTCATTCAATGTGGCAATATGATCAAAATTATAACGGTAGCTAAGCTTTTGATCTGGTACGGTAATTTCTGAATACAACTTTTGACTGATGGTATATGACTCGTACAACCATTCACTAATGGGCTGTCGTTGCCATTTTCTTCTTTCTGCAGCCGTTGTATGATTAATAGCTCTTGCATATTCTGTATAGCTCAATTGCTGGTAGTCTATGAGTTTGTCATCCCAAACGCTATGAAGATTGGTACGTTGGTTGAACCATAATACCTTAATCAAATTGCCTCCCTCATCGGCTTTTCGGCTTACATGCATTGGCTGGTGCACATCGCCCACAATATGTATCAGCAAACGCAGGTACAATAACTTTTTATCCTTTCGCAGTTCTTTATTTTTTAATTGTTTAATTGTTTAATTATAAAATTCAATTTCGTATAGGCATCTACGGTAGTATCATTTTTGAGATAAGATTGAAACTCCGGGTAACTAAGGTCATCGGGCACATTGATATAATGCCAGGAAGAAAGGTAATGGTATGCAGGATCCGATTTTATAAAATCTGCCCAGTTGCTGGCCATTGCTATAGATTCGGTTCCTAAGATCTGTTGAACGGCATGCCTGGCTTTTGGTGTAAGATAGCTATCGGCAATCTTACCCACAATACGATGGCCTAAAAGTCCCCAGGCCATTGATTGAAACGGGAGATAAAAGAAAAGGCCAATCAAAATGGTTTTTCTCATAAATAACTTTTGTGTATGAAACATAATTAATTTTATCAGCGAAGGTGTTTCTCTCATTAAGATTATTTCGTCTCTCACTGAGGAGTCCTACTGCCATATTATAATGATAGCAAATATCCAACTTTTATTTCAGTGCTTTGGGCTCAATAATAATTTTTATTGTATAAATGGTTTACATTTAATAATTCTTTTTCACACGATTGCTTTCTTTAAAATAATTTACTATGGAAGGATTAATGATGCATTACCCGTTAACGGTATCATCAATATTGGATCACGGAAACCGTGTATTTCCACACAAAGAGATCATTAGTATTTTACCCGATAAAACGCGGCATAGTTACACGTATGCAGATTTGTATAAACGAAGCAAAAAGCTCATGCACGCGTTGATAAACAAACTCGGTGTAAAACCGGGAGACTTCGTCGGCACGTATGCCTGGAACCATTACCAGCACATAGAACTGTACTACGGCATACCTGGCTGTGGCGCTATTTGCCATACTATTAATATCAGGCTCTCGCAATCGCAAACGGAATTCATTATCAACAATGCAGAGGATCGTTTTATTTTTATTGATGCCACGCTGGTGCCACTGATTGAACCGATTGCTTCCTTGCTGCCAACTGTGGAGGCATTCATTATTTTAAATGCTCCCAAAGATTTTAAAACAACCCTGAAGCCTTGCATAGATTATGAAGGACTGATAGCTGATGCGCCCGACGATACTGAATGGATACCGGTAAACGAAGAGGATGCCTGTGGTATGTGTTACACAAGCGGCACTACAGGCTTGCCAAAAGGAGTTTTATATTCTCACCGTTCTACTTATTTGCATGCATTGGTTGTTACGATGCCTAATTGTGCCAACTTATCTTTCAACGATAGAATACTTTCAGGCGTTCCTCAATTTCATGTAATGGCATGGGGAATACCTTACGCGGGAATTTTGGCGGGAGCTGTTTTAATCATGCCCTCGTGCCATCTGCAGCCGGCACCATTTATTGACATCATTCAAAAGGAACAGGTTAATAAAGCAAATGGTGTACCCACGATGTGGCTGGGAATCTATGCGGCGCTGAAAAGCAATCCGCCTGCTTCCTTTCCATTGAAAGAAATTATGGTCGGCGGCGCTTCGATACCTGCCTCTCTTATTGAAATTTTTGAAAAAGACTTTGGGATAAAATCATTGCATGCATGGGGAATGACTGAAACATCACCGGTGGCTACAGCAAGCAGGTTGCAGCCACAACACGAATTACTAAGTCATAATGAGAAAATAAAAATACAGGCGATGCAGGGGCAGCAGATCCCTTGTGTTGAAATGCGGACTGTTCTTGACGACGGCACGGTGGCTCCGCGTGATGGTGTTACTTCCGGAGAAATAGAGGTAAAAGGGCCATGGATTGTTGGTTCGTATTTTAAATCCAATAGCCGCGAAAACTTTAGTGAAGACGGATGGTTCAAAACCGGCGATGTAGGAACAATTAACGGTGAAGGCTACATGCAAATAACAGACCGGGCCAAGGACTTAATTAAAAGCGGCGGCGAATGGATATCGAGTGTAGCGCTTGAGGTGGCCATCATGGCGCATCCTAAAGTAAAGGAATCCTCTGTGATCGCCATTCCTGACCCTTTATGTACCGAAAGGCCTTTGGCAGCAATTGTTTTAAAAGACCCCAACGATTCATTTACAATTGAAGAACTAAATCATTTTCTATTGCCTTCATTTGCCAAATACCAATTGCCGGATAAGGTTGTTTTCGTAGAAGAAATACCTAAAACGAGCGTAGGAAAATTTAATAAAAAAGAATTGAGGAGGTTATATAGTGAAGGGAAATTGTGATGTAACACCGCCTGTGTTTATGCACAGTTAACAAATGTGCAATGCTGGGGAACGCTCATGCTTAGGCCAGGAGAATGTGCCAGAGTAAGAAAATGGATGGGATTCTATGAGAAAGTAAAAAGTAAAATGAGAAAAGCTACTTTAATAATAATATCGGTCGTCTTAATAATAATTATGGGCTATTTTTTTACGATGGATCTCAGGATAATGGAGTGACATATAACGTCAAAGAAATACATTCCCAAAATTTTAATAGTTCTCTTTTTATTAAACAAAAAGTGTGGGGATTAACATCAGATAATCAAATAATTATTATATCAACATCTCCAACAAAAAAGTTTTCTCCTAATCCCATAACAGATTATATATATGAAGGTCTTTCTCCTTTCTATTATAAATTTCATGAGGATACATTATTTGTTTAAACGTTGCAAAGCTCAAAAATTCCTAAATCTCTCAAAACGAAAATTATTATTGTCCAGAATTAATTAGCAAATCCAGAGATGATGAGGTTGATCAAAGATGATCAATATAAAAAGGAAGGATTGAATACATTTGAATAGGTTCTCCTGCTATTCTTTGAATGCTCAAAATTAAAAAAAGCTTCTGTTTTTAGTTTCTACTCAGTACAATGTCGTTATCTTCATAAAAAAGTTATGGGAGTGGGAGGTTATTATATTGAAGAAGGAAAGAGTTTATTTAAAGTATGAGCGGGATTAACAGGGATATTTCAATTGATATTCATGGATTCTTAAATTCCGGAAATCATGGTTCAGGCAAATTCCATTTCTCTTAAAAATATTACCATTGCAGATATGTTTAAAACCATTTCGCTACTTATTTTATTTATTTTTCCAATTATGTTGAAAGCACAGGAAAAGAAAAGAGCCATGGATTACGGTATAAAAATCGGCGTCATACCAACCGGCAAACTCAATGCTATTACTGATGTTGCAGGAGTAGAAGTAGGGCAAACCACTTTAATAAAAGGTGATTCAATTCGTACGGGTGTCACCGTTATATTACCTTACGCGGGGAATATTTTTCAGCAAAAAGTTCCTGCAGCCATTTTTGTAGGGAATGGTTTTGGCAAGCTCGCCGGAAGCACACAGGTCAATGAATTGGGCAACCTTGAAACGCCAATTGCGCTAACAAATACGCTCAATGTTTCTACCGCGATGGATGCATTGATAGATTATACGTTACACGAAAAAGGAAACGAAGACGTAAGTTCGGTGAACGCGGTTGTTGGCGAAACCAATGATGGATATTTAAATGATATCCGTGGAAGGCATGTTACGGAAGAAGACGTTTTATCTGCGATAAAAAATGCTAAAGGTGGCCCCGTGGAAGAAGGTGTGGTGGGCGCAGGAACAGGAACGGTTTGTTTTGGATATAAAGGAGGCATCGGAACTTCATCACGAAAATTACCCGCGACCCTGGGCGGTTTTACGGTAGGCGTTTTGGTGCAGACAAATTTTGGTGGCGTATTGCAAATTGATGGCGCGCCAGTTGGAAAAGAATTAGGAAAATTCAGTTTTAGTAATGAGCTTTTAAACAATGTAGATGGTTCGTGCATGATAGTAGTGGCCACAGATGCGCCTTTAGATCACCGCAATCTTTTACGCCTTGCTAAACGTGCTATTCTGGGCATGGGAAAAGCCGGCGGAATAGAATCGAACGGAAGCGGCGATTATGTAATCGCTTTTTCAACGGCCGATAGTTTGAGAATCCCTTATACAGTAAATAAACAAATAATGAATAATCCTGTTTTGCAAAATGATGAAATGTCTCCATTATTTATGGCAACGATTGAAGCAACTGAAGAAGCGATTATTAATTCTCTTTTTGCGGCTAAAACGGTTACCGGAAGGGACGGGCACAAAATAGAATCCTTGCCATTAGATAAAGTAATTCCTATTTTAAAAAAATACAACCGGATTGAAAAATGAATGAAATGTATTCAATAATAAATGGAACTTTTGTTTTAAAAAACGAAGCAACGATTTTAATTTCTGATCTTTCCATCCAGCGGGGTTTCGGCATTTTTGATTACTTCATAACGATTAATTATGAGCCTGTATTTTTAGAAGATCATTTACACCGGTTTTATTCTTCAGCCTCAGAAATGTTTATGGATGCTGGTTATCAGCCCGGTGAACTTAAAAAATTAATTCGGCAACTGATTGATAAAAATAAAATTCCTGATTCTGGAATCAGGATAACATTGACCGGCGGTTATTCCGAAGATGGCTATTCACCGGCCAAACCAAATTTATTGATAACGCAATCTCCGTTTACATTTAACACCGATAATTTTGAAAAAGGAATTCGGTTGATCACTTATCAACATCAAAGGCAATTGCCACAGGTAAAGACAATAGATTATTTGATGGCTATCAGGTTACAAAAATTTATTAAAGAAAACAACGCCGATGATGTTTTATATTATAATGAAAATGAGATTAGTGAATGCCCCCGTTCTAATTTTTTTATTGTTACAAAAAATGATGAAATAGTAGCACCTGCTAAAAATATTTTAAAAGGGATCACCCGGAAAAAAATTCTTGGCTTCTCTGAATTTAATATAAAAGAAGGTGTCTTCACCATTACAGATATTTTAGATATTAAGGAAGCATTTATTTCCAGCACTACTAAAAATATATTACCCGTTCTCATGATTAACGGAAAAGAAATCGGGGATGGCAATCCTGGAGAAATTACCCGTAAAATATACCGGAAGCTTCTCTCAATAAAAGAAAGGCAAAGTGAATAAATTTCCTTATTTGTTTGCCATAGAGATACCATCAGGTTTTAAAATTACCGCACAATAATAAACGTCAAGCGCACGACAATAAAAACACGACCTTGAACCAGGTTTGGGAAACTTGCTCCTATTATACCGTATTATTATAAATGTATTATGCCAATAAGTTTAAGAAATTTATTAGATCGTTTATATTCGGAATTGATCAATAATAAACACACAATAGCTTAGAAAAAAAAAGCCGGTTCGCTATTGATTCATTAGACCAGGTGCCCCCCTTGGCGTAAGGTTTTGGTTAGTGGGTTTGCGAAAGCATCCGCTTGCTATAATTAAAAATTAAGTTTGTATTTTCACTTTAATATAAATGGCACAAGGTGACGCCTAACATGGTGGTTGGATAGTTTTAAAACGATGACACATCTTAAAGGTAATTGAGAAGGCATTTGCCTAATGCCGTTGGTCATGAGACCAACCGGCGGCCCCAATTCCAGAGCGGACAATCTGAAGAAAAAGAAACATTGACATTGGTTAAAAAATTAATCCAGGTATAATGATTACTTTAGAAAAGATATAAGATGTTTTTGATTATTTAAAACAAAAAATAGAACTCATAAAAATGTCTGTTTTCATTTCGATAAGAAATCTATTATTGTTCTCTTTCTTATTTTTAATAGGTTGCCGGAAAGACAATGATAAAAATGTAAGCGCAACGATAAGTTCCGCAGCCATTGCAAAAGCAAATGCACAGGCGCCTGGAACCATTGGGCAAAATGCTTTTTCACTATGGGGAACATGTTCAGACCAGCCTTATCTAATTTCGGGTTCCAATGGTATTTGCATTCCTGTTGGAGGATCCGAATGTGACACCAACTATTTAGCCGCTCAGCAATCAAGTGGACAGAGTGCAACAGGTATGCAGTTCTATGGTTGTTTCAAGGGTGGAAGTAATGCGCCTGATGGTTCGAATGAGATGGCAGTATTTGTATGTACAGATGTTACAAACTGGAAAGGTTTTGAAATGGGTTTTGTAAAGACTTTAAGTGATAATGCTTTAAAGGCATATATACAAGGACCCGGTGGCATTTATAATTGGCATCTTATTTCTATCGGTGATAATGGTTATCATATTTTCAAGTGCCTGGTAGAAAACAATGATCATACTAAAGTTGATTTTTATGTAGATGGTAACTCCGTTTGTACATTGCAAAATATTAATTCAGGTGCAAACTATTGGGGCGACTATTATTATTTTGTAGGCACAACGCATAGAACTTCTGGCAGATGGGGCGCAAGCGGGCAACAAATTGAAATATATAGCATGACTACATTCTAATAATAATTATTGATATAAATTTTTTTAATTAATGATATCTCATCATGAATAAACATCAGGTTATTTCCTTATTATGTAGTCGGTAAGTAACAGTACATCGTTTTCGGTAAATAAGGATACAGTGCATTTTGGTGCTCCATGTGCATGATCTGGGTTAAAAGTAAAATAAATTATTTTGTTTTTTCAAAAATTGTTTTTCGATGTTTCATACGGTAACTTTC
>Ga0307373_10005169_pt1 | contig 21524 bp, 19 predicted proteins | sample OX2MG_FD_202534 | JGI IMG/M metagenome (GOLD analysis project Ga0307373, IMG submission 202534) | Soil microbial communities from Risofladan, Vaasa, Finland - OX-2 | ecosystem: Environmental > Terrestrial > Soil > Coastal area > Acid sulfate soil | place: Finland: Risofladan, Vaasa | collected...
TGGATGTCGAGAAGGGCAATGCTCAGCCTGCAAGTCGTTTCTTCTCGATGGCGACATAGAGCTGGATAAATATTCTACCTTTGCGCTGCCAGAGTACGAGAGCGATGAAGGGTATATACTGCTCTGCCGCTGTCATGCCTATAGCGACCTGGAAGTCGAGCTGATTAACTACGATGAGGATATACTGCGACTAGGTATCCCCATCGAGACATTCCAAACAACCATCGCGGAAATCGAAACGCTCACCCACGATATCAGACGCCTGGCGCTCAAGCCGATGGAGTCGGCGAAGAAGTTGAGGTTCAATGCCGGCCAGTATATGTCGATCCGTATCCCAGGCACTGAAGAGTACCGAGCCTATTCTATGGCTAACACTCCGCGTAATAACGACGATCTGGAATTCATCATTAAGGTCTTCCCTGGGGGTCTTTTTTCTGGCCTCCTGGATGGTGGTTTCACGGTTGGTCAGCAATTGGAGGTGAAAGGACCATACGGCGTCTTTATGCTGCGTGAAAAGTCTGAGAGCGAGATCATCTGTATCGGCGGTGGTTCTGGCATGGCCCCACTGTGGTCGTTGCTGAATGATATGGCAGAACGTGGTATCCAGCGCAAGGCTACCTATTACTACGGGGCGAGAACGCGCAAGGATTTGTTCTACCTGGATCGACTAGAACGACTGGCAGAGCAGTTGCCGGGATTCCGTTTCGTACCAGCGTTGTCTATGGCGACGCCAGAAGATGAGTGGGAAGGAGAAACGGGATTGATCACGGAGGTGCTAGATCGTGGTTTAAAAGGTAGTCAGACAAAGACTCAGGCCTATCTCTGTGGCCCCCCGCCGATGATCGATGCAGCGATTCCGGTACTTGTGCGCAAAGGCATCAGCGAAGACCGCATTTTCTTTGATAAATTCACGGCCACTGGCAAAGTAGAGTGACCAGGGCGGGCGGGGCTTCGCCGCTCTCGCGGCCCCCCCGCCCTGGTTCGACCAGCCCCTACAGAAACGGAGGACAGAACATATGGCAGAATCAAACACCGGGCCAGCAATCCACATCACGAATGCAGGAGCGGGCGCGGCTAAGTTCTCAGGATCAGACAGTCGATCTTTTAACTACTTCACGCCAAAAGGACGGCAGGCCAGCGTCTACGAGGACGTGACAGTCGATGTGCAGCCGGACCCCGCTCGTTATCTCTTGCAGGGTTGGCTTTATGCCTTTGCCGATGGGACGGAAGGGTTTGATCCGGCGTGGACGAAGATGAAGTCGTCGGATTGGCATGCGTTCCGTGACCCCAACGAACAGTGGCATCGCACCCTCTATATCCGCGAGGCAAACACGATTCGCCAGATTCAACAGACGCTGGCAATGGCAGTAAGCCAGAACGTATTTGCAACCTGGGACAAGAGTTGGGTGAAGGCAGTCGAGACCCACGCCAGCGCCGTTATGCATGTCGAATATGGACTTGGTATGCATGTCTTCACACCGGCGCAGCGCGATGCCCCGACCAACATGATTAACAATGCCATCTGCATCAATGGCGCAGATAAGCTGCGCCTGTCTCAGGACCTCGCGCTCTACAACCTCGCCTTGACCGAACACATTCCCAATTTTGATGGGAGCATCCATACGGAGACCTGGCTGCATAATCCGGCCTGGCAGGGAACGCGAGAGAATGTAGAGCGTTTGACAGCGACCCCCGATTGGGCAGAGCAACTTTTTGCGACCAATGTCATCTTTGAGCCGCTGGTTGACGAGTTGTTCCGCAGTCAGTTTGTGATGCAGTTCGCCGCGCCTCATAGTGACTTCGTTACCCCTGTCCTCTTCGGAATTGCGGAGTACGATTATGAGCATAACCTGGCATACACCATTGAGCAACTGAGATTGCTCGCCAGTGATCCTGTCCACGGGGAAGAGAACAAGCGCGTGATGGGTGAGTGGCTTGTGCATTGGACTCCCTACAGCGTGGCGGCAGCGCGTTTACTTCAGCCCATCTGGTCGCAACCGAAGCACAAGGTGCTGCGCTTCGAAGACGCTTATGCGCATGCGAAAGATCGTTTTGCGTCCATTCTATCGAAAATTGGAGTACAGTTGCCAAAGGAGGTACAACTTTGAGCCAGACTGCAAGTTCCGGTACAAAATCGGCGTATAGCTTTAAATTTTCGCACCAGCAATCCAACCTGTGCGGGGTGACGATGAGCGCGAGCGAAGAAGGGAATGTGATCGCGGAGATGATGAGCAAGAAGCCGAATGTGACGATCTCCAGGTGGCCTGCCATTATCCGTATCGATGGAGTGGGCAAGCTGGAATTTGACATGGAGGAGATCGGCGCAGCTCTGGGCAAAGAGCCGGGTGAGTATACCGTCTATGATTTCGAGGTGGAGACATCGACCCACTACGGGCGGCAGGTTCGCCTCGACGATAAGGTGCTACTCTTCGCAAATCCTGAGGACGCGGCGGAGTACATTGGGTTCGATGCTGTGAAAAGATAGAGACGCGATACCTTGCGTCCCTACACAAGGAGGATGAGTCGCTATGCTATGGGACGCGATAATTCGCGTCCCATAGAGACAATAATCGGAGAGTATTTGTGGGCGCAATTTGGCGAACCTTTTGATAGCCAGCCTGCCAACGAGGCTACGCCTCTACTGCTTCGCAGTCAGACAGGCTGTAAGGAACGTATTGCGCCCCTAGAGTTCGCAGACAGGAGACAAAGACGCTATGTATCGCACCGCAGCCGGGGAAGAGATTTTCATTGTTGATGGTCATTCGCATTTGTGGGACGCCAGCCCCGCGAATCAACGCAACAAGTACGGACGGGGATGGATTGACTGCTTCTACGCCTATCACAAGAATCTCTCGCCACCTGATTATGTCTGGACGTTGGAGCACTACGAGAAGTACTCACCGGAGGATATGGTTCACGATCAGTTCGTCAAAGGCTATGTGGACCTTGCTATTCTCCAGCCCACCTATCTGACCGATTTCTACACCAATGGGTTCAATACCATTGAGCAGAACAGCACGATGAAGAAGGCCTTTCCTAACCGCTACATCCTGAATGGGGCCTGGGACCCTCGCGATGGATATAACGGGTTAGAGTACCTGCGCCGTCAGAAAGGCGAATGGGATATCAAAGGCGTTAAGCTCTATACCGCCGAATGGCGGGGCAGTTCAAAGGGCTGGAAGCTGTCCGATCCTGACGCCTATACCTACCTCGAGGAGTGCGCGAAGCTCGGCATTATGAACATCCACGTGCATAAAGGGCCAACGATCTATCCGCTCAACCGCGACGCTTTCGACGTAGCTGATGTAGATGACGCAGCTTCTCACTTCACCGAGCTGACCTTCATCGTTGAGCACGCGGGCCTGCCACGCCTGGAAGATTTCTGCTGGATCGCTACCCAGGAGAGTAACGTGTATGCTGGTCTGGCGGTGGTACTGCCGTTCATCCACCCCCGCCCGCGCTACTTCGCTGAGGTGATGGCGAACCTGCTCTTCTGGATCGGCCCGGATAAGATTCTCTTCGGCAGCGACTATGCTATCTGGGAGCCTAAGTGGCTGATCGAGAAATTCGCGGCCTTTGAGATGCCAGAAGACTTGAAGGCGGAGTTCGGCGTCGATATGACGATGGAAACCAAGCGCAAGATTCTTGGTCTCAATGCGGCGCGCCTATACGGTATTGACCCGGACGAACATATGAAGAAGGTCAAAGGAGACGTGCTCTCACAGCAAGCGGAGATACTCCATGCCATCCATTGATTCTGATACCAGAGAGGTTGGGGGATGCGATCAATCGCGTCCCCACATGAACAATGCAGGGGACGCAATAGGCAGATGTCATGACAGCGATTTAGGGGACGCGATTGATCGCGTCCCTACAGAGGCAGATGTCATGACAGCGATCGCCGATGTGCTCGATCCAGAATTGGACGAGCCGTTGGTGAAACTGGGCTTCATCGACCGTGTCCTGGTGGAAAGCTCTGATGTGACGGTGGTCTTCAAGCTCCCAACCTACTGGTGCTCGCCAAATTTCGCGTATCTGATGGCCTCAGACCTGCGCGAGAAAGTTCGCTCTGTGCCAGGTGTACACACCGTGCGCGTCAATCTCCTCGATCATTGCGCGGAAGACGAGGTGACCAGAGGCATTAACGGGGGATTGTCTTTTTCTGAAGCCTTCCCTGAAGAAACGCCAGAAGACGAAGACCTGGAGATGCTGCGCCGTATATTCTTACGCAAAGGTTTCCTGATGCGCCAGGATACGTTGATACGTCAGATGCTCAAAATGGGGATAGACGAAGCAACGATCATTACGTTGCGCATGGCAGACATGACCATTGATGAGTCTGCCAATGTCGTAATGGTGATGGCGCCGGGACAAACGGTGCGGTTAGAGGGCGCGGGTCGCAACGCGGTATTGTATGTACACAGGAGGGCGTCGCTGGGCTTGCCTGTTGGGCCGGACGACCCACTGATGATAAATGATGAAGGTCTGCCAGTCGAACCAACAGGATTACGGGAGTTTTTGCGTCGCTCGCGCTCCATCCGCATGAACATCATGTTTAACACCTCCATGTGCAAGGGGTTATTCCGCACACGCTATGAGAACGCCGGGGCAAGCGAGGCCTACCCAGAAGGAGAAAGCATATGAAAGCGGTCCGTCTTCATCGCTATGAACAGGAACCGGTGATCGAAGAGGTTGCCGAGCCAAAGATTACAGGCCCCTTCGATGTAATCGTGCGCATTGGCGGCGCTGGTCTGTGCCGCACAGATCTACACATCATCGAAGGACAATGGGCGGAGAAATCGGGTGTGCAGTTGCCTTATACACTGGGCCATGAGAACGCCGGCTGGGTTGAAGCCATTGGCTCGGCGGTGAGCAACGTAGCCATCGGAGATACGGTCATTGTCCACCCTCTGATTACCTGTGGCCTCTGTCGCGCCTGTCGCGCGGGCAATGACATGCATTGTTCAAATTCGTCATTTCCTGGTATCTCTATCGATGGTGGTATGGCGAACTTGCTCAAAACCAACGCCCGCGCCGTTGTGAAGCTTGATGCGAGCCTTCATCCCAAGGATATCGCTGCTTTGGCTGATGCGGGCCTGACGGCATACCACGCGGTCAAAAAGGCTGCCCCTACCCTTTATCCCGGCACTAAAGTGGTGGTCATCGGGGCTGGTGGCCTGGGTCACATCGGTATCCAATGTCTCAAGGCTTTGACGCCAGCGGAGATCATCGTGGTGGATCGCTCCCCCGCCGCGCTCGATTTGACGCGCAGTTGGGGCGCAAATTATATGGTGCTGGCCGATGGGAAGCATGTCGAGAAAGTCTTAGAGATCACGAATGGCCTGGGGGCAGAGGCTGTAATCGACTTCGTAGGCGAGCAAGGCGCGGAGCATGATGCGGTCAAGATGCTGCAACGCGCAGGCTCCCACTACATCATCGGCTACGGTGGCACGCTCAATGTTCCCACCATCGATATCATTTCGACCGAGATCAATTTTATCGGCAACCTTGTCGGTACCTACAATGATCTGGCCGAGCTGATGACGCTCACGGCTCAGGGCAAAGTGACCATGCATACGGCTATTTACCCGCTCGATGCCGCTCTCGACGCTATCCATGACCTGGATGGCGGCAAACTGCGCGGTCGCGGCATTCTTGTGCCATAGGCGTCAAGTGAGCGAAACTCCTTTTGATGAACTTTGCCAATCGAATGCAGCTATAAGATAAAACGTCCGTCTGCGTCCTGTAGGGACAAGGAGCGGATGTGGAGTAGGGTGGGGGCCTTGTGCTTGTCCTCTTCGGATGGCGATTCCTCCAGGTTTCATGATGACCCGTTGGATCACCTTAACTGGGCGAGGACAAGCACAAGGCCTCCGCATCCACTCTACCCAGCTCCTTGTCCCTACGGGACGGTTGACGCCTGTTGCTGCATTCGGTCCTCAAATTCATCAGGAAGGGGATGTATGGGACGGGGCGCAATCAATCGCGTCCCTACATGAACAACGAAATGAAGGGATTGTCACAATGGTAAAACAAATCGCGTTTCATGACCAGGCACATCGTTCAATGAAGAGGGGCGTTGACGTTGTAGCCGGGGCGGTTAAGTTCACGCTTGGGCCCAGAGGCCGTAATGTTGCGATTGACCAGCGATTTGGCCCTCCTGTTGTCACACACGATGGCGTATCTATCGCGAAAGAAATTGATCTTGACGATCCACTTGAAAACATGGCCGCATTCCTTATCAGAGAAGCGGCGAGCAAGACAAATGATGTAGCAGGTGATGGAACGACCACTGCTACTGTATTAGCGCAGGCTATCATAACGGAAGGTCTCAAAAATCTCGCTGCTGGTGCCAACCCGATGCAAATCAAACAGGGTATCGAAAAAGGCACCGAAGCTGTGGTAGAGTACATACGCATGCATGCCATTCCCGTCGTAAACAATAAGGAGATTGCTCAGCTTGCCTCTATTTCCGCCGCCGATGAAAGCATTGGTCAGCTCATTGCCGATGTCATTAAGAAAGTGACCACGGACGGCATCATTACCGTTGAAGCGTCACAGGGAACCGATGTTGAGGTAGAGTACGTCGAAGGCATGCAACTGGACAGAGGCTACATATCCCCTTATTTTGTAACCGACCAGGCAAAGATGGAAGCTTCGCTCGAAAACCCCTATATCTTGATAACAGACAAAAAGATCAGCGCGATTTACGACCTCGTGCCTATACTGGAAGAAATCACCCGGCAGGGGCGTCGTGATCTGCTCATTATTGCCGAGGATGTCGTGGGCGAGGCCTTGACAACGCTGGTCGTCAATAAAACGCGGGGCATTCTCAATGTGCTGGCAGTGAGAGCGCCGAGCTTTGGTGATCGTCGCAAAGACGTGATGCGCGACATTGCTTTCCTGACAGGCGGACAGGTTATTAGCGAAGAGATGGGGCGACGCCTTGAAAACACAAAACTCTCTGATCTCGGCTCGGCTCGTCATGTCGTAGCTCGCAAGGAGTCGATGATACTGCTGGATGGGCATGGGTCTAAAGCTGATATTCAGGAGCGCATGCGCGAGTTGAGAGCGCAACTCCAGGACGCAAGCAGCGATTTTGATCGCGAGAAACTCCAGGAACGCCTGGCAAAACTTGCTGGTGGCGTGGCAGTCATAAAGGTTGGCGCAACGACAGAACTGGAACAGAAGTACCTTAAGACGCGTGTTGAGGATGCTGTGGCAGCTACTCAATCTGCCATCGAGGAGGGAATGCTTCCTGGCGGCGGTGTTACTCTGTTGAATGCGGCCGAGGCTTTAGACGCGCTGGCGTTCACGGGTGATGCTGCGACAGGCGTGAGCATTTTACGCCGCGCATTGGAGGAACCACTACGCCAGATTGCTATCAATGCAGGGCATAATGGGGCCGTAATTGTCGATGGCGTTCGACGAGCCCAACAAGAGCACAACAACAAACATTATGGCTACAACGTAATGACAAGCCAGTACGAAGATATGATCGAGAGCGGCATCATCGACCCTGCAAAGGTGGCGCGATCTGCCTTGCAAAATGCAACCAGCATTGCAATGATGATTCTGACGACTGAGGTTATGGTTGCCGATGTGCCTGAAAAGATTGATCCCAGGCCATTGCTAGGGGAGTATTAGGCTTTAGCCAGCGCGGGTTGCTTTTCTGCTTAACTGAAAGAAACTATCGGTTGTATGCAGTCGCCTATTTGTCAAAATAGCCCTTTTCGGGCCGCTGCAATTCGCTCACTTCCCACCCATTTCGCGGGCGGAACGGATATTTCTGGGCCGGGCCATTGACGCACCCTTCCTCACTCTCTCTGATATTCTACCAGACTCCTCCATCAAAGCACCCTCGTGCTCCTACGCGTGGCGATTAACATAGAACGTGGGCGTTCGGACTTAAAGCGTTTACCGTTTCTCTCGCGGCCCTTTAGAATTGATTACTGAGCACGCCAAAAGTACTACTCTACGATGAAGGTGCTGGAATTTCCGGTCAGAAAGCGCTCGTGATCTTTGAGTTTGACCTCAGTGCGAAAATAGCGTTCGGCTGCCTGTGCGTAGGGGGGCCGAGTGTGACCTGCATAAATTCGGTCATAGGAAGGTGGACATGAAAATCGATGGCGCGCGGCATAGCGAATCCTCCTGGTAGCCAACATTGGCATGTAATTGTCAAGAAATTGACACGTTCATTTTAACACCATATACTAACGGGCATAATACCGCAGTGACGGGTGAGAGAACAAGGAGCATGCGCCATGTCATTCACCGAAGACGAACTACAAGCGTTCAACACCATTCTTGAGCAACGACTAACAGCTCAGCGCCTGGAGCTAGAGCGCGCGTTTGACCAGCGAATCACTGAGTATCGCCATGAAAACGAGCAGCGGCTTTCAGCGTTGCAGCAGGATATCCTGCGCAACATGACGCTGAAGCTAGCGGAAAAGCTCGCGGAGATGCAGGGCAGGATCGATACTCAGCTCAGTGAAAAGCTGCAAACGCAGCAAACACGCATAACCCAGTCTATCAGTCTTGACGCGGAACAGAAAATCCAGCAGATGGAAGGCAGTGTGGATCGCATGCTGGCTGCACAACTCCTGGGCGTGGAGCAGTTGTTGAGCCAGCAATTGCAACAGCTCATGCTACAATCTCTGCAAGACGCGGTCACGACGGCTAACGGCGTACATCCCCTGGGAGCAATCGAAGTACAAACGGAACTGCCCTGGGAAGATCTGAGCGATATGATCGGGAAAGCGCTCGATGATCGCCTGTCTGCCCTCAATGAAGCCATCTCGCGCTCACTGCAAAACCTGGAACAATATCTTTCGGTGCGCATGCATAGCCTGCGTGACGAATTTGTACGCAGTCAACCGCAGTCTACCCCTTTCAATGGTAATCATACCAGCGTGCAGGAGGTATTGCATGGTATCGAGCATCTTGAGCGTGTTGTCGAATCGTTGCAAGTGGCCATGACAGCCAACCATGCCTTGCTTTCCAATCGGCTGTATCATCACCAACAACTCCCACTTGAGCGAGCACACCCTGGTAATCATGCTCATCCCGCGCAGGGAAACGGCCAGGCCAGCGCCCTTTCACTGGCTAAAGACCGTATCGCGCGTGGCCTGGAACCTGAAGCCACGGGCAAAATTGAGGTTGAGGAACATCAGGGGTTGTAGTTTTATCTGCCAGTTCCTTATAATAACAATGACGAGTGTTCCGCGAATTGTGCAGCATTCGTCTGGTCTCATTATTATCTGGGATAAGGAGCGGTTGCATGTCGATTGAAAAATCACCAGCCGGTACAGCGTCAATACCGGAATACGAGTTGGGAGTGGTAGCGCAGGATAAGGATGGTAAGAAGCTGGGTAAGGTGCGCGCGCGTTTCAGCCAGTATATACTGGTTGAACGAGGAGGACTTTTCGGTAAAGCCTATTATGTGCCAAAAAGTGCGGTGAAGGGTATCACTAACGGTGTGATCCAGCTATTGCTGAGCGAAGATGATCTACGCGCACAGGGATTGAACAGCGTACCGGATGATTTGTACCACGAGCCGCCGGAATTTGGTCAGCCTAAAGTAACAGGGGTTCCGTTGTTTGGTCAAAGGCCACTTTCGCCGGCTGAAACGGGTCACTACAATTATGGGCGTCGTTCGCCTGGCATCAATACCGATGCCAGCGGTTCCTATTTTCGTGAAGACGTGATGCCTACACCGCAAAACAAAGTGGGCGAAACTGTCTTTACCACCGATAATCCCATAGAACCGCGAGAATTGAGTTCAAATTAGCCCCGGCCAAAACGCGCGTGGGGCGTTAGAGAAATTCTTATGGAAGGGTTTGAGAACCGCTTGTATCCTCACCTCTTGACGACTGTGGTTCTTTCAGGTATACTCTTTATCGTAAGGTTACGATGAAAGAGAGCAAAGAGATGATCGACTGTTGCCAACAAGAAGAAGGCGTGAAGATAGCCGGGAGTACCGAAGAACGGCGCGAGCAACTCGCGCGCTTCTGCAAGGCGCTGGCGCATCCGGCGCGAGTGCATATTCTGCAATTTCTCGGTACGGTAGACGCCTGCATTTGCGGCGACATCGTGGAGCAGTTACCACTCGCCCAGTCTACCGTGAGCCAGCATCTCAAGGTGCTCAAGGAAGCAGGACTGATCCAGGGGACGATCGATGGGCCGCGCACCTGCTACTGCGTGAATCGCCAGGCGCTGGCGGCTTTCAAAGAGCTGGTGACGCTGCTCTGACCATCCGGCTTTTTTTCTCGCCTATTCATCGTATATCGTCGATGTACAATAAACCAGGCTGAAACAGGAGGATTTTTATGTTACCTATGTACACGGCCCAAACGGCCACCATCAGCATCTACGATCCCGCCATGTGTTGCTCCACCGGGCTATGCGGACCCAGCGTTGACCCGCAGCTCTTGCAGGTCGCGCGCGACCTGCGCCGCTTTGAAGCGGAAGGGGTCACCGTCGAACGCTATAACCTGGCACAGCAGCCGGACGCCTTTGTGCAGAATCGCAAGGTTGCGGGCCTGCTGCAGGCCTTTGGCGACAAAGCGCTACCCGTCATCCTGATCAACGGTGACGTTTTTGTCTATGGGCGTTATCCCTCGCGTGATGAGGTGGCATCTACCCTCACACAGCAACGCGAGCAGGAACCGGTTGCCGCTCAAAACGCAGACGGCGGCTGTGCATGTGGCAGTGATGGATGCTGCTAGTCGGAGCAAGAACTCCGGCCAAAGAAAAGATGGCAATAATGATGAGAGATAATCAATTAGCGACACTTGTCCCTGTAGATTGGCTTGGCTGGCAGACGCCATTTCTCTTCTTCACCGGCAAAGGAGGCGTCGGCAAAACCACGGTTGCCAGTACCGTGGCGCTGCAGCTGGCGGAACTGGGACGCCGCGTCCTCCTGGTCAGCACCGACCCGGCTTCCAACCTGGACGACGTGTTTGAAATGACTGCCGGGCCAACGGCTACCCCTGTGCCTGATGTTCCCGGCCTGTTTTTGCTGAATATCGACCCGGAAGCCGCAGCGGCAGCCTATCGCGAGCGCGTGATTACGCCGTATGCTGGCGTGTTGCCTGCCTCTGCGCTGCAGAGCATGGAAGAGCAATTATCGGGGGCCTGCACCGTCGAGATCGCGGCGTTCAACGAATTCACCGGCCTGCTGGCCGATCCACACACGGTCTCCCGCTTCGAGCATATCGTGTTCGATACGGCACCGACCGGCCATACCCTGCGGCTCTTGAGCCTGCCGAAAGCATGGAGCGGTTTTATTGAAACGAACAGTCATGGGGCCAGTTGTCTTGGCCCGCTGGCCGGACTGGAAGCCCAGCACGAGCAGTATACGGCGACCGTGCAGACCCTGGGCGACGCGGCGCGCACCACCATCGTGCTGGTCAGCCGCCCGGAATCCAGCGCGCTCCAGGAGGCGGCGCGCGCCGGGGGAGAATTTCGCGCGCTGGGGATCACGAACCAGCACCTCGTGCTCAACGGGGTCTTGACCGCCCCCGCCGGAGACGATGGCGTTGCCCAGGCCATGGTCGCCCGACAACGGGAGGCGCTGCGGAGCATGCCTGATGTCCTGCGCGACGTTCCCACCGTCGCCGTGCCGCTGATGGCCTATGAACTGACCGGCGTTGCCGCATTGCGTCGGCTTTCGCACAGGGCAGAGCATACGCCGCCCGCAGACTCGGCTGCGAGTGTGAGCGCTGCTTTCGACGCCAGTTCCATCCCAGGACTCGACGAGCTGGTGCGGCAACTGGAAGCAGACGGGCAGGGCGTCATCATGATGATGGGGAAAGGCGGCGTCGGCAAAACGACGCTGGCGGCGGCGGTCGCCGTTACACTGGCTCACGCAGGCCATGCCGTGCATCTCTCTACCACCGACCCGGCGGCACACCTGGGACATGCGCTCGGAGCGTCTATTCCTGCTGGCTTGCAGGTTAGTCGCATCGATCCAGCCGCCGAAACGCGCCGCTACAGCGAGGAGGTTCTCGCGGAGGCAGGCCCGCTGGAAGAGGAGGAGCGCGCGCTGCTGGAAGAAGACCTGCGCTCTCCCTGCACCGAGGAAATCGCGGTCTTCCGGGCTTTTGCGCGCACCGTCCAGGAGGCGGAGCGGGGCTTTGTGGTGCTGGATACCGCGCCAACCGGGCATACCCTGTTGCTGCTGGATGCGGCGCAGAGCTATCACCGCGAAGTTGAACGGACGATGGGCGACGTTCCAGAGGCCGTGCGGCACTTACTGCCACGCCTGCGCGATCCGCGCTTTACGAAGATCCTGCTGGTCACGCTGGCCGAGTCAACTCCGGTGCAGGAGGCGGAACGGCTGCAGGCCGACTTACGCCGGGCCGCTATCGAGCCGTTCGGGTGGATTGTCAACGCCAGCCTGCTCATGAGCGGGACGAACAATCCGGTGTTGCTCCAACGCGCTCAGGTCGAAGTGCCACATCTGCGCCGCGTGACGCGGGAGCTGGCTTCTCGCAGCTGGCTTGTTCCCTGGTATGCATCGATACCGACCGGGGAACAGGCGCTTCTCGCCATGGCTGGTCGGTAAGGAGCGGAACGCGGGAGAACGTCTCTGTTCTCCCGCGTTCCGCGAGATGGCGCAGGCGGGTAAACACTTCCGTGAAGAGCAACGTCATGCTCAACAATGAAGTCTTGGCGGCAGATCGCCTTCAGAAAGGGAAGGTATCCCAACTTATCCCTCCACCATCCTGGAAGAGTCCTGGCAATGTATCGCTTGACTCCTCATTGAAGATGTTCCGCAGCTTTTCTTGCGACAAATGGAAGGCCACCTCGCCAGCACCGGGATTGCAAAAGCATCCCGTACGCAATGACAGATGAGACGCGCTGGCTCTCCGCTCAACAATAACCTCCTTATACAGACTCTAGTTTTGTTCCTGTTTTTTACAAGTGGATTGCGTCTATAAAACGCTATGTTGAAAAGATATCCGGCCAAAATCATGATGTACTACTGAATAACCTCGCTAGAGCGTCTATTGATAGATGGGATATAATGTGATTGAAGCAACTTAACACTTGTTCACTACTAAGGGCATTATTGATTGGATTGATGGAAATGTTACGTGTAAAAAAGTCCGTGCTTTGTAACCAGTCTGCTAAGTTAAACGTATTAATTAGGCACGACCTGTAATTGTTGGTATTTTTGAATGTCGCCTGGTAAATGGGTATTTAGTTGTTTCGTAATATATAACTAGTTGAATTTAAAATTTGACAGGAAGTGCCATCTGTTATATACCAGGAAGGTCTGTTTTCACTATGCCACGTCCATTAAAAATGGTGTCACCAGATACGTTGGGGGGGAGAATCAGAGCCGCGCGCCAGGCTCTGGGACTTTCGTTGTCCGAAGTAGCCGGCAAAGAATATAGCACCAGTCTTATCTCTCAGATTGAGCGCAACAAGATCGAGCCTTCGGCGGAAAGTCTCAAATACCTGGCAGGGCAATTACGTTTACCACTCGATGATCTAATGCTTTTAGCGCAAGAACATCGCGATACGGAGGCCGAAACACTCCAGTATACGAAGATCGAGGAACAGCGCGCGCTGGCGGCCCAACTCTTAGAGAGCAATCATGCCCTGCGCGCACTCGAACACCTTCAAAATGTGAATATTGTACATATCCCCATCGCGTTGCGCTGGCGCATCATCGCATTACGCGGGCAGTGTTACTTTGCGATGCGCGAGTTTCTCGCAGCTCAGCAAGAATTTCGTTCTGCCTTTACGGTAATGCCTGACTATACCCCACCCGAACAGTACATGGAAGTGCTCTTACTGCGGCTGCACCTGGCGGCGGCATCGAGGGAGCTGGGCCAGTACGAAACAGCCTACAAGCAGTTTCAGGACGCGCGCGCCATGATGAACGCGACCACGCCGCTACGCTATGTTGCCGAAGCGCACTGGGGTATCTCGCTGGTCCTGTATGAACAGGCGAATAAACTCTGGAACGACGCAGAAAACGGCAACGGGCAGAAACAGCAGGCGAAAGAGCGCTTTATGTCATTGATGCAGCAATCTCTTAAATACGCGGAGAATGCCTGCTCGCTCTACAACTCTATTGATGAGTTATCACGCAGCGCGCTGATGAATTGCCAGATTGCACTGATTGAACAGGCAACAGAGAACCCTGACGCCGCGCGAGAACGGCTCAAGAATGTGCTGGATAGCTGGTCTCCCACATTGATCGAAACCGAACAGGCAAGAGCGCCAGATATCGCGAAAAAGATTAAACGCTATTCATTGAAAGAGCGCGCAAATATTGTCTCGGCAGCCTCCTGTTACATGGCCAGCGTCGAATATGACGCCAAACAGTGTAGTGCCGCGCTGGCATACATAGATAAGGCGCTGGAAGCTGGCAAAAATAGTTACATCCTTCGTCGCGCTGATGCCTACATGACTAAAGGTCAAATACTGGCCGAATGTAACGATCCAGAAGCTGCTGTGGCATTTAGACAAGCTCTCACCCAACTGGAACATACTGATCGATTGGGCGCGAAGATACGCATCCACAGGATGCTCGGCGCGTACCTGATTAAACAGGGCAAGGACAGGGAGGGCAACACCGAGCTAGATATTGCCTTGCGCCTCGCCAACGTTCCATCTCAATATCAAGCTTCGGCTGAGGAGGAGGAAATCAGCGCGAACAAGTAAACCCTATGACGACTGATTCTTCATGAGCAACTGATATGCAGCAATGATACGCTGCATCTCGCGCGGATCACCACCTCGATCGGGGTGGTTTTTCTTGGCAAGCTCGCGATAGCGGCGCTTAATTTGCTGAGTTGTAGCGTTGGGCGGTAGGCCGAGCACAGCCAGCGCCTGCTGTCTTTCAACGATAGGACGCACAGGATTCACACGCATGCTCCAGAGTGCCTTCGCGCTCAGTCGTAAAATATCCCAGAGTAGGGATGCGATGCCAGGTGGTTTTGGTGGTTGGGAATCCATTTATATGCTTGCTTCACGAACCTGCAAATGCTCGACGATCTCGCCTGATCTACCGGAAAGACAGAGACCATCGGCGAGTATAGCCGCTCCCAGAGCTAACTCATAACCAGGCATATCGGCCTTACCGGAAGGAAATAGGTAGACCTGGTAAATTTCGGCAAAATGATCGACGAAGGCTTCCTGGTAGTCGCCCAGCACAACGATGTCTTCAATATGGTGAATCGCCATCAACCCGGCTATATCTCGCGTCAACTCCTCCCATAATGCCAGTTCATATTCAATGCTCATCTGCTCACCAGCGGGAATCGTCTCGAACACGGTTGCAATACTGTTAACAATGCATCCATTTTCCAGCACCTGCACAGACCTGGCGTGGCGGTTAATCTGGACCAGCAGGAATTGCATCTCAGGCCACGCCGCTTCTTTCTCTCGCAAGCCGTAAAGCAGCGCCGCCACCGCGCAAACATCATTCGTCGTACCCAGGTTTGTCCGTAACAACTTCCTGTACGATGGTATGCCTGGCAAGGAGCGCGGAGATGGCACAAGATAGCTGTGCAGGTTGATATCCTTTATGGCTATAAGAAATTCTTTGGCCTCCTGCACCGTCCAGTCTTTGAGCGGGAAGGTTAGAGTTGACTCCCATTGCGGAAAAGGTAGCTTACTCAGTGGCTGAAACGGCGTTTCACAGGCAAGAGAAATGGCAAGGGTCAGTTCGGGGTAACGCGCGCAGGTATGCTCCAGATATGCCAGCGCCGTCTCAGCGCTTTCAAACGCGCACTGCTCGATGAGTTGTCCCTGTTCCAACATACAGGTTTTCCAGGTATTGCCATTGCGAACCACACCAATACTGAGAGCCATTTCAATCATTCTTTCTCTCGATACTTCATTACGCGACGTTATTATATCACCTCACAATTCAGGATAAAAAGAGGCAGGGAAAGCACCTGAAAGTCCTTTCTGCTTGACGTAAACATTCTCCATCTGCTACACTTTGTTCAAGAGAAAATATGGGCTAGATTTTGTTAGAGCGTTCCCTGTGGTTTTTTATCAGCCATTGTACTTTCTCCTTAAAGCATCTCCACTTCCGACTGAATAAATTAGTTCACCACATAGTAGAGAAGGAACTTCTCACATCAACTACACATCATACGGGCAAGCAAAACGTAACGAGGTCTAAGTATGTCAGCCAACCCACTCTCAATACCCAATCCAGAAGAGCATCTTCGCTTGCAGGCTGCGCTGCGCGAAAGCGAGATACTGCGCGAACTGGCCGACTTGCTGGCATCCTCCATGGACCTTGACAACCGATTGCAGGCATTGGTTAAACGCACATCCGAAGTATGTGAGGTTGAGCGTTGCGCGGTCTGGCTAATGGATGACACGCGTGGCATATTACGCCCCAAAACCTATCACCTTTCTTCGCAGACTCTTGATCGCAAGACCATTAAAGCCGCGAATGCCATCTGGTATCGTAGTTCTCTGGCAGTAGACGACCCGGCTGTTCAACACCTTCTCAAGGCAGGAGGCATGTTATACCTTGAAGATTTGCGCTCTGAACCCACCATGCAGCATATGGCAGAGACGTTTCTTGCCCGCTCGACGCTGCTGGTCGCGCTTATGCGCGAGGGGCGGCCCGTTGGCATGCTCTCGCTCGACGATCCCGCGAAGAAGCGCGCATTTAGCGCAGAGCAACAGCAATTAGCGCGTGCCATCGGCCAGCAAGCGGCTACTGCCATAGACAATGCGCGGCTGTACCAGCAGGCGCAAACAGAACGCAAGCGCGCCGAACGCCTTATCGAGCGCGCACGCTCTACCTACCAGGTCGCGTTGACAGTCAATGCCAGTGAAGATCTTTCCACCGTCTTTAGAGTGGCGATGGAGAACCTGGTGCGCCAACTAGGCGCGGACGGTGGAGCGATTGCCCTGATTGAAACAGGCGAATTACGGCTTGTCAGCAGCCACTTTGGTTATGCTCCATCCAGTGAATACACCCGTGTTCAACTCGATCAACTTCCCATTTGTCGCCATGTCGCTACAACTGGACAACCATTGTATATCAAAGAGGAGCAGGTCGCGGAAACAGAATTGCTCTTTTACCGCAAGGTAGGATTGCACAACACGATCATTGTTCCATTAATCGTGAGTGCCAGTTCTGCGAACCAGGATGTCATCAACGAGACACGTCTGGATACACCTGATAGATGCGTCGGTCTGGCATTCGTCAACTACTATACCCACAGTTTTCAACCTGCAAAAGGCCAGTTAGCCTATGCCCAGGACATCGCCGCCCAGTGCGCGCTGGCAGTCGAGAAATTTCGCCTGCTGGCCGAGGTACGCCAGGCCGCCGCGGTAGCCACTGAACGAGCCACGACGCTTGACACCATCTTCCACGCCATGACCGAGGGTATCACACTGACGGATATGCAGGGCAACGTCATGATTCTCAACGACGCCGCTTCACACTTTCTCGGTATTCCCAAGAATTACAAGAACCATTTGAATGCCTTCCTGCGACGGTACCCCACCTACACGGTGGAAGGCCGACCGATGCCGGAAGAAGATTTTCCCCTCACGCGCGCGCTGCGCGGTGAACGCATCCGCGCCGAACGCTTTGTAACGCGCCGGGCCGATGGAGAAGAACGCATCCTGGAGATCAATATAGCTCCCATGCATGATAGCCATGGTAAGCAGATCGGGGTAGTCAGCGCGTTTCGCGATGTCAGTGAGTCCATTCGCGCCGAACAACGCATTCGCCAGGCTCTCGATACCATGCTGCATGTCGCCGAAGCCGTCTCAGGTGTTATAGATATCAAAGACATATTGCGTAGTGTGCTGGAACGCACGCTGATCACTTTGAATTGCCAGCGGGGCGCGGTTTATCTTTTCGATGAGGAACAGCAGAAATTCTTGCCCCTGTTTTTCATTGGATTTGGCGGCGGAAGCGAAGAACAATGGCTCAAAGATCAGCAATTCTGGCTTGAATCAGCGACTGAAGAGTATCATGGTTTCTATCGCCAGATCATCGATGGCCACGCTGTGCTGGTAAACGCCGAACAATGCCCATATCAACCGAATCCCTTCAGTCATATCATGATCCTGGCAGCCCCTATCAAACATAATAACCGCGTGCATGGCCTGATCCTGCTTGACAGGTCGCTACCAAACGCTGGTGCCTGTGACAACGACGATCTACCGCCAGAAACGTCCCACCCAGAACGTCGTGAATTTAGCATCTGGGATATCGCTGTGCTTGAAGGTATCGCTCAACTAGCGGGTCTGGCAGTCGATCAGGCGCGCTGGCAACAGGAGGCTCTCGATGCCCGCACCAGTGAAGCTGCCATGCGCGAAGCCAACGCCCTCAAGGATGAATTTATGGCTATTACCGCTCACGAATTTCGCTCGCCGCTGACCGTCATTCTGGCGCAGAGCCAGCTTGTCGCGCGCGTTCTGGCCCGGCTCCAAAAGCAGATACCGGAAACCAACCAGGAATCGATACAGAAGGCAACCCGCAATCTCTCCATCGTTGAGGATCAGACACGTCAATTAACTGATATCGTCAAGACGTTTCTTGAAGTGACGCACATCACACGTGGTCAATTGACCTTGAACATGGCTGAGGTCGATCTGGGGGAAATAGCGCAGCGCGTGGTCAACCAGAGCAGCGCGACCACACAGGAACATACTATCAACTGCATTCTCGACCCCTCCGGCGCTTCTTACATCGTCAGAGGCGACAGTGCGCGATTGCAACAGATTATTGCCAACCTGGTGGAGAATGCCATAAAATATAGCCCGCTCGGTGGCCCGATTATCGTCAAGCTGCGTAGCTATATGACCATTGAAGCTCAAAAGAAAATCGAAGTATGCGTCGAAGACAGAGGTATCGGCGTCCCGCCAGACGCGCAATCTCGCCTGTTTGAGCGTTTTTACCGCGCGCCAAATAGCGCGAGCAGTCAGACGAAAGGCATTGGACTGGGCCTCTACGTGGTCGCGCAATTGCTCCAATTGCAGGGCGGTGAAATCCATGTCGAGAGCAATGGGAGGTTGGGCGAAGGGAGCCGTTTCGTTTTTACTTTACCGGCACTGGAGAGTATTGAGACCGTTGAACATGCTTAGAAGCTGGCTCCTGCAACTCGCGCAGGAGACTATGGAGCGCGAGGGCAGCGAAGATGCCGCCCACGATGTCGATCACCTGGCCCGTGTAATGGCGCTGGCTGAAACCATACAGGCACGCGAGGGCGGCGACCTGCCCATCGTACAGGCAGCGGTAGCCCTGCACGATATTGGTCAGGCGCGCGAACTAAAGCAGGGCGGCGATCACGCGTTGATAGGCGCGCAACTGGCCGCGGAACTACTTACAGGCACAAGCTTTCCCCAGGCATCCATTCCCACAGTACAACAGGCCATCCGCGAACATCGCATGACCGGCAGTATTGTTCCACAAACTTTGGAAGGGCGCATTCTCTACGACGCTGATAAGATTGATTGTCTGGGCGCAATCGGCATCGGTCGTCTTTACATGATTACTGGCCGCTACAATCAAAAGGTCTACTCGCCCGTGCCTGACGACATCACAGAACCGGTTGACCCCCGGCTCATTCGCCAACTTAGAAGGCGACCCGATTACTCTCCCAGTATCGAATTTCAACTGCTCTTCAGCAACATGACCGAACGCATGACGACTGAGACGGGACGCGAACTTGCTCGCGAACGCTTCGCGTTTATGGAGGAGTTTTTCCGCCGCTTGAAACAAGAGGTCGAGGGAGAACTTTAGAAAAGTTCTCCCAGCAGAATTACATAATTGAAGGGCGTGTTTGAGGCGGCAGGCGCGCTCAGGTGAAATTTGAAACCATAATCCGGCAGAAGTGTGTAATACTGCACCACGACCGGCCCAGGATTGCCAAGCAACGTCGCCATTACCACACTCGACGGGGATACAAGCGAATTTTCAACGGTTATCTCTGCCTGGCCCTGAAGAATCTGTCCGGTACCGGCGAGCTTCTGCCGCGCTGCCCTTTCATCTTTTTTCAGTATCACGGCTGCGGGTGTTTCGGTCACATTTTCCCTGGCAGGAGTTTCCGGGACAGCAAGCATGACTTGCTCTCGTATTGGTTCAATCGTGCCAGGCAATACAGCCATCTTCTTCACACCCCGTTTCTCTGTTTTTGGGACAGCCTGCAATTGAACCTTTGTATTGCGTCCAGCCAGTCGCTTCTTTTTAGGCGTGGTGGTGAGCGCCTCTACAGGGTTCGTTTCAGGCGATGCATCAACTATTATGGGTCTGATCTGCTGATCGGATACTATCTGCACTGCAGGCATCTGTTTCGACTGCAAGCTTAAACGTGGGGGAATGAGCATCGTATATGGCTTTTGCGGCTCCGACGCGGCCTCTTCATCCCCTTCATCATCAAACACTTCTACCAGGCCAGGATTGGCCAGCGTTTCACCAACAGAAGCTGAAAGCCCCAGTCGCCCTTTTTCAAAACGCGCGCGCCATCGCTGCTGTTCCTGTTCGTCCTGTTCTCCATGACCTACCATCATGCACTCCCATGACTCTTTCTACAATTTCAAGCTACCGTTCATCCATGAAATGCGCTGGTACAACTAGATGCAGTATAGCATACACCACGTACAACTCATGCATGAATAGCACATTTGGTGTAGAGTGCGGTTACGGATCGCAACGTGGCTCATCATTCCCACGCATAACACGAATATAGGAAGTTTGGGTATTTTTCTGCTTAATGCTTGTAAGAACGGCAACGAATCGCTACAATACACCATGTGAAATAATTGCGATAAAACCTTTTCTTGTTACAACTTCCGACTTATGGCAAAAGGTATGAGAAAAGGCCAGCATATGTAAAATTAAAGGGGGGATTTTCATGAAACTCAACGGTACGCACAAATTCAAAGCCAATAGCCAGCAAGTATTTAACGCCATACTCAATCCCAATGTTTTGCAGACCTGTATTCCCGGCTGTGACTCGGTCGAACTGCTCGACTCGACGCGCCTCAAGGCGAACATCACGACGCCATTGCCTGGACTCAAAGGACCGTTTGGCGTAGTCATTCGCATGGCGCAGCGTCAGGACCCCAACCTGCTCGTGCTGGAAGTGAATCGCCAGGGCCGAGGTGGTTCTGTCAATGCCATTAGCCAGATCAGTATCACCGACCAACCAGACGGCGCGCTGCTCACCTACGATGCCAAAGCTGATCTCGAAGGTCCCATCTCCATCGCCAACAACCCCATCGGCCAGGGCATCACCAAAAACTCACTCAAATCATTCTTCGAGAAACTTGAACAGGCTATCGTTTAGTTCCGTCGTCCCAGAACTGCTGCATAGGGGCCGCTAGAAAGCGCGTATTTCTGGCAGCCCCCGCTTTTTTTGCTCGCCTGGACAAAGATGAGAATTTTCTTGTGACTACTCCCCACGGCTAAAGCCGGGGGCTTCCAGGGACAAGCCCAGGCTGTGTAGTCCCACAGCACGAATGTTTAAGGCAGCATTCAAGTCGCGATCACAGATCAGGAGGCAACACGGACAATG
>Ga0307373_10005170_pt1 | contig 21522 bp, 20 predicted proteins | sample OX2MG_FD_202534 | JGI IMG/M metagenome (GOLD analysis project Ga0307373, IMG submission 202534) | Soil microbial communities from Risofladan, Vaasa, Finland - OX-2 | ecosystem: Environmental > Terrestrial > Soil > Coastal area > Acid sulfate soil | place: Finland: Risofladan, Vaasa | collected...
CGTTGCGCGCCAGCGAGGCGACGCTCTTTTCCCAGGTCGTCGCGCCGACGTGCTCGACGACGACGTCGACGCCGCGTTTGTTCGTCAGGCGGCGGACCTCGGCCAGCATGTCGTCAGCCACGTAGTTGATCGTCTCGTCGGCGCCGAGCTCGTGGGCGCGGGCCAGCTTCTCCGGCGTGCTGGCGGTGGCGATCACGCGCGCGCCGATCAGCTTGGCGATCTGGATCGCGGCGGAGCCGATGCCACTGCCGGCCGCCAGCACCAGCACGTCTTCGCCCGCCCGCAGGTCGGCCCTGGTGACGAGCATGTGCCACGCCGTGATCGTCGCGAGCGAGACCGCGGCCGCCGCTTCGTAGGCAACGCCCTCCGGCAGCGGCACCAGGTTCGCGGCCGGCACCCGCACCAGCTCGGCGAACCCACCGTCCTGGGTCAGTCCGACGATGTCGCCCCGCAGGCAGGTCGTTTCTTCGCCGGCCAGGCAGTACTCGCAACGGCCGCAGAACAGGTACGGCGCGACCGCGACCGCCTGGCCCGGCCGCGCGTCGGTCGCCGCGGCGGCGCCCAACTCGACGACGTCGCCCGCCACTTCGCAGCCGCCGACGTGTGGCATCGAGAGCCTGGCTCGGGTCGATCCCTGGCGCACCATCAGGTCGAGCCGGTTCACGCCGCAGGCCCGGACCCGCACCAGCGCGTCGCCTGGCCCCGCGGCCGGGTCCGGGCGATCTTCGAGCCGCAGTTGGTCCACTCCGCCAAACTCGTGGAACACGGCTGCTTTCATGTCTCTCCTCCTCTTCAGGTGGCTGAGCTGGTACTCAGGTGAACAGCACAGCAACCCCTGTGCTGTTCACCTGAGTACCAGCTCAGCGTTGCGAATCTCGGGGCGCCGCCAGTGACCATTCGTGTCGATCGCCGCGCCGAGTCGCTCCTGTCCGATCCAGGCAAGATCTGGTACCACGTCATCGTCATCGGCGAAGACGGCTCCCGGCGCGTAGAGGGTAAGCCCGCGTTGCGTCTCGCGGCTCCAGCGATGCAGGACGCTGCCCAGCTCGACGCAGATGGCCCGATGGTAAAGGTGCGGTTGTCTCGACACGTACGGGTTCCCGTCGATGATCTCGTAGCGCTTGCCGTCATCGGGCAGCAGCGCGAGGTCCGACGCCGTCCAGCGCAGCGAAGGGGTGTGACCATCATCTCCTCGTTCCCTGGCTCACCGTCCGAGTGAGCCAGGGAAATTCTATCATGGCGACTGCCCCGGGCGCGCACGATCTTCGGCACCGCTGTCGTAAAGATCGCGGAACGTTTGCCGCGCGGAGAGTTCGGTGCAGGACGCCGGCAGGTGCTCTCCCTCTCGCCGGTCAGAGATATCTGCTGGGGTGCGGAGCCGTCCAGGTCCAGTCAAACCCGAGCCGTGTCCAGCGTTTCGCGAGCACGATCTCGTTGAAGGACGGCCGACGCGGAGAGTCGACCGGATCGGCGCGGATGCGGAGCCGATCCGTCCCCGGACGGCCCGCCGCGTCCCATGCGAGTCTCGTTGTCCGGTCGTGTCGTGAGCCCGCCAGCAGTTGGTAGACGGCGGCGCCGTCGACCGCTCCGGGGTCATCCACCGCGAGCGACAGGCCCGGACTGGGACCGAGCGGGATCTCGACCGTCGGCGCGGCAAACGCGCCGCGGAGCAGCATAAACCCGCATCCCCGGACCGAGACGCTCTCGAGGTGGCCGTCCGCCTCCGCGAACGCGACCGATAGCTGCACGGAGCGGACCGCCAGAGGCAGGACGATCCGGCCGCCGGGTTGCAACTGCTCCCGCGAGGCCGGCGCGATGTCCCAGGCGCCCACGGTCAGAATGATGCGGTCGTAGGGTCCGCCATCCGCGTAGCTTAACCCACCGTCCGCGTAGATCACCCGGACGTGGTGGAGGCCCACGCTGGCCAGATGCGCGCGAGCGGCCTCGACGAGGACATCGTCGAGGTCCACCGTGATGACCTGGCCGGTCTCGCCGACGATCTCCGCCAGCAGCGCGACGTTGTAGCCGGTTCCCGCGCCGATCTCCAGGACGCGCTGACCCGGCTCCAGGCCAAGCTGCTCCAGCAGGATCGCCATGATCGTCGGCTGCGAGGAGGCGCTGATGCCCAGCCCATCCTGGCGCTTGGTGGTGACCGCCGGGTCGCGGTACACCGCGTCCAGGTCCACTCCGGGCAGGAAGAGATGACGCGGGACGGCACGGAACGCCTTCTCCACCAGTGATGAGCGGATCTGGCCATCACTCACCCGCTTGTCGACGAGGGCCTGGTGCCGAGACAACACGGCCGCATGGTTGGATCGATCGTGGTCCACGTGACAGCCCTCCAACCCTGGCGGATCACTTGTCGCGCCCGACGACGGTCTTCCGCGACGCAGACCCGACGCTCTGGCCGACTGTGATCACCCATCTGCCACCTCGATGCGGCTCACGTTCGCGCGTAGACCGACACATGCTGTGTGCTCGTCGCCGTGAACGGGTCTCGTTGCCAGCCTCCCCATCGGTCCCGCAGGTGCAGGCCGGCCAACCGCGCCATCAGATCGAGCTCGGTGGGCCACGCGTAGCGAAGCTCGACCGGGAAGAGGCGGACACCGCCCTCCGCGAGGAGAACATTCGCGGACGTGATCCGCTGGGCGACCGGATCGTGCTGCGCGACCATCAGAACCACCTGGTCCACATCAATCCGGGCGACGTCCACCTGTTTGCCCCGGCTGTAGCGGGTCGGATTGGGGACGAACGCCTCGATCACAAAGACCCCATCCTCGGTGAGGTGATCCGCGACGCTCCGGAAGCAGCGAACCTGATCGTCCTGGGTCAGCAGCGCGAAGAAGGTGTTGAAGACGACGTAGATCAAGGCGAATCGGCGATCGACGCCGACCTCGGCGAAGTCGCCGATCACCACCGGCATCTCCGCGCCGCCGGGCTTTGCGCGCAGCCGTGCGACCATCTTCCCGGACGCATCGATCCCATGCACCGCGATGCCGCGTGCCGCGAGGGGAAGAGCGATTCGCCCGGTCCCGATGCCGAGCTCGAGGGCCGGCCCTTGGCCGGCGAGCGCTGCCAGGAGCGCCACGGTGTCATCCGCCGGCAGGCGCTCGACGTGCCAGGAATCATACACGTCGGCGATGCGGTCGCCGTAGGTCGCGGGGTCGAAGCTTTCCATCGGCTCCTCCTGATGATTTCACCCGATCCTAGCCTTCCGTTGGCGTGAGCTCGAACGTGGCGAGCTCGGTCTGGTTCAGCGGCTCGCCCTCGGCCGACGGCTTGGCCCCCGCGCCATACTTGCGGTTGATCAGACCCGCGCCGGCCCGCGCTTCGGCGGGATCGCTCACCAGTCGGGCTCTCACCGGGACATCCTGGTCACCGAGATGGAGAATCCCCCGTCCCTGTGCGCGCAGGTTCTGCGGCCAGTCTCGGCTCATCCCGCCGCCCGCCCGGACGTAGAGCCGCTGCCCGTCGCCCCAAATCCACAGCGTTACCCGCGATGGTCGGCCGGTCTTGCGCCCCCGGGTGGTGAGGTCGACTTCCCGTTCGCGGGCCGCCAGATCCAAGATCACTCGATCGAATCCCGCCATTGTGCCTCCTCGGTCCGTCGTGTCTTGATGATACACCCGCCCCTGACGCCACGGCGTTTCGATCCTGGTTGTTGGGATGGAAAGCGAGTGACGTGGGTGACATCCTCGGCCCTATGCCCCGGCGCGACGTCACTGCTATGCTTGCCACGTCCGAAAGCAGGTGAGTCAGGAGAGCGGCAGCGTGAAGATCACCGACATCCAATCGATGGTCCTGTTCGACGAAAACCACCGGCGCGACCGGGTGCTCGTGCCGGTGTATACCAACGCCGGGATCGTCGGCACGGGCGAGGCGTTCCCGGCACCGGGCGTGAAAGAGGAGTTCTCGCGGTCCCGCGAACGGCTGCTTGGCGAAGATCCTCTCGACGTCGATCGGCTCGTGCAGAAGCTGAGCGGACGGATCGTCACCGGTGGAGCGGCGACCCAGGCGGTCAGCGGGATCGAGATCGCCTTATGGGACGTGGCCGGCAAGCACTTCAACTGCCCGGTCTACAATCTGATCGGCGGCAAGTACCGCGACCGCATCCGCGTCTACGGCGATGCCCACCACGGCGACAGCCTCGACCAGATCGCCCGCGCCCAGCGAGCGTATCGTCGAAGAGGGCTACACCGCGTTCAAGGTCGACGTCGACCACTACTATCCGCCCGAGCACGTGCTCGATGCATCCAACAAGCACCTGATGCCCGCGGGCATCCATCATATCGTGGCGATCGCCAAAACCGTGCGCGAGACGATCGGCTATGAGATCGAGTTCGGGCTGGACTGTCACTGGTCCTACAACGTCGTCGACGCGATCACCGTGATGAACGCGCTGGAACCATACGAGCTCGCGTACTTCGAGGACCCGGTCGGGCCGGACAACGTCGACGCCACGCTCGCGCTCGGAGACGGCGAGAACGATATCCCCGCCTTGCAGGTCGCGGGCCTGGCGATCGCGATGGGGAACGCTTCCGATCTAGTGAAGGGCGCTGCCAATGTTATCACCGGCCCCAACACCGCCGACCGTTGGGTGGAGGCAATCGAAAGATACTCCCTGTGTGTTCCCCTGTCATAACAAGAACCTGAAGCCATCGGTGCGGTCCTGGCTCAGTTGACGGAGGAGTGGTCAGGCTGTATGCTATAGGACGTAAACTTCCCACGCCGACGATGATGGTGAGGAGTGCAGGCGGGAGCGATGAGCGCGACGACGTTATTGGATGACGCGGCAAAGCAGGCGCCACGAAGTCTGGTCGAAGCGGCGGCGCGAGCGCTGCGGGGCGGAGAGGAACCGACGCGCGCGGCCTTCCTGGCGCGTGCCTTCAACGCGCTGGCCCAACTCGCGGCGGCGCTCGACGAGCGCACACTCGGTGATGCCGCCGGCGCACCATCGGACTATGCCGTCGTGCTCCGTGCGCTCGAAGATCCCGCGGCCCTGAGCATGTTAGCGCAGACCGACCCTCTCGCCGCGGCACGCATCCGTGGCTTACACGAGCGAGCGCGCATTTTCGACGCCGAGGGCGGGACCTTGTCCGCGGACGAGGTCGCGGCGGTTCTGGAGATCAGTCGGCAGGGCGTGGACAAGCGACGGCGTGCCGGACGACTCATCGGTCTCACCCGCGGACGCCGTGGCTACGCGTACCCGGCCTGGCAGTTTACCGAACATGGCTGCCTGCCGGGTCTGGAAGAGACGCTCACGGCCCTCGGGGACGCGGACTCGTGGATGCAAGCGACGTTCTTCCTCACGCCGAATGTCCGCCTTGGCGACGAGATTCCATTGAACGCTCTGCGGCGGGGACAGCGTGAGCCTGTCCTGCGCGCGGCGCGCGCCTACGGGGAGCAGGGTGCCGCCTGAGGCCGGACGTCCCGGTCCGCACCCCGAGCCTCCCGACGATCTTGGCAATCGCGTACTGCCCCTCATCACGGTGGATGGCCCGCGGGTCCGGATCCACCGTCGAGAGCGCGATCCCCTGTTCTTCGGTGCGACGGGAGATAATCGCTTCGACGCTCCGGATGGCGCCTACGGCGTCTGCTATGTCGCCGATGACTCGTACGGAGCCTTCGTCGAGACCTTTGGCTGGTCGACGGGAATCCGCATTGTGACTGCAGCAGCCCTGGCCGCACGTGGCCTTGCGCAGATCGCTGCCATCTCGCCGGTACGCCTGGTCGACCTTAGCGGTCCTGGCTTGGCTCTGGTCGGCGCAGACGCACGGTTGTGCGCTGGCGATCACGCGGTTGCGCAACGATGGGCACGCGCGCTCTGGGCCCACCCGAGCCACCCGGACGGCCTCCGGTATCGAGTGCGGCACGATCCGTCGCGCATCGCGGTCGCGCTGTTCAACCGAGTCCTCGAAAGCGTGACAGCCAGCCCGTTCGGAAGCCTAACTGATCCTCACCTCACGCCGCTGGTCGCCGAGATCCTCGATCATTACGGCATCGGCGTGGTCGCGACGGAATCGCGAGAGGAACGCGACCGAGGGCAACGCGGCCCGCGCACGACGTTATCGTTCATCAGTCCGCTGCTGTCGAGGAAAATCACAACTCAGAGCGTCGGGAGGAACTGCCGGAGGATCCGGGCGAAGCGCTCGGGTTGCTCCAGCCAGGGGAAGTGGCCCACGTTTGGCATCGTCTGCAGCCGCGCCGAGGGGATCAGGCTGGCCAGGTGATCGGCGGTCCAGACCAGGCGCAGGTCAGCTTCCCAGTGGACGATCCAGGTGGGGACCCACCAGGAAATTATCTCCAAACGGGTATTTGGGTGCCCTCGGGGCACCCAAATACCCGTTTGGAGATAATTTCCTAACGCTTCTCGCTCTTCAGGAAGACGATTCCCAACGGTGGCAGGTTGAGCCGCAACGAGGAGGGGCGGCCGTGCATCGGGGTCTGGTCCGCTTCGACGCCGCCGAGGTTGCCCCAGCCACTGCCACCGTACTCGCGGGCGTCGCTATTGGCCACCTCGCGCCAGAAGCCGCCGCGCGGGACGCCGAGCCGGTAGTTCGGGCGCGGGATCGGGGTGAAGTTGCCGACGGCGAGAATGTTCTCGTCGGGCGACTTACCCTTGCGCAGGAAGCTGAGGACGCTCTGCTCGGTGTCGTTGCAGTCGATCCACTCGAAGCCGGCCGGACTGAAGTCCAGGTCGTGCAGCGCGGGCTCGGAACGATAGAGACGGTTGAGGTCCTTCACCCAGCGCTGGACGCCGGCGTGGGGTGGGTGCGCGAGCAGGTGCCAGTCCAGGCCCTGTTCGTGGTCCCACTCCCGCCACTGGCCGAACTCGCCGCCCATGAAGAGCAGCTTCTTCCCCGGCTGCGCGTACAGATAGCCGAGCAGGAGCCGCAGGTTGGCGAACTTCTGCCAGACGTCGCCGGGCAGCTTGCCCAGCAGCGACCCCTTGCCGTGGACGACCTCGTCGTGGGAGAGCGAGAGGACGAAGTTCTCCCAGAAGGCGTAGAGCGCCCGGAAGGTGAGCTGGTCGTGGTGGTACTTGCGGTGGATCGGATCCTGACACAGGTAGGTGAGCGTGTCGTGCATCCAGCCCATGTCCCATTTCAAGCCGAACCCGAGGCCGCCCACGTAGGTCGGCCGCGAGACCATCGGCCAGGCGGTCGACTCCTCCGCGATGGTCTGAACGTCGGGCAGGTCCTGGTAGACGTCCTCGTTGAGGCGCCGCAGGAACGCGATGGCGTTGAGGTTCTCGCGGCCGCCGAAGCCGTTGGGAATCCACTCGCCATCGCGGCGCGAGTAGTCCAGGTAGAGCATCGAGGCGACGGCGTCGACGCGCAGCGCGTCCACGTGGTAGGTCTTCAGCCAGAAGAGGGCGCTGCTCAGCAGAAAGCTGCGGACCTCGTTTCGTCCGTAATTGAAGATGAAGCTCTTCCAGTCGGGATGGAAACCCTGGCGCGGATCGGCGTGCTCGTAGAGGTGCGTTCCGTCGAAGTAGCCCAGACCGTGCTCGTCGGACGGAAAGTGCGAGGGCACCCAGTCGAGGATCACGCCGATGCCGTTCTGGTGGAGGCAGTCGATCAGGCTCATGAAGTCCCGCGGCGACCCGTAGCGGCTGGTGGGCGCGAAATAGCCAGTCGTCTGGTAGCCCCAGGAGCCATAAAAGGGATGCTCCATCACCGGCAGGAACTCGACGTGGGTGAAGCCCATTTCCTGCAGGTACGCCGCGAGGCGGGGACCCAGCTCCCGGTACGTCAGCGGGCGGTTGCCTTCTTCGGGCACCCGCATCCAGGAGCCCAGGTGGACTTCGTAGATCGCGATCGGCGCGTCGAGCGCGTTCTGGCGCCGCCGCTCGGCGAGCCAGACAGCGTCGCCCCAGGTGTGATCGAGATCGGAGACGACCGACGCGGTCCGCGGCGGCTCTTCGGCGGCGAAGGCGAGCGGATCGGCTTTATCGACCTGGTAGCCATGGTGCCGGGATTCGAGGTGGTATTTGTAGCGTGCTCCCGGCCCCACGCCGGGGAGGAACCCTTCCCACACGCCGGACTGCCCGCGCGCGCGCAGCGCGTGCGTCTCGGCGTTCCAATCGTTAAAATCGCCGACGACCGACACCCGCGCGGCGTTCGGCGCCCAGACGGCGAAGACGGTCCCCGCGACGCCGTCGACGGTGAGACTGTGAGCGCCCAGCCTGTCGTACAGGTGAGTGTGCGTCCCCTCGTTCAGGAGGTAGAGATCGTCGTCGGTCAGTAAGCTCGCGTCGTGTTGCATAGTGTGATTATGCACCATGCCGGCGGGGTTTGCGCCCCGCGACGACATGGGTAGTTTTCCCTCGGAGTCCCGGGTACTGCTCCGACGCCGTGGAGTGGTAATCACCTGACAACCGCGCCGGCCACGGCTTATGCTCGTGAGTTGAGGCCAGGGGGAGAAGTGGGGGGGGGGGGGGGGGGGGGGGGGGGCGGGGGGGGGCCCGGGGCGGGCGCGCCCCCCCCCCCCCCCCCCCCCCCCCCCCCCCCCCCCCACTTCTCCCCCTGGAAAGGGCGATTGATGCGCTTCGCGACTGTTCTCCGGGTCGCCGTCATCGGCGCAGGGCTCCTGTCGTACGCTACTGTCTCGGCCGCGACGGCACCGCGGGCGCCGAGCGCATCGTCCGAGTCCGCCGCGGCGCCGGTTGGGCGCTACGGGCAGATTGGTCCGCCGCGCGTCGTCAGCCTGATGGACCTGCCCGCGAGCGCGTTGGGCACGCGGCCGGCGGTCGCCCTGCCCTTCCACCCGCGAGACGCGGCCGAGTACCAGCGGGAGAAGCAGCGGGCCCGGTCCGTGGCGATCGCCCCGCGCCCCTCGCTGAGGCTGACGACGATTGGCGCTGCGGCGTCGGTCCCGACGGTGCCGGTGCAGGTCGAGCAGGTCGTCACCAGCTTCCCGTTGGTGAATCTCACCGAGCAGGAGGGGTTTTTCAATCCCGACGACCAGGCGTGGCAGCCGCCGGATACCCAGCTCGCGGCCGGCCCGACCTACCTCGTGGAAACCGTCAACAGCAACGGAACGGTCTGGGATAAATCGGGCAATCTGATCAAGAAGTTCGACTTCAACACGAGCGCGTTCTTTCCGGTCCCGAGTGGCTTCACCTTCAGCGACCCCCGCGTCCTCTACGATGCCGTCAGCGACCGCTGGTTCGTCTCGGGGCTGGCGTTCGACTCGGTCTACGACAGCAAGGTCTACCTCGCCGTGTCGGACACCGCGGACCCCACCGGAGCGTGGAAAGCCTATACCATCGCTAGCAACACGCCGAACGTCCTCTACGATCAACCCAAGCTCGGGGTTGACGACGACAAGGTGGTGATCTCGGCGAACGATTTCACCGGTTCGACAAACCCCAGCTACTCGGGCGTCCAGACCTGGGTCGTCCAAAAGTCGGACCTGCTGGCTGGCGTTCCGACGCCCCTGCTCTGGGACAGCGGCCTGGACCCGAGTCGCTTCGATCTCGTTCCTGCTCAATCTCTCACCTCGACCACCGTGGAATATCTGGCCTACAATCACGCCAGTCCGTCGTCGCCGACACCCACGCCCGGCCCGGCTCAGTCCTACCTCGGCATCGTGGCCCTCACCGGTACTCCTGCCACGGGGATTGTCTGGACCGAGACCGATCTGCTGATCGCCACCACGACGACGCCTCCGCCGGCCGCTCAACCGGGCACCACCACGACGATCGACTCCGGCGACGATCGCTTTCTCTCGACCGTCTGGCAAAACGGCACCCTCTGGACCGGCGGCAGCGATGCCTGCCGACCGATGGGCGACAGCCAGAATCAATCGTGCCTCCGGCTGATCCAGGTGAGCACCGCGGGCGCGTCGCCGACGCTGCTGCAGGACTTCGACGTGGGGGTCAATGGGGCCGACGTGTACTATCCGGCCGTTTCCTTCGACGGCGATGGGAACGCCTTCTTCTCGTTCTCGGAGTCCTCGTCGACGGCGACGACCGGCTACGCCAGCGCGGTGACCGCCGCTCAGCCGGCAGCTTCTCCCGCTGACACCGTCGGGAGCATCCTCACCATCGAAGCTGGCGCGAGCGATTACGACGGCGGCCGTTGGGGGGATTATTCCGCGGCAGCGGCGGACCCGAGCGATCCATCCAAAGTCTGGGTGACAGCGGAGTATGCTGACGCGGACCCGAGCAGCGGGAACTGGGGCACCGGAACGGCCGAGGTGACGCTGGTGACGCCACCGAGTCCGACGCCGACGTCCAGCGCGACGAGTACGAACACCCCCACCGAGAGCCCGACGGCCACCAGAACGCCGACCAACACCGCGACCCCGATTGCTACCAACACGCCCACGCCGACGAACACCGCGACCGTGACCGCCGCGGCCACGAACACGCCCACCAACACGCCATCGCCGACCAGGACAGATACCCCAACGCAGACGGCGACGAACTCGCCAACTCAAACCCCGACGATCACCGCCACCACCGCCAACACGGCGACGCCCACCACCACGCCATCGAACACGCCATCGAACACGCCATCGAACACGCCGACAGCCACGGAGTCGGCGACGCTCACCGGCACGGCGACGAACACCGCGACGGAGACGCCGAGTCAGACTCCGACGCTCACCGCGAGCCCCACGGCCTCTCCCATGGCCAGCGACACGTCGACTGACACTCCGACCAGCACGGCCACCGATTCCCCGACGCCCACCGGGACGCCAACCATGACCGGCACGCCGACCGACACCCCGAGCAGCACGCCGACCGGGCCGCCTCCTCTCACCGACACCCCGACCGAGACGCCAGGTGATTCTGGCCAGATGATTCCCCGGCTGTACTTACCGTTGGTCGTGAACGAATCAGCCGAACATGGGTAGGGTGTCTGGAAGGTGTCAGAGGGTGGGAGATTGGCCGCGCAAAGCCCGCACCATCTGACACCTTCCAGACTTTCAGAAAGGTCCATCCAGATCTTTCTCTGGAGCGCTCCCCAGTTACGGGAGGATCACCGGTTACGAACATACACTTGGTAGGCGTGCAGCGTGACACCAAGATCAACTGAACGAACATCTCCGGCTACTGGAACGTCCAGCGCGCTTGGATCAGGGTCGAGATCGATGCCGTCAAAGATTGGCAGGCGGGTGGCCACCGTGACGTCGGCGAGCCAATCGATGAATTGGATGAAGTCACTCGGATGAATAAGATAGACCCCACCGTAGGTGCGTAGCTCTCCAGTTTCCGGCGGTCCATGCTCCAGATTTTCTGACACGATGAAGTGTGCTCGCGAGCGAATGGCCGCGGTCCATATTGGTGCGTCCCAATCATCGGCCGGATGTCGTGACCACAACAGGTCCAGCGGCGGGCAATCTTCCACAATGCGAAAGGCTGTTGTCAGGTGGGTAAACATCTGCTTCGCAGCCTCAGAGCACCGACGTCTGGACTCTGCGCTCAGGTCGCCTCCGTGCCGTGTCAACCAGAGCCAGGTCAACGTACGGTTGGACTCGGCCAGGATGAGCGGCGACCACAACGGAAGTACGTACCCAAGCCGTGCGTCCTCCAGAATGGGCTTGAGCCACGCTTGGACGTGAGGGAAAATGCACGAATCTACCACCGCGCGAAGCGGAAATAGGCGCGGCTTGGCCGCCTCAGGAATTGCAAGGTTCGGCATCATTGGCCCGCGGGGTTTCCCAAGGTTTGCGGCCCCACGGCGGTTCCAGATCGATCCTCTCGCTCCCGACGTCGAACGGATCGAGGTCGACATCTAATCCAGCCTCGAACGCGCGCTGATCCGCCACGGTCGGGCTGTCCTGCACCCGCTCGATTGACCGTTGCGAGATCAGAATGCGGCTGCCGTGCCGGAAGCCTTCGAGCAGTCCATCGGCTGCCCATCGTTTGATCGCGTTGACTGACCTAACGTTGAGCAGCTTCGCGGCCTCGCCCGTTGTGACCATCTCGACCGCAGGCGCGGCAGATGGCTGCTGCTGAAGAACCTTGATGACCGACCCGATGTCGTCGGCAATCTCGGCCAGTCCTCGCTGTTGTAGCTCCTGTGATACGCGCTCGAGCTCTCGCACCGCGGCATCGGTATTTGTCATCTGGAACTCCCTCGCACCATCCGATGGGATCTTACCGCACCTCCGCCAGGTGTCAATATCATCCGAACTGGCGAGATCGGCATGACCCTTGTACGGTCCAACTCATCGCCGTTCCGGCGTGAAACGAATTGAACATCAGACAGGTCGAGTTCCCCAAAACTGTTGTTTGAGCGCCCCAGGCGCGCCCAAACAACAGTTTGTCGGCAGTTTCTCAGCGTCGTCCCACGCCGCCCTGGTCGGACGGCGACGCCTGCACCGAGGCGGCCGCGGCGAGCAGGTCCGGATTCCCCTGGACCAGGTGGGTGCCGAGGGCGTTCGGCTGGTCGTACCACCAGATCGCGCTGCCCGCGCAGGCCACGACCCGATCGGGTTGCCCGTACCGGCGCGCGATGGCCGTCGGGTCCAGCCGTCGCATCACGATGAAGCTGAACCGAGGCGGGTGCCCCGGCTCCATCCAGCTCTCGACGTACCAGAAGGCGTTATCCGCCCACAAGAACGGCGTTCCGTCGCTCACGACCGCCGCGACCTGCAGGCGGTGCCCGGAAAACATGATCAACGGCTTCGCGTCCCAATAGTCGGCGAGGCCGGCCGCTGACCCGATCCCCGCGAAGCAGGCGGCGTCGGCGGGTGCCGGGAAGAGGTCCGGCACCGTGGCACCGGGTCCCGACAATGCCGTCCCCAGCGCCGCCGCGATCACCCCGGAACCGGCGATCCAGCGGCCCCGTGCCGTCCACGCCCGTGGTGCCCGCTCGGCCAGCAGACCCACCGCGAGCAGCACCACCAACACGGGGGAGTAGACCAGGGGGGCCAGGTACCGCAGCGTCGCGCCGTTGACGTACAGGTGACATCCGAGCACGAAGGCCAGCGTCGCCAGACACGAGGCAACGACATAGCTGGCCAGGCCGTCGATCGGGGAGATCACGCGCCGTCGGATCGGGCTGCCTGGCTGCTGCGAGGAGCGCGCGTCTCGCGATCCCTGCCCCCCGGGCGTCGCGCGGACGACCCGCGCGACCAGGTAGACCAGCACGTAGCCCAGCGGTACCAGGAGGACCACGATCACGAAGAGCGGATCGAGCGCCAGGGCCAGGGTGATGTCTTTGAGCAAGGTCTCGGCCGACGCTAGCGCCTGTCCTTTGCCGATGGCGGCCGTGTACGCGGCCGCGGCCGGGGTGATGCAGCGGTAGACGAGACCGGAGAGGACCGTCACGACGCCGGTCGACAGCAGGAACCTCATCTGCCGCGACGCGCGTCCGCGTGAGATCAAGACCGCGACCCCGACCAACGCCAGGACCGGGACCGAGAAGTACACCACGAACAGCAAATCGGAAACGATCGTCAGGGCCATCAGCAGCAGCGACGCAATGAGAAGAGGCGCGCGGCTTCCGGGTGCGCGGATCGCGGGGCTCGACCGGCATCTCGGTGGCGTAGATCTGCACGCTGCGCTCGCGCAGATAGGCGCTCACCTGCTGCTGGAGCGCGGAGGTACGGGCGAGGCGGTCGTAGTTGCGGCAGACGACCAAGTCGACTTTGCGCGCGTCCACCAGGTCGCGGAGCTGGCGATAGGCGCTGATCTGCTCCAGGGCCTCGTGGAACCAGTTGAGCGAGCGCGACTGGCCGGGGATCACCAGCGGCTCGGCGACCTCGGTCCAGCCGCGGGCCGCGACGAGCTCGCGGGCGCGCCGGAGCTGGGACGGGATCGACTCCTTGTCGTCGCCGGCGGCATCCCGGACCTGCTGGGGATCGCTGACGGCGGCGAGGATCACGACGCGGAAGGCGGACACGCTCGCGATCCAGCGCTCGTCATCCGATCCCAATGCCCGCGCTCGCGCTGACTCCGTTGCAGGTGACGGTCACCGAGCCGGTCCCCGAATACGTCCGCGTCCCGATCAGCCAGGCCCAGCTCACCCGTCCGCTCGCGTCCGCGGTCTTCGGAGAGAGGCCCTGCGCGACGCTGACCGTCCCGCGCGGCGTGACGTAGACGATCGAGCAGGACGCGCCGGGCGCCGTCTGGACGGTCACCGAGGCGACCCGTCCCGGGCTGGTGCCGACGACCGAGACGAACGACACGCCGGCCGAAGGCGCGGGAGCCGCGACCGGGGCCGCGCCGATGCAGGTGGCCACCGTGCTCGCGTCGCCTTCCCAGCAGAAGCGCTCGGTGTTGAGCCGCTCCTGGAGTCCGCTCGGGCCATTCACCCAGGAGCGGTAGCCGTCAGTGAAGGCCGTCCAGTTGTCCAGCTTGCGCCAGACGAGCAGCCCGCCGGCGCCGGTCGGACCGGTGGTCTGCTGAAGGCCGTCGCCGTTGGCGCCGTACTGCTCGTCGGTCAGGCAGGCTCCGACGGTGCCGGGCATCATCGACTGGATCGTCGCGAAGCCGAGCACGAACTGACAGCGCGCGGCGGACGCGGGCGCGACGGCGACGAAGGTGAGCAGCCACGCGACGAGAAGCGAGAGGATGATCGAGATTCGGGTCATTGGGCGCCTCCAGCCACAATTTAGAAGTCGTCATCTCCTTGCTTGGAGATCCGCACCGGGATCAGGAACCGCGGCTTGAGCGGAGGAACGACCATCACGACGACGCCCTGGACGACGGCGTTCTCCGCGTTGGTCAGCACGATGTCGGGGTACCGCCCCGGGCCGGTCGAGCGCAGAATCGCCTGGCGGTCCTGACGGATCAGCTTCTTGACCGTCGGCTCGCCCCAAGCGAGGGCGACGACGACGCTGCCGGACATGGCGCGGGCGTCCGGATCAAAAATGACGACGTCGCCGGAGTTGATCTCGGGCTCCATCGAATCGCCCACCGCGATGAGGGCCTGGGGACGGCGCACGTGCTGATCGAGCCACCGGCGCACGTCAGGGTCCAGGAAGAGCGCGACTGCCTGCTCGTGGTCGCGTTGGACGTCGTCGGGCCGGCCGGCCGGTACGTGGCCGAGCAGCCGGATCTCGACGAGGTCCTCGGGAGCGAGGGGCCGCGCTCCGGCGGACGCAGCGATCGCGAGGATCGTCACCAGCCGTGACATCGTAAGCACCTCTATAAAGCAGCTAGGATAGCAATCCATAGCCTAGCAGTCCAGGCTAGGAGTGTCAATGGCGCGCTAGCGAGCTCCGCGGAGGATCTTCGCGACAGTGTCCGGGGAGAGCCCGGTGTATTTGGCGATCTGGCGCCCGCTCTCGGCTTTGCCCGCGACAATTTGCTCGCGGACCCACGCGGTGAATCGGTTCTCGCTCTCCACTCTTCCGTCCGCCCGAACGTCTTTTCACGAGGATACCGGAAAAGTATTGACAGTGGACAAAAAAGGATTACAACTGTGTCCGCACGCACGGACAGACGATTGCAAGGGGGGTCGATGACGGACCTGCGAACACCGGACGATCGGATCTGGGAGATCCTGGAGCACCAGGGCCGGACGATGAAGTGGCTGGCTCGGAGGGTCGGCTATTCCATTTCCTACGTCAAGCAGATTAAGTACGGCCAGCTCGCCGCGCCGGGGCGCCCCTTGGGCTCCGTCTTTCACGCTGGGTTTTATGCGTCCGCGCAGCGACCGGCAGAAGCGCCCAATTCGCGTAGAATGTGTTCCTCGTGCCGGCGGGCCCAGGGGATCGGAGGATGATCCGACCCCACCTGCCGTCCCGGAGATGCTTGTTTGCGCAGACTGCCGCGCTTCTCAAATGGCCGTGGATGGTACCAGATGATGGTGGCGAACCGCCAACCGGACGATCCTGCGCTGGCACCGGGGGCCAGGGTACGCGTCGTGGCACGCACCCCGCTCCTGGAGCTGCGAGCCGACAGGAGTACGATCATCCGCAAGGATAGCTGGGCGGACTACTACCTCGTTCGTTTGGATAAACCAGCGCACTACCACGCTGGCCCAGGGGCGCCCGTCGAAGAGTTGTGGGAGATCCGCGAGGATGCCGACGATCTCCGGGTCCTGCGGTAGTTGCAGCCTGCTGCCCAGTTCGTCGAGGGTGTCTCACAGGTGGTAGTTGGTGGAAGATTTGCCATGCAAATCTTCCACCAACTACCACCTGTGAGACACCCTCCAGACGAGTCGAAAGCGGCTCGAAGAATCCACTTACGGATCGCCCTGGGACGTGGGGTGTTGAAGCAGCGCCGCGTCGTTCAGGAGTTCGGTATTTCCGTTCACCAGGCGCGCGTACAGGTTGTTGGGCTGGCGATAGAACCAGATCTCACTGTCTGCGCACGAAACGACGCGATCGGGCTTCCCGTACAAATTCGTGATATCCGTGGGATCGAGCCGCTTCATAAAGATGAAGCTGTACCGCGGAGGATGGCCCGGATTCACCCAGCTATCGACGTACCAGTACGCGTTATCGTCCCACACGAACGTTCCTCCGTTGCCCACGACCCCAGCAACCTGCAATTTATGGTCGGAGTACATGATTAGCGGCTTCGCTTGCCAGTACTCGGCGATACCCGCGGCCGGTCCGACGCCGTTAAAGCAAGCTACGTAGTCAGGCGCCGGGAAGATCCTAGTCAGCACGATGCCCGGTCGTGAGAAGGCAACCCACAGCGCGCTCGCCGCTACGACCGACGCAACGGCCCAGCGACCCTCTCGCACCCAGGAGAGCTGGCGCCTCTCGAAGGCAAGGCCCAATGCGATCAATGCACAAAGCGGAGGAGAATACACGAACGGATGTAAGTACCGAACCGTCGCGACGCCACTATAAAGATGAAAGGTGAGCACGAATGCCAGCGTCGCCAGCAGGGAGGCGCCAGTGTAGACGATCAGAATGTCCATCTCCGCGGCCCTGCCAGCCAGGTGTGCGTCTCCTCCGCGCCAGGAACGGGGAGGATCGATTCGTCCGCGCTGTATGGAACGGACACCGAAGATCAAGAGATACGCCAGCACGTATGCCAGCGGTGCCAGGAGGAAGAGGCCAACGAAAAGTGGATCGGCCATGGGTGCGTGGCCGACGTCGCCGATTAGAATGGTCGCGGACTCGAGCGACTTGGCCAGACTGACGCCAGACGTGTAATCACCCGTGGCCGGTGTGATCCGATAATAGACCAGGAACGAGCCGACCGTCACGGCGGCGGCGGTCAGCAGGAACGTCGCCTGGCGCGACTTCCCGTCGCGGGACGTGAGGAGGATGAACAGCGAAAGAGCCAGCACGGGGACGGAAAAATAGATGACAAACCAGAGGTCCGAGATGATCGCTGCTACCATCGTGACCAACGACCAGATGAGAACAGACCTGTGACCGGTTCTGCTGTACGTCAGATACAGTAGCAGGCAGAGCAGGGCGGTCAGGTACGCGCCAAAGTGGACCCCCATCGCGAGGGAGCTCGCGTAGAACTCCCAAAAGAGCCCCGTCGCGCGCCGGACCCCGTAGGCGACCAGCGCCACGTACCCGGCCGTGAGAAGCAGCGTGTAGGTCCAGCCATTCTGGCCGCCCATCTCAACGTAGACGGCGCGTGAGATGACGAAGAACGCGATCGGGAGGACCACGCCCATCAGGGCGATCGCGAAGCGAAAGTTACCGGTCAGGAATCGCAGCGCGGCGAACGCGGCGAAGTCCGGAAAGTAAAAGTGTGCCGCGCCGAAGTGCCAACCGGTCCCGTATCCGAGGCCGCGGAGGAGGTCGTCGTAAAAGGCCGGGAGGATCAGCAGATCGCTGTTCACGAACAGGCCGTTGCCGACAGGAAGCGAATAGATACGGTAGACGCAAAGGCAGATCACGACAGCGCCAAATACGACCTGCTTCCACACGCCAAAGGACTTCGCCTCTTCCTTCGTTACAAACACGGTGTGGCTCCTCTGCCGTTGTCTCTCAGGTTGGCTTCTCGATAACTCCGCCGATCAGCCCATTGTCCCAGAGAAATGGATAGTTGTCCTGTTGGTGCTGAGTGCCCGCCCAGTCTATTACCGTTCATGGGCACGACACGTTTCAGACAATGCTGCTGGGTGAACCTCAACCGCTGCATGCTGAGCAGATCATCCAGCTCGGCGTTGTAATCGCTAGGAAAGGTCCCGAGCATCGTGCCGTGCGAAGCGAGGTAGCGCTCCAGGATGCCGAAGATTCATGAGCGCCGCCCGATTACAGGTCGGGGTTGATCACCGCCAGCCAGCCTGATTGTCGCCGAGGACACCGGCCGGTGTCCTTCGCTCGCTCGCCGCATATGGTACCATAGAATACCTCTTCAGGGTACCTCATCGGAGCGTGAGCGGCGATCGAGCAGAAGACGTATCGGGTATGGACGAGGCGGAGTGAATGGCTGAGAAGCGTGATCAAAGAACGAACTCGATCTACATGGGAAACGGGCGGATTCTAACGACGACGGTCCGCGGCCACAAGATGATTGTGTTGGCCGATGATCTCTTGATCTCGCCACACCTGATCCTGGATGGATTCTGGGAACCCCAGATCACCAACGTCGTGTTAAGCGCAGTCCGGCCAGGAATGCGTGTTCTCGACATTGGCGCAAATGTGGGATACTACACCATCCTGATGGCCGACGCGATTGGCGCCACTGGGTCGATCGTCGCGTTTGAGCCATCAACCCCAGTGTACAACGCGCTGCGGATCAATATGCGCCTGAACGGATTTGAAGGACGTGCGCGCTTGATCAATGCGGCGCTGGGCTCAGACAATGCCACCGGACAGTTGGTGATACCGGTGCCGCCAGCGGGGATGGACTATGCCGGCGCCACTGTCAAGTTCGGGAGCATCCCCGAGGATCTTTTTACGGTCGAGGATAAGATCGAGGTGAAGAGGCTCGACGATCTTGACCTCGGTCCGATCAATTTCGCCAAGATCGATGCCCAGGAGAGTGAAATGGCGATCTGGAAAGGAGGGAGGGAGACACTGCGGCGCTGTGACGCGATCTACCTCGAGTTTACGCCGACGGACGTTGCCTCGTATGCCTTGTTGGAGATGATCCGCGCCGATAGCTTCAGCACGTACGCTATCGACCTTGATGGCTCCTGCGCTCCATGTTCAGAGGCTGACATCCGATCACGGATTGACCGCGTGGGCCAGATTGACTTGCTACTGCGGAAGTGATGACGCCGGTACCGGGTGCGTACGTGCGAAACCCGCTAGCACTCGACGGTCGGTAGCAGCGTCGCGACGAAGCCCGACGGTGTCCCTCGTCTGGACAAGACCAAAGAGACGAAGCGCGAATAGCCATCCACCGACTGCGCCATTGAGTGATTCGTCCTCGCGTATCTTCGCGCGTTCTCGCCCATGTCGCGCCGCAACCCGAAATTACTAGCCATTTCAAGAAGGTAGGCGACGAGCAGGTCCTCCTCGTGCTCGTCGTCCGCTAGCTTCCAACAGCAGTTCTCAGGTATCTCTTCAAGCTGGCTGAGATCGGAGATTATCTGCGGTTTCCCGAGTCCCATCATTTTGATCACCGCGGCCGACGTCTCGCCGTCGCGGGGATACCTCAGGTTCACGCCGACGTCCGATACCCTGAGGTAATTGGCGATGCTTCTTCGATCCTTGTGCCGGCCGACGTGGCCGATCACCCGAACGTTCCGGGTCATTCCCAAATCGTCGATCAAGCCTGTAATACCGGGAGCCGGTATCTGGCCGGTGAACAGCAGAATGGCGTCGGGGTAACGGCGAAGGAGCCGCGCGAATGCCCGGGTCAGGGTGATCAGCCCTCCGCTGGGTACGGCGGCTCCGAACGACGATACGACGAACGACGCATCGTCCGGTATGTTCAGTTCGGCGAGAACGGCCGCTCGAACCTCCGGCGCCAGGTCGTCGTCGAAGATTTCGACTCCCGGACTGACCCGAGCGACCGGCACGTTCAGGCAACATGCCTCGACTTCCCGTCGAGCCCAATCGCTGTGGGTAATCACGCCCAGCGCCGCGTTGATCACCCGTCTGTTCACAGCCACGTGACACAGCCCTTCGAGAGCGGTGCCGCGCTCGACTTCCTGCCTCGCCTCGGCCGCGCCACGCTCACCGTGGCAAAATTCCGACTCCTCGACGTATTTTTCGGGATGCCCGAGCATCACGGTCTGTTCGTAAATCAGGCGGTGTAGCACCACGTCGTTCAACACGACGATGCCGGGATATCTCAAGAGTGTTTGGTAGACGTACTGGAAGTCGTGGCTGTTGCCGATCTGGTAGACGTTCAGGGCATATTGTCGGCGGGCCGCCACCGTCTCAAAGTTTCGATAATCGAAAGCCGGGAAGCGTCCGGTCACTACCTGGTTGGACGGCTCGCAGCCGTCGACGAATAGATCGACGTCCAGGTATTCCGACAGCCGCGCAAGGAGATCTCCGCTGAGATCGGAAATGCGTGGCTGGCGTGGATTGAGCGGGCTGAAGTACGCGATCCGTAGTCGACCCTGTTGAGCGCAATTCGCTGTCTGTTGCACGCGATCCAGCGCGCGTGCGACCGAACCTGAAGACACCGCCTTCGCGTACGCGGCCAGGGTCCGCAGCGCAACCTGCTCGGAGGAGAACGCCGTGGCCTGTTTCCGCCCCTTCGCCCGGAGCTCTGCCTGGAGATCAGGGCTCACCAGCAGGCGCTCCACGGCGTCGGCGATCTCCCTCGGCGAGTATGGATCGACGAGCAGCGCCGCGTCGCCTGCCACCTCCGGTAGAGACGAGACATTCGAAGTGACGACCGGCGCGCCACAGTGGAACGCTTCGAGCACTGGCAAGCCAAAGCCTTCGTACAGCGTCGGAAAGAGGACGACGCTGGCGCCGTTGTACAGCGCAGCCAGCGTGTCGTCGCTCACGTAGTCGGTCAGGACCAACCGCTCTTCGACGCCGAACGATCGGGCGATCTCGCGAAGCCGCGCCGCTTCTTCAGGCCCAACGCGGCGCTGGATCACCAGATGATTGCGGCGCCGCAGCGAAAGAGGCAACAGACTGAACGACTCGATCACGCGCTCGACATTCTTCCGATGGTCGGCGCCAGAAGGACAGAGAATGTAGCCCTGGTCGAGTCCGAGCGCCGATCGCGCCCGGTCAATCGCCTGATGGTCGGCAAGCTGGACAAAGCAGTCCTTTGCAGCAGCAAAGACCACGTCAACACGGTCCGGCGAGACGCCGAGGTAACGACAAATGTCTGACTTGGAACACTCTGAAATGGTGATGATACGGTCGGCGCCAGAGAGCGCATCGCAGACGGAGAGATACTTTTCGCGCGTCGCTGAGGGTACGTTCACGAGGTACTGCTCCTCGAACACGAGCGGGATCACGTCGTAAACCGTCGCGATGACACTCGACGTGCGGTAGCCGAGCGGCGTGTAGGCATGATGCTCGAACGGGCTCGCCACGTGCATGAGGTCGACCTCGTCACGCACGAGGATCGACTCGACGTAGCTGCGGTGCCGGAATTCCTCGTCGCGACTGTAATGCCCGTCCGGAAGAATGTTCCGATTCGCGGGCGAGTCCAGCAGCAGCGCGCGCCACCGGGCCGACGTCGGAAGCGAGCGGAACAGCTCTGGCTCCGGC